>Ga0194138_10001840_pt1 | contig 10128 bp, 13 predicted proteins | sample TARM_MetaG_T2_14_FD_134022 | JGI IMG/M metagenome (GOLD analysis project Ga0194138, IMG submission 134022) | Freshwater microbial communities from Pennsylvania, USA, analyzing microbe dynamics in response to fracking - TARM_MetaG_T2_14 (version 2) | ecosystem: Environmental > Aquatic >...
ATCCTGATAGCCCTTGGACGCCGGACATACAGGTTGTCGAGGTCATTCATGAAGCAAACCTATATCAGTAAGCGATGACTATACAGTCTGGGTGCTCAAATCCATCAAATCGCTGGGAACTGCGTTCTGAGCGCTGCTGCTATCAATCCATGTGATGGATCATCCTGAGTCGGGAAACGTCTCACAGAACAAATCTGAGCGTTTCCCACGCTATCCCGTCAGTGATCCTTCATCCGCATGATCTGACAGACGTCGATTCCCTGGTGTCCGCGTGTTTCCCGATACTCACGAATCTCCTTGATCACCTCACAGCACTCGAAGAACTCATCGGAGGCCGTGCCAGACAACGAGAAGGGGTTGGTGGAGTAGGGCTCGCCAATGAACACGATCTCGAACTGCCGTCCGAATCTTCGCGCCGTCTGAACCGTGTGGTAGGCGGTCTTGTCCGCCACCGGCCAACCAATGACAAGAACCTCGAAGTCGAAGGTCATCACCGCTTCGGTCGCGCTCATGTCGATCACATCGAACACCAGCCCCTTGTCACTGCCGTCGTGTGTCGAGAACCGACTGGTCGCCACCAGATCGACCCCGTGATACTCGCTGAGCGCTTGGGCCAGCCAACCTCGCCCGGCAAAGACCTCCAGGCACCTTCTGGAGCCGATGTGGTCAGCCAGCGCTCTCGTCCAGGTCCGATCCACGATCGACCACATCCCAGTCTCCAGACGCAGCGCATGGCGATCATCTACCTGGGGATTGAAACGGGTCGGCACCCTCAATCGGTCAATGTCGTAACGAACCTTGTAGCTCAGCTTCGACATGGCAACTCCTCATGCAGACCTAAAAATGGGGCATCTCACGATGCCCCCGCACACACAGCCACTCGTGCTGTATTCGATTGGCTATGTCACCTCACCGATGTCCCCTCAGCAGAAGGGACATGGGGGAGGAGGGGGCTTGGATCACCCCCAGCTCCATCCTCAGAGGCCATGAATCTCCTTGAAGCGCTTCACCATCGCGTGCTCCTCGTTGAGGGTGCCGTCCTCAGCCGTGATGAAGAACGCCTTGAACAGCTTCACGATCTGGCCTGACTGCGCATTGGCCGTGCCCAGCGTGTAGCTCTTGCCGGGGTTGGACATGTAGCGGTTGCGCAGCGCTACCCCAACAAGCTCGCCTTCCTCGATCAGTTGCTCGAAGCCGATCCTGGTGTAGACGGACAGGCTGTGTCCGCGCACCCACCAATCCATGAGGTTCACGACCTTCTCCCGAGTCTTCTTGGGTAGCGAGTCGCAGCGCTCAAGAATCTGGCCGCGAAGCTCTTCGGCAGGCGTTCCCGGCAGCAGCTTCCAGTGCGATTCAGCAAGCCCCAGCTTGGACTCCAGGGTCTCGGAGACATTGATGGCATCACGCGGAGCGCTCTTGGCTTTCTTGACCGACTCCACCTTCTCCTTCGCTTCGGTGGCGAGAGACTTGGCCTTAGCTTCCGCAGCTTCCTCGTCGGTCATGCTGGCCTCTTCAAGGCGCCTCTGGCGTTCCTCCGCCTTGACGCTGGCCTCGACAGCCTCCAGATCGACCTCAGTGTCCGGTTCCGACTGGGGTGCCTCATGCTCAGCGTCGTCGGCCAGCAGCGCATCCAGGTCATCGTCGGCAACAGCCTCTTCCTGCTCGATCTCCGCCTCGATCTCTTCCTGTGCTGCGGCCAGCGCCTCGTTCTCGTCAGTCGGCTCCTCGATCTCTTCGGTCTCGAAGTCCAGAGCCTCCAGTTCATCGATGCCCTCCATGCCAGAGAGCAGGGTGTCCAGGTCATCGAGCTGCTGTGCGGTAGTTGCCATGATCGTTACTCCTGATTCTGGTCGACTGCGAGTCCGTCTCTTTCCGACTCGCAAAGTCAGTTTATTCGCTGGAGTGCGGCGTAAAACTCGAATTTTCAGCGTGTTAGCGGCGATATGTCTCGAAGCCGACGTGCATTAGCCGCCCCTGGGCCGCAAGAAGTAGGCCCTGGGTCAGAAGGACACCAATCGACACGGGTGCCGACACCAGGCCAGCCAGCATGAGTAGCAGGTGGTCAATCGGCTTCTCCGCTTCACTGCGAGCTTCCTGTAGCGCCAGTTGCCAACCGAAACGGAATGACCTCACACAGGCCAGCGGCACGTTGAAGACCAGCTTGCTCGCGTTCTGCATGGACATGCGGTAATTCGAGGGCATGTCTGCGGGCAAAGAGTGGTAGACAAGGTTGGGAATGGGCTTCATACAGTCACCTGTTACTTATCAAGTGGGGTAATGATAAATCCTGGGTAGCGCTTACGAGCGGTGAAGAAGCACCGCATCATGAGTGCCGTGTCGTAGAGGGCACCGTGCGCCTTCTCCTCGTCGTATTCGTAGCCGAGCGAGTGGGCCAGCTCCCGCAGGCTTGGTGGCTTGCCATCTGGGGTGGCCCAGTAACAGCCGGTCATGGTGTCGAAGGTCGCGACGTCCGGCACCTCCAGCCCGACCCGATCAAGCTCATGGATGATGAAGGGCAGATCGAAGCCATCTCCGTTGTGCGCGACGATCAGATCAACCTTCTTCAACAGCTTCACCAGTTTGGGTGCCACCACCTCCCATTTCGGCTCGTGCATCAGCTCTTCGATGCTGATGCCGTGGACTGCCTGAGCCTTTGCGTCGATGGAGCGCATCGGGTTGATGCGAGGAGCCCACTTGCCCAGCAGCTTGCCGGTGTGGAAGTCGTGCAGGGTGCAGGCAAGCTCAATGATTCTGTGGCCTTTCTCGGCTGACAGACCGGTGGTCTCAATATCCAGGCCCATTGCAATCGGCATGACGCCCTCCTACTCGATCCAGACGAATCCTTTGGTGGTCAGGTCGACCACCAGCGCCTTGTATTTCGCGGTCGTTGCCTTTGCTGCATTCTCATTGAGGGAGAAGTCCTGGTTGACCTCCTTGATCACCTGCCAGCTTTTGTTGAAGAAGGTCGCGTAGAACGCTTCCTCTTCGCGCCGCAGGTAGACGAAGACGTCCCTGTCCGGATGCTGACCGAACAGCTTCCAGTGGGTGTCTTCATTGGGGATGCGGCGAGCCTCCTCGATCAGCTCTCGCCAGTCAGAATCCGTCAGGCCAGATACGCATTCCCAGAGCGTGTCCAGCATCAGGTTCATTTCGCGATGCGTGATTCGTCCGACCTCATACAGGTGAATGATCCGGCTCAGTTCATCCATCGCCTTGCGTCCCAGTTCCTCTTCGGCAGAGGGCAGTTGATCCATCATCGGTAGCTCTCCGTGTTGCTGACGAGAGCAGTGTCACGCGAACGACGACGGGGCTCACTTGCCCCGTCAGCTCGCCACTCTGGTCATTTGGCTGTCAGTGAAAGACTCCAGCGGCGTCTCGTTGCGCCTCACCGATGATCGTCTCCATCTTGTCGATGCGGCTGGCGATGGAAGAGTGTGTGTCCGGAATGAAGGTGACGGGCGTCTTGTTAGCACTGGTCAGGACCAGCCCCTTGATGATCACCTGGAGCTGGAAATTCCAGGCCCAGTTGAAGTTGGCCTTCTCGCTCGATGACTCCAATCCGATAGGCACCTCGAAGCTGTTGCCCAGGATAACCGTCCGATCGTAGAAGGCGGCCTGAGCCCGGTAGCACTGATCGATGATCATCTTGACCGTCGCGCTCTCGATGTCCGATACGGTATGCGGCATGTAGCTGAGCGTGTATCCGGCGATGTCGAGGAAGGTGCGATCGGTGATGAAGTTCTCGTCAGCCTCGTGCAGCAGGTTGATCAGGTGGCTGACCATGTTCTGCTGGACCTCCAGGCGCTTGGCGAAAGGAACTTCCTCGTTTGGGCTCACACCGAAGGCACGGAGCACCGAGGACAGGTTCGCATCGATGTATTTCATGTCCCAGCGCTTCGCTACAGCCTTCGCCAGGGTGGTCTTGCCGCTCTTGTGGGCTCCTGTGATACCAAATCGATTCATGGTCAGGCTCCTGAAAGCAGGTCGGTGCGATGGTAGGTGTAGACCCAGCTGTGGTCGTTCAGCGCCTTGATGTGGATGTCGCGGTAGAAGGGCGAGCGATCGAGGTCAGGGAAAAAAGTATCGGCGTCCGTATCTTCGTCATCGATACGGGTCAGCAGAACCTCGTGGGCGATACCGCGCTCGATGACGTCGTGGTAGACCTCGCCGCCGCCGATCACGAACAGCTTGTCGGCGTGATGTGCCTCGCAGTGTGCTATGACCTCTTCGATGCTGGTGTAGACCGACTCGAAGTTCTGAATGAAAGGCTCGGGGTGGCGGGTCAGGACGTAGTGATAGCGCCCCTTGAGCAGGCCGGGCAGTGACTCGAAGGTCTTGCGGCCCATCACGATCGGGTGGCCCCAGGTCGTCTCTTGGAAGTGGTGCATGTCCTCCGGTATCCGCCAGAGCAGGTCGCCGTGCTTGCCGATTTCCCAGTTTCGGCCAACGGCTGCGATCGCGATGATCTTCATGGTTTCCTCTGTGTAAGTCATCGGTGAGTTATTATGCCGTCAACATAACGACATCGCATCATCACGTTACGAGTTACAGCGTGGGGTGCGACTGTTTGAGCAAGGTCAATGTCTGGGCACACCGTTGTCGTCGCAGAGAACATCGAAACCACGGAGCAGCACGACTACCTGATGTCGCTGGGCTGCGAGGTCTTCCAGGGCTTCCTGTTCGCCAGGCCGATGCCCATGGACAGCCTCACCACCTGGCTGACCCAGCGAAACAGGATGGCCGCCGACAATGATTGAGTCACAGGGGGCAATTTGCGTTCTGGGGTGGCATTGCGGTTTGAAACAGGGCATCATGCGGTAGTGCTAATGTTCAGCAACCCTGCCTCTGCCTGGCATTAGCACAGTGCCTTTGGCCAAGAGGCGCTTCCCTGAACTAAGTGTGATCCCGCTTGCCCCTGGTGTCTGTCCCGTCACCAGGGGTGTTTTTCGTGTGGGATCAGGCTTTGAGCCACTGAGTATTCAGGATGCAGGTGCCTTCGGCGAGTAGAGACTATCCGCCAGGCCCGACAGCTTGATGATATTGTCCCTCAGCGACCGCATGTTGCGCTTGGCTTCGCGGTCGCACCAGGTATTCACGGATGATCGGGCGCACTTCACGCCCTGGTGCCCCTTGATCCACTTCATCTTCACGAATCTCGCACCGCGCTCGGCAAGGCGGTTGGCGCGCTCCTCGATTTGCCGCAGTGCGCCTTTGCAGTCGGATTCGATCACCACGATCTTGCCGGTCACGTCGACACTGGCCTCGATGTGGTTGAGCGCCTGTTCCAAGGCAAAGACCTCAGCTTTGTGGCTGTCTGTGACGTCCCTAAGTGCTCCTGAGAGGCGTTCTGTCTGGGCTGGCGTTCCATGCTTCATCCACACGGCCCAGCCCGCAGCGAGCGTTCTGGGGCAGTGTGAGGCATCTGAGAACACGGTCACGAACTGCTGACGCTCGGCTCTGCGCCTCGCGATGTGCCGCTTGAGATAGCTGGTTTCCATCAGAAGGGCACCTCTCCCTTTGCCCGTTCCTTGCGCTCGACAAGCTCCTGATCGAACACGTTAAACCATCGGGCCGCTGCGTATGAAGAGGGAGTGAGCGTCGGGTGTCGCCCTTCGCGGATCATCTTCATGGTATTCAGGATGTAGGCGTCATCCATGTCCTCGACGGCGATCACGCCTCCAGGCTTGGACTTTGAGAGCCAGACGCTCAGGGCAGCGGCGATCTCGTAGCCCTTCAGATCAGCGCTCAGCTCCTTGGCCGTCTCAAGACGTCGAACGCGGCCATCAGGTTCGGTGGTGGATTCGGCTGTCCGCTCAGCCTCGACGGAATTGGTGAGGAATCCGAGAACCCCCCAGTGCGGATTGGCTTGCATGTCCTTGTCTCCTCTGTGCTCTGATGACAATGACAGTATCTTTCGCGATATGTAGGCAAAAAAGCGCGAACTTGTGAGGTTCGCGCAGTATGTCAATTAGACGGCGACAGACGCTTTGATGAACGGGTGAGACTCGTATCCAACGACCTCGATGTCCTCGAACTGGAACTGGCCGGGGTCGTCATAGTCGCCCCTCAACACCACGAAAGGCTCGCAATCGATATGCTTGCGCCTCAGCTGCTCGCCGATCTGCTCCATGTGGTTCGAGTAGACATGCGCATCGCCGATGGTATGGACGAACTCGACAGGCTCCATACCCACGCATTTGGCGATCATGTGGGTCAGCAGCGAGTAGCTGGCGATGTTGAAGGGCACCCCCAGGAAGAAGTCGCCGCTGCGCTGATACAGGTGACAGGAGAGGCCGCGAGTAGCTGGCACCACCTGGTCCAGCAGCCCGTCAGGAATGCCATCCAGATCGCTCTCCATGTGGTCTGAGGCGAACAGCTCCTCCTCGGCGTCGGTCAGCGGTCGCACGTCGAAGGCTTTCAGGTTCATCACGCGCTGGCGTGCGATGCCGCTGCGCTCCAGGTTGGTCAGCTCACGGGTATAGAACTGGACGAAGGAGTGGCAGGGCGGAAGCGCCTGCTCTTCGACTACCGACGGGTTCCAGGCGGTCAGGATCAGGCGACGAGAGTCAGGATCAATGCGCAGCAGGTGAAGCAGGTTGTCGATCTGGTCGATCTCTCGGCGGACGGCATACTGGCCGCAGCTCACCTCGCCAAGCACCTTGAAGCCTCTTCTCTCAAGGTCGCCTAGCTTGTCGGCAGGAACGACCCGAGTGTCTTCCCACTGTCGCCACTGCACGCCATACACGGGCCCCAGGTCGCCGTTCTCGTCGGCCCACTCATCCCAGATGCCGACCTTGTTCTCCTTGAGATAGGCGATGTTCCCCTCGCCGCGAAGGAACCAGATCAGCTCGTGGATGATTGACCTCAGCTTCAGCTCCTTGGTGGTCAGCAGTGGGAGCTTGTCGGCGCTGATGTCGAACGCCATCTGCTGCCCGAACAGCGATCGAGTGCCGGTGCCAGTGCGATCTTGCTTGTCTGCGCCGAAGGTGAGGATTTGTTCAGCGGTGCTCAGGTAGATGTCGTCGGTGTCCATGCTCAGTAGCCCAGTGTCTCGATCAGCGGTGAGTAATCGGCTGTGCCCAGCAGCATCAGCGCGAAGAGGGCAAGGCCCTTTAGTAAGTTGACAATTTGCATCTTGGTTTCGATAGTAAGTCACTACATGCTTACTATATGGAGCGCAGTGAAGGCGCTCCATGTGCTCAAGTCAGGCGATCGCTTTCAGGTTCGGCTCGCTGAACAGAGGGTTCTTGATGACCTTGTTGGTGCTCATGTGCTTGGCGATCCAACGCATGTCATCCAGGCGCTCAAACCGCAGCTCTTCCGGATCGATCTTGCAGCCGTTGTTGGCCATGAACACGCGGCAGGCATTTTCGCTGTCCAGCTCGGCCGGAAGCAGCTTGCTCATGTTGGAGCGGTGAACCTCACGCATGACGTCCAGAGGATCGGCATCAAGCACCACAGCCAGCATCGATAGGTAGGCGGCAGCCAGTCCGGCTGAGCAGGGCACCACCTCCACGTCAGCCTCTTCAGCCTGACTATCTACGGAGCGCATGTGGTTCTCGGACACTTCCTGGGTAGAGCCGATGAAGACGTTGCGCATGTATCGCTCCCAGCCAAGCTCGTCGGCCATCAACTGCATCCGCTCCATCACCCCGTCAAACTCTTCGTGATCCAGAATCTCACCGATCACCCGTTGCAATCCGTCTCGATCCACCATGCCGCTCTCGACGAGATTGCCGCAGGCAAAGTAGATGGCGTCCGCCAGGGCGTCGATGACGGCTACCCTATCGCCTGCGAGAGCAGCCTGTGTGCCCTCCAGAAGCTCTTCGGTCAGGTAGGTGAGGCGTTCCGCAGCACGTCGCTCAGAGAGGCTGATAGAAGGTGTCTGGCCGACTGGATGGCCGAAGACCTCATGAAATTCCTTGACCATCTGGACGGACTCAACGAAGGCAATGGTCAGACTATCGTTGGTAATGAACATCGATGACCTCGTTTCAGTGTGACGTCAGGAGTGTCGCTTGCGATTTGAACTGCCTGGCGTGCATTCAAACGAATGGGCGTAGCGCAATGGCTACGTCCGGTAAAGATAAGTATGCCGTTACTCATAAATTCGTGTCGAGAGAGACCTCAGCCAGTGCATTAAGGTCCAGATCAGGCTTCACACGACCCAGCAGGTAGGAGCTGATCTCGGCCTCCTGCGGTGCCACCTGGACGTTTCCGCTGTAGAGATACTTGTTGACCCACGGAGCGGGGTGGGGACTTGGCATCTCGCAGATCGGCGTGATCCCGGCACCGGCCATCGTCTGATAGGTGAAGACCTTCAGGCAGTCCTCAAGGATCGAGGCGTTCAGACCAGGGATCATCCGGCCATCCGCGAAGAGGTGTTGTGCCCAGGCCACCTCCTGCTCGAAGCACTCTCTGAAGATTTCCTGTAGGTCGGGCAGCACTGCCTCGAAATCCGCCTTCCACTCCGCACCTTCCTTGCCAGCCGCGATGGTCTTGAGCACATCACCGATGGCCTTGCGGTGCAGCGCCTCGTCACGGGCGATGAAGCGGATGATCTTGGAATTGCCCGCCATGACGTTCAGCTTCTCGGTGAAGGCGAACGAGCACAGGAAGGAGACATAGAACCTCACGCCCTCCAGCGCATTCACCACCGCCAGAGCTCGAATTACCGACCGACGCAACAGGCTAGGGGTGATCTCCACGGTAGCGTTGCGCGAGGGGACGAAGTGCTCGCCGTAGCCGTAGACGGAGTAGATCATGCCCAGCTCGATCAGGTCGTCATAGGCCCGAGTCAGCGCTTGCGCCCGATTCACGATGTTATCGTCGACCACGATGGAGTCGAACACCGCCCCAGGGTCAGGGAACACGTTTCGGATGATGTGGGTGTAACTCTTCGAGTGGATCACCTCGAAGGCAGGCCAGACGACGGTGAATGTCTCCATCTCGGGAATCGAGATCAGCGGCCCGAATGCCAGCATCGGTGCGCGGGACTGCACAGAATCCAGTAGCGACTGGTATTTCAGGTTCGCCAGGAAGATATAGCGCTGGCCTTCGCTCAACTTGCTCCAGAACTCCACCTTGTCGCGGCTCAGGTCGACTTCTTCGGGTCGCCAGAACTGGGCGAACTGCTGGTCGGTCGCCATGTCGAGGAACCGATACTTGGTCTTGTCGTAGCGGGCCAGGTTGACCTCCTGACCCATAAACATAGGTTCGGTGGTTGCGTCGATCTGATTGGTGTTGAACGTGGTGTAACTCATTGGTGACTTACTCCTTGGGAGACACTAAAGCGCGCAGGCACCGCTATCACAGCCAGCGGCCAGGTCTACGGGTTCCTGGGAAGTCTCTGGCTCAGCCTCGGAAGGGGATTTGGCCCCTTTCCCCAGCTCATCGACGCCCTGGCCGTCGTTGACGTTGTTGTAGTAGAGCGTTTTCACACCCCAGCGATAGGCAAGCAGCAGCTCGCGGACGATCACTTGTAGGGGCACCTTGCCCTCAGGGAAGCGGTCGGGGTAGTAGCTGGTGTTGGTCGAGATGGACTGATCCACGAACTTCTGCATGATGCCGACCAGCGCCAGGTAGCCTTCGTTATCAGGCATCTCCCACAGGGTTTCGTAGACGTCCTTCAGCTCGTCGTAGTCCGGCACGACCTGGGTGATGGTCATGTCGGCGTTGCCCTTCACGGAGACCAGCTCACGCGGAGGCTCGATGCCATTGGTGCTGTTGGAGACCTGGCTGGAGGACTCGCAGGGCATCAGCGCGGACAGGGTGCAGTTGCGCATCCCGTGGCGCATGACCTCAGCGCGCAGCCCGTCCCAGTCCATGTGCAGCGGCTCATCGTGCAGCTCGTCGACCGCCTGCTTGTAGTGATCGATCGGCATCAGGCCCCGCGCATACTTGGTGGCATGGAAGCCTGGAGCCGCCCCGAATCGCTTGGCCAGGTCGACCGAAGCCTCGATCAGGTAATACTGGAACGCCTCCATGTAAGCGTGGGTGAGGTTATTGCCGGAGCCATCGCTGTAGCGGGCCTCGTGCTTGGCCAGCCAGTTCGCGAAGTTGGTGATGCCAATGCCCAGCGGACGATACTTCATGGTCGCGTTGCGAGCCGCAGGCACCACATAGTCC
>Ga0194138_10001842_pt1 | contig 10116 bp, 10 predicted proteins | sample TARM_MetaG_T2_14_FD_134022 | JGI IMG/M metagenome (GOLD analysis project Ga0194138, IMG submission 134022) | Freshwater microbial communities from Pennsylvania, USA, analyzing microbe dynamics in response to fracking - TARM_MetaG_T2_14 (version 2) | ecosystem: Environmental > Aquatic >...
CATTTTCAGCTTCATATTTTCTCTTAAATCTAAAATCCATCAATGTTCTAAGGCTGGCATCGGCTACGAAAATAACGTCTCCGCCTTTTCCACCGTCACCACCATCCGGTCCGCCTTCTGGCACAAACGGCTCTCTTCTAAAAGAAACGCATCCATCGCCGCCTTTTCCGGATCGAATTGTTATTTTGGCTCTATCTACAAACATTAGCCCTCTCTCTTTCTGATTTTTTTGTACTATTCTATATGATGCTCAAAAAAATCACAAAACTCCATACATCTTTTCTTTATCTAAACTTTTTTAAAATCTTTGAATTAAAAAGCCCCTATAAAATAGGGGCTCTAGAATCAATTTAAGCTTCTTTAGGATATACGCTTACTTGCTTTCTTGTTTTGTCATATCTTTCGAACTTTACAGCTCCGTCAATTTTCGCAAATAAAGTATCGTCTCCGCCAATGCCTACGTTGTTGCCAGGGTGGAACTTTGTTCCTCTCTGTCTAACTAGGATGCTACCAGCACTAACGTACTGACCATCGCCTGTTTTAACGCCTAAACGTTTGGACTCACTATCTCTACCATTTTTGGAGCTTCCTACTCCCTTCTTACTTGCCATAGACTACACCTCCTTTTTTCTTGTGCTGTCTTCGCTAAACTAATAGCTAATATGATAAGCTATCTTACCAATAATTCAATTTACGTTTTTTGAACATTATTAAATAATACAAAAGTTTTATTGCTTTCTGTTTAAACCTTTGTCCTTTTTTTAAAAATACATCTCAAAATAAAAAATTGCTTAACTGTTATCACACAGCAAGCAATTTTTATACAGAGTAAAGCGTTCTATAAAATGTTAAATGTTGCATCAAAACTCCTAGCAAAGCCATCGATCAACAAGGCAAAACTCTTAGGCTTTTCATACATTGACGCATGTCCAGAGCCTGAAATAACCACAAGTTCGGCCTGGGGTATAAGTCTGGCCAAATGCTCTTGACAATCGACAGGTGTTATTTGATCGTCTTCGGCGCCAATGATGAGCACAGGACATGTAATCTGGCCTAGTATTTTTGTAGCATTATGTGTTTCTGCACTTTTTACAAGCCTTACAAAGCCATCGTACCAGCGTTTTTTTAAATTTTCACAAAACATGGCCTCACGGGCATCGAGCCAGGACAGATTATTTTCATAAAAGGACCGCGAATAAATAGGCGGAATCGTCGCTTTAAAAAATATACGACCGTCTCCCGTCGAAGCGGCATAAATCGAGCTATCACCTATTGCTTTTAGCTGCGGATCCGTATAGGCCGTCGTATTGGCTAAAATAAGGCCATCTAAGAGATTGCCATAGTGCACTGCAAATTGCATGGCAATCTCACCACCATAAGAAATTCCCATCAGAATTACATGCTCGAGTGAAAGCTGGCGGATTGCTTCTTTAACCACCTCAACTTGCAAAGCTTGTGTGTAGGTCTCACCTTCCAAATAATCAGATTGACCCTGATCAAAAAAGTCGATGAGGACCAGTGTGTAATTTTTAGAAAAGTAAGCGACGAATGCCTGCCAACTAGCTGTACTCATCATGATCCCATTTAAAAACAAGAGCGTTTGCTTACCTTCACCATGTTTTTCATAATATAACCTTCGTCCATTCATTTCAAAATAAGCCATTTGCGACTCCTAACGTGCCATGATAATCTCTACCACCTTGTCAAGCTGATCAACCATTGGATTATGGCCACATTTATCGAGCAGATGATAGGTAACTTTGCCCTTCGGGCTTAGTGCTTTGCAGATCCCCTCTGCCATTTCTAGTGGTACGACAAAATCATTTTTGCCCTGAATAACATCGACGAGGCAATCCACTTTTTCAATATCACCCGTGCCCACACCATAAATATTTTCTTCACGAGACATATTAAAATACATTAAACTATAATCAATATCCACTAAATTGCGTTGTAAGAGCATTTCTTGTATATACACTTCATAGTGTTCGTGATCAGGCTGATTACCTGCAGTATAGATAGCGGCATTCCAAAGTGCTCTATAAAAGTCAGCATCTTTTTTCTCAATGGCTTCTAGTACAGGACGCACCTGAACAGGGTCGAGCGCAACATCCTCTTTTGTTAAAAGGGGTTTGTCGAGTATGGGTTGACCGTCTACATCTTTATGAAACATTGGATATCCTGTTATGCCAACGCTTTCAACCAGTACAAGACGTCTCACAATTTCTGGATTATCTGCTGCAAACTGAAGGCAGATCCCGCCACCAGTAGACCATCCAAGCATATCAAAATCTTTTAATCTCAACTTTTCTACAAAGAGTTCTATATCTTCACTAAGCTCTTTTAAACTATTAAAACGTTCATGATACGATGAATGCCCAAAACCTCTTAGGTCTGGTGCATATATTTTGAAATGTGGTTCTAGCGCCGACATGAGGACGTCAAAGTGAAGGGATGATGACATATTACCATGAATCAGAACGATAACACGTTCTCCTTTGCCACCTTCACGATAAGCCAAAACTTCATTGCCTATTTGCATCTTTTTAAATTCAAAATCTAACATTTTGTCACCTTCTTAATTTAAGGTCCTTGCCCAGATGCTGAGCAAGGACTCTCTTTTTATTTTAAATCATCTACGCCATTAAAGCCAGATACTGCTGTCCATTTTGATGGGCTTTCAACATCTACTTTTGAGAGCACCATTTGCTGTGTACCTGTTCTCATACCGTCTGCAAAGTCGATAACGCCGCCAAATGGGTTTTCTATTGGTGATTCTTCAAGTGCATTCATGTAGTTTTCCCATGTTAGGACTTCACCATTTGCAGCGACGCGTTTAACGCCTTCGCTAAAGAAATGTCCTGCAATGTAACCTGTTGCTGAATAAGCATTAAGTTCATCTTCGTAGCCAAGTTCTGTCATGTATTTTGTAAAGTCATCCCAAACTTCTGGATTGCCTTCAAGATCAACCCAACCGAGGCCATAAAGATTTTCCATTGTTTTAGACGCTTCATTATAATTACTATCTACAAATACACTTGAAACATTTGAATACGTTGTAACGATTGGAATATTGGTAAGACCCTGTTGTTCCATCGTTTTAAGAACCGGCGCAAGTTCTGCTGATAAAGAAGGAATGATTAACACATCTGGCATCGCTTCTTTTACTTTAAGAACCTGAGCTGTCGCATCTGTTAAACCAGGTGCTACGGCTTCTTCTGCTACAATTGTAACATCTGGATAAGTTGCAAGTTGCTCTAAAATACCTTCATAAGTATTGAGACCCGCTTCATTGTTTGTATAGATAATACCTACTGTTTTCGCTTCAAAATAGCCAACGCCATAGGCTGCCATAATTTTACCCTCATATGGGTAAATCGGTTGCACTGGATAGATATTACGGTCTGGATCATCTGTAGAGTATAAATCACCTACACCACCTGCAAAGTAAACTGCTGGTGCACCGCTATCTTCAAGGTCCATCAAGGTTGCTGCAATACATGGCGATCCAAAGTGGCCAACAATTGCAAATACTTCATCTTCATATAGTAATTTTTCTAGGTATTGCGATGTCATAGCAGGGTCGAATGCATCATCGTAGTGCAAAAATTCGATATTTCTGCCATCAATTCCACCACTTGCATTTACAGATTCAAGATAGGCTTCAATACCATGAATAAACGGTAGGCCAATCGGTGCAAAAGCACCACTTGTTGCCGCACTGTTACCAATTAAAATGGTATCATCTGTAACCCCTTGTGCTGGTGATTCTGCAGCTGTTTCATTTTCAGAAGATGTTGTCGCCTCACTTGACGGCCCAGCCTCTGCTGGATCTTTCGAACCACAACCAGTAAATGCCATTGCTACGAGCATCATAACAAGCACCATTGCCAACGCTTTTTTTAAATTCATATTCATTCTCCTCCCAAGTATCTTTTGACTATTTATTTCCCCCAAGATAAGCCTCAATTACTTTCTCATCTTGTAGCAAATCTTTTCCAGTTCCCTCTAAAATGATTTTACCGGTCTCCATAACATAGGCATAATCTGCGATTTTGAGGGTTTGTAGTGCATTTTGCTCAACGATTAAAATCGTTACACCTTCTTCATTGAGTTTTTTAATAATCTCAAAGATGCCTTTCACAATCAACGGGGCAAGACCCAGTGAAGGTTCATCTAAAAGCAATACTTTTGGATTTGCCATCAATGCTCTACCAATGGCGAGCATCTGTTGTTCACCCCCTGACAAGGTGCCAGCGATCTGTTTTTTTCTTTCCTCTAATCTAGGAAAATAGCCAAAGACCGCCTTCATTCTCTCTTGAATCACCTGACGATTTTTTTCAGTAAAAGCACCCACTCTTAGATTTTCTTCCACCGTTAGCGATATAAAAATCTGTCTTCCTTCAGGTGACTGCACAACGCCTTTTGCGGCTATTTTCTCTGGTTGACACGTGTGGATAGGTTCGTCAGATAAAAAAATCTCACCGGATTCAAGCCCCATTAGACCAGAAACGGTTTTTAGCGTCGTCGTCTTCCCCGCCCCATTTGAACCGAGAAGGGCAACAATTTTGCCCTTGGGTACTTCTATATTTATGCCTTTCACTGCCTTTATATTGCCATAGGACGCATGTATATCTTTAATTTTCAGCATCGTCATCATCCTTTCCTAAATAGGCTTCTTGAACGTCTTTATTATTTTTTATTTCTTGTGGCGTTCCCTCTGCTAATTTTTTTCCAAAGTTGATGGCACATATGCGCTCACACGTCGACATCACTAGGCCCATATCGTGTTCTACCATGAGAATTGAGCAATGATAGAAATCACGAATATGCTTTATCATTTTTGCAAGGGCTTCCGTCTCAGTCTCATTAAGACCTGCCGCTGGCTCATCAATAATAATAAGTTTTGGACTAGACATTAGGGTTCTTGCGAGTTCTACATTTTTTAGGACCCCATAAGGCTGTGAACCTGCTATTGCATCCGCTTTATCCTCAAGCCCCAATTGTCTTAAAATATCCATGGCCTTCTCACGGTATTCTTTCTCTTCTTTTCGCGCACTTGGTGATAAAAAGGCCTGTTGCAGCACGGACGTTTTGTACTGTGAGTGGGCTCCTATAAGTAAATTATCAATGATGCTAAGGTCCTTGATGAGTTCTACATTTTGAAAGGTTCTCGCAAGACCGAGCCCAATGATTTGATGCACATTGTAATCCAATAAATCAACGACGTCATTTGCACTACGCCTAAACATAACATGTCCAGTATTTGGTGTGTAAAATTTTGTAATACAGTTAAAAACGGTTGTTTTACCTGCGCCGTTTGGCCCAATAAGACCATAAATCATATTCTCGCCAATCTCAAAACTAAGATCATCTACCGCCTTTAAACCACCAAAACTGATGGAGAGATTTTCAACTTTTAATACGGCATTCATAGATCTACCTCCTCCGCTTCAGTTGGTTTTTTTGAAAAAAACTTCTTATAGATGTCTACTGGTAAATTAATAAGTCCCTTGGGGTAAAACATAACAAATATTACGATGGAAATCCCAGTGAGGACAAAGGAAAGACCGTCAATATCCCCTAAGATTGGAACTGTCTGTAAAAATGTTGGTAATATCTTTAGAAATCCAACTCCCACAACTGCACCACCTATCGTACCAAGACCTCCGATGACAGCTGCAGCAAGAAGATCAAGTGAGAGTCCAATTCCCCAAAGTTTTGGCTCAGCAAATCTAAAAAAATGGATGTATAAACTACCAGCTATCCCTGCGTACATGGTGCTAATAGAAAAAGCAAGCAATTTGTATTTAAATAAACTCACACCCATCGCCTGTGCAGCGTGTTCACTTTTTTTCATAGCGACTAGCGCTCGGCCTGTAGAGGACTTCATAAAATTATAGGTCACAATCATCAATATCACTAAAATAGTAATAATTAAAATGTAAACGGCTAACTTGTCAAACGTATAGCCGAAGATAGTGGGATAGGTGGTTTTAGTTCCTGACCATCCCCCTGTAAAACCAGAGAACTCCGCAAAGATTTCTTCAATGACAACTGCAAGCCCCAGTGTTGCTATGGCAAGGTAATGGCCCTCTAAACGCAATGCAATAAGCCCTAATATAAACCCTACAAAGAAGGGAATAATCGCTGCAAGTGCGAGTGCTAAAAAGAAGGGCAGCTCTAGTTGTGATACAAAATAGGCCGATACATAGGCACCGATTCCCATAAATGCGCCATGCCCTAAAGAGATTTGACCAGAATAGCCGAGCAATACATTAAAGCCAAGCGTTGCTATCGATAAGATGCCAATAGATGCCAATAGCGTTATGGTGGATCCCTTTGCACTTGTTACAATAGGAAACAGTATCGCAATCACACCAAACAGCATATACTGAGCTTGTTTCATATTTCGAATTGACATGATTACACCTACACTTTCTTAATAAATTTTTTACCAAATATACCGGTTGGCTTAAAGATCAAGACGCCCAATATAAAGATATACAAGATAGCTGTTGCCCATTTTGAAGAAATATAAAACCCGATGATATTGTTTAAAATACCAATGATAAAGGCACCTATAACAGGTCCATAAAATGTAGCAAAGCCACCCAATACGGCAGAAATAAACGATTTAAGGTGAATATCCGCCATCATCGTAACACTGACGGTTGTAAGAGGTGCAACCATGATGGCAGCAAGTGCTCCCAGAATAGTTCCCACGGTCCACACAGCCATTGATACCATCCGCGTTGGAACGCCCATGAGTTTTGCTGTTTGAATATTCTCAGCGGTCACTCTAATCGCCAGTCCCCATTTAGACCGTTGCAGAACATAAAACAAGCCACCCATAATACTTAGTGTGATCACAATAATAAGGATGGTATTGGGCAAAATAGAAACGCCGCCAATCGTAATTGGATCCCCTTGAATCATTTTGGGAAAATACAGTGGATTATTCCCGAAGAACATAGGTGCAAGACCTTGGGCGATCATTACAAACCCCATTGTCATAATCATCTTACCAAGATGATCTATTTTCACTGCATGCTGCATAACCCCCCACTCAATGAGAAAACCCACAAGACCCGCTATGATAAGCGTTAAAAAAATTGCAATCACAAAGTGGATCCCACTTGCGTAGAGCCAAGCTGCGATAAAGGCATGGAACATGCCGAGTTCACCTTGTGCAAAGTTAATGACACCGGTGGTCTTATAAATAAGTACGAGACCTAGTGCCGCAAGACCGTACATACTTGCAGACTGCAATCCTCCCACAATATTTTGAAAAAATAAATCCATTATGCCCCTCCTTTTTCTTTTCATCCAACCCAAGTCTGGATGTCCACTTTATGATATTGCAAGTTCAATGCCAAAAGTATCTCTTTTGATACAGGGTTACTTCATTGAAATTCAGCGTTTTCTAAATTATATCGCTCTATATTTTGAACACAAAAAAAGCAGATGTTCAATTAATGCACAGTTTTCTGTACATAATTTGAACATCTGCTCTTTAGAGACTTTATTATTGCGTCACCTTAAGGACCACTTTAGAGATAATGGTTTGAGGGCACATCGTTATATTTTGAAGCCAAAGTTTTTCTGCTTCTATCGCTTGGATAATCAACATATTAAGACCATTTAAATTTGGGATCTTATACTGTTCTGCGATTTCAAGCAGAGGTGTAATTCTAGGATTGTAAACCAAGTCAAATACACAAGACTGCTGTTTTATAAGTGTTTCACTAACATTTAAAGTAGCGTGATGGGTCTTCATCCCCACAGGTGTACAATTAACTAACAAACAATCTTTCGGTGCTAGTTCTTCTAGCATTTCATAGCTAATACACTGAATATTTTCATTGTCATAATTATTATTTGGTTTTCTAGAAACGACGTATATCGGCGTCATTTCAAGCGCCAACAAACACTGAAGTACAGCTTTTGAAGAACCTCCTGTCCCAAGGACTATCGCACCTTTTGCTTTTTTATAAGGTAGCGACTTAATCGACTCAAGTGCACCAAAGTAATCTGTATTATAGCCGACGAGTTTTCCCTCAACTTTTACAATTGTATTAACCGCTCCAATCGCCTTAGCCGCTGGATGAATCTCATCGAGAAATGGCATCACTTTGGTCTTATAAGGAATTGTCACATTCATACCGTCAAAATCCTCAATCAATGCGTTAAAGGTTTCTTTCCCAAATTCCGCTTGAGGCACTTCAACAAGCTTGTAATCTCCCTTAATCCCTATAGTATCAAAGATGGTCTCGTGTATATCGGGTGAGAAACTATACGATAAGGTTTCTCCTAGCAATCCAAAAGTTCTCATTTGACCTCCCCTGAGCAATAATTTCCTAACAACTTAAACTCTCTCGCGTGCGTTTTTATATGTGCTACTGCTCGTTTAATGCGTTCTTCATTTAAAGAGCCTTCAAAATCTATATAAAATGAATATTCCCATGGCCTTCCCTTAAGCGGCCTCGATTCGATTTTTTGAAGATTAATTTTTTCGTCATCAAAACAACTTAGCATTCTAAATAGCGAACCTGGTGTATGGTCTACAACAGCGCGAATTGAAATCTTATTGGCCTCATCTGAGGGAACATCTTTCATACTGATCATAATAAATCTTGTAAAATTATTGTTTTGATCATTGATGTTTTCTTCTATTATATGAAGTTTATAAATTTCAGCCGCTAGACGACTTGCAATAGCCGCCTCTGCTCTACACTGTTGTTTTGCTATTTTTTCTGCACTCAACGCTGTATTTTTATAAGGAATAAAATGAAGATTAGGGTGTTTCTTAAAAAAGTTTTTACTTTGTTCATAGCCCTGAATATGGGAATACACTGTTTCAATCTCATTGATTTCACTTGGAAATGCGGACATAAGATGATGTGTAATACGCAAATAAACTTCTCCTACAATTCGAACCTCATGTTGTTGAAGCAAATCGTATACAGCATTGATACTACCTGTGGAAGAATTCTCAATAGGCAGGATCCCAAGTTCTACTTTTCCTGAAATAACAGCTTCAAACACTTCATCAAAAGTATCAAAACAATCGTAAGCATCTCTCAGTTCATCGCCGTGATAATGCATCAATGCTTCATAACTATATGATCCCGCCGTTCCTTGTAGTGCGTAGTGCTTATCATAGACTTGCAACATCCCTTTGCCCCCTTGTTTTATTTACCTTCTTTTAATAAATCGTATGTGACAATTGACGCCATTGCTTTTACCACTAGGGCACCTCTCAGTGCAACACATGGATCATGACGTCCTTGTATATCCAGTGCTTCAACCTCACCAGTCGTCGCATTCAATGTCATTTGGCGTTTAGCAATAGAGGGTGTCGGTTTGAAAGCACAGTTAAACCACACGGGCATGCCATTGGTAATTCCCCCATTGATACCTGCATTGTGATTGGTTTTTGTCTTAACTGTCTCCCCATCAACATAGAACGTATCATTTGCCTCAGAGCCACGCATTGCTGGAAAATCAAATCCTTTACCAAAACTGACCCCTTTCACAGCGGGTATTGAAAAAAGACCATGCGCCATCTTGCTCTCAAAAGAATCAAAGAAGGGTTCGCCTATACCGACCGGAAGTCCTGTAATCATGGCTTCTACAACCCCTCCAACAGAATCTTTCGCAAGTCTCGCCTCATCTACAATCTGAAGAAATGACATTTTCATTTCAGGTTGTATGGCATAATCATCCGCGTCAAGAATTGCTTTTACGCTTGCATTCATCTCCAGCGTCTCAAAACTTTCTGCACTGAGATGCCCAACGCGCTGAATTTGCGTTATCACTTCAATACCTTCTATATTAAGAAGCTGCTCTGCAATGGCACCCGCAAACACAAGTGGCGCTGTAATTCTAGCAGAAAAATGACCACCGCCACGATAATCATTTGCACCTTTGTATTTAACCGCCCCAGTAAAGTCAGCATGCCCTGGGCGATAAGCGGCTTTAAGTGCTGTATAGTCTTTTGAGCGCGTATCGCCATTTTTAAAAATGGCACAGAGAGGGGTTCCCGTGGTTCTATCCATAAAGTAGCCACTTACAATATCAAAAGCATCTTTTTCTTGTCGAGGGGTGCTATAC
>Ga0194138_10001843_pt1 | contig 10115 bp, 7 predicted proteins | sample TARM_MetaG_T2_14_FD_134022 | JGI IMG/M metagenome (GOLD analysis project Ga0194138, IMG submission 134022) | Freshwater microbial communities from Pennsylvania, USA, analyzing microbe dynamics in response to fracking - TARM_MetaG_T2_14 (version 2) | ecosystem: Environmental > Aquatic >...
ACCGTCGAGCGGATCCGTGAACTCATCCCGGGTCTCGACGGTATGGACATCCGGCGCTACCTGCTGCCCAATCTCCGGGCGGTCAATCTCGTGGCCCGCCCGCCACGGGGCGAGGTGCTGCGGCCCGGGCTCGGAGCCGACCTCACGGCGGCCCGCCTGGAGATCCCCGGCGAGCTCCTCGAGGTCGGCCCCTGACCCCGCCCTGTCATTGCGCCGCCCGCAGCTCGGCCTTTCGGATCTTCCCGGTCGCCGTGCGGGGGATGGAGTCGACCACCACGACGTCGCGCGGCCGGTGCGAGGGGGAGAGCCGCTCCGCGCCGAACTCCATGACCGAGCCCTTGAGATCGTCCTCGGCCGGTGCGCCCTCGGCGGGCACCACGACTGCGACCACGAGCTCGCCCCACTTGGGGTCCGGGCGCCCGACGCAGGCGACCTCGGCGACGTGCGGGTGGTCCATGAGGACCCGCTCCACGTGCATCGAGGAGACGTTCTCGCCGCCGGACTTGACGATGTCCTTGACGCGGTCGGCGAACCACACGACCCCCTCCCGGTCGATACGCCCCAGATCGCCGGAGTGCAGGCGGCCGCCCACGAACGCCGCGGCGTTGGCCTCGGGGTTGTTCCAGTAGCCCTCCATCACCGTCGGTCCGCGGTAGACGATCTCGCCTTCCTGGCCGACGGGCATGAGCTCGGCACCGCCCGGTTCGCTGATCCGGTTCTCCGCGATCGGGGTGGGGTAACCCCAGGAGTCGGACTTGTCCGGATTGAGCTCGGGCCACTGCATCACGGTGGCCGGGGTGCACTCGCTCATCCCCGAGGCCAGCGCCATCCTGGCGTCCGGGAGCGCGGACTCCAGGCGTCTGCGCATCTCCTCGGACATCGGGGCCATGGCGTAGAGCAGGAACCGGATCGAGGACAGGTCGAGGCCGCGGTCCCTGCCGTCGGCGAGGGCCTCCAGCATGAGAGGCAGGCCGACCAGGTGGGTGGCGTGGACCCGGGCGACCGTGTCGGCGTATTGGACCGGGTCGAAGCCCGGCAGGAGGTGACGGTCGCGCCCATGGTGACGGCGGACAACAGGACCCCGTTGAGGCCGGCGGTGTGGAAGAGGGGGAGCGGGCAGACCGTGACCGAGGCCTCGGCTCCCCAGTTGAGGCCGAAGACGGCCCCGTTGCCGAGCGCGGCCATGGTCACCGCGAGGTGCGAGGTGAGGACGCCCTTGGGGCGTGAGGTGGTCCCGGAAGAGTAGAGGCACTGCACGACCTGGCGGTCGCCGATCACCGTGTCGGGATTGGTGTCGTCGTCGGCCAGGAGGTCGTCCCACCCGATCAGCGCGGGACCGTCGGCGGGGGCCTCCAGGCCGTCGGGCACGCCTCCGACGACGACGACGGTGCGGATCGCGGGAATGGCGGCGACCGCTCCCATCACCAATTCCGCGAGTGAACCGTGGACCACGAGGATGCGGGTCCCCGAGTCGGTCAGGGCGTGCTCGATGTTGTCCAACCCGGACAGGAGGTTGATGGGCAGCGAGACCATCCCCGCCTTGGCCGTCCCGAAGTAGGTGGCGACGAACTCGCGGCAGTTCATCGACAGGAGCGCGACCGGTTCCTCCGCCTCGATCCCGTGCGCGGTCAACCCGTGGGCGAACCGGTTGGACACGGCCTCGAGCTCGAGATACGTCCACGATCCCGCGTCGTCCGTGAGGGCGGTCCGGCCCGCGAACGTGGCCGCCGCCCGGGTGGGGAGGTCACCCACCGAGCAGCGGCGGGCCAGGGCGTGGTCGACGGGGTCGATCCCGGTCAGATCTAGTCGCACGGTGTCTCCGTAAGGGGTCGGGGCCTCCCGCATCAGAAGTGACGGGGATCACCACGGCAAAGACTTCCAGGGGTGGCGGACAAAAGCAAGCAAGCACGCTTGCTTTATTCGTGGGGAGGTGGGATCGTTCTCGCCATGACCAAGCCCCAGCCCTCCGAGACGGAGGATCCGCACGCGGCCCTCGCCGCACTCAACGCCCGGGTGGACGAGCTCGTCGAGACCGTCGGGGCCGATCGCTGGAACACCGATACCCCGGCCGAGGGCTGGGACGTCGCGATGCAGATCGCCCACCTGGCCTGGACCGACGAGGTCTCCGTCACCGCCATCCGCGACGCGGAAGCCTTCCAGGCCGTGGTGGACAAGGCCTCGTCAGACCCCACAGGCTTCGTCGACGCCGGCGCGGCCGAGATCGCCGCCACCGGTCGCGACGAGGTCCTCGCGCGCTGGCGCCTCGCCCGGGGCGAACTCGCCGACGCGCTCAAGGCCGCCGACCCGGGGGAGAAGATCCCGTGGTTCGGCCCGCCCATGCGGTCCAAGTCCATGACCACCGCCCGGATCATGGAGACCTGGGCGCACGGCGTGGACGTCGCGGACGCCCTGGGCGTGGGCGTCGACACCGACCCGGCTTTCCTCGGCGCCCTCCCGCACGTCGCCCGTCTGGGCTGGAAGACCCGCGCGTTCGCCTACATGATGAACGGGCTGGAGGCACCCGCCTCCGAGGTCCACGTCGCCCTCACACAGGCCGACGGCACCGTCCTCGAGTTCGGCCCCGCCGACGCCGAGCAGCGGGTCACGGGCCCGATCCTCGACTTCTGTCTGCTGGTCACCCAGCGTGTGCACCTCGACGACACCGCTCTGGAGGCGGACGGCGAGGACGCGCTGGGATGGCTCCGCATCGCCCAGGCGTTCGCCGGACTCCCCGGCAGCGGCCGTGAGAAGGGAGCACGAGCATGACCTCGTCCACGTCCACGCCGTCCACCCCCGGACCGTCCACCCCCGCGCCACTGCGCGTCGGCAACATGTCCGGGTTCTACGGCGACCGCATCTCCGCGATGCGCGAGATGCTCTCCGGCGGCGAACTCGACGTCCTCACCGGTGACTACCTGGCCGAGCTGACCATGCTCATCCTCGGCCGCGACCGGATGAAGAGCGCCGAGCTCGGTTACGCCAAGACCTTCCTGCGCCAGCTCGAGGACTGCCTCGCTCTGGCACTCGAGAAGAACGTCAAGATCGTGGCCAACGCGGGTGGGGTCAACCCGGCCGCGCTGGCCGACGCCATCCGCCAACTCGCGGATCGGCAGGGGCTGCCGGCGAAGGTCGCCCACGTCGAGGGCGACGACCTCATCGCCCGGATCGGGGAGCTCGACGTCCCAGAGGACGCCGGGTTCCCGGTCACGGCCAACGCCTACCTGGGCGCCTTCGGCATCGCACGGTGCCTCGACGCGGGGGCCGACATCGTGGTCACCGGCCGCGTCACGGACGCGTCCGTGATCGTCGGCCCGGCGATCAGTCACTTCGGTTGGGGACGCGACGACCTGGACGCACTCGCCGGCGCCACCGCCGCGGGCCACGTCATCGAGTGCGGCACGCAGGCCACCGGCGGAAACTACGCCTTCTTCAACCGCGGCGAGATCGCCGACCCGGTGAAGCCCGGCTTCCCGATCGCCGAGCTCGCCGCCGACGGCACCTCCGTCATCACCAAGCATGCGGGAACCGGGGGCGCGGTCACCGTCGGCACCGTCACCTCGCAGCTGCTCTACGAGGTCACCGGCGCGCGCTACGGCGGACCCGACGTCGTCACCCGACTCGACACCGCCGTGCTCGAGCAGGAGGGTGCCGACCGCGTCCGGATCTCCGGCGTCGTGGGCGAGACGGCACCGCCCACCACCAAGGTGTCCGTCACCTGCCTCGGCGGCTTCCGCAACGAGATCACGTTCCTGCTCACGGGCTTGGACATCGAGGACAAGGCGGCCCTGGTCGAGCGCCAGCTCCTGGCCGGGCTCGAGCGCGAGCCGGCGCAGCTGGACTTCCGCCTGCACCGCACCGACCACCCCGACGCCGACACCCAGGCCGCCGCGACCGCGCTGATGACCATCGTCGCCTGGGACCCGGACTCCGACGTGGTCGGTCGAGCGTTCTCCGATGCCGCGGTCGCCATGACCTTGTCCAGCTATCCGGGCGCCACCCCCAGCGCGCCGCCCGGCCGCGGGGGACCGTACGGCGTGTACATCCCCGCCTACCTGGACCAAAACGAGGTGCCGCACATCGCGGTCCTGCCCGACGGGACCCGGGTCGACATCGACCCCCCCGCCAGGACGGAGGAGATGGGCGACGGCCACGCCTCCGACGGACTGGACGCCGACGGCAACCCGCTCGTTTCCGCAGTGCCGGTGACGGGGTCGACCCGCCGGCGCCCGCTGGGCGACGTCCTCGGGGCCCGCTCCGGCGACAAGGGCGGCACCGCCAACATCGGACTGTGGGCCGGTGACGCCGAGGCCTACGCCTGGATGCGAGACACCCTCACCGTCGACGAGCTGAGACGCCTCCTGCCCGAGGCCGCGGAGTTGCCGATCGAGCGCTATGAGCTGCCGAAGCTGGGCGCGGTCAACTTCGTCATCGACGGACTGCTCGGCAAGGGCGTGGCGCACGGTTACCGCTGGGACCCGCAGGCCAAGGGCCTGGCGGAGTGGCTCCGCTCCCGGGTCGTCGACATCCCCGACCACATCAACGCCCCCGTGACCGCCGCACCGGCCCAAGCGAAGGAGAACGAGTGACCATCCCACGCCGTACCGTCCCCGCCGTCCCACCCCATGTGCCAGGCGACCCCTGGTACTCCGAGGAGCGTCTCGCGCTGCGCGAGGCCACGACCCGCTTCGCCGAGCGGGAGATCCTGCCCCACCTCGACGAGTGGGAGGCCGCGGGCTCGATCCCGCGCGAGCTCCACCGCAAGGCAGGCGAGCTGGGACTGCTCGGGGTCTCGTTCCCCGAGGAGGTCGGCGGCGGTGGCGGCGACGCGATCGATTCGATGATCGTGTGCGAGGCGCTGCACGAGGCCGGAGTGTCCGGCGGCGTGTTCGCGTCACTCTTCACCTGCGGCATCGCGATCCCGCACCTGGCCCAGTCCGGCACCCCGGAACAGATCGAGCGCTGGGTCAAGCCCACCCTCGCCGGCGAGATGATCGGCTCCCTGGCCATCACCGAACCCGGTGGCGGATCGGACGTCGGCCACCTCACCACCACGGCCCGGCGGGACGGCGATCACTACGTCGTCAACGGTGCCAAGACGTACATCACCTCCGCGACGCGCGCCGACTTCGTCGTCGCCGCCGTCCGTACCGGCGGCGAGGAGCTCAAGGGCGCCGCCGGTGTGAGCCTGCTCGTCATCCCCACGGACACCCCGGGCTTCCACATCTCGGCGCCGCTCGACAAGCTCGGCTGGCGCGCCTCCGACACCGCCGAGCTGACGTTCACCGACTGTCGGGTGCCGGTGGAGAACCTCGTCGGCGCGGAGAACGACGGCTTCGCGCAGATCGGGATCGGCTTCGTCGGCGAGCGCGCCGCGCTGGCCGCCCAGGGATACTCCCAGGCACAGCGCTGCCTCGATCTCACGCTGGACTGGGTCCGCGAGCGGGAGACCTTCGGACGCCCGCTGCTGTCCCGGCAGGGCGTGCAGAACACGGTCACCGAGATGGCCCGTCGGATCGATCTCGCCCGCACCTACACGCACCACTGTGTGAACCTGGCGGTGTCGGGGCAGGACGCCATCGCCGAGGTCTGCTTCGCCAAGAACACCGCCGTCGAGTGCGCCGAATGGGTCGCCAACCAGGCGGTGCAGCTGTTCGGAGGACTCGGCTTCATGTCGGAGTCCGAGGTCAGCCGCCAGTACCGCGATGTCCGGCTCCTGGGCATCGGGGGCGGCACGACCGAGATCCTGACCACCCTCGCCGGACGACGTTTGGGGTTCACGGCATGACAATCCTCCGTTCCACACTGGACACCACCAGCGCCGAGTTCGGTGCCGCGAGGCAGGCCATGGAGGGCAAGCTCGACCAGCTCGCCACGGATCTCGAGCCGGCACTGTCCGGCGGTGGCGAGCGCAAGGTCGCCCGCCACCGCGAGCGCGGCAAGTTCACCGCCCGCGAGCGGATCGACATGATCCTCGACCCGGAGTCCCCGTTCCTGGAGTTGTGCGCGCTCGCCGCGTGGGGCTCCGACTTCCAGACCGGTGCCTCCGTGGTGGCCGGGATCGGTGTGGTCGAGGGCGTCGAGTGCCTGCTCATCGCCAACGATCCGACGGTCAAGGGCGGCACCTCCAACCCGTGGACGCTGCGCAAGGTCCTCCGTCTCAACGACGTGGCCATGAAGAACCGGATCCCGGTCATCAGCCTCGTGGAGTCCGGTGGCGCCGACCTGCCCACGCAGAAGGAGGTGTTCGTCCCCGGCGGCGCGCTCTTCCGCGACCTGACCCGCCTGTCCAAGGCCGGCATCCCCACCATCGCCGTGGTCTACGGCAACTCCACCGCCGGTGGCGCGTACGTGCCCGGCATGAGCGATCACGTCGTCATGATCGAGGAACGTTCCAAGGTCTTCCTCGCCGGCCCGCCGCTGGTCAAGGCCGCCACCGGTGAGATCGCCGACGAGGAGACCCTCGGTGGCGCCGACATGCACGCCCGAGTCTCCGGCCTGGCCGACCACCTGTCGGTGGACGAGGCCGACGCTGCCCGCTTGACCCGGGGTATCGTCCGCCGTCTCAACTGGACCAAGGCCGGGCGCGCCCCGCGTGCCCAGGTCGCGGAGCCGCTGTACGGCACCGACGAGCTGCTCGGGATCGTCCCGGAGGACCTCAGGATCCCGTTCGACCCGCGCGAGATCATCGCCCGGATCGTCGACGGCTCGGTCTTCGACGAGTTCAAGCCGCTGTACGGCGCGAGTCTCGTCACCGGTTGGGCCGAGCTCCACGGTTACCCGGTCGGGATCATCGCCAACGCGCGCGGCGTGCTGTTCAGCGAGGAGGCCCAGAAGGCAACCCAGTTCATCGAGCTGGCCAATCGATACGACACACCCCTGCTGTTCATGCACAACACCACCGGCTACATGGTCGGGTCGGAGTACGAGCGCGGCGGCATCATCAAGCACGGCGCGATGATGATCAACGCGGTCTCCAACTCCGAGGTCCCGCACCTGTCGCTCATCACGGCCGCCTCCTACGGTGCCGGCCACTACGGCATGTGTGGCCGCGCGTTCGACCCCCGGTTCCTCTACACCTGGCCCAGCGCCAAGTCCGCCGTCATGGGTGGGCAGCAGCTCGCCGACGTGGTCACCTCCGTCGCCGCGGCCGCCAGCGCCGCCCGCGGTCAGGAGATGGACCAGGAGACCATCGACGGACTCAAGACTGCGATCGCCGACCAGATCGAGAAGGAGTCCCTGCCCGCCTTCCTGTCGGGGATGCTCTACGACGACGGCGTCATCGACCCCCGCGACACCCGGACGGTGCTGGGCCTCAGCCTGTCCGCGATCCACTCCGGAGAAGTCGCCGGAACCGACCGCTTCGGCGTCTTCCGGATGTGAGGAACGAAATCATGGAGAATTCATCAATCCCGACTCCGATCACTTCAGTCCTGGTGGCCAACCGCGGCGAGATCGCCCGACGCGTCCACCACACCGCGCGGTTACTCGGCATGACCACTGTCGCCGTGTTCTCCGACGCCGATGCCGAGGCGCCCCACACCCGCGAGGCCGACGCCGCCGTCCGCCTGCCCGGCAACACCCCCGCCGAGACCTACCTGCGCGGTGATCTGGTCATCGCCGCGGCCGAGGCGGCCGGCGCCGACGCCATCCACCCCGGATACGGGTTCCTGTCTGAGAACGCCGGGTTCGCCCGCGACGTGATCGACGCGGGCCTGACCTGGGTCGGCCCGCCGGTTGCGGCCATCGAGGCCATGGGCTCCAAGATCGAGGCCAAGAAGATTATGGGCGAGGCCGGCGTGCCGATGCTCACCGACCTCGAGCCCGCCGACCTCACCGAGGACATGCTCCCGGTGCTCGTCAAGGCGTCCGCCGGTGGCGGAGGTCGCGGCATGCGGATCGTCCGCACCCTCGACTCGCTGCACGACGAGATCGAAGGCGCGCAGCGCGAGGCGAAGTCCGCCTTCGGCGACGACGCGGTGTTCTGCGAGCGCTACCTCGAGCGTGGACGTCACATCGAGGTCCAGATCATGGCCGACTCGCACGGCACCGTCTGGGCGGTGGGGGAGCGCGAGTGTTCCATCCAGCGCCGCCACCAGAAGGTCATCGAGGAGGCCCCCAGTCCCCTCGTCGAGCGGACTCCGGGAATGCGGGAGGCGCTCTACAAGGCAGCCCGCGACGCCGCCTCCGCGATCGGGTACACCGGCGCCGGCACGGTCGAGTTCCTGGCCACCGACGACGGCGAGTTCTTCTTCCTCGAGATGAACACCCGCCTCCAGGTGGAGCACCCGGTCACCGAGGCCACCACCGGACTCGATCTGGTCGCCCTGCAGTTCGACGTGGCGGCGGGCCTGCCGCTGCCGTCCGCGGAGCCACCGGCCACCCACGGCTGGTCACTGGAGGCCCGCCTCTACGCAGAGGATCCCGCAGGCGACTACACGCCGGGGTCGGGAACCCTCTGGGCGCTCGACGTCCGCGGGGTCTCCTCGAGCTTCGAGGGCCCCCACCGCCCGGGAATCCGGCTGGACAGCGGCGTCGAGCCGGGCGCCGACGGTGCCCTCATCGGAGTGCACTACGACCCGATGCTCGCCAAGGTCATCTCCTACGGCCGCACGCGCGCTGAGGCCTGTGCCTCCCTCGCCGGTGCCCTGGCTCGTGCGCGGGTCCACGGTCTGGTCACCAACCGCGCCCAACTCGTCCGCGTGCTCCGGCACCCGGAGTTCATCGCCGGCAACCTGTCGACGACGTTCCTCGACGACCACGGCGCCGAGTCGCTCGCCGCGCCGCTCGCCGGCCCCGAGGCCGTCGCGATCTCCGCGCTGGCCGCGGCGGTGGTCTCCGGAACCGCCGACCACCTCGCCGGACCGGTGGCGCTGGCCCAGGCCGGGTTCCGCAACGTCGGGCGCACGCTGCAGAAGCGGACGTTCCGCCACGGTGAGGACGAGTTCGAGGTGGCCTACATCCGCGAGCGTTCCGGCGCCCGCCCGGACGGAGACCTCGCCGGGATCGTCACCGTCGAGGCGGTGGCCCCCGACTCCGCCGTCTTCGAGGTCAGGGGAGTGCGTCGCGTCTTCACCGTGGCCCGCTACCAGACCCCGGGTGCGGACACCGTCGTCGAGGTCGACTCCCCGCTCGGTCCCGTCTCACTCGTCGAGCCGCCGCGCTATACCGACCCCGCCGCCGAGGTCGCCGCGGGGTCGCTGCTCGCACCTATGCCGGGCGCGGTCATCCGCGTCGCGGTCGCCGTCGGCGACACCGTCACCGCCGGACAGCCGTTGCTCTGGATGGAGGCCATGAAGATGGAACACACCATCGCCGCCGCCGTCGACGGCATCGTCGCCGAGCTCCCCGTGGAGGTCGGCACACAGGTCGAATCGGGAACGGTCCTCGCCGTCCTCTCCGATCTCGACACCGACACCGACACCGAACAGGACCGATCACGATGACCGACATCTCACAGATCCCCAATCCCGCCATCGACACGGAGGAGCAGACGCAGCTCCGCCAGGTGGCCTTCGAGCTGGGCTCGCGGTACGGCATCGAGTACATGCGGGACAAGTCCGACACCGGCGAGACCACCAACGAGTTGTGGACCGAGGCCGGCAAGCTCGGCCTGCTCGGCGTGAACCTGCCGGCGGAGTACGGTGGCGGCGGAGCCGGGATGACCGAGCTCGCCATCGTGGAGGAGGAGCTCTCCGCGGCGGGCGCCGGCCTGCTCATGATGGTCGTCTCGCCGGCCATCAACGGCACGATCATCTCGCGCTTCGGCACCGAGGAGCAGAAGAAGAGGTGGCTGCCGGGCATCGCCTCCGGTGAGACCATCACCTCCTTCGCGATCACCGAGCCCGACGCCGGATCCAACTCGCACGCGATCACCACCACGGCCCGCCGCGACGGCTCCGATTTCCTGCTCAGCGGGCAGAAGACCTACATCTCCGGTGTCGACCAGGCCGACGCCATCCTCGTCGTCGCCCGCCTCGAGGGCGCGACCAGCGGCAAGCTCCAGCCGGCCTTGTTGATGGTGCCCACGGACGCCCCGGGCCTCGCCAAGACGCACATCCCCACCGAGGTGCGGACCCCCGAGCGGCAGTTCCAGCTGTACTTCGACGATGTCCGGC
>Ga0194138_10001848_pt1 | contig 10101 bp, 9 predicted proteins | sample TARM_MetaG_T2_14_FD_134022 | JGI IMG/M metagenome (GOLD analysis project Ga0194138, IMG submission 134022) | Freshwater microbial communities from Pennsylvania, USA, analyzing microbe dynamics in response to fracking - TARM_MetaG_T2_14 (version 2) | ecosystem: Environmental > Aquatic >...
TATTGCAGCATACTTAATCGTACCTATATTTCCAATATTATTAAAGACAGAGAAGAACTTAAGTCCAACTAATATTGGAATTGTAATAGGGGCTGGCTCTTTATTTATTCAGCTCGGAAGCATTCTTGCAGGTCTACTGGGTAATCGGGTTGGTAATCACTGGACTCTAATTATCGGTAATCTTTGTCAGGCAATAGCACTTCTAGGTTTTGGTATTACATCATCTTTTTACATTTTAGCTTTCTTTTCAGCAATGAATGGTATCGGAACAGGAATCTATATTCCTACTATTAAAGCAGCCATTTCATATGTGGCAACTGAAGGTCAAAAAACTACAGCCTTTTCCCTACGTGGGGTTGCTGCCCATGGGGGTACTGCCTTAGCAGGTATCCTTATTTTTTTCACTGCTACAAACCGTAATTTCTATATAGCAAGTACGATTTATATCTTACTAATGTTAGGTTCTTGGATATTTATGCCTAGGGATTGCGGAAATCAACCTTGTCCAACCTTAACTCTACGTTCGTACATAGGTATATTTAAAGATAGGCATTTTCTATTTTTCAGTCTTGTTTCTGCTCTAATATGGTCATTGCACACCCAACTAGGTTTATTACTCCCCCTAAGGGCCGATACTATTTTAAAGGATAACAGTCCACTGGGTACCATTTGGACTATCTCAAGTCTATCTGTCATCTTAGTTCAACCGTATATTTCTAAAAATCTCTTAGAGAAAAAAAGTTTATCCACATCTATTACGATTGGCGTAATTCTTTTAGGTGTTGGTATTACAATTATTGGTTTTTCTTATAGTTTTTATCTTCTATTAATAAGTTCTTTAGTATTCGTACTAGGCGAAATGTTTGTAATGCCGGTTCTAGATAGTATCACTAGTAAGATTGCAGATCCTAGTCTAATAGGCGTGTATTTTAGTGTAGCTAATTTCGCTTCGGGAATAGGGGCTGCTTTAGGAAACTTTACCAGTGGAAAACTAATAGATGTTTATGGAATAAGGCAATCCTTAATACCATGGTTTATATTAGGCGGATTCACAATTTTATTAGCTTTTATAGTACAACTACCCGTTATAAAGATGTTTACAAATTCTAAACCCAAGTAGTTACCCTTAAAGAATTAAATTCAAATAAGCAAATGATGTAGGTCATTATTTACCCACATCATTTTTTATGTTTAAATTAAAATCCTATTATAAATTCTACACACATTAGTATAAGTTCCTTTTAGTCATGCTTGTGCATATGTTAAATGTAGACAAATAGCTTTTCTTTAGTGATACATTAAGATAAATCTATGTTGAAATATTTATATTGGAGGTATAGAAATGCATCTACGAGATAAAATGATGCATCATGGGATACTAATGCAGGATCCAATGATAGCTAAATTTTTACCAGAAACCATTTGGTATAATCATGAAAACTTACACAAAATGCTAGATAGATACCCTGTATTATACTTGAAACCAAACAATAAGAGTGGTGGCGAAGGTATAATACGCGTAAAATCCACTGGTGGAAGTAATTATCTAATAACCTTTGAAAGCACCAATAAAAACGTCCATAAAACTGCTTTAAGTGTGGAACTAGATAAAATTATTTTAAACCCTAAAAAATATATAATTCAGCAAGGGATAGAGTTATCCACTTACAAAAATAAACCATTCGATATTAGGATAGTACTACAGAAGGTCTATGAGACCTGGAGGCTAACCTTAACTTCTGCAAAGGTAGCTGTTTATTCCGATTCAATAGTAACCAATGTGTCAAAGGGAGCAAAAGATTATTTGCTACACGAAGTACTTGAGAAATATGATCAAAAACAAAATCCTATGGCTACCTTCCGTGAAATTATCGATCTATCCCATCAGATAGCAACTAAACTTGGTAAAAAAATTCCTGTAAGAATTATTGGACTAGACCTAGCTATAGATGTACAGGGTAACATATGGTATATCGAGTCAAATACAGAGCCAGCATGTGAACAATGTCTTCTAGTTAACGACCATATTTCCGTTAGTAAATATAAGTATGTTACTAAAATCCAAAATCAATCGAAAACAAACAAAAAACAGAAATAGTTCGATTATTTATCGATCGACATATAAAAAAAATAACTAGAAAGGATTGAAAAAGTTAATGACTAATATAACTATTCCAAGTTTTACTCTAAACCGACAAAATGACCTTTTGCAAGAGGATTTACTAAAATGTATTACTAAGGTTTTAAATAAGGGAGTGTTTATACTTCATGAAAATGTTACCGAAATAGAGGAAAATATGGCAAATTACTGCCAATCTAGTTATGGTATTGGTGTATCCAGTGGGAGTGACGCTCTCTATTTGTCACTATTGGCATGCGGAATTGGCCCAGGGGATGAAGTAATAACAACTCCTTTTACTTTTTTTGCTACTGCCTCATCAATTAGTAGGACTGGAGCAAAACCAGTTTTCGTGGATATAGACCCTAAGACCTTAAATATCAACTCTAATTTGATTAGGCATAAAATAAACAGTAATACGAGAGCAATACTCCCTGTGCATTTATTTGGATGTCCTGCTGATATGAGGCCTATTACTGATATAGCTGGAGAATATAACTTATTTGTTATTGAGGATGCTGCCCAAGCAATAGGTGCTAAATATCAAGATAAAAAAATAGGGTCCTTTGGAGATGCTGCGTGCTTTAGCTTTTTCCCAACGAAAAATCTTGGTGCTTTAGGAGATGGGGGCATGATCGTTACAAACAATCATTCAATTTCAGAACAAATTAAATTATTACGACTACATGGGGCCAAGAAAAAGTATCACCATGAAATATTTGGGTTTAACAGTCGACTAGACGAATTACAAGCCGCCATATTAAATATAAAATTTAACTTTATTGAACTATGGAATAGTAGACGACGTGAAATCGCTCATTTATACAATAGTCTATTTGAAAAACTCATTGATATTGATAAAATGGGAATTAGGCTGCCTATAGAATCTAAAGATACCTACCACGTTTATCATCAATACACAATCCAAACAAATAAAAGAGATGAATTGCAGACTCATTTGAAAAAGCAGGGTATCGCATCTACGGTTTATTATCCCGTACCTTTACATCTTCAAAAAGTATATTCATCCTTAGGTTATGGACCTGGAAGTTTACCAGTATCTGAACTGGCCTGTAATCAAGTTCTCTCCTTGCCTATGTTTCCTGAACTGACAAATGACGAAATAAAAACTATTGTTGAAAGTATCGCTGACTTTTTTTACAACTAATTATAATTTTAGGACTATCTAAAACGATTTCTACATCGTTAAGATAGTCCCTTTTTTTAAATGGTATCAATAATTAGATAAGGTGGATTATTTTCAATATATTTAATATCCTTATTTTTCATCTTAATGTAGATACCAAAGTTTAGTTTTTTATCATTTCTCCACTTCTTTTTAAACTCAGTTACATCAATTCTTAGCTCAGTTTTGTTTGGCAAACCTTTTAAAATTTTCTTTACTTTTGATCTGGATGGAAAATCCCCTTTGTTTATGTCCTTTGGACTCCAATCACTTGTAATTTCCCTAACATCTACTACAAAGGACTCCTTAGCCTTTATTAGTGGTATATTAACATACATAGAGGTTATTTTCATATCAGGTGGTATGCCTACCAACTTGAAATATACAAATATTTTATCCTTATAAACGGATAACCTACTAGGAATTAAAAACATTTTTTTTTCTAAAGAAACCAATACAATCACCCTTTCTTGATATACTACACCCTGAGTATTACAACTTCTCATAAATTTGACATAATTGATTTGTTACAACTTCAATATCATGATACTTCATTACATATTGGCGGCCTGCATGACCTAACTCAACTATTCTTTTAGGATCATTAACTAGGTTAAGAATTACACTGTAAATATTATCAGGATTTGCATTTACTATTGGTACATCCGACGTAAGATTAGCCCTTACATCTTCTCTTATATATGCGATGACGGCCTTACCCATTGCCATTGCCTCTACACTTAGCATTCCATATGAACCACAAAGTAGCTGATCTATAACTATATCCGCTTCCATATATGCTTGCAGTGCTTCTAAATGACTCATTCTTTCAATGGTTATATAGGATACGTCTCTCTTCTCAGTTAATTTCCTCATTGCCTGCTCCACATAAGCTGAACCCTTGAACTCTCGATCCGTTGGGGCATGAATTATCTTTATATTACCATTGTCAATTTTAGGATAAATGGCTTTAAAACCGTTAACCTTACAAGCTAAAGGCATGACATAAACATTTTTATAATAATCCTTTACATAGAAATATACTTCCTGATCTTGAACAATTGCAGTATCAATATATTTAGATAAATATTCTAAACGTTTTTTGATCTCCTCATCGCTTAAATAACTCTTTGGTAAACTATACGGGTTATACTTCTTTATCATCTCCTGGGTTCTTACATCATTTCCCCAGTGGTGCATAACTAGCTTATTATCTTTACACAAGAATGATATATCTTTATTATCAATCATAAACGTATTACCATTATGAAAATGGACAATATCACAGTACTTATCTAGAACATTTATAAACTTTACTAATTCATAAGAATCTGTATTTATTATATTTTTACTGTATTTCAAATAGCTCTGAAACCAGTTATACCCGCTGGCATTGTGCCCCTTTTTCCTCAATCCATCACAAAGAATTCCTATTTGACCAGCTATTTCTGTTGGTGCATGAATAATATTCACACGAGTCATCCCCTTAGTAGTTCTATACTCATTAGAACTTTACGTCTACTAATACATATTCTGTATAGAGAATAATTGTGAGGAGGAATTTTATTTGTCTCATAACTTTTTATCAGCAGATAAACTTTGTATTCAAAATCATTTAGCAGTCCTCCCCTGCGGAGACATTGCGGAACATAAAATTATGAATTGGACTATAGAGGATTTAAAGCCATACGCTTCCTATATGTTAGAAGGTAAGGGTATCGATACTATGTTTGGTGGGTTGATATTTAATACGATTAGTTCAAGAGAAAATCGCTACATCTACCCACTATACGCCTCCTTTGGTGAATTAGCAGATAAGACTGACTGGCAATTAGCCATCGATAATCTATTTAAAAGAAATGCTAATTTCCATGCTGCAGCATTAACTAATAGAAAGTTAGACATTTGGGTAACGATACCTTATCCATTAAATCTACAAAGTAATTTTGGTACAATAAATATGAGCAGTTTAAATTTTGAGTATGACAGTGATAGATTACTTGCATTGAAGTGGTGGGTGGATACTTTTATTAAACGTTGGGAAAAAGAGAAACAATTATATGATACGCTTAAATTTCGCGGCTTTGTATGGCAAAAAGATTCCATCGCAGATCAAGACTTAACAATAGTCAAGGGTATTAATCAATTTATTCATGAGCATAATTATTTAACTATGTGGCTTCCTAATTATGGTTCAAGTAACGTTAATGATTGGGAAGCATTAGGTTTCAACTTAGTTACTATTAACCCTAATTATTATGGGAATACAAACCATGATTATAGATGGATTAATAATGCAGCTGCCTTCGGTAAGTTTTATCACACTGGTATTCAAATTTACTATGGAAAAGGAAATATTTTTAATGAGACTCATTTTACTGACTACTTAAATCTAGGTCTACCCCAATATAATGATTATATGAAGGATTGTCTATTAGTTTGCCAATTCCCCAATCAACACTTAAAAGATGTCTATGAGAATAGGGTAGTTGATTATATCAGGCTCTATAGCTTTATAAAAGGTATTTATTCAAAGGTACACTATTTGAATATTCCATACTAAGTACAGAAAAGTAAAACAACTCCTAATATATAGAAGGAGTTGTTTCTATTTTTATTTATTTAATAGTTTTCCATATATTAATAAAAGTTTATCTGTTACAGCATTTCTTTCATGATACTTCTCAACATACTTCCTTCCTTTTTCACCTATACTCTTCCTAAGTTTTGCATCCTCTAGTAGCATTTTTATTCTCTCCTTTACATTATCAGGATTACCACTGATTATAGGCAAGTCTGCAGGGAACTTATCTTTTAAATCCGGACGTATATAGGTTATTACAGGTTTTCCTAATGCCATTGATTCTACGCTTAAAAGTCCATAGGATCCACAAAGGATTTGATCTACAATTATATCTGCTTTTTTGTATAGATCAATTACTTGATCATGATTCATCTTTTCTACACGCACATAGTCAAATTCATGTGTAGCCCTTAGCTCATCAATTGCCCTTTCCACATACAATGTCCCCTTAAACAATGGGTTAGTAGGGGCATGAAGTATAAGAGGTCTTTTTTTTTGTTCATCAGGATAATGTGGTGTAAAACTACGTAAGTCTATAGCTATAGGCAATACATGAACCTTCTTATAGTACTTTTCCACGTATGGTAACACCTCATAGTCCTGTACAATAGCCTCTGGTATATACTTTGATATACTTAATAGTTTTTCATGTATATCCTTATTTGGCGGTGAATCCCCGGTATATACATATGGATTATTTAATCGTGCCATATCATGAAACCGTACATCATTTCCCCAATGGTGCATTATCATCTTTTTACCTTTTTGTTCAATTTCTTTCAAATCCCTATAGTCATACCATGCAGAAATTCCATAATGATAATGGAATAAATCATAAAAATTGAGAATATGCTTAAAGCTTTTTTGAATAGCCTGTGAATCTGTATTTATAAGATGATCTTTGTATCCTAAATAGCTATGGAAGGAATTATACCCTACGGCTATATTTCCTTTTTTCTTTAGTGCGCCGCACAATATACCCATCTGTCCAGCAATTTCAACAATCCCATGAAACACTTTCATTTACACTACTCCCCTTTCCTTAGCCACTGAAAAGTCTTATAAAGACCTTCATAGAGGGTATGATTGGCTCTCCAATTTAGCTCATTGTTAATTTTAGAGGCATCTATATTACGTCTTTTAACAACATCTACTAATCGATTATCTACAAACTTAATTAACCCCTTTGGATATTCCGTAATTTTCATAATCTCCTGGGCCAAGCTTGATATAGTAGTTTCAACTCCAGTTCCAATATTATAAACATTTCCGATAGCCATATCACTTTGTGCAACCAATAAGAATGCTTCTACAGCGTCGTCTATAAACGTAAAGTCCCTTGTTTGATTACCATCTCCATATATCATTAGGGACTCGTTGTTATCTATTGCCTCGAAAAACTTAGCCACAACACCACAGTATGGGTTTGATGATACTTGCCCCGGTCCAAAAACATTTGATAGTCGGAGAACCGAAACTGGCATTCCATACATATGATAAAAAACGTCACAATAGTGTTCTGTTGAAAACTTACTTGCGGCATAGGGTAGTGCTATATTATAATAATCTTCTTTGGTAGGGATTTGAGATGCATCTCCATAAACTGAAGTTGTAGATGCATAAACAAATCGTTTTAGATTTATACAATGTTCATATGCACATTTGAGCAATATAAACCCACCATATAAGTTTGTTGCAAAATCTAATTCAATATTATCAACAGATTTTATTATATTAGAGCAAGCCATGTGGAAAATATACTCAACTCTATGCATTAGGTTCTCTAATAGCTCTATATTTGTTATGCTATCTTCAATAAATGTTACCTTAGAAGAAACAGGTATCATTTCACGTTTTCCTGTCGATAAATTATCCACTACGTAAATATGATTACATAGGGGGAGAATTCTTTTTATTAATTGAGATCCTATGAAACCTGCTCCTCCAGTAACTAAAACATTACCCAACATTATTTAAATACCCCCTCTATTTGTTTCTTAATTTCTTTTCTATTAGCAACTCCGCTTGGGGCCAAATTTTAGATATATGATTCAAATAAGTATATTTCTCTAGTACTTTTTCCCGGGCATTAGAACCAATCTCATATCTTAACTCTGGCCTTTTTAAATAGTACTGTACTAATTCAACAGTTTCCTCAGCAGAACTTGTCATTACTAGATCACTTTTATCTTCAAATAATTCTAGAAGTGCATTTGTTCTACTAGCAATCATAAAAGCACCAGACCCTAATATTTCAAATGTCCTCTGAGTAACTTGATCTATTGCATTTTGTACTCCTAAAACTATTTTAGATGATTTATAGACATCACTAGTCTTTTTGTAGGGTATATGCCCCTTCAACCAATCATTTGGTATTTTAATTCCAAACTCTTTTGAGATAGATTCTTGTTCCTTAAACCATCCCTCACCCCAAACATTAACCTTATGCCCCTTTTTCACTAATGGGAATAGTAATTGTTCCAAGCTATCAAATCTATAGGTTCTTTTAAAGAAATGAGGTGCGCCGATAAAAGAAATATCATATATCTCGCTATCGCTCCTACTTTTATCAGGAAATATTCGAGGATTAAAGGCAAAATTTAAATAATCAGAATGTATTCCCATATTTTTGTATTTTTCTATGCAATCGGGGTGAATTGTCCATACTAAGTCGGGCTTTGCCTGCTGAATATATGGTAATGACCAATCCATATGGTTTATTAAATCCTCGGTGGCCCAATATAGATGGAACAATCCATACTTTTGACATAACCCAGATACTCTATCAATAAATACAGAGAATAGTCTACGGTTATATCCTACTGTAATTAATATCTCTGGCTTAAAGTACCCTATGGCAGCTTCCAGTTCATTATAATCCCAGGATGTTTGATAGGCTATTCTATGGCCCATTTGAGCCAGAGAATCCCCTAAACTATTTATGCAGTAAGATCTATGGTCCAGTATAAATATTTTATAAGTTTTCATATATATTCTATACTCCCTTTACAAATGTTCTATAATAATAGGAGGGGCATGGTATTTATATTATAAAAATATTTGTCTCTGTTCCCTACTGGATGAATATATAGATTCGACTAATGCTAAGGACTTTCTCCCCTCTATTCCATCAACGGTACATCCTCCATCCACGGTGAAAGAATCAATAACCTTTTTATAGTACTCAAAATGACCGAATCCATAAACAGAATCAGGACTAGTAGAGAATGTATCTACATAATCGTCAGTTTCATCATGATCGCTAAATTTCCAGTACAGTATTTCATTAACCGCTATACCCCCAACACGTACAGTACCCTTTTCCCCTATGATTGTTATTGATCCTTCAAGATTCTTTGGATACGTTAGCATTGAAACATTAATTGTAGCAATACAACCTGAATCAAATTTGATTATAGCAACCCCAGTATCCTCCGCCTCAATATTTCTTGCTAAGGTTTCAGTCTGAGCAAAAACTGATTCTACTGGTCCACCAAACCATTGAACTAAATCAACATAATGTGATGCTTGATTACAAAATGCTCCTCCATCTAATGCCCAAGTCCCTCTCCAATTTGCTAAATCATAGTACTCCTGGGGCCGGAACCAAAATACGTTAGCAACAATCATGTATATTTTACCAAACCGCCCACTATCTATAGCATTTTTTACCATTTCTATTGCTGGATTTAGGCGATTTTGTAACATTACAAAAAGCTTAACTCCATTATCACTACAGGCTTTTATTAAATTATCTGCATCAATTAATTCTACACCCATAGGCTTTTCTGTTAGGACATGCTTCCCATATCTAGCAGCCATTATTCCATGTTCTGGGTGTAAACCTGAAGGAGTACATATGCTTACTAAATTTATATCTTCTTGTTTCAATAGTTCCTCATAGTTTGTAGTCCAGTAGGGAATATTATACTTCTCAGCAGCTTCCTTAGCCCTATCCTCTAAAATATCACAACAAGCTAGAATTCTTACATTAGGGATTTTTTGTATGGCTTCGAAATGATTTTTTGAAATCCTTCCACATCCAATAAGTCCAATATTCACCGTCAACACCTCTTTATTTCACTTACGACATTGTCGTCAGTGATTTTATATTCAAGTCCACATGAACTGCATCTTGCAAAACCATTGTTAAATACTAATTTATCTGAACACTTACAGACCCAACCCATTTGCCTTGCTGGTACTCCATAA
>Ga0194138_10001849_pt1 | contig 10099 bp, 15 predicted proteins | sample TARM_MetaG_T2_14_FD_134022 | JGI IMG/M metagenome (GOLD analysis project Ga0194138, IMG submission 134022) | Freshwater microbial communities from Pennsylvania, USA, analyzing microbe dynamics in response to fracking - TARM_MetaG_T2_14 (version 2) | ecosystem: Environmental > Aquatic >...
CGGGGTGCCGCCCAAGGACGTGGCCAAGAACCTCGGCGTGTCCATTCCGACGCTGTACCGCTGGGTGCCAGCCTCCACGCACGCTTAGCGTGCTTTATTTTCCGTTTTCTGAGACGACCCCAATAACGGGTTTTTCCTGAGCGCCTTTCATGCCGTGTTGGTCAAAATATGACCTTTTTTGCGAAATTCCGCCCACGGGTCATTTTCGGTGTGTGTAAAAACGTCGATTTCTGTTTATAAAAAAAAGGCCACCTTTCCGCCGTGCAGCCCGTGGTGCGCCTGACTTTGAGCGCCTTCGGTTGTTGTTAAAAATCATTCTCATTTAGACCGCAGGCGGGGAGGGGGTATACGGCGCGCGACCGTACTGCACACCCCCGGGGAGGGGGTTAGGGCTTCGTGAGGCTTTCATGAGCTGCTCTATCTGTTTAAGGACGTGGGCGGGCCTATTGTTGGCACACCATTCACTACAGGAGCTCTCAGAGGCTTGTGCGAGGTCTGGGGTTTCTGGAATTCCGGGAATAAAGCGGAAAAGTTCAGGCCCCGAGGGTTCGGGGCCCGGATGGTCAGGCGGACGCGGCCAGTCGCTCGCGTGCCTGTTTCTGACGTAAAGGGCTGCCTTTCAGTTTGCTCTGGCGTTCCTGTTCGGTTTCGGGGATCTCCTCCAGCCCTGTGTGCGGGTCCACGTCTTCGAGCATGCCGGCAGACTGCATGACTTCAATCAGGTGGGTTGCGGTCCGGGTCTTTGCGGCGGTATTGATCGCCTCCAGGTCTTCCGCTATCAGGGCTCCGCCCTGCCCGGCGTGGTGGCCTGTAATGCCCCACTGGGCTTCTTCGGCATAGCTTGCCTGTTTGCTCTTCAGGTACTGGCTGATCGCGAACATGAATTTCTGGAATTCCGGCACAGACTGGGCGGCCTCAATGGCTTCAGCCAGGTAGCGTGTCAGGTCCGCTTCCCGGGCTGCCTTCAGTTCTCTCAGGTAGGCTTCCCGGGCGGTGATCGCCTCAATTTCTGCCGCCTCCAGAATCTCGGGCGCTGATTCAAGGATCGGCTCCAGCTCCTGGGCAACGGTGCGGGCTTTGGTGCTGGCCTCCAGCTTCTCCATAACCGCCTTGTCGGGTTTTGCGTTGGCATCCCGCAGCGCCTGTTTCCATTCCCGATTCAGGTTGTCGGCCTCTTGCCGTGCCAGCTCCAGGGTTTTCCGGTTCCGCTGGAACTGATCGTGAGTGGCGGCCAGGTGCTCCTGGGCGGCCCGGTACCGGGATTCGACCAGGTGCAGCTTTTCAAAGGCTTGCTCAACGTCGTGTTCAGTGGTGGTTGTGATCATCTCATTGCTCCTCAAGTGCTTCTCTGACTTTTGCTTCGTTGACTTTGTAAACGCGTTTAACGCCGTGACTTCCGACCCGGACGCTACGCTGTGCGCGCCCATCGCCACCGGGGATTAAGGCCCCGGATTCCTGTAGTGCCAGGCTGATCCGACGAGGCTTAAAGCCGGGTACAGCCCGTTTCAAGCCCGCGGCGGTGAACAGGTAGTGAATATCCTCGCCCCCTTCCAGCTCGAAGTAGCCGCTCAACTCCTGAGCGGGCGCACTTGGCTGGCTGAAACTGATATTCGCAAAACGAGAGCTGCCGTAGGTGTCGATGTAGTCGGCAACCGCAGCGAGGATCTGGCGGTCCTCGGAGTTGCCAGACCCGATATCCGCAACCCACTCATCGAACAGCAGGCGGCAAGCATCGAAGGCAGTCCCTGACTCCCAAGGAAGGAGGCCGTACTCAATGGCCAGCTCTCCGGCCTGGGCAATCAAGGCGAAACGATCACCGACGCGCCCGGCCTGTGCGTGTGCAGCGCCCATGCCTTCCCTGTAGAAAGAGAATTCTTCAATTAGATTGCGCTCGTGCTGGTTTTCGATCAGGCGGCGAACAAAGGCGGGGCCGACGGTGCCGTATTGGTTGAGGATGTTGGTGGTCAGGGTTCCGTGAAACACCTTGGGCTGCATGCCGTGGACATCATCAAAGGCCCGGTACCTGCGGGTGCCGGCATTGACATCCACCATCCGGAGCTCGGCCCCGGCGTGGGCCGGATTGCCGGCCATGGACGCATGTTCTGCGAGGCTTTTCTCTCCACTGGACAGGGTGAGGATGCGCCACCGCTTGGTTTCCCGGCTCTTGCGCTCTTGGGTGGAGGTGGTCTTACCGCTGCCGTTCGACAGCATGTAAGCCATGTCCTGGACGGCGTTGGCGCGGGCCATTTTGATCTCATCGAGAATCAGAACCGTGTCATTCCGGGAAGCGGCCTCGTTTTCCAGCGCGTTAATGGTGATGTTCCAGCTCACGGCGTAGTCCTTCGGTCTGCCCCAGACGGATGCGGCCACCTCCTGAGCAAGGGATTTACCGGTTGAGGAATCCCCCACCAGGTGAACGCCACCACCGTTGATTCCAACCTTCGCCAGCAACGTTCCTGCCAGCGCGCAACAGACCGAAAGGATCAGGACCGGGTTCCCCTGGCAGTAATAGCCAACCCGGGTTTTCCATTCCTCCAAGGTGCCCTTTTCGCTGTAGACCGGATGGCCGTCCCGGTCCTTCTGGAACCGGACATCGCCGCTGCCGATCACCTGCTTTGGCAGAACGAAACAGTTTTCGTCGTGCCAGCCAGGCCGGCGCGTTGAGCTGATGATTCGCTCGGGTTCGGAGTACTCTGAAATGTAGTCGGGGATTTCTGCCCGCTTCTTGCGGTTGAACTTGTGGCCCTGGTTGAGCAGTTCGCGGGTGATCTCGTCACCCTTACCGCTCAGCAGCTGCATCGGCATAACCCACTCCCGCCACCCGAAGCGGGTGCGGAATTTCAACAGCAGGCCGTGACTACTATCTTCCCGGTCAATGGTTTCCGCCTCGATGTACAGCGGATCACACAGCCGGTGGTTGAAGGGGATGCCTTCATCGCCTGGGTGCGATTGCTTTAGCCCGTGGTAGTAAACGCCCGGGCGGAGCTTTGCACCCTCAACCGTCGCGGAGGTCTCGTAAACGGCATAGCAGGGCCGGTTGAGCGAATCGACCCGCTCTACCGGGTAGCGACTCTCGGCTACCTTCAGGCTTGCTTCAGCCATGAGCCACCCCCTGGCGGCGCTGGCCACCATCTGAGACCTGATTCAGCTGGAAGACGTGCAAATCATTGAAGTCCGACAGAGACACGGGCGCGTGCTCCGGGAACTTCGGAAAGATCAGATCCGCGCCGATGGCTTCCGCCGCCTGGGTGGCGGCTTTCCTGCCGGCATTGGTACGCTTGCCCCGGTCATCGTCCCCGGCAATCACGATGTGTTGATCCGGCCCGTAGTGTTCGCGCAGCTTGCGCGCCACGGGCTCCAGGTTGGCCGCGAACAGGGCGCAGGCCACCGCGCCACCGTAGTACTCCTGAAGGGTGGCACCGGTGGCCCAACCCTCACAGACGTACAAGGTGCCCATCGGGGTCACCCGACCAATAGGGGAGTAGCAGCCGCTGACGCGCCCGCCCTTGATGAACCGCTTGTGACCGTCGGGGCCGATGATTTGAAGGTTGATCAGCTGGCCCTTGTCACAGACCGGAATCAGCAGATCCAGACCGCCGGTGCGCGATGTCATCCGCCGCCAGTTGTGGCCCTCCACATTCTTTTTGATCAAGTAGGGGTGCGGCTGCCCGCCCTGCCGGGCTTCCGGTACCGCCGTGTGCCAGAGCTTGGGCACGATGACCCGGCGCACGTATTCCTCTTGCTCCTGCTTCTGGCGTGCCTCGGCCTCAATGCGCCGTTGCGCTTTCGCCTGGAGCCGGGCCACTCGCTCCCGGTGCGCCGGATTGGCTCCGGCGCTTTGTCCGGGTTCGACACAGCCGGCCCGCTCCAGAATCCGCCGGGCGGCCTGGTACTGGTTCACGCCCCAGACATCGGCGGCCAACGCTACCAGGTCCCCGTAGTGGTAATCTGGGCTGGCGACATCGTTGGCCTTGCCGGTGTTCAGGTTGATGTGAAGCGACGGCTTGGCATCCCCTCGCAGGCTGTTACAGGTGATGTATTCCGACTTGCGCACCTTCCCGCCCGGGTGGAGTTCTTCCACCAGGGCCAGCGCCTGAGACAGGGCCACGGTAGCGGCCAACCGGATGGTCTGGATTTTCTGGCTCATGCCGGACCTCCCGCATACGCTAAAAGCTCGCCAATCATGTCGCGCATGAGGCCATACTCAGCCTCAGTCAGCTGTCTCACGCTCCGGCCCGCCTCGACGAGGCCAAGCAACAGCCAAAGCATATGGCCCGGGGCGGCAGAGCCCTTGCGGCTCAGGTTGATCAGTAACACCTGAATCTGCCCGATCAGGTTCACTTCCGGAAACTCCGTCATGACTCAGCCCTCCCTCTTAGCGCGCTGGAAGGCTTCTTCCTGAAGCCGGCGGGCATCATCCACAGCGAACGCAGCAACGGTGCACGCGGCCTGAAGATCCTCGACCATTACGCGGTCTTTATCGGCGGCTCCGAGACCCTGAAGCAGCTCTTTCACCGCTTCCAGGCGCAGATCACATTCGTTGACCAGGTCAGCGGTTCGGGCTTCGGGGTTGATCAGCATAACGGGGGTGTGGTTGGTGTTAGGCATGATGACGGCCCTCCTGAGCGTTCGGCTTGAAGTGGGTAACGATCCGGGCTTGATCCTGAAGGCTCAGCGCACCAAGGGCGCTGGCCATGCAGATCAGACCAACCAGCTCCCGGCCTTCCGCCGGTTCCGGGTTGTCTCGCCATTCATTCAGTCGGGGCTCAATCAGGCTCAGGGCGGTGGCCCTGGTCTCGGGGTGGGTGTGTTCTGTGGAGGGAATGGCCGCGTACTGACGGGCTCGGGCTTCGGCGGCCCGGGCCTTGTCCATGTGTGCGTTATAACGCTTGCGGCGCACCGACAGGCTGGAATCTGAAAAAAGGGCGGCCTTGGCCATGGCGCGCTGTGACGCGGCCCGGCGCTGATGCAGGGTTACAAGGGGGTTTTTCATGGTGATGTGGTTTCCTTTCTGTTTCTCTGGAACCACCACCAACGCTGCGAAACGATGGGGGCGGCGGCAAGGTGGGTTCGCAGACCAGCCGAAAGGACGCTGGCAAGCCCGGAGGCTTCCCACACATACCGCCGCCATAGCATCGAGCGGGCACAAAAAAAGCGCCTGCTGTCGATCTTGGGGGCGCTTTGTGCGCCTTTCAGTTCTGGGGCTGCGAAACCCTCGGGCCGTAGATTTTGCTACGACGTTTTTAGGATAAACAGCGCTGGACCGGGAATGCAAGCCCTGTTTTGCGATAACACTCAGGTTTACTTCCTGGTCATTGGCTTTTGGCGAAACCCCGGTGCTATACTCAGTCCCGCTTGTTAAGTGTTTTTCGTATGTCATTCCGATGCCCTGCACTGGCCGCTCCAGCTCGCAGGGCATTGTTCTTTCTAGTCCCATCATTGTCGTAATATCTCCATGCGTCCGGGTCGTACCCGAACTCGGTTATGTAGGCCTGTCTCAGCCTTGGGTGTAAGGGAATATCCCGCATGATTTCCCCGCTTGGTCGGTGCAGCAGCTCCAGGTGCTCAACAAAGGCTTGACCCTTGAACTCGCAGCACTCGCAGTAGATGTACAAAATCTTCAGAAACGGTGATTTGTCCATGCTGGTCCGGACCCGGGCGAGGCCCTGGCACTCCGGACACTGCAACTCCAGGTAGGCCCGAAGCTCGCCTTCTTTCAGTTCCACCGGTCGGCGCTCAACGCGAGGCTGACCCCTGCCGGGTATCCGGTAGAACACGCCCACGGTTGCGGTGTAGCCGCACATCAGGTTCTTGCAGACCGCTACGCCGTCCGCCTGCCATTCGTGCACGATGGGATCGGCCTGAATGAGACAGTTGGTGTTGCAGCGTGGGCAGTAGACGCGGGGGCCGAAGTTGCTGGTTTCTGCTTTCATGACAAACTCCTGGTTGGATTTTCTGTCATGTTATCAGTCGTCCCCGCCGTCATTGCCGCGCCTCAGCAGTCCGTCACGTGGTCCGGGTTCTCTCCGGGCGCGGTTGCGTCCAGGAAGGCCCGAATGTCGCTGAACTCATCGGACCGGGTGGCCAGCTCACCGGGCTTCTTGATCGCTTCATCCAGCGCGCTGCGGATCATCGGTACCTGGTCAGCGGAAAAAGTCATCGTCTTACCGTTTACGGTCAGGTGAAATTGCTTTGCCATGGTGGTTTCCTTGGTTGGGGGTGGTTCGGGTTAATCGTCATTGCCGGTATTCAGCCGGCGGTCTTTGGCCATCTGGGTCATAAAGGCCTGAACTTCGCTTTCGAGCCAGACGGACGTTCTTGAGCCCAGCCTTATGGCCGGCGGTAGCGCTCCCTGGGCGATGAGATCAGCCAGCTTGTCCTTGCCGCAGGCTAGGCGCTTTTGCAGCTCTGAGATGCGAACGAAGCGGTCAGCCTGGACAGGCTCCGGCTCTTGGCGTCTGGCTCGGTCGGTCATTATTTGTGAGCGGGCAGCCACGGTTACCTCCAATTACGGGTTTATCCTTTGCAATCAAACTACCCCGCCTGTTAGCCGCCGTAACCCGGTTCAATTTGTGAGTAACCGCCTCACAAAACCCTATTCTGGATTGCTGTTTCTAATTGGGGTGCCATGCTTTGACATATCGTTAGAGGAGCGGGCCATGACACCTATTCGACTAAACCCAGAGTTACCACCCGGGCTTTTTGAGTGTGACAACGAGGATCTGACCCCGGAGGAGCGCACCTGGTCCGGGCGCGTGTTTATCCGGGAAACCCCGGCTCCGGATCTCAGCAGCGGCGCGGTGTACGCGGTTTACCGGTTGGATGCCTCAATTGGTACCGGCCCGACCCGTTACGGCGTGTTTCTGGATCTTGAGCAGGCCCGGCAGAAAGCCCGGGACGTGGGCGACTTGAAAACCATCATGGAATTTTTCTGACACGAGGAGGCCGAGTGGCTGAACGACAAAAAGTGCTGAACCTGGTCAACGCCATTGCCAGCGGGCCGATGACCACCGGATCGCTTATGACCCGGTTCGGCGCGGGCAATCGCACCATCAAGCGCTGGATTTCCGAGGGCCGGCAGTTGGGAGTCCAGCTTCGGGCCCGGCGGATTGAGGTCAACGAGGAGGGGCGCTTGACTGGCCCCTATTACTGGGAAGTGGAGAACCTGGAGGAGATCCGGCCTCAGCTGGAGAACTGGACTCAATTGCCGGAAAGCTGGCGCGCCTCAAAAGAACTCAAATAAAGTGTATCAATTGTTGTATTATGTTGTATGTTCTGCAATACTACATACAACACAATACAAACAGGAGTGAAGCATGAGCACCACCGAAGAACGCATTATCGAAGCCGCTGAGAAACTGGAAGCCGAAGGCGTGAACCCGACTCAGGTCACCGTCCGGGACGCCCTTGGCGGTGGCAGTTTCGCCACCATTGGACCGATCCTGAAGAAGTGGAAAGCCTCGAAAAAAGAAGACAGCGCTCTGTCTGAGGTTCGGGTACCGGAAGCGATCACCGAACGGCTGGAGCAACTACAGGGCGCAGTCTGGCAGTCTGCCGTTGAGGAGGCGGATCGTCGTCTGGTGGCCGAACGTGAAGCGCTGCACCAGGCGCAGGAACAGGCCGCGGCGGAAGTTCGGGAACATCTGGACAGCATCAAGGCGTTGGAAACCGAAGCCGAGGCGTATCAGCGGAAAATCGAAACCCTGGAAGACGTATCGAACAGCCTTGACGCCGACCGGCACAACGCACAGGCCGAGCTGTCCCAGGTGAAGGCCGAGGCCGAGCAATTCCGGCGCGATACCGCTGAGGCGATAATCAAGGAAACCGAACGCCGGGAAGCCGCTGAAGCGCGAGCCGAACGGGCTGAGGCACTGCACCGGGAAGCAGTGGAGCAGGCGCGGGCCGATCTGGCCGCCCTGAAAGCGGAGCACCGGGCGGAACTTGAAGCTGTGAAGACAGAGGCCGCCGATCAGGTGAAAGACGCGCAAGCGAAGGTTCAGGAGCAGGCCCGGCAGACCGAAAAAGCCGAGAAACAGGCACAGCAGCACGCCGCTGCCGAGCAGTCCTGTCAGACCCGGCTTCAAGGCGCTCAGCGAGAACTGGAGCAGATGCAGGCGCGGATGACCAAACTCGAAGACAAGGCCGAGAAAGCGACTACCGAAGCCGCCGAGCTGCGGGGCGAAGTGAAGGCCCTGAGAGCGGGCAACGGCAAAGGCTGATATGCGACCCGTCTCTATCGAAACCTTCATTCGCCTGGTCTACGCGGAGGACGATAACCCGCCCTCCCTGGCGACCATCCGCCGACGCTGCCCGGTCGATCTGCCGGGCGCGTTCCGGGATGGCCGGCGCTGGCGTATCGACCTGGACACCTATTACCGGACCATGGAGCGTAGGCTCCAGGGCCTGCCGGAGATCACCCCGGCGGTGTCCACCGCGCGCACTCTGGCTGCCGATGACGATGAGGCCGCGCTCATCGACGATTTGGCGTTCTCACTGTCCTGAAACCGCGTTTGCCCCCTGAGTTATGGGGGGGCAAACAGTCCGGAGTTTCCGGACCATTTAGGAAGTTTGGCCGCCTCCGGCGGCATTGGGTGGCCTTGGTGGTTCGCCGGCGCGTCCGAGGGTGCGCCAGAGCAGGCGAATGGCGCTGTCGTAGTCCCGGGCGGTGGTGGGCGCGAACGCGTGCGCCCGGTAGAACTCGTGCACCTGTCGTCGTCCGATCTGGGCAGGCGCGCGCCCGCACCACTTCACGAACGCCTCCACCCGTTTCACCTGGCGACGGCGGGCCACCTTCCCGCCCTTACGGGCGTGCTGATGCAGCCGGTAGAACAGTTCCTGATTCATGGCCGGCCCCCGATGTAGGACGCAATCACGTCAATCCGACCGTGTCCGAGTTCGACCGCCAGAATCTCCCGGGCGGCCTTGTCGTCCGCCTTCGACACCTGCCCGCCCTCCAGTGGTGGGCGCTCGCCGGTCAGGGCCTGATAGCGCTCGCTGGCGTAACCGGCCCTCAGATCGTGCAGCCCGGTCAGGCCCTGGTCCTGCAACGTCTCCCGGATCTCCCGCAATTCCCCGTCCCGGAACTGGGCCCAGGTCTGGCCCTGTGGGATCAGCGAGCGGGCCTCACCCTGGACCAGGGCCGCACGGTCCAGCGACGCTATCTGTCGCTCCTGTGTGATCGGCACTTGTCGGGCGCGCCCGCCCTTGGTGCCGTCCACGATGGTCACCCGGCCTGTGTCCCGGGCCTCGTTCAGCGCGCCCCGGGCATTGATCAGGCTGGCTTCCTTGGAGCGCAAGCCCAGATCCCGGGCAAGATCCGTAATCGCCTGGCCCCGGTCGTTCATGGCCGCTTGCGCGGCCTCCACCCGGCTCCGGTCGATGGCCATCGAAGGTGTTTCCCGCACGCTGGAGCGGTGAGCAATTCCGCATTCCCGGGTGGGGCTGACGCTCTGCCACTGCCCGCGTGTGGCGGCATTCATCACCGTGTTCACGGCGGACACCAAATTCTGAGCGTAGGCCGCTGATAGCGTACCCTCTGCCACCTGGTCCGCGAGCGTCTGGCCGTAGGCCGTGACCTGGTCCCGGGTGACTTCCTCCAGTCGCCTCAATCCGTCCGCCTTGGCCAGCTCGGCAAAGCGGTTGAACCGGTCCCCGACCGTGGCGGCTGTAGAGAAGGACGCGGCCCCGTTGGCCGCCTCCCGGTTCATGGCAAAGTGCCCGGCCTTGGCCATGTCCCGTGTCTGTAATCCGTAGTTGTTGCCTCTCATCCCCGTTTCCCCGTTGGTAAGTGATACGCAGCGCTTGAGGTGCGCGCAAACCTTGAGAGAGTGACGCGGTTCCTGTTCCGGAGCGTCAGGCCGGTTCCTGGTTGATGTCGGTTTCCGTCGCGGGATCGAGTGCTATGGCGCGGGTGAGCGCACGCGGGCCCGGCCTCTGTCCTGATAGGACAACGGCGGGCACGCTCCGGCGTAGGCGGTGAGCCCCGTGCTCCAGGGGCACGGCTCGGGCGGCGGAAAGGATGCCGGACGAAGACGCTGGAAAAGCGCGCCCGTGGCGCGTTTTCGTCGCTGTTCGTCCGGCGCTCTTTATAGCCAGACCC
>Ga0194138_10001853_pt1 | contig 10098 bp, 12 predicted proteins | sample TARM_MetaG_T2_14_FD_134022 | JGI IMG/M metagenome (GOLD analysis project Ga0194138, IMG submission 134022) | Freshwater microbial communities from Pennsylvania, USA, analyzing microbe dynamics in response to fracking - TARM_MetaG_T2_14 (version 2) | ecosystem: Environmental > Aquatic >...
ACGTGGTAACGCGCTCCCCCATACTCGATCCGACTTTTTCGTGCCATAAGCACAATAACATGCTCGTTAACGGAGAATACTCGAGGACAAAATACATGGATAATCGGACCCCGTCCCGTTGTCCAAATAGAGCTACTTGCGCTTTTCAAGTCGTTCTAACTTTCGGCTAGCAGCTTGGCCCGTTCCAGGGAATCGTCGAAAGTGGCGCAAAAGTTTTCCCTGCCGACCACGTCGATGAAGCCGGCCTTGCGCAGCATCTGCAGGGGCTGCTGATGGATCCCGCTGAGGATGACAAAGCCGCCGCGGCGGCGGATGCGCTCGACCACGCTTTCGAGGGCGTTCATACCGGTCGCGTCCATTGCGGTGACGAGGTGGAGCCGAAGGATGAGCACCTTGGGCAGTTCCTGTGTCCGGCTGATGGCGTCTTCCATCTTTTCCGCCGCCCCAAAGAGGAAGGGGCCGAAAATACGGTAAACCAACACACCTTTGGGGATGGTTTTGCCCTGCGCGATCTGCTCCGGCCGTTCCAGCATGTCGTTCTCCGTGACTTGGCTGACCTCGGTGGTCTCGGAGACGCGCTTGATGTAGAGGATCGCCGCCAGCACCATCCCGACCTCGATCGCGATGACCAGGTCGAAGACGACGGTCAGCCCGAAAGTGGTGAGCAGCACGAGGGCGTCGCTGGCCGGCATTTTGTGCAGTCTTGCCAGCTCATGCCACTCGCCCATCCGTAAGGCGACCACGATCAACACCGCCGACATGGCCGCCATGGGGATGTAGCCCGCCCACTTGGCCGCCAGCAGCACGATGGCAAGTAGGGTCAGCGCATGGACGATTCCGGCCAGCGGCGTTTTACCTCCGCTGTTGATGTTGGCCGAAGTCCGTGCGATGGCTCCGGTGGCGGGCAGGCCGCCGAAAAAGGGGCAGACCAGATTGGCAAGGCCTTGGGCGATCAGCTCGGTATTGCTGTCGTGCCGGTCGCCGGAGAGCCCGTCCGCCACCACGGCGGAGAGGAGCGACTCGATCGCTCCGAGCAGCGCGATGGCCGTGGCCGGGCCGATCAAATCGCGCAGCATACCCCAATCGATTGCCGGCAGACGCGGCATGGGAAAGCCCGATGGAATCGCATCGGCTCCGAATTTGCCGCCGATGGTGGCGACGTCATGCAAGTCCGCCCAGCCGAGGGCGGCCACCACGACCGTCATCCCCAACATGGCGAAAATGGAGCCGGGAACGAGGGGTATTTTTAACTTCGGCCAAATCAGAATCACAAGCACCGCAAGGATCGAAAGCACGAGTGCATGCGGGTTCAGCGCCCCAAGGTGCTCCAGTAGCCAGGGTATCTTTTCAACGAACTCACGGGGCATGGCAGTCCCGGCGCTTAGTCCGAAAAAGTCGGGCACTTGCGTCAAAATAATCGCCACCGCGATGCCCGTGGTGAAGCCGCTCGTGACCGGCCAGGGGATGTATTTGATCAGCCGCCCCAGGCCGGTGGCACCCATCAGGATCAGGATCACCCCCGCCATCATGGTCGCGACCAGCAGCCCGGTATAGCCATGCTCACTGACAATCAGGAGAATGATCGGAATGAAGGCGGCCGTCGGTCCGCCGATTTGCACGCGACTCCCCACCCAGCGCGGCGATCATTAAGCCGGCGATGATCGCGGTGAAAATCCCCAGGGCCGGAGCGGGCAGGGGCGTGTCCACGCCCGACGGCACGCTCGCGATGCCGAGGGCCAGGGCCAGCGGCAAGGCGATCAACCCCACCGTGACGCCGGCCGTGACCTCGGAACCGAGCGAAAAGGACTCCCGGTTTCGCCCGAACAGTTCCAGGATGCGTGGACGGAAACGGGGACGCTTGCGTGAGCCTTGGTTGCTTGTTGGTTCGTCGCTCATTCCGCCTCCGACCAATCGAGAAAGATGCCACAGTTGTCACACACGTCCAAATCGGCGTTCGCGGAGGCGATCGGCTTATGCCCCCGGGGAAGCTTCAAATGACAAGCTCCGCAGACCCCCTTGCGCACGCGAACCAGACTTTTTTGCCCCGTCGCGATGCGCCGGTCATGGTGGCCCAGAATCGAAGTGGGCAACTGCAGGCGCAGCGCCTCGATCTGACGGGTCCGCTCCTTTTTGCTCAACTTGGCAAATGAAGCGGGTGGGCGGATCTGCACGCGGTTGAGTTCGCGCAAGGCATCGAGGATATGTTCGGCTGTTTTCATGGGTTAAATATGAGGCAGGTTCTACGCCAGGTATGTCCCTGCTTTTGCAACTCTTTGATCCACTGATTGATAATGCCATTGAAGCGATGGGTCGTCGGCTACCCTCCGGTGGCATTAGCGCAATATTTGCTCGTTTATTCCATAGGGAGTGCAAGTATCGAACGATGTTTGATGACCTTGTCCTCATCGCTCTGTATGATCCGGAGCGTCTCTTCGCCGCCGCGTTTCGTCCGCCGCTGGAGAGTTGCGGCTGGGAGGTCGTGGTTTTTCGCAGCGAGTCGGCGCTCGAAAAAAGCCTCGCGCGCAAGGCGGCGAATGTCGTGATCAAGACCCGGGCCACTTCCTCGGAACGCCGGCGTCTGATGGGGCGCGTGCATGCGATCTGCGCCGACACGGAGTTCATATTCGTCACCACGACCCCGGACGTGCGGATCGCCATGGAGGCCATCCACGGGGGCGCTTTTGACTGCCTGCCTCTGCCCTGCGGCCCCGCTTTGCTGACCGATGCCGTGCGCCGTGCGCTGAGGCACCAGCTATTGGCTGCGGAGGATGCCGGGTTGCTGCATCGCTTGCGCGACCTGCACGCGCCCGACGCCATGGCCGGCGAGAGCGAGTCCATGCGCCGCGTGCAGACGCAGGTGGAACGCGTGGCTGATACGGACGTCACCGTGCTCCTCACCGGCGAGAGTGGCACGGGCAAGGAAATGGTGGCGCGGCGCCTGCACGAGCTCAGCCCCCGGCGGACCGCTCCTTTTGTCGCGGTCAATTGCGCCGCGCTCCCCGACGGCTTGCTCGAGTCGGAGTTGTTCGGCCATGTCCGCGGAGCCTTCACCGGTGCGGTGGCCGACCGTCCCGGTCGCTTCGAGCTGGCGCGCGGAGGCACCCTTTTTCTCGATGAGATCGGCGATCTCTCCGCTCTCGGGCAGGCCGATTTGTTGCGCGTGCTGGAAGACGGCATCTTTCGTCCGCTCGGTAGCTCGGAGACGGTGAATGCCGATGTGCGCGTTGTGGCGGCGACCAATGTCGACCTGCTCGACGCTTGCCGCGATGGCCGTTTCCGCGAGGATCTGCTCTACCGGCTCAACGTCATCACCCTCGTGCTCCCGCCGCTGCGAGAGCGCCCCGAAGACATCCCGGCCTTGGCGGAGCGTTTCATGCTTCATTTCTGCCAGCGCCACCGCCGGCCTCAAAAGCGTCTTTCGCCGGCGTTGATGCGGCAACTGCAAACCCTGCCCTGGCGCGGGAATGTGCGCGAACTCCGCAACACCATGGAGCGCATGGTGCTGCTGTCCCCGGCGCGCACACTTGGGCCCGGGCATCTTCCCGAGCACCTCAGCGGCGATCCCGGTGAGAGTGCCGCGGCTGGTCTCGCCCCCACGCTCACCCTGGCGGAACTGGAAAGCGAATGGATCCGGCGCAGCCTCGTCCGCCATGGAGGCAACCGCACCGAAACCGCCCGCCAACTCGGTATCAGTCGCCGCGCGCTGCACTATAAACTGCAGCGGATGCCAAGTCCGCGCAACGCAGTCGCCTCCCGTTTCGACCAAGGGGAGTAGTCGGCATGGGCGTGGGCAAGAGCGCCAATCAAGCGTTGGCCGAGCAGGGCGCGGATTACTCGCCCGATGCCGATGCGGTCTTCATTGCCAATATCCACGTGCATGCCGGCGGCTCCGCTGCTAGGGGAGTCGGTTCAGTCATTCTCTGAGATTTCCCGCTTTTCCCCTTTACAAGGGCGGGGGAAAGCTATGTTTTCCTCCCCTTTCCCAAATTTCCCATGCAGAAAACACGCAAATCCATCGCAAAACGCTTCAAGAAGACAGGCACCGGTAAACTCCTGCGTCGCACGCCGGGGCACCGCCACCTCCTTCGCAACAAGAGTGTCAAGCAACGCCGCCGTGCAGGTCACAGCAAATTGGTCGCTCCCGGCCAACGTGCCAACCTCATCCGCGGTCTGCCTTTCGCATAATGCGAATCGACCGACGCTTTAAATTCACGAAGTCGTTTAACAATCTTAACTCACGCTCGCCGGGTAACATGAAAATGGGCGACCCGGCAGCCACCTAAACGAGAGATACCACAACATGCCTAGAGCCACCAATGGTCCCGCGACGCTCGCTCGTCGCAAAAAAGTTCTGAAAAAAGCCAAAGGCTATTTCGGAAACAAATCCCGTCTTTTCCGCTACGCGAAAGACGCCGTCGATCACGCCGAAGTTTACGCTTACCGCGACCGCCGCAAAAAGAAGACCGAGTTTCGTCAACTCTGGATCGTCCGCATCAACGCGATTTGCCGCAACAACGGCATCAACTACAGCCGTTTCATCCGTGGCGTCAAAGCCGCCGGCATCGAGATGGATCGCAAACAGCTCTCCGAGCTCGCCATCCACGACGAGGCCGCCTTCCTCCAACTCATCGAGAAGGCGAAGGAAGCCAACGCCGCCAGCGCCGCTTAAGTTCGGACGCGAATGATTTTCGAAAGGCCGGTTCCCGCGAGGGCGCCGGCCTTTTTTTATCCGCCCACAAGGATCGGCTGCCTTAGCTGCCGTTTTTAGGCACTTCGTCCTTAGGAAATTTCCGGCCTTGACATTGCCCTCCTTCGTATTTTGAGTGTTCAAAATATGAATTTCTACAAGTCTTCTTCCCTAATTCTATTGGCTCCGCTTATGCTCCTTTCACTTTCCGGATGCTCTGGCGCTATGGATGAAGAGGCTGCGTCATCCCCCGATCCGGAGCAGCCCTACCGGATCGTCTGCACGGTCGGCATGATCACGGATATCGTGCGCAACGTGGCGGGCGATTACGCGCAAGTCGAAGGCATCATCGGCGAGGGGGTCGATCCCCACCTCTACAAACCGACGCGGGGCGACGTGGTCCAACTGAGCCGGGCGGACGTCGTCTTTTACAACGGCCTGCTGCTTGAAGGCAAAATGACGGACGTATTGGTGCGCGTGGCGACCACCGGTAAACCGGTCGGAGCCGTCACGGAAGCCATCCTCGGGGAGACGGACTATCTCTTGGAAATGGACGACGGTTCCGAGCACACCGACCCGCACGTCTGGATGGACGTCTCCGGCTGGCTGCGCGCGGTGCCGGTGGTGGCCGAGACTCTGGCGGCCTATGATCCGGCGCATGCGGAGGACTACCGCGCCAACGCCGCCGCCTACGCCGAAAAGCTCGAAGCGCTCGACGCGTATACCAAGGCCGCCATGGCCACGATTCCCGAGGGGCAGCGGGTGCTTGTCACCGCGCACGACGCTTTCCAGTACTTGGGGCGCGCCTACGGCATCGAGGTGCGCGGCATTCAAGGCGTCAGTACGGAGTCCGAGGCCGGGGTGCGTGACTTGGAGGAACTGGTTGATTTTATCGTCGAGCGTCGAATCCCCGCCGTTTTCGTGGAGACTTCGGTCGCCGACAAGAACGTCCGCGCACTGGTCGAAGGGGCTCGCGCCCGCGGGCACGAGGTGGTGATCGGCGGTTCTCTCTATTCCGACGCCATGGGGCGGGCCGGCACTTACGAAGGCACGTACGTCGGGATGATTGATCACAACATCACCACGATCGTGAACGCACTGGGTGGCAAGGCGGAGGGGTTTCGGCAGAAGTGAATTTTTAGCCACAAAAAGGCATGGAAAAACACAAAAATAGGAGACCAATATATGAGTGAGAATGAGATCAATAATTTATGCGATGTGGTTCGGGAATGTTCTTTTGGATTGCACAAGCATCTGAGGCATGGGCACCTGGAGAAGATTTATGAGAACGGCTTAGCGCATCGTCTGCGAAAAGCCAAAGTAGGCGTGGTTCAACAGGCTCCAGCTCCTGTCTACGATGAGGATGGTACTATGCTCGGCGATCTGAACGCGGATTTACTCGTATCCGATGATTTAATCGTCTCAATATGAACACGGTGTCCAGAGCCGCTCCACCAGAAACCGAACCCTCGCCCGACCCGAAGCGAGTCCCCTTGACGATCCGCGACCTTACGGTGGCGTATCACCGCAAGCCGGTGATCTGGGACATCGACCTTTCCATACCCGAGGGCAAACTCGTCAGCATCGTGGGGCCGAACGGGGCGGGGAAGAGCACTTTGATCAAGGCCTGCCTGAATCTTATCCCGCGCTCCTCCGGGGAGGTGATGATTTACGGGCAGCCCTACGAAAAGGAGCGCAAGCGGGTGGGGTATGTGCCGCAGCGCGAGAGCGTGGACTGGGACTTCCCGGTCAGTGCGCTCGACGTGGTGGCGATGGGCACCTACGGGCAGCTCGGCTGGTTCCGCCGGGTGAGCCGGCGCTCGAAGGCGCTCTCCATGCAGGCGCTCGATCGAGTGGGCCTGGCCGACTACGCGCACCGTCAGATCAGTCAGCTCTCGGGGGGGCAGCAGCAGCGCACCTTCCTCGCCCGCGCCCTGGTGCAGGACGCCGACATCTATTTCATGGACGAGCCCTTTGCCGCGGTCGATGCGGCCACCGAGCGCGCCATCGTCGAACTGTTGAAGGAGTTGCAGAAGCGCGGCAAGACGGTCCTCGTCGTGCACCACGACCTGGCCACGGTGCCCCAGTATTTCGATTGGACGGTATTGCTCAACATGCGCGTCGTCGCGGTGGGTCCGACCGAGGAAGTTTTCACCCAAGAAAATCTCCGCCGCACGTATGGGGGCAAGTTGACCCTGCTCACCCAGGCGGCGAATGAAGTGCTGCGCTCGCGATGAACTTTTTGAGGAAACAGAGTGACGTGGCGTGCGAGCTTATAGAAACTCCCCATGCCTGAATTAAGCGACATCTGGAACGTCCTCTTGCTGCGCGACTACAACACGCGGCTGGTCGTGATCTGCACGATGCTGCTCGGCTGCGCCTGCGGCTTGATGGGTGGCTTCCTTCTTTTGCGCAAGCGCTCGCTCATGGGGGACACGCTCTCGCACGCCACCTTGCCGGGCGTGGGGCTGGCCTTCATGCTGGCCGTGGCGCTCGGCGGCGACGGCAAGTCGCTTCCGTTCTTGCTCGCCGGGGCGGCCGTTACCGGGGTGGTCGGCTGTTGGGCGGTGCTCTTGATTCGCAACCACACGCGGATCAAGGACGACGCGGCCATGGGCATCGTCATGAGCGTGTTTTTCGGTGCGGGCGTGGCGGTGCTGGGCTTGATCCAGACGATGCCCGAGGGCAGCGCGGCCGGCTTGGAATCGTTTATTTACGGTAAGACCGCCTCCATGGTCGCGAGCGATTTCAAAATTCTCGTGTCCGTCACGGTCTGCGTGCTCATTTGCTCGCTGCTTCTATTTAAAGAGTTCCGCCTGCTTTGTTTCGACGAGACCTTTGCGGCGGCGCTGGGCTGGCCGGTCAAATGCCTCGACGTGCTGCTGTTGGCGCTGGTCACGGCGGTCACGGTGGCCGGGTTGCAGGCGGTCGGCCTGATCCTGATCATCGCCTTTCTCATCACCCCCGCCGCGGCGGCGCGTTTCTGGACGAATCAACTCGACCGCATGCTCCTGCTCTCGGCGCTGATCGGGGGTGCCAGCGGTTGGCTGGGAGCCAGCCTCAGCGCGTTCTTTCCGCGTCTGCCGGCCGGGGCGGTGATCGTGTTGGTGGCGGCGGTATGTTTCATCGTCAGCATGCTGGTCGGCACGGAGCGGGGCGTGTTGATCCGCTACCTGCGGCAAGCGCAACTGAAAGACCGCATCGGCCGCCAGCACCTGCTCCGCGCGCTCTACGAGATTTTGGAAGCCGGCCGCTTGGACGGCGAGTTGACCCTGCGGGCGGTGCCCTTCCGCCAGATCCGAGGTCGCCGGACGTGGAGCGACGCACGGCTGCGGGACACGATTCGCCGGGCCTACAACGAGGGCTTGGTCGAGGCGCCGACCAGGGACGATTCGATCCTGCTGACCGAGGCCGGGCTCGCCGAGGCGGCACGGCTCACGCGCAACCACCGGCTGTGGGAGCTTTACCTGATCGAATATGCCGACGTGGCGACCAGCCGGGTCGACCGCGACGCCGATAGGGTCGAGCACGTCCTCGGCGAAGAGATGGTCGCGCGTCTCGAAAGCAAACTGCAAACCTACCGGAGCGCCGGCAGCCTCGTGCCCCGGAGCCCGCACCCGATCATTCCCGGAGACTGATATGGAATCTGAATTACATTTTCACCCTCACCCCCACTGCGAAGCATGACCTGGTACCCGATGGACACATGGATCGTCGTGACCGGGGCTTTGGCCGCGACCGCCTGCGCGCTGCTGGGCAATTTCCTCGTGCTGCGCAAAATGAGCATGATGGGGGACGCGATCAGCCACGCGGTGCTCCCGGGGCTGGCCATCGCCTTTCTCGTGACGGGCGCGCGCGCCAGCCCGACCATGTTCGTCGGCGCGGCGATTGTCGGCGTGCTCACGGCGGTCTTCACCCAGTGGATCAGCCGCTTCGGCAAGGTGGACGAGGGCGCGTCGATGGGGATCGTCTTCACTTCGCTCTTCGCGGTCGGGCTCCTGCTCATCGTGCAGGCGGCCGACCATGTGGATCTCGACCCCGGGTGCGTGCTTTACGGCGCGATCGAACTGACGCCGCTCGATGTGGTTTGGCGACCGCAAGTATTGGGACAGATGCTGGAGGTGCCGCGCGCGGCGCTCGTGCTGGGCGGGGTCACGCTGCTCAACCTGGGCTTCGTCGTGGCCTTTTTCAAGGAGCTGCGCATCTCTTCCTTCGATCCGGAGCTGGCCACGACCATGGGGATCCACTCGAATTTAATGCACTACCTGCTGATGACCCTGGTTGCCGTGACGACGGTCGCGGCCTTCGAGGCGGTCGGCAGCATCATCGTGATCGCCATGTTGATCGTGCCGGCGGCGACGGCGCACCTGCTGACCGACCGGCTCTGGCTGATGGTGGTGCTGAGCGCGCTCTTCGCGGTGGCCTCGGCGGTGCTCGGGCACCTGAGCGCGTTGATCGTGCCCGGATGGTTCGGATTCGCCGATACCTCGACCTCCGGCATGATGGCCGTGATGGCGGGTGTGCTCTTTGTGGCCGTTATGTTGGGTGCGCCGCGCTACGGGGTGCTGGTGAAACGCTTCCGAAAGACGGAGGCGGTGGTCGAGTAGTCAGCTTGGCTCTTGCCCCGGCGTAACTCGAAGAGCGAAGACGCTTGCCGCCTGACGGTGACTTCAAAGTGGTAGCGGGCGTTCTTTCGACTTCGGCGACGCGAATGACTCCGATGGCCTGAAGTTTTATTTCCGCTGCTGTCGGGCGGCAAGCCATCCCGACTTTGTGTCGTGTCCCATCTTCGCCGACAGCGCGGCGTGGACATTGGGGGGGATCAGGTGGCGCTCGCGGTCGGTGAATTTGAAGACCTGTTTGACCAGGTTCGAGCTGGTGAAGAAAAACTGCTCGTTCGGCATGAGGAAGATCGTCTCGATCGAGTCGTCCAAGTGGCGGTTCATCTGCGCCATCTGGAACTCGTGCTCGAAGTCCGAGACCGCCCGCAGCCCGCGGATCAGCGCCACCGCCTTGGTCTGCCTGGCCAGATCCACGACCAGGCCGTCGAAGGACATGACCGAGATGTTCGGCCGGTCGGTCAGGTTCCCCTCGATCAGGCGCACCCGCTCCTCCGACGTGAAGAGCGGTTCCTTGGTCGCGTTGCGCGCCACCGCCACGATCACCTTGTCGAAGATGTGGCGCGCGCGCTGGATCACGTCGAGGTGGCCGTTGGTGATCGGGTCGAAGGACCCCGGGTAGATGCCGATTCTCATAATGCGCCCGATTGAGGCCAACTTGGCCGCGAAGTCCAACTAAATTGAAACATTGAAAAACAGGGCTCTTTCATCTGGCTTCGGGTGGAGCGAAATCCCTGTTGGAGTCCTGCCTCTGGACGGCCATAGCTCGGAGAGCGACGGCTGTTCAGGCAG
>Ga0194138_10001854_pt1 | contig 10097 bp, 11 predicted proteins | sample TARM_MetaG_T2_14_FD_134022 | JGI IMG/M metagenome (GOLD analysis project Ga0194138, IMG submission 134022) | Freshwater microbial communities from Pennsylvania, USA, analyzing microbe dynamics in response to fracking - TARM_MetaG_T2_14 (version 2) | ecosystem: Environmental > Aquatic >...
ACCATGCAGGGCTATGATCGCGACCCGCGCTCTATCGCTAAGCGTGCAGAAGCTTACCTGCAGTCTACCGGTCTGGGCGACACCGCCTTCTTCGGCCCAGAGCCGGAATTCTTCATCTTTGACGAAGTGCACTGGAAGTCCGATATCCAGGGCTCTATGTACAAAATCACCTCTGATGAAGGCGCTTGGGCAACTGACAACAAAGTAGAAGGCGGCAACCTGGGTCACCGTCCGCGCGTGAAAGGCGGCTACTTCCCGGTTCCTCCGGTCGATAGCTTCCACGATATCCGTGGCGCGATGTGTAACACCCTGGAAGCGATTGGCCAGACCGTGGAAGTTCACCACCACGAAGTTGCCAACGCGGGTCAGAACGAAATCGGCGTTAAATTCAACACGCTGGTGAAGAAAGCTGACGAAGTTCAGGAAATGAAGTACGTGATCCACAACGTGGCGCACGCTTACGGCAAAACCGCTACCTTCATGCCGAAGCCGCTGGTAGGCGACAACGGTTCTGGTATGCACGTACACCAGTCGTTCTGGAAAGATGGTCAGAACCAGTTTGCTGGCGACGAGTACGCGGGCCTGTCTGAAATGGCACTGTTCTACATCGGTGGCATCATCAAGCACGCCCGTGCGCTGAACGCCTTCACCAACGCTTCTACCAACTCGTACAAGCGTCTGGTACCGGGCTTCGAAGCACCGGTCATGCTGGCCTACAGTGCCCGTAACCGTTCAGCTTCTATCCGTATTCCTTACACCGCTAGCCCGAAAGGCAAGCGTGTAGAGACTCGCTTCCCTGATCCGACTGCCAACCCCTACCTGGCGTTTGCAGCGATGCTGATGGCGGGTATCGACGGTATCAAGAACAAGATCCACCCTGGCGATGCCATGGACAAGAACCTGTACGACCTGCCGCCGGAAGAAGGCAAGTCCGTACCGACCGTTGCCAACAGCCTGGACCAAGCACTGGAAGCACTCGATGCTGACCGTGCGTTCCTGACCGAAGGCGGCGTATTTACTGATGAAATGATCGATGCTTACATCGAGCTGAAGATGGAAGAAGTGGAGCGCATTCGCATGACCACTCACCCGATCGAGTTCGACATGTACTACTCTTGCTAAGAACGGTTGCTAAACACCGTTTTAACAAGAGTGCTAACATCACCCTTGCGGTGTGATTAGCCTGAAAAACCCCGCCTCGGCGGGGTTTTTTGTTGGAGCAACATAAGGGTGAGAAAGTAATGATCAGTAGATGGCGTTTGCGTCAAAAAAGTGGTTTGTCCACAGGGGCTGCGCTGCTGCTGGGTCTGTGGGTAAGCGCTGCGCAGGCTCAAACGGTGTATCGTGTGGTGGATGCGCAGGGCAACGTGACGTTTACTGACAACCCAGAGCGCGGTGGTAAAGCGATCACGCTGGCCCCGTTGCCAAGCGTGCCTACCGCTGCTCGGCCTGCTTCTCCGTCTCCCCGCGCCAAGGGGAATCCTGGCCAACCGTTTATGCCCTATGACCGCTTTGCGATTGCTAACCCAGCGGCGGGGGCCTCGCTGCGAAATAATATGACGCCGGTTGAAGTGGCGGTTTCGCCGCCGCTACGCGACGACCACCAAATTCAACTGCTCGTGAATGGCGAGCTAAGCCAATCTGCCCTGCATAGCGATGCGTTCTGGCTGGCGGGCTTGCCAGCGGGCCAACACCAGCTGCAGGCCGAACTGTTGGATAGCCAAGGGCGTATTCAACACCGCACCGATCCGGTGACTATTTTTATTGCTGAATAGTGCAATGCACTACAATAGTGCATAGGAGTATCTGAATTTGTTCGGCAGTGCGCTATAACGGCTCGCTGTGCCCACACCGGCTGCCCATCAGCCGTGCATGCCGCCGTTTGTGCTTAATTGGCGCGCTTTTTGCAGTTCCTCTCTCAACGATCCCATCACGCTATTGTTCATCACACTATTGTTAGAGCGACGTTTCAGGACACGCCATGTATCAGCGCTTATTAGAACATCTCACCACCGCAGTGCTACTGCTCGACGGTGAACTCCGTGTCCGCTGGATGAACCCAGCGGCGGAAGCGCTGCTAGCGGTGAGCTTTAGCCGTGTGCAGGGTATTAGCCTAGATACCTTGCTAGGCGGTGGGGAAAGTATTGATGAGGTATTGGCCAAGGCGCGGGATGCCTTTCACCCCTATACCCAGCGGGAAGCGCGTATCACGCCGCTCAATAGTGAGCCGCTCACGGTGGACTATACGGTAACGCCCCTCTCAGCCGATGAGTTGCTGCTGGAAGTCGAGCCGCGAGACCGCTTGATGCAGATCTCCCGAGAAGAGGCGCTCACCACCCGCCAAGAGACCATTAAGGTGCTGGCGCGGGGCTTGGCCCACGAGGTGAAAAACCCATTAGGCGGCATTCGCGGTGCGGCGCAACTGCTGGAGCGTGATTTAGACGACCCGGCGCTGCGGGAATTTACCCATATCATCGTCGAAGAAGTAGACCGCTTACGAGATTTGGTTGATTCCATGCTGGGCCCGAACCGCATCATTAAACATGAGCCGGTCAATATCCATAAGGTGCTGGAGCGGGTGCGAGCGCTGCTGATTGCCGAGCATCCCCATGTCACCGTCAACCGCGATTACGACCCCAGCCTGCCGGATCTTTCCGGTGATGAGTCGCAAATGATTCAAGCGGTATTGAACGTGGCGCGTAACGCGGTACAAGCCATGAGCGATGCAGAGACTCCCTCACCGGAGCTGATTCTGCGCACCCGTGCCCGGCGCCAGTTCACTTTAGGCGCCGAACGGCACCGGCTAGTGAGCGAAGTCGGCGTGATTGATAACGGCCCTGGCATTCCTGAAAGCCTACGCGAAACCCTCTTTTACCCGATGGTGTCTGGCCGCGCGGAAGGCAGCGGTTTGGGGCTATCCATTGCTCAGTCAATTTTGCACCAACATCAAGGATTGATCGAATGCGACTCACGACCTGGACATACCGAATTTCGTTTACTGATTCCATTAGTTATTAATTGCACCGGAGAAGCGTCATGACTGAGGCGACACGTACCGATGTTGCACGGGTGGTTATTGTCGATGATGACCGCGCTATCCGTTGGGTGCTGGAGCGCGCACTGGCGCAGCCAGACCTGGAGATCGAGTGTATTGAGCGTGCCGACACAGCGCTGGCACGGCTACTGGAAAGCCCACCGGATGTGCTGGTGACCGATATTCGCATGCCGGGGATTGATGGGCTGGATTTAATGTCACGGGTTCGCGAAGCCCACCCGGACCTGCCGGTCATTGTCATGACCGCTCACTCCGATTTAGATAGCGCCGTGGCCTCTTATCAGGGGGGGGCGTTTGAGTACTTGCCCAAGCCGTTTGATGTGGATGAGGCGCTGGCGCTGGTACGCCGTGCGGTAGCCCACGCCCGTGAACGCCAGCGGCCGGTGAGCGTGCCGGAAGGCCTAAGCGCCGAGATCATCGGTGAAGCGCCCGCCATGCAGGAAGTCTTTCGCGCCATTGGGCGGCTCTCCCATTCGCACATTACGGTACTGATTAACGGTGAGTCGGGCACCGGTAAAGAGCGTGTCGCCCAGGCACTGCATCAGCACAGCCCGAGGGCGGGCAAGCCGTTTATTGCTTTGAATATGGCGGCAATTCCTCGTGACTTAATAGAGTCCGAGCTTTTTGGCCATGAGAAAGGCGCGTTTACCGGGGCGGCTGCCCAGCGCCAAGGGCGCTTCGAGCAGGCCAACGGTGGCACGCTGTTTCTGGATGAAATCGGCGATATGCCCGCCGAGACGCAAACCCGTCTGCTGCGCGTGCTGGCCGACGGCGAGTTTTACCGCGTGGGCGGGCATACCCCGGTAAAAGTTGATGTGCGGATTATCGCGGCAACCCACCAGAACCTAGAGTCGTTGGTAGATGATGGGCGCTTTCGTGAAGACTTGTTCCACCGTCTGAACGTGATTCGCGTTCATCTACCGCGCCTTGCCGAGCGCCGCGAAGATATTCCCCGGCTAACCCGGCATTTTTTGGCCGAAGCGGCGAAAGAGCTTTCCACCGATATCAAAGTGCTGACCCCTGAGGCAGAGGCGCACTTAACCCGGCTGCCGTGGCCCGGCAACGTGCGTCAGCTGGAAAATATCTGCCGTTGGTTAACGGTCATGGCCTCTGGCCGGGAAATCCTGGTAGAAGACCTGCCGCCAGAGCTACGCACGGTCGGTGCGTCGGAAAGTAGCGTCCACGGTGATTGGCGTTCAGCATTTCGCGATTGGGCTGATCATGCTTTGGCAGAAGGCCATACGCACCTGCTGGAAGAGGCGGTACCCGATTTCGAGCGCATTATGATTGAAACTGCACTCAAGCATACCGGTGGTCGCAAAGGCGAGGCCGCTGAGCTGCTGGGCTGGGGGCGTAATACGCTTACCCGTAAACTAAAAACGCTGCTGCCTGCGTTGGCGGATGATGTCTAATTCGTTGGTTCGATGGTAAGGGCCGGGGGAAGAACAAAAACGGCATCGGCAAGCGCTGGGTCTGGGAGGCTGCAATCTGCTTGCTCCCAGGGCAGCAGGCTGACGGTGTGTTCGATCCCCAGCCTTTCTAGCTGGTGCTCCACACCATGGCGGCAGCTTCCGTAGGCGTGCGTGGTTAAGGTGCCTGTGAGCAGCGCAGCCAACCCCAAACCGATGCGCACCGCGTTAGCCCTCTTGAGCCTTAAGGCGGTTGATGTCGGCAAGAATCTCCTCGGCCTCTTCTGTCAGTGTGGCGTTGGCGCGCATATCGCCGTTGCGGGAAGCTTCCATCGGCGCTTGCAGCTTGCGTTCGTACGCTTGTTGAAGCTTCTTTTTTGGGTCGCGCTTAAATAGTCCAAGCATGTGCGCTCTCCTTTTTAACGTATATTTTTTGTATAGGCTTTGGGTGCTTAAGTCGACTGCTTTACGGGTTTTTCGTTTTCCACTGCGTTGCTGAGGCTAAACCGGTGGGCGGGCGTCCGCACACTGGGCTAAGAAGCGTGTAAAGTCGTCCAGGATAGTGTCCAGGCTGCTATGCAGGCGATGATCGTCATCAATCATTCGCAGTGACAAGCGCTGTAGGCGGGCACGCTCAATCACTGGGCCTGGGGGGGCCACATCATCGCGCCAGCCATGAATGATATGCGTATGCTGGGCTTGAATCGTCGGTGAGGTCTCTGGGTACTCAGGCAGGCCAAGCGCGGGGGCGAGTAAAAAACAGCCCAACACCGGTGTTTGCGCACTGGCGGCAGCGCTGAGCCAGCCGCCTAAGCTTGAGCCTGCTAATACACAGCGGGCGGGGTCATCACCACGAGCCAGCAGAGTAGCGGTAAGGTGTTTCAATCGCTCGGCTGGCTCGTCCATGCCCCGGTAATCCATGACGACCGGCTCACAGTCATCAAGCTGTTCAGCAATACCCTTGAGCGCCTGCATTTTCAGTGCCCCTGGGCCACTCTCCAAGCCATGTGAAAGGTAGACGGTCATCATCATGGTTTAATCCGCCGAACGCTGAATGGCTTCACCACCCTGCTCAATATCCTGGCCCATACCGCGAACTGTGTTACAGCCGCTAATGGTGAGTAGTGTGGCCAGTAAGAGTATGCCAAGCGCAATGGTGCGTTTCATTGGGTCTTTCCTCTCTACTAAATAATGTCCCGCTGGGGCGTCATGGTGTGATGAGTAACATAAGCGCTGTTGGTGCGGGTTGCCACCGGTAAGTAGCCATGAGGTGGAACGTTTTACCAACGCTGCTTATCTCTCCTTAGCATAGATGTGAACCGTGCGCATTTGTCGCATGTGTCAATATTATCCATGCCATCCCTGATTTTTCTGTCAATTTCGGTTAGGCTGGGCTTTTATTTTTTTATTTAATTTATTGATATTAAAGTTATTTTTTATTTATTGGTATGATTGGCCCAATGCCTGCAGTATTATAAGTGTTAATACTTATAGTGTCACCATTGATGATTTAACCAATTTCACTGTTAGCAACCAAGTTCCAACCCATCAAAGCGTGAGCAGGCTAATAGGCAGTAGAGGAGGGCAGGACGCCCAGTAAGCATCACGGACGTGAATGGACTCTTAGCCTGCTCACTCTTATCAGCATAAGGCCGTGCTGATCATCGAAGCCAAGGAGTGGCAGCGATGCAAAACAGCCATCTCGCAACTGTGAGGTGGTTTTTTTGCGTTTATTTTTCAATCATTAATACATTGATTTATATGATATTTTTTCTCGCCTTAGGGGTGTTGCATAGTTCCTGTACAGATATGCAAAGTATTTTGGTCTATCCTTTCGGGTAAACCAAAATCAGCGGTTATAAGACGTCAACGCATCGGCCGCACACTGACAGGGACAAGCGCTATGGTGATGGTATTGATGTTCTGCATGTTCGTGCTGTTTCTAGGGTTTTCGGGGGTGGGCCTGTACATGATGTTTAAAACATCATTTATGACGGCTACAGAGGATCGCGACGACATGCCGCCTGATATGTAAGTTATTGAATAATAAATAAAAAACCACCCTTTTGGGTGGCTTTTGCATGTCGGCATGTAGAGACTCTTACCCCATCCAATAAAGGCTCAGCAGTGCAAAGCCATAGCCCATCACGCCACCAACCAGTACATCGCTCACATAATGCAGCCCCAGCCCCACTCGAGAAATTGCAATGAGTAGGCTGAGTGGAAGAACAATCGGCAGCAGCCAGGGGGTGTGGGCGGCCACTAATACGCTGAACATGACGGCGTGCATGGTGTGGCCACTGGGGAAACTGTAGCGATCTCGAGCGGGTTCACCGCAGTGTACGCCTCCCAGGTAAGTGATAAAGGGGCGCTCTCGGCACAGCTTGGTTTTGACCAGCTTATAAACCGTGACAGCTACCAGGGCGATCAGCGAGTACTGCATCATCCGCCACGTGCCATCAGGTTGAAGCCAGGGCTGGGCAGCAATCAGCAGTACCCACACCGGCCAGTCGCCTAACTTACTGGCTGTTTTCAGCGTTAGCCGCCAGGGGCGGTAGAGCGAGAGATGCGTGACCCGTTGGCAAAACCGCCACTCCCACAGGTCAAGACGATCAAATACGACAAGCGGGCGAGCTCGTATGGTGGGCCTCCTGGGCATGGTGTAGGTAGCGCAGAAATTGCTCAGCAATGCCCGACCAGCTTTGTTCTAGCGCGCGTAAACGGGCAACTCTTCCTATTCGTGCGTAATCGGCGGGGTGTTGGCACAGTGCCACGGCCGCTTCTTGAAAACCGTGGGCGTCGTTAGGCGCTACGGTCACCCCGTTATGGCCGTTTTGGATCAGCTCCGCGCTGGCTGCATGACGATAAGCAACTACCGCCAAGCCGCTTGCCATTGCCTCCGTTACTACGTTGCCCCACGTTTCCGACAGCGAAGGAAATACAAACATATCAGCACTGGCGTAGTGGCAAGCTAGCTCATGTTTATCCACAAATCCGGTGAAATGTGCGTCAGGGAGTACCTTCTCTAACTGCGCACGCCCTGGGCCATCACCAACGATCACCTGTGCCATATCGGGGCGCACATTGCGCATGGCTTGCAGCGTTTCCTGTAGCAGGGCCAGATTCTTCTCTGGTGCGAGTCGCCCGACATAGAGGGCGACCGGCTGGTGCTCGCTAACTCCCCACTGCTTACGCAGCTCTGCACTACGGTGAGCTGGAGAGAATTTTTCCCCATCAATCCCCCGAGAGAGCACCTGTACTTCATGGATACCCTGTTGGCGTAAAGCTGTGGCTTGCTGATGAGTGGGCACCAGTGTCAGTGCGCAGCCATTGTGAAAGTAGCGCAAATAGCGGCGAGTCGCGGCAGAGAGCCAAGAGACGCCGTAATCATGGCAGTAATGGTCGAAGTTGGTGTGCCAACCTGCCACCAGCGGAATGCTCAACTGTTGCGCTGCCTGGCGAGCTGCCCAGCCGAGCGGGCCTTGCGTGGCTAAATAAATCACCTCTGGCCGGTGCTGTTGCCAAAACCGCTGCAACGTGGACGGGCGAGCAAATCCCACCTGAACATCACGATAGCCGGGCAGCGCCAGGTGGTTAACCTGTAGTTCTTGGGTGGCATAGGCGGCACTACCGGGTGCCTTAGGCTTAGGGCGAATCACATCCATTGTGACGCCCAGCCGCTGCAGCTCACGACATATCCGGTTGAGAGTATGCGCAACGCCGTTAATTTCTGGAGACCATGTTTCGCTAACGATACAGAGCCGCATGAGCGATTCATCCCTTTATCACGTTCCTCATTATGTTGCGCGGGCACAATGACACAGCCAAGACAGGCAAGTGAACAAGCGATGACAGACAGCCATCATGCAGTAAGTGCAGGCGCTGAGTGTTTTTGGCCAGTCCACGATAGCGAGCCTTGCCATAACCAAAAACGTGTTTGATGTACCGAAAGGGGGGCTCCACCTTGGCACGGATACTGGCTTTGATTTTTTGGACTTTCTGTCGCCTGGCATCTCGCTTCTGGCGGGTGCCAGGCCGTTTGGCAATATACCAAGAGACGTCGTTGCGGTGCTTGTGCTCGTCTCGTTTTTGAATACCCAGGTAACCATGCCGGTATCGGCCATGCGAATAGGATTGGGGCATAGCGGTACCGGCCGCGCCCTAGACGAGTAGCGTTGTTACCCGCCTAAGGGCAGGGGCTAGTGTGCGGTACGTTTACCAGTAGTGCTATTAAACGGGTGAAGCGCATCGCTGGTCACGTACACCTGCAGCGTTTCACCTTCGCTGACCGGCGGCTGGCCTGCGGTACGCACCACCGTGGGTTGGTCGCTGCCTGCCAGGTTCACGTAGAGATGGCTCTCTGCCCCGGCGGCTTCGAACAACATCAAGGTAGCGTTCAGCGTTATGTAGGGCACTGTTGGCGGGGCGAGCTGCATATCGTCTGGGCGGATGCCGACGGTATCAGTCTCTTTCGGTAACTGACTCAGCACGCCCTGGGTATCCTGCTGCGCAAGGTAATCCAGCGGCAGCATGTTCATGGCGGGGGAGCCAATAAACTCTGCCACAAACATGGTGGCTGGACGGGCGTAGATCTCCATCGGCGTGCCCACCTGCTCGATCTGACCAGCATTGAGCACCACGAGCCTATCCCCCAGCGTCATCGCCTCGAGCTGGTCGTGGGTCACATAGAGGCTGGTGGTTTTTAAGCGCCGCTGAAGCTGCTTGATCTCGACGCGCATCTGCACGCGCAGCTTGGCATCCAGGTTAGAGAGTGGTTCGTCAAACAGAAACGCGGCGGGCTCGCGCACTAACGCACGGCCCATCGCCACCCGCTGGCGCTGGCCGCCGGAGAGCTTGCGCGGTTTGCGCTCCAAAAAGTCCTCAATCTCCAGCATCTTGGCCGCTGCGCGCACCCGCTGGTCGATGTCGTCTTTCTTGAAGCCGCGATTCTTCAGGCCATATGCCAGGTTGTTGTACACCGTCATATGCGGGTAGAGGGCGTAGTTTTGGAACACCATGGCGATATCCCGCTCGGCGGGCTCTAGCTGGTTCACCATGCGCTCGCCGATTTTTAGGGTGCCCTCGGTGATGGTCTCCAGACCTGCCACCATGCGCAGCAAGGTAGATTTGCCGCAGCCGGAAGGTCCGACCAGCACCACAAACTCGCCGTCCTGAATGTGTAAATCGACCCCTTTGACCGCCGCCACGTTGCCCGCGTAGGTTTTTTTCAGCCCTTCCAAGGTAATGCTGGCCATGGTTATTTCTCCGTCTCGGTCAGGCCTTTCACAAACAGGCGTTGCATAAACAGAATCACTAATACCGGTGGCAGAGCCGCCATCACCACGGCGGCCATAATGAGGTGCCACTGAGGGTTCTCTTCAGAGGTCATGCGCTGAATGCCCATCACAATGGTGTAGTAGTCCGGGTCGGTGGTGATCAGTAGCGGCCACAGGTACTGGTTCCAGCCGTAAATAAACATAATTACGAACAGCGCGGCGATATTGGTGATCGAGAGCGGCATCAAAATGTCTTTGAAGAATTTCAGCGGGCCTGCGCCATCCACCCGGGCCGCTTCCAGCATCTCTTCGGGGATGGTCATAAAAAACTGCCGAAACAGAAACGTCGCGGTGGCG
>Ga0194138_10001855_pt1 | contig 10096 bp, 8 predicted proteins | sample TARM_MetaG_T2_14_FD_134022 | JGI IMG/M metagenome (GOLD analysis project Ga0194138, IMG submission 134022) | Freshwater microbial communities from Pennsylvania, USA, analyzing microbe dynamics in response to fracking - TARM_MetaG_T2_14 (version 2) | ecosystem: Environmental > Aquatic >...
AGGCAAAACACTGCTACTGACGAACTCGTTTGTTTTCTCGGTGGCGGTGCATATGATCATATTGTGCCATCGGTCATCAAACATTTGACTTCAAGATCAGAGTTTAGTACCGCATACACGCCATACCAACCTGAAGTTAGCCAGGGGACCTTACAAGCTATCTTTGAATACCAAACGATGATTGCTCAGTTAACAGATATGGATATGGCCAATGCTTCAATGTATGATGGCGCTTCTGCAACTGCTGAAGCAGCAATGCTCGCTGCTGCAAACCAAAAAGGAGATACACTGCTAGTCTCTGAAACCCTTAATCCTGAAACTAAAGCAGTTATTCATACGTATATGCGCTTTAAAGGGGTTAGGGTCACAGAAGTACCTTCAAAAGAGGGGGTTTCTGATAGAGAAAAGCTTAAAGAACTCATAAACGACCAAACGGTTGGCTTTGTAGTTCAGAATCCTAATTTTTATGGTAATATTGAAGATTTATCAGATATGGCAGAATGGGTGCATGCGCACAAGGGATTGTTTATTGTAAACAGTGACCCCATTGCCTTAGCCCTTATAAAAACACCGGGAGAATACGGAGCAGATATAGCGACGGGGGAAGGACAAGTCTTAGGCAATGGTCTTAATTACGGCGGCCCTTATCTCGGTTATATGGCTGCAACCAAAAAACAAATGCGAAAACTACCGGGACGTATAGTAGGACAAACGGTAGACATTGATGGCAAACGTGCTTTTACACTTACGCTGCAAGCGAGAGAACAACATATAAGACGTGATAAGGCGACCTCCAACATTTGTTCCAATCAAGCACTTAATGCACTGACAGCAACGATTTACCTTGGTATTACAGGTAAGAAGGGCCTTCGTCAAATTGCAGAAGAATCGGCGAAACGCGCCTATTATACTTATCAAAAATTAATAGCAACGGGTCATTTTAAACCGGTATATGCGCAGCCTTTTTTTAGAGAATTTGTTCTCGAGACTGAAAAACCTATCTCTGAGATCAACAACTATTTAGCAAGTCAGGGAATACTAGGTGGTCTTGATGTCAGTGAAGCAGGTTGCAACCGCATGATGTTCTGTGTGACAGAAAAGAGGAGCCTAGAAGAAATTCACCAATTAGTTGAAGTATTGGAGGCGTTTTCATGGTAAATTATGAACAATTGATTTTTGAAATATCTAAAGAAGATCGCATGGGGTATCACGTGATGTCAGATGATGTCTTTGATGTTGAAATCGAAAACATTATTCCTAAAACACTACAGCGTGAAACGATATTAGAATTACCTGAAGTCTCTGAACCTCAACTCGTAAGACACTATACAAAACTAAGTCAAAAGAATTTTTCCATCGACACGGGATTTTATCCTCTTGGTTCGTGTACGATGAAATACAACCCAAAGTTTAACGAAGACATGGCAGGTAAAAGCAGTTTTGCACGTCTACATCCCCATCAACCTGATAGTCAAACACAAGGTGCCTTAACGCTCTTGGGTGAGTTATCATATATGCTATCAGAAATTGGCGGCATGGATGCCTTTTCATTACAACCTGCGGCAGGGGCTCAAGGGGAACTTGCGGGTCTAATGATTATAAAAGCATATCATGAACACAAAGGTGATACAAAACGGACTAAAATCATTGTTCCTGATGCAGCACATGGTACAAACCCTGCAAGTGCCAATGTAGCTGGATTTGATATTGTAGAAATCAAGTCTAAACGCAATGGTGAAGTAGATTTAGAGAGTCTTAAGGCAGCACTGGGCGACGATATTGCAGGGTTGATGTTGACCAATCCAAATACGCTTGGTCTATTTGATACCAATATCAAACAGATTTCAGAATGTGTGCATCAAGCAGGCGGTCTCGTGTATTATGATGGCGCCAATTTGAACGCCATTATGGGCAAAGCCCGTCCTGGTGACATGGGGTTTGACGTCGTCCACTATAATTTACACAAGACTTTTTCAACACCACATGGCGGTGGTGGACCAGGAGCTGGTCCAGTGGGTGTCAAAGCATTCTTAGAGCCATTTTTACCGAAGCCAGTTGTTGTTAAGCGCGAGGACCTTTATGCACTTGATTGGGATCGCCCGCTCAGTATCGGCAAAATGAAAAGTTTCAATGGCAATTTTGGGATCTTAGTGAGAGCCTATACCTATATCCTCTCCATGGGTGCTGAAGGACTAGAACGTGCAAGTGAAATGGCGGTTTTAAATGCAAACTATCTTCAGCATCGTTTAAAAGATGCCTACAATATTTATGTCGACGCCATCTGCAAACATGAGTTTGTCCTCGCAGGGCTTAAGGGGGAACTCAACCAGTGTTCAACCCTTGATGTGGCAAAACGCTTACTTGATTTTGGGTATCACCCACCGACCATTTATTTTCCGCTTATTGTCCCTAACGCCATTATGATAGAGCCGACAGAAACAGAAAGCCTGGAGACGTTAGATGCCTTTGCCGATTTGATGATTCAGATCAGCAAAGAATCGGAAACACACCCAGAGAACCTTAAAGCGGCGCCGACCACAACACCAGTGAGACGCGTTGATGAAATATTGGCGGCGCGATCACCTATTTTAAAGTGGACGAAAGCCGTTGTCGAGTAAGAAGAAGGCATCATTTTAGACTATAAGACCTACATGTCATTAGCAGTTTATTGGCGTGTAGGCGCTTATATGAGGACTGAAATCAGCTGACTTATAAAATGATGCAGAATCTATGTGCAGGAGGTTGTAATGCAAAAGCATATTGCCATTATTGGCGGTGGCCCAGGCGGTTATGTCGCAGCCATAAGAGGGGCACAGTTAGGCGCTAAAATAACGCTTATTGAGAAGCATAAAATGGGGGGTAACTGTCTTAATTACGGTTGTATTCCTACAAAGGCACTCTACCAGAGTGCCTCTTATTTTAAATCGGTCACAGAGATGCGTGACTTTGGGATCCACTTAGGGGATGCTATTCTTGATATGGCAGGAATGATGAACAAAAAACAATCGGTGGTAAAAGAACTTGTCACGGGAGTTGAGCAATTATTAAAGCGCAATGGCGTAGAAGTTTTAGAAGGCGAAGCTTCTTTTTTAGATGGTAAAACCCTACGCGTCATGGGCAAAGATAAAGTTGAACAATTTCTCACGCCTGATTATATCGTCATTGCCACAGGTTCAGAAACAATCATCCCCAATATAAAAGGGGTGACTTCTGCCCATATTTTAACCAGCCAAGAACTCCTAGACATTAAAGCGCTGCCTAAGTCTTTGACCATTGTTGGAGGCGGGGTAATAGGCATGGAATTTGCAGGTATATTTAGTGCGCTCGGCACAGAAGTTACGGTTATTGAAGCATTGGATCAAATCTTGACGGGAGTAGATTCAGAACTTGTAAAGCGTTTTTCTGCGGGGTTAAAGAAGCAGGGGATAAAGGTTCATAAAGCGACGAAAGCATTAGAATTGAAGCGTGTGTAGAAAGAATTTGAAGTTGTATGTCAGGATAAAAAAGGTCTATGTTCAGTGAATACCGATCAAATTTTAATGGCGGTTGGTAGAAAACCTAAAATTGGGGGTTTAAATCTTGACCAAGCTGATATAGAATATACTTTAAAAGGTATTGAAGTAAATGAACATTTCGTAACAAATTCAGATCATATCTACGCCATTGGCGATGTCATCGGTGGTAAAATGTTAGCACATGTAGCATCACATCAAGCTATTACAGCGATTGAACATATGCTGCTAGGTGAAAAAAGCACTAAGGCATCAGTTGTTCCCGCTTGTATTTTTGTCTTCCCAGAGATAGCCACAGTTGGCGTGACAGAAGATGATCTCATAGCAGAGCAGAGGGCTTATAAAAAGAGCAAGTTTATGATGGGGGCTAATGGTAAGGCATTAACGCTTGGAAAGCCAGAAGGCTTAGTAAAAGTACTAACCAACATGGAAGATGAGATCGTTGGTGTCCACATTATGGGAGCGCATGCTTCGGATTTGATTCATGAGGCGACCCTTGCAGTTAATGAGGCTATGTCAGTAGATACGATAAAAGAGATGATTCACGCACATCCTACCTTGTCAGAAGCTTTTCACGAAGCAGTCTTAGGCATAAAAGGAGAAGCCATCCACATGGCGCCTTCTAAAAAATAAAAAAAGTAACGAGAGGAGTTTGATGCATGAATCTAACACTAATAAAAGAAAATGATCCAGAGATTTATGAGAGTATGCAATTAGAATTACAGCGACAGTCAAACAACATAGAATTAATTGCGTCAGAAAATTTTACAAGTAAGACAGTTATGGCGGCAATGGGGTCACATCTAACCAATAAATATGCGGAAGGCTATCCAGGCAAACGCTACTATGGTGGTTGTGAATTTGTTGATATTAGTGAAGATTTAGCACGTGACCGTATGAAGGCGCTCTTTGGTGCTGAACATGCAAATGTACAACCGCATTCAGGTTCACAAGCAAACATGGGCGTTTACATGTCAATTCTTGAACCAGGTGACAAAATACTTGGGATGAACTTGTCTGATGGCGGTCACTTGACACATGGTTCACCAGTGAATTTTTCTGGTAAATTATATGATTTCGTATCATATGGTGTAGATGCAGAGGGATGGATTGATTATGATGCGCTTAGAGAAATGGCGATCAAAGAAAAACCTAAAATGATCGTGTCAGGTGCAAGTGCGTATTCTCGTATCATCGACTTTGAAAAAATTCGCGCGATTTGTGATGAGGTCGATGCTCTTATGATGGTGGATATGGCACATATCGCTGGTCTTATTGCAGCGGGTTGCCATCCAAGTCCAGTACCTTATGCTGATTTCGTTACAACGACGACACATAAAACACTTCGAGGTCCTAGAGGCGGTGCCATCCTTTGTAAAGAGAAGTACGCAAAAGCTGTGGATAAAACAATTTTCCCTGGTATCCAAGGCGGCCCGCTTATGAATGTGATTGCCGCAAAAGCTGTTTGTTTTAAAGAGGCCATGTCAGAAGATTTTAAAAAATACCAAGAACAAGTGGTGAAAAATGCTGTAGTTTTAGCAGCGGCATTTGTTGAAAGGGGCTTTAAAATCGTATCGGGTGGTACAGATAACCACTTAATGCTGATTGATCTTAGAAACAAAGACATAACTGGAAAAGAAGCTGAAAAGCTCCTTGATTCAGTGGGGATTACGACCAATAAAAACACGGTTCCAAATGAAACGGCAAGTCCATTTGTAACTAGTGGGATTAGAATAGGTACACCTGCTTCTACAACTAGGGGGTTTGGTGAGGACGAAATGGTTGAAATTGCAGATATTATTAGTTTTGTAATTGATAATAGGGAAGGCGATTTAGAACCTGCAAAAGCGCGTGTTAAAGCTCTTTGCGATAGATTTCCACTTTACGCATAATTAAAACAATAAAATATAAAAAGCCCTGTTTCTTTGATGAAAACAGGGCTTTTTTATTTTATTTAAGAGACTCAAAGCCAAATGATGGGGTGATGAATTTTGAAATCGTTGCCCCTTGCTTATATTACGATTAAGATTCGTGGCGGCATTAATAGCAATGAGAACTATCTGAAAACAAATGTGTAAAATTCAATAACCTCAATAGATAATTAATACAATACAAAAAAATGGGTATTAATCATTCATATATCATATACTTGTTGATTAAATTCAAGAGATATCAAAACAGACGGCCCAGCATATTAGTATTTAAGTCGTCTATCTAAAATAGTGATGGAAAAAGAGGTGATTTAGACTTGAAGATTTATCTGATGCGACATGGAGAACCCAGTTATACCCCTTGTACCAAACGTGGCCTGATTGGTCAAGGGCGTGATCTTGCCGCCCTAAATGCGGAAGGAATCAAGCAAATGCAAGAAGCCTCAAAAGGATTAGTGGGTTCAGGGGCGCAGATTATTCTATCGTCGCCATACACAAGGGCACTACAGTCCGCAGCAATTGTTGCAAAGGAGACAGGTCTCATTACAGAAGTTGTCCACGATTTACACGAATGGCTACCAGATACCACTTTTCAATATGGGTCTTATCAAGAGTTGAAACTCATTTTTGAAGATTTCAAAAAACATCGGGGAGTATTACCACCAGAATCCCAGTATTCGATCTATACTAGATGGGAACCCTTATCACATTTAAAAGCCAGAGTGAGAGCAGCGCTATTACCATACATCAGTCTTTATGACACTGTGATTTTAATAGGGCACGGCATGGTGTTACAATCATTGTCTTATCAAGAGCACTATTTATTTGGTGAGACCAAAGTCATTGAATTTAACCATGATACGAGTTTGCCAATCTGGCCACTAGAGTTAGAAACGTAAATCCCGTTGAAGATAGTCCTATCTTCAACGGGATTTTTTAGTTTGAGAAGCGATTAAGATTCAAATTTATCATAGAAAATTAGATTTTCAGGAAGACCTTTTTCTGCCAAAAGTGGTATAACAGAATCAATCATCTTTGGACTACCACACAAATAGGCCTCTGAATTTTCCGCATCTTTAAGGTACTTTTTTATGAGGTCGGTAACGCGTCCTACGTCCCCATCCCAATGACATTGTTCTGTAGGCCTTGAGAGACAAGTTATGACCTCTAAATTAGGCATTTCACTTTCAAGTGCCATCAAAGTATCCATTTCAAATAGATCCTCGCGCGTTCTCGCACCAAAGAAAAAAGTCGCTTGTCGATTGATTTTATGGTCTTTCATATACTTTAATATGGACATAATAGGTGACATGCCCGTACCGATAGCCACTAATATCATCGGTCTTTCATTCTCGTGATAGTAGAATTCGCCATATGGGCCAACGACGATGAGTGGCTGTCCCACTTGTAAATGTTCATGCACAAAAGTCGTTGCGACGCCACCTTCAACGAGACCGATAAAAAGTTCTAGCCCCTCGTGATCGTCAGGTGAGGATGCAATCGAATAGGCCCTATAAACTTCCTCTTCATTTCCTTTATACTTTGGTGCTAAAATTTGTACGTATTGTCCCGGTTTAAAAGTAAAGTCAGCATTAGCTGGTAGCGTGACGCGTAAATGCTTGATGGTAGGCGTCACTGATTTTAAAAAGGCAACTTCACATGTCATTTGTCGTACACTAAAGAGTTCTTCTGGTATTTGAATGCGTAAACTTTCCTTCACTTTAAGTTGGCAGGCAAGTCTAACACCTTCCAATCTTTCATCTTTGGTAACATAACCTAATTCCGTTGGGAGTATTTGACCGCCTCCCTCTATCACTGTAACTTTGCAATAGCCACAACTTCCTTTGCCACCACATGCAGAAGGAATAAAAATCTTTTGGTCCACGAGAGCAGACAATAAGGTGTCGCCGCCATCTACCACAATTTTTTTGTCGTCATTGATATAAACCTCTTGTTCGCCATAATTGGCAATCGTTTTGTTCGCAAGTGATAGCATCAACGCTAAAAAACCAGATATGCCACTCATTGCCAGGACGGTAATTGCAATTGTTGTCATATTTGCCTCCTATTGAATTTGTACAATGCCAGAAAATCCTAAAAAGGCAAGTGCCATAATGCCTGTGATGATAAGCGTAATACCAGGCCCTTCTAAACCTTTTGGAATTGATGCACTCTGTAGTCTTTTACGTATCCCTGCCATTGCTACTATGGCAAGTGTCCACCCAAGACCAGAACCAATGCCGAAGGCAAAAGATTGAAAGAGGTTGTATTCTCTTATAATCATAAAAAGCGAAACCCCCAGAATAGCACAATTAACTGTAATAAGCGGTAAAAAAATACCTAGGGAATAGTAAAGTGTTTCAAAGTAGCGCTCAATAATCATTTCTACAAGTTGAACAAAAGCAGCAATGACAATGATAAAAACAATAAATCGCAAATACTCAAGTGAAAGCGGTACAAGCACATAGTGATAAACAAAATAATTAATAAGACTCGTACAACCTAGCACGAAGGTAACCGCTTGCCCTAGACTTAGAGAGGTACGAATTTCATTAGAGACGGCAATAAAGGAACACATGCCAAGAAAGTTGGATAAAATCATGTTGTTTGTAAAAATTGCCGCAAAGAAGATAACCATTGGATGAATATCAATCATGACTGAGTACCTCCTTCTGTGTCGTCTTCATGAAAGAAGCGATGAGTAAGCCATATGACGATGCCGAGCATAAAAAATGCACCTGGAGGCATAATCATAAGCGTCCATTTGACCCAGTTTTCACCGAGAACGGCGATGCCGAAAATAGACCCAAAGCCCAGCAATTCTCTAAAAAATGCTATAAATAAAAGGACAATAGTATAACCAATCCCCATAAGTAAGCCATCGATGAAAGAGATGAGGGGTTTGTTTTTTTGTGCGAAAGCTTCGGCGCGTCCCATGATAATACAATTGGTGATAATTAGCCCCACATAAGGACCAAGTGCTTTTGACATAGAGGGCCAATAAGCCTTTAAAAAGAGATCGAGTGCAATAACATAAGCGGATATGATAAGTGTTTGTACCATCATACGAATATGTTTTGGGGTATAACGCCTTAAAATAGAAACGGTTAAACTTGAGAATCCGGTTACAAACATAAGACCTACACCCATGACAAATGAATTCATCATAAGATTAGTGACGGCAAGAGTAGAACAAATACCAAGAATTTGACGAAATACAGGATTGTCTTTATAAATGCCATTTCTAATGACGTTTCTCATTTCACTCATGTCCCATCACCTCCTCAGGATTGTCTTTTAGGTTAGCAATGAAGTTATTTAAAATTTCCTTTACAGCGTTAGAGGTCAATGTAGCCCCTGTAATAGCGTCCAATTGCTTTGTCTCATTGCCTTGATAGACAATATAGGGTGAGCTATCAAGTGCAAGTGAATTAAATTGTGATTTGTACCATTCTTCTTCAATGCGGCCACCTAATCCCGGCGTTTCAGAGTGGCTTATAAAGTCAATACCGATAACGGTGTTGAAATCACTAGAAAGAGCAATGTAACCTTTTATGGTTCCCCATAGTCCTCTGCCGCTAAATGGGAGTGCATATGAGAGGATGTCGCCATTTTCTCTATAAATATAATAGGTCATTTTATCAGTTGTCACTGTTTCAAAAGAAGACTGAAACAGTTGGTGTATGGCTTTATCGTCAAGATCCGTCTCGAGATGATTGACGTAAAAGATTGATTTTTCGATGCGCAGTGCTTCTTGAGTGGCAATGAGGTCAGATGACAGTGCGTTGATTCCCGCTAAAACAAAAGTATAGACCGCTGTGATAAGTATCATAAAGAGGACAGGGTAAAGAACACTTTTTTTTCTAGGCATTTTCCCCTCCTTTTGTGTTAGGCATATGATTTGTCTTAGCTTGCTTGGTCGCTTTAGAGGTTTTTCTTGATGTTGAAAGCGCCTTTATGAGTTCGTCTAAAATCGGTGCAAAAGTATTGCCGATGAGAATTGCGAACATAACACCTCCTGAAAAAAGCGAGAAACTACGGATTACAACCGTTATAAGTCCAATTAGGATACCGTAAAGACGTTTCCCCCACACCGTTTTAGGGGATGAAATAGGATCAGTCGCCATAAAGGTTGCACCAAACAAAATACCACCTGACCATAAACCGATATGAGGTGGTAAAACACGTGAAAAACCTATCGTGGTAAAGATGAAGCTAAAAAGAATAAAACTAAAGATAACACTGAAAAAAGTATCTCTAGAAATGGTCTTTTGCCAGAGTAAAATCATAGCGATAAATAGGATTAAAAGAGCACTTGTCTCACCAATAGAGCCAGATATGTTGCCGAGGAGCATATTTTTTAAAACGGGAAGCGTACCATCTGTTTTAAAAAGCATCATAGGCGTTGCAGTCGTCAAGGTGTCCACTTGGAAAAATGTTAGGCCGCTAAAGATTGGTGATAGAGGCTCTAACCATTGGTGTGTCATAAAAGCTGGAAAATTAACATAGATAAAGGCTCTCCCGACGAGCGCGGGATTAAAAGGGTTTTTTCCAAAGCCCCCAAACACCATTTTTCCAAACAAGACGCCAAAAGCGACCCCTATGCATGAAATCCATAAGGGAATTGAAGGTGGCAAGGTTAAGGTGTAGAGC
>Ga0194138_10001857_pt1 | contig 10090 bp, 9 predicted proteins | sample TARM_MetaG_T2_14_FD_134022 | JGI IMG/M metagenome (GOLD analysis project Ga0194138, IMG submission 134022) | Freshwater microbial communities from Pennsylvania, USA, analyzing microbe dynamics in response to fracking - TARM_MetaG_T2_14 (version 2) | ecosystem: Environmental > Aquatic >...
ACCTATTGCAAGCACTTTTTCACTCCTGCAGGCCTTTTTGCACCAAAGAGGGGATTTATGATCAAATGCCACCTTTCCAGAATCCTGGGCGAGCGGAAGCAAAAAATTGCTGAAGTGGCCCGAGACACAGGCATCAACCGGAATACTCTGCATCGGCTGTACAATGAAACCGCGACGCGAGTAGAGCTGGATGTAATCGACCAGTTATGTCGGTACTTGGATATTCAGGTGGGAGAGCTGTTTGAGCTGGTGGAGTAAGCGAACCAGCAACCACTTTAAACGGTTGCGGCAGGGACGGCAGTTACCTGCCGCCCCCCTCGCGACCCGTATAGGCGGAACTAACGCATACGGCTCATGCTTCGGGTATGTGACGCGAAACGGTCCTCTCAGTACGGTTTCCTTACGCTCTGCGGATATAACGGCCACGATGCTTTCCTTACCGTCTATCTGGTTGAAATCAGAGGGTGACAACTATCCTGCCAGAGGGGGGGTGCTGGCGGAAGAAAAACTTAAATCCGTGTCCGGAATCAGTTGACCACTACAGCGGGCAAGAAAGGGTACTCATCGCACACGCTTATCACCTTGTTCCATCGACTGGCTATCGTCCTATTTGCACCTGATGAGATTCGTGCTTGGCAAGGCTGAAGCGCGATCCGGCAGTCACCTCATGGATATCGCTCAGACCTCTTACTCACATGAAGGAAAGCGTCCAGTGTTGAAATCAGAGGGTGACAACTATCCTGCCAGAGGGGGCCTCATACGTAATAGGGGGGCGGATATAAAGCTCAGTAGGCCCACTTCATCAAGCGCGGCGAGAGTGGGCTGGCCTCATGGAGTCCGAAGAGGGTCGGATTTGCGTTGCGGGGGTTTTTCGATAGCTGGGAGGCGGAGTCAGGCGAACAAGAGCCCGGAGCAGAAGCTCCGGCAGAGTAAAACGGTGGCCAGGCGGGACCACGCCGTTAAGGTTTGAGGTTGCGGGCCCCAGAAGCGCCTGCAGGCACATGTCGCGCACGAAAACGCAAGCCTCTTCCAGCGCCGCCAAGCTATAAATCGAGAGGCTCGGCAGCCTCAGCGCAGCATTCCGAGCAGAACTGAGCGCCGTCGTTGTAGCGGCGACGACTGCGCTGCTAGGTTCGGCCATGACTCCAGATGCGAAAAAGTCCTGCACAAAGGCGAGGATTAATGAATAGCCCATAAGCATTATTAGCATCATCTCGGTATAACACTGAGAAAATGCTTGCATACACTTATAGATATGCTTATATTTCTTGCACAAATAGCGAGACAGAATGAACAAAATCAACTGGACACGTAAAGCAGTGAAACAGCTCGGCAAGATCGCCAAGCCCGACCAGGCCAAGATCTACGACGCCGCCCAAGAGCTGACACACATGCCGGACGTCCAGCAGGTGAAAGCGCTGACTCGCCACCAATACGGCTACCGCCTTCGGGTTGGTAACTACCGCATCCTGTTCGATTGGGATAGCAGTGTAAAAATCGTCAACATCGAAGAGGTGAAAAAACGTGATGACCACACCTACTAGTGTTCAGATCATCAATGGCCCTGACGGCAATCCCGCCTTTGCCGTGATTCCTTATGCCGACTATGTGGCGAACCACCCTGTAGACGACTTGGTTCCTAACGAAGTCGTCGGCTACATGGTCAAGGAAGGACTAACCCCTGCAGGAGCTTGGCGCAAGCATCTTGGGTTCTCTCAGCAGGAGGTAGCCAGCCGCATTGGGATAACACAGTCGGCCTACGCTCAACAGGAGCAGGCATCGAAGCCTCGCAAAGCTACCCGCGAGAAGATAGCCCAAGCATTCGGTATTACCCCTGACCTGCTTGATATTTGAGCTGGGCTCAAATAAAAACCGCCGCGTACCCGAGCGCCAGGCGGCTGTTAATGGCCAATTAATCTGACCCACCTCTGGCCAACAATTTTGACCCACCCATGGTGGCATTGGTCACCGATCCATGTAGCGTCACCCGCCTTATGCAGAGGCCGGGGACAGATCATTGAAGGAGTGGGTTGTGATTCACAAGATCAAGGGGTTGTATGACCAAGGCCGGGGCCTGTCGGTCCGTGCCATCAGCCGTGAACTGGGGATTTCCCGGAACACTGTACGCAAGTACCTCCATCTGGATGAGGTGCAGATCAGCGCTGCCATTGCTGACCCTTCACGCACCAAGGTGCTCGACCAGCACCGCGATTACCTGATCAATCAGCTAGGCCAGTTTCCAGCCCTTAGCGCAGTCAAGCTGGCCCGACGCCTGAGGGAACGTACTACTGACTTGGCCGTGTCAGACCGCAGCATCCGCCGGTATGTGCAAGCCCTCAAGCAGCAGGTTGCCAGCGGTCAGTTGCGTTACTACGAACCGGTTGTTGAGTCGGTGCCGGGCGTCCAGTGCCAGGTCGATCCTGGTGGGCTGCGGGGCGTCATGATCGGCGGCCTGGAGCGTGTCGTTCACTTTGTGGTCTTTGTGCTGTCCTGTTCCCGTCTGATGTACGTCGGGCTCGACTTCCGCCCGTTGGACACCGAACGGTTTATTCAGATGCACGACGAGGCCTTCCGCTACTTCGGCGGCGTCACCGAGGAGTGCATTTACGATCAGACCAAGATGGTAGTGATCAACGAGCAGTACCGTGAGCTGACGCTGAACCAGCGCTTCCACCAGTATGCGACGACCGTCGGGTATCGCATCCACGCGTGCGAGGGTTATGACCCGGAGAGCAAGGGCAAGGTGGAGGCCGGGGTCAAGTACGTCAAGCGTGACTGCTTCTACGGCGAGCACTTCCAGGATGAGGACGCCGTCCGTCAGCACCTGCATGACTGGCTTGAGTCCGTGGCTAACGCGCGTTTGCACGGCACGACGAGGCAGCATCCACGGGTACATTTCGAGGCACTGGAGCGTGCCCAGCTCAAGCATTATCTCGTTCCGCAGAGCCTACTGAACGTGGCGCAGGCAATCGAGACACGCAAGGTTGCCCCTGGCCTTGCACCTGACCGGTATGTTCGGCTGCACCCTGATCAGTTTTCTGGCCTTTCCGCGTTGGCGCTGGTGGCTGCGGGGGCTATTGATGCTTGCCCTGGGGGTGGGTATCGAGTTTGGTCAGGGCTGGCAGCCCAGCCGCACGGTTGACCAGCAGGACATCATCGCCAACAGCGCCGGGGTTGTTGTCGGCCTGATAGTGATCGCCATCCTGCGCCGGGCGCTCAGCGCCCACAGCGAGCGCCGCAACCAACCCGGGCGCTGATCAATCGGCGCGGCGCGGGCGCGGATGGTGGTTGGCCAGCACGCCCAGCGCACAGATGACCACAAAGGTCGCCGCGGTCGCCGGGATCTGCAGGTTGAAATCGGTCAGGGCATGAAAGCCGATGGCCAGAATTCCCACCGCCGACCCCATCCCCACCCCGGCGCGGTAGACCGACTGCTGCTGCCACACCGGCCTCAGCGCCTGCCACAGGGCCAGCAGCACAAACAGCAGCAGCGGCACAAAGCCCAGCGCGCCATACTCGATAAAGAACTGCAGATAGTCATTGTGCGCCTTGTCAAAATGCAGACGGATATCCGGCCCCGGAAAACGCGGATAGACCGACTCGAAACTGCCCGCACCCTGCCCCAGCCATGGCCGCTCCTTGACCAGCGGAATGGCCGCAATAAACACATCATCGCGCAGCTCATTGGCCCGCTGCACCACCTCGCCATCCACCACCACATCCGTCATGCGGGTATCCAGCACCCGGTCCTTGAGCCGCTCCAGGCCGAAATACTGGCTCACCACCAGCACATCAATGAGCAGGATACTGACCAGAATCAGACTGTTGCGCACCCGGTGCTTACGGTCACGCAACACAAAAAGCGCACCGACCGCCATCAGCGCGGCAAAAAACGCCATATTGCCGCCCCGTGAATGGGTCATCACCAGCGCAATCACCATGATCACCAGCGCCAGACGCAAACGCGCCTTGGGCCCGAGCAGCATCTCCAGCAGATTCACCCAGCGAAAGGGTCGACCATCACGCAGCGCCATCAACAGACCGATGCCCGCCGCCAGGGTCAGGGCCAGATAGCCCGCAAAGCTGTTGCGGTTGACAAAGGTGCCGGTGGCATTGCCGATGTAGCTCTCCTTCGGCACCAACAGCAGCCACTCAATGCCGGACAAGGTCATAAAGGCGCCATAGAAGCCCTGCAAGGTACCACTGACCACCAGCGTACCCAGCAACCAGGTGATGCGCTTGCGGCTATGGAACAGGCTCAACACCAGCCAGAACAACACCGCCAGCGCGCAACCCAGCAATAGAGACTGCAGCGTTGCCCCGCTATCCCGGGTCAGCCCGGTCAGCCACTGCAGCGCCACCCAGACCTGTACCGCCAACAGCAACAGCAACAGGGGCAAGCCCGGCCGCAGCGCCCGGCTGGCCGGCAACTGCCCGCGCACCCCGGCCCAGGCCCAGAGCAAGGCCAGCACCCCGATCCACAGCAGCATGATGCCCAGCGCCCATTCCCGGTTGCTGCCCAGCGGCAAGGGCAACCAGACCAGCAACAGCAACACCCCGGCCACCAGCCAGCGCTCCAGCGTAAAGACCCTGTCAGTCATGCCACCCCTTCAGATCATTCAATCGCAGTCATAAAGCGCCATCATAGCATCCCGTTATAAGCATAGAGCCAATCAAATGCCGTGATGTCGTTGCAATGGCGTCAAGGAAACGGGAGAATTGCGCACAGGTCGACTACCACAGGGGTAGACATTGCCTTGATTTATCCTAAACTGACAAATCGAAGCATCGCCCGCCCGCACTGACTTAACGAGGACGTTACCCATGCGCAAAACACTTACCGGCCTGACTCTGGCCATCGCCCTGGCTTCAGGCCACGCCATTGCCGACCAAGCCACCCTGGACGCGCTGCAAGCCGCCAACATTTCCCTTACCCCGGAACAGATGGCTGAAGTCGAGGCGGCTACGCCTGAGCAAATCGCTGCTGTACTGGCCAGCCTGGCCGCGGCCAACCCCGAGCAGGCCGCTGCCATCGTCAGCGCCGCCGTGACTGCCGCGAGCAGCGAAACAGCTGCCGCCAGCATTGCTGCCGCCGTGACCGCCGCAGTACCGGCTGCCCAGCAAGCCACTGTTGCCCAGGCCGCCGCAACTGCCGCACAAGCCAAAGGCTTCACCTCCATTACTACAACCAGCGTTACCACAGCAGCCAGCACGGTCAGCACTACCAGCTCGCTCAGCACAGGAGACAGTGCACCAGCCCCGGCCGGCGCAGCGCCTGGCGCCCCCTCAGGCGGCGGCAGCAGCACTGCCAGCCCGAACTGATAAACGCTTCAACGCACCTCCAAGGATAGCGAACGCATGAAAAAGAATGTCCAACTCAGCCTGCTCGCACTGGCTGTCGCCGGTATCAGCACCCAGGCCCTCGCGGTTGATCCGGCCAGCTTCCAGCTGACCAACGGCCTGCACCTGACCCCGGAGCTGACCAGCACCTACCGCTATGAAGACAACTTCCGCGCGATCGAGACCGGCGAGCAGTCTTCCTGGATCACCACCATCAGCCCCTCGCTGACCCTGCATGGCGGTGGTCGCAAATCCGAGTATCGCCTGAACTACACCGCCGAACGCGAGCTGGTGAACTCCTACAGCGATGACTCCAACACCGACCATCACGTCACCGCCGATGCCGGCTTCGAGTTCAACGCCCGCAACCGCCTGGTGCTCAACGCCGGCTACCACCGCATTGAAGACCTGTCCAGCTCTGCCACCGGCACCACCGAAGCGGACAAGTACAACACCCGCACCATCGGCGGCGTCTACACCTACGGCGCGCAGACCGCCCGCACCCAGATCGACCTCGGTGCCAGCCACACCCGCCTGCGTTACGACAACAGCGGCAACCTGAACGCGGAAAAAGAGCGTGATACTGACGCCATTGCCACCACCGTCTACTACCGGGTTGCCCCGCGCACCCGCCTGCTCGGTGAACTGCGCTTCGCAGATCTGGACTACGTCTCGGAAACCGACCTCAACGCCAGGAACTACGCGGCACTGGTCGGTGCCACCTGGGAAGCCACGGCAAAAACCACAGGTACGGTCAAGGTCGGTGCCGAGCGCAAGCGCTTCGACAACAACGTCTATGACGACACCTCCGGCGGCATGTGGGAAGTGGGCATCAACTGGGCACCGCGCACCTACTCCACCGTCGACCTGACCGCGACCCGCGTGCTGGATGAAGGTGAAGACGGCGCCTCTGCCATCCAGCGCACCAGCACCGGCTTCGACTGGAAGCACTACTGGATGCCGCGCCTCTACTCCAGCCTCGGCTACACCTACAGCGAGCGTGACTACGAAGACTACAGCCGCAAGGACGAGCTGGACAGCTTCCACGCCGGCGTCACCTACGAAATGCGCCGCTGGCTGGACCTCGGAGCCCGTTACAGCTATCTGGATAACGACTCCACCTTTGCCGGTGAAAGCTACAAGCGTAATATCTTTACCCTGAGCCTGACAGCCAGCCTGTAAGCCGGGTAAAACGCAAGACCCGAGGGGTGGCTTGCCACCCCTTTTTACTGCACATTCAATGCAAAGCACACAGAGAGCACTCTGACCCATGGGTTATCGCATCGTCCAATGCCTGTTTCTGCTGCTGGCCCTGTGCTGCAGCACCCTGGTTCATGCCCAGGACAGCTCCACCTACCGCCTGTCCTCCGGCGACGTCATCAGCATCAATGTCCACGGCGAAGAAGACCTCAGCTTCGAAGAAGTGCGCCTGAATGATGCCGGCAGTTTCTCTTTCCCCTTTCTCGGTGAAATCCGCGCCCAGGGGCTGACCGCCAGCCAACTGGAAGACGCCCTCACCCAGCGCCTGATGGGCGACTACCTGATCAACCCCCGGGTCTCCATCAGTATTCTCACCTACCGTGAATTCTTTATCAGCGGCGAAGTGCGCGAACCCGGCGGCTATGCCTACCAACCCGGCCTCACCCTGCGCCGCGCCATTGCCCTGGCCGGCGGCCTGACCGAACGCGCCAGCACCAACCGCATCACCATCATCCGTGACCGTGACGGCAGCAACGAACGCGGCAGCCTCGACAGCATCGTCATGCCCGGCGACACAATCACCATTGACCAAGGTTTCTTCTGAGCATGGAAAGCATCTCACAGGCCAGCGAACAACGCGAACTGCGTCACAACATCCACACCCCGGCTAACGACAACGACGAAATCGACCTGCTGAAACTGGCCCGCACCCTGTGGGCACGCAAGTGGAGCATCATCAGCCTCATGGCAGTGGTCATGCTGGTCACCAGCCTGATCGTGCTGAGCATGACGCCCATCTACCGCGCCATCAGCACCCTGTTGATCGAAAAAAGCCAGGCCCAGGTGGTCTCCATCGAACAGGTCTACGGCATCGAAGGCGGCAACAGCGAATACCTGCAGACCCAGTTCGAGCTGCTCAAATCCCGCTCCCTGGCCGAGCGTGTGGTGCGTGAACTCAACCTCATGTACCACCCGGAATTCGACCCGCGCCAACAGCCGGAACCGCTGATCAACCTCAACCTTACCGCCCGCCTGCGAGACCTGGGCATCGGCAGCGTCACCCCGGTCACCCTGCCGGAAGACCTCGACCCCACGCTGGAACCCGGCGAAGCCGAGATCTTTGACCAGGTCGTGCGCGCCTTCCGCGAGCGCATCAACGTCAGCCCGGTAGCGCGCAGCCAGCTGGTGCACATCGAAGTGGAAATGGCCGACCCGCGCATGGCCGCCCGCGCCGCCAACGCCCTGGCCGAAGGCTTTATCGAAGCGCAGATGGAAGCCAGCATGGAAATGTCCATGACCGCCACCAGCTGGATGAACACTCGGCTGGAAGAGCTGCGGGACACCCTGCGCCGCGCCGAAAACCGCCTGCAGGCCTTCCGCGAGCAGGAAAACCTGGTCGATGTCGACGGCGTCGCCACCATCTCCGCCAATGAACTCAACCTCACCGGCGACCGCATGATAGACGCTCGCCGCGAACGGGCCGAAGCCGAAAGCCAGTACCGCCAGGTGCAGTCCATGCGCAGCGGCGGCTGGGAACAGCTGACCACCATACCCGCGGTACTCGGCCACCCGCTGATCCAGCAATTCCGCGCCGAACAGGCCCGCGCCAAGGCCCGGGTGGATGAATTGTCCAAACGCTACGGCCGCCTGCACCCGAGCATGCAGGCCGCCCGCTCCGACCTGACCGCCGCCGAGGCCAGTCTGCGCGGCCAGGTCGAGCAGATTGTCGCCGGCATCGAGCGCAACTACCAGCTCTCCGTCGCCAACGAAACCTCCCTGCGCGCCAGTTTCGACGCCAACCGCGAACAGATCCAGGAAATCTCGCGCAAGGAATTCCAGCTGCGTGAACTGCAACGCGAAGTCGACACCAACCGCGCCCTCTACGACACCTTCCTCAACCGCCTGCGCGAAACCGCCGCCACCTCCGACCTGGAAACCGCCAACGCGCGCCTGGTCGACCGTGCCACCGTGCCGGCCGAAGCCGTCAAACCGAAAAAAGCCCTGATCGTGGCCATTGCCGGCCTGCTCGCCGGCTTTATCGGCGTCGGCCTGACCCTGCTGCTGGATGCGCTGAACAACACCTTCAAACGCACCGAAGACATCGAACAACGGCTCAACCTGCCGGTGCTCGGCGTGGTGCCGCTGATCAAGAACCGCAAGCGCGAAGAGATCGCCCACCTGTTCCACGACAACGTGGACAAGAGCTTCAGCGAATCCATCCGCACCATACGCACCGGCGTGGTACTGGCCGGCATGGACAACCCGCACAAGGTCATGGTGGTCACCTCCTCCATCCCCGGCGAAGGCAAGAGTACCGTCGCCGCCAACCTGGCGCTGGCCCTGGGGCAGATGGAAAAGGTACTGCTGATCGACGCCGACATGCGCCGCCCGACCCTGGCCAAGAACTTCGACTTCCCGGTCGGCACCCCCGGCCTGGCCAACCTGATCGCCGGCACCGCCAAGCTCGACGACTGCCTCAAGCAGATCGGCGGCATCGACATACTCTGCGCCGGCAGCGTGCCGCCGAACCCGCTGGAGCTGCTGTCCAGCCTGCGCTTCAACAAGACGCTGGACTACTTCAAGACCAAATACGACCGCATCATCATTGACTCACCGCCGACCCAGGCGGTCAGCGATGCCGTGGTGCTGGGTACCCACGCCAACGCCCTGCTCTATGTGATCAAGGCCGACAGCACGCACATCCCGCTGATCGAACGCGGCGTCGGCCACCTGCTGCAGAACCGCGCCCCGGTCACCGGCGTGGTACTCAACCAGGTGGACATCAAGAAAGCGCAGAAATACGGCTACGAATACGGCGGTTATTACGACTACTACGGCTACAGCGGCGACCAGAAAGCCACATGATCGACCTGCACAACCATCTGCTGCCCGGCATCGACGACGGCGCCCCGGACCTGGAACAGGCCCTGGCCCTGGCGCGCATTGCCGTGGCCGATGGCATCAGCCACATGGTCTGCACCCCGCATATCCACCCCGGGCGCTATGACAACACCCCGGCCAGCATCGCCAGCGCCCTGCAGCAGCTGCGCCAGGCCCTGCAGCAGGAAAAGATCCCGCTGCAGATCGCCAGCGCCGCGGAAGTGCGCTTCGGCGTCGAGATCATGAGCATGGTCGCCGAGCAGAGCCTGCCCCTGCTGGGTGAATGGCAGGGCAAACAGGTGCTGCTGCTGGAATTCCCCCACAGCGAAGTACCGCATAACGCCGAACGCCTCACCGCTTGGCTGATCCAGCGCAACATCACGCCGATGATCGCCCACCCCGAGCGCAACAAGGGCCTGATGGCCCACCCCGACCGGCTGAAAGACTTTCTCAAGCAGGGCTGCCTGCTGCAGGTCACCGCCGGCGCCGTCGCCGGCCGCTTTGGCCCCCGCGCCCAGCAACTGGCCGAAGCCCTGCTCAAGCACGGCCACGTCACCCTGCTGGCCAGTGACGCCCACAACCGCGACCACCGCCCGCCGGTGCTCAGCGAAGGCCTGGCCAGCGCTGCCGCCCTCATCGGCGAGCAGGCCGCAGAAAAACTGGTCAATGA
>Ga0194138_10001865_pt1 | contig 10079 bp, 9 predicted proteins | sample TARM_MetaG_T2_14_FD_134022 | JGI IMG/M metagenome (GOLD analysis project Ga0194138, IMG submission 134022) | Freshwater microbial communities from Pennsylvania, USA, analyzing microbe dynamics in response to fracking - TARM_MetaG_T2_14 (version 2) | ecosystem: Environmental > Aquatic >...
CTGCAGGGCGTTGAAGATCGCCTGCTGCAGGATCATCTGGGCGATCTTGAGCAGGAAGTCCGAGGCGAACTGCAGGAACGCCTCGCGCAGGCTGCCCAGCACGTTGCCGGTCTCGCGGATCTTGGCCAGGAAGTTGTTGGCCCCGCTGACCAGTTGCTGGCCGAACACCTGCCCCACGTTCTTCGGGTTCAGCAGGTCGAGCCCTTCCTTGACGTCGATCAGCGAGAGCTCGAGGTTGCGCAGCCGGGTGATGGCCGCCTCGGCCTCGGGCCCGCCGACCGCCTCCCAGAACGCGATCAGGTTCTCGATGGCCTCGCGGAGCTGGGCGTTGACCCCGTTGAGCTGCTCGCGCAACTGGTTGGCGGCCTCGAGGTCGCCCTCGTCCTGGTAGAAGGCGATCATCTCCAGCAGGTCGCGGCGGTGCTGCTGCAGGCGGGTGATGTCGGCCTCGATGTCGCGCTGCTGCTCGGCCTGGAAGGTGATGCGCTCCTGCTCGGCGCGCAGCGCGATCAACGTCTCGATGGCCTCCACCCCGGCCGAGTCGCCGATGCGCTGCATGTAGGCGTAGAGCTCGGCGAACTCGTCGCGGATCAGCGCGATGCGCTCCTCCAGGGTGTCGGCGGTGAGCTCCTTGATGGAGCGGCGCACCCGCTCGAGCTCCCGGGCCATGCGCTCGCCCTCGCGGTCGACCTGGCCGCGGTTCTGGCTGGCGAAGCGCGCCTTCTCCTCCTCCTGGCGCAGGCGGATCAGCTCCTTGACCATGGCCACGCCTTCGCTGTCGCCGCGATCCTCCAGCTCGGCCAGCAGGCCGTCGAACTCGCTGGCGATCAGCACCAGGCGCTGCTGCAGGGTGGTGGCGCTGCGGTCGGCGACCTCGGCCTCGAGGCGGCTCATGATGTCCGAGATGTCGCGGCGCCAGGGCTCGATCTCGCCGGCGATGTCGCGCGCGCTGAACCGCGATGCGATGCGGTCGGCCAGCGCCCCGGAGGCCGCCGGGGTATCCGTCGACCAGCCGGAGGTGTCGGGCACGATGCCCATCTCCTTGAGCCGCTGCTGGAGGTTGTCGGCGACCCCGTCGACCTGGGCGGCGAGCTCCTCCTCGATGGCCTTGAGCTTGGCCTTGGACTCCGCCGAGAGCCCCTCGGCCGCGGCGCCGGCGAAGCGCGTCTCGAGGTTGCGCAGGCCGCGGGAGATCGGGCCGTCGCCGACCAGCTCGAAGACCGTGGCCAGGGCGCTGGCGATGCTGGCGTACCAGGTCAGGAACAGGCGCCCCAGCTTGGCCAGCACGCTGCTCAACTCGTCGGTCAGGTAGACCCCCAGACGCTTCCAGTCGGCTTGCAGGGTGTAGAAGCCGGCCGACAGGTTGCTCTTGAAACGCTCCCAGTGCTGGCCGAAGGCGGGGAACTCACGGGCCGCCCACTCGGCGATGGACCACAGCGCCCAGGCGGCCGCCGCGGCCACCACGGCGCCCTTGGCCAGGACCGCCGCCCCTACCAGGCCACCTGCCGCGGCACCGCCGGACAGGGCTGCCGCCGCGGCGCCCACGGCCCGCGCCAGGCCGGCGAAGGCGCTGCCCGCGGCGACGATCCAGTTGGCGGCCAGCGCCCCGCCCAGCAGTTTCAGGCCGAGAATGATCTCGTCCATGTAGCCCAGCATCTCGACCATGGCCCGGGTCAGGTTGCCCAGCGCCTCGCCCAGGCGACGGGCGCCCTGCTCGGCCTCCGGGGTAGAGAGCAGCTCGATGGCCTCGCGCAGGCCATCGGTCAGCTCGGAGAGAAAGCCGGAGCGGCCGATCTGCACCTGCAGGTCGTAGATGGTGTTGCCGAAGCGCGCCATCTCCGACTGGGTGGAGCGCATGGCCTGGGGCAGGCCCCGTGAGACCTCCTCCTCGAGGGCCAGGAAGAAGTGAATCAGCGAGTCGGCCTTGACCTGGCCCTGCTCGAGCATCTTGTCCAGCTCGGCGCTGGAGACCCCGATGGAGCGGGCGAAGATGGCGAAGGCGCCCGGCAGGCGGTCGCCGAGCTGGCGGCGCAGCTCCTCGGCCATCACTTGGCCTTTGCTGTACATCTGCTCAACGGCCATAAATACGCCGCCCACCTGGTCGTCGCTGAGCTTGTAGGCCCGCGCCGCCTTGGAGATCGCCACGAAGCCGGCCTGTGCCGCGCTGATCGACGCCCCGGCCTGGGTGGCGGCGATCATGAACTTGGCATAGGACTCCTGCATCACCCGGAACGACAGGCCGAGCTCGTCGGAGAGCTCGCGCACGAAGGCCAGGTCGTCGGCGATCTGGGCGGTGTCGTCGCCATAGATGGACGACAGCCGCGCCTCCGAGGCTTCCATCATGATCGAGGCGCCGTAGACCCCCTCGACCCCGCGGATCGCCCCGAACAGACCCACGTAGGCGCTGGCCAGGGCCAGGACCTGGCCGCGGATCCGCTGCAGCAGGCTGAGCGTGGTGCGGCCCTCGTCGCGGAACAGGCGCATGCGCTCCTGGGCGCGCTGGGTCTCGGTCGCCAGTTGGCGCATGCCGGTGGCGGCGCGGCGGCTGCCGTCGTCCACCCCGCGCGAGGCAGTGGCAGACTGCCGGGACTCCTGGTTGAGGCGCGTCAGGTTGCGCTCGGCCTGGGCGGCGGCCTCGCCGTTGCGGCGCATGGCGTTGCCGCTGCGCTGCATGGCCTGCTCGAGGCGGGTCTGGGCGCCGGCCATTGCCTGAGCATCATTGCGGTTGCGCTTGAGCGCCTGTCCGAGCATGCCGTAGGCGTCGCGCACCTCGACGAAGGTGCCCTTGAGCTCCTGGGCACGCTTCTTGGCGCGGTCGAACTCGTTGGTCAGCGCGGCACTGGGCTGCTCGGCCTGGCGCATCGCCTGGGCGATACGGGTCACCTGATCGGTGGCGGCTCGGTAGGCGGTGCGCGCCTCGTCCACGGCGGCTCGGGTCTGGCGGAAGACCCGCTGCCCCTCGTAGAGCTGGCGGGTCGCCTCCTGGCGGGCCTGGGCCTCGCGGCGGCTGGCCTGGGCGGCCTGCTCACTGGCGGCGACCTGCGCCTTCTGGGCATCGCCCCAGCGGTCGAGGCTGACCTGGCCCTGGGCGAGCACGCTGCTGGTGCGCTGGATGCCGGCCTCGATGGCGCGCAGCGAGCCGTCCAGGTTGCGGGTGCTGACCCCGGCCTGCTGCAGCGCGCGGCCATACTGCTGCACGCCGCCGCGGGCGTCGAGGTAGCCTTGCTTGGCCTGCCGGGCCGCGGCGCGAGCACGCCCCAGGTTCTCGGCGAGCTCACGGCTGGGCTCGGCGCTGGCGTTGAACTCGCGGGCCAGCTCGCGCACCTGCATCTCGAGGTCCTTCCAGACCCGCTTGGAGGCCAGGCTCTGCTGCTGCAGGACCTTGAAGTCCTCGACCATGCCCTTGAGCGCGCCTAGGTTCTTGGCGGTGGCCTCGAGGGCCTTGACCTCACCGGACAGCGCCTTGAGGTCCACCTGGGTCAGGTCGCTCTGCTGGCCCACCTCGCGCAGCCGGCGGCCCACCTCGCCCACTGCTTCGGCGGCGGCGGCCAGGCTGGGCACGTCGATGCCGGCCAGGTCGGCACCCTTGCCGGGGGCCTTGCCGGTGCTGCGCAGCTCGCGGAGCTGGGTCTGCAGGGCGGTGAACTGGGCGGCGGCCCGGGCGGTGCTCTGCGCGAGCTTGTCCTGGTCGGTGTCCAGCCCGCCGATGGCCTGGCGGGAGTCGGTGTACTGCTTGGCCAGATCGCGCACCTTGGCCTCGAGCTGCCCGGTCTTGGCCCGGGCGCTCTCCAGCTTGCGCTCCTTGGCGGCGAGCTGGTTCTGCAGGCGCTTGGTGGGGTTCTCGGTGTCGCTGACCGCCTTGGCGAGCTGGGTGTAGGCGAGCTGGGCCTCCTGGGCGGCGGCCTTCTGCTTGCGCATGTCGGCCTCGGCGCGGGCCAGGTCCCGGGAGAGCTTCTCGACCCCGCGCAGCCCGGTGAGGTGCTTGCCCAGGGTGTCGAGTTCCTGACCCAGACGCCCCAGGCGGGATTCGGTGGACCCTGCTTGATCGGCCAGGTCGCGTTGGTCGTCGATGACGTTCTTGAGGGCCTCGGAGATCCCGCGCAGGGCGGTGGTCGCCTCGTTGCGCGCCCGGATCACCAGCTCGACATTCGACTTCTTACTCATGCGTCAGGCCCTCGATGGTCTCTTTCAGTGCCTTGCCGGCCTCCTTGCTGAGCAGCGCGCCGACCGCCATCTGCAGCAGCCCGACGCCCGACGCCAGCATCAGGTTCTGGCGGCGAACCGCCATCTGGGCCTCCTCCCAGACCCGGGCCACCGGGTACTCGCCGGCCTCCGGGTGGCCCTGGGCGCGCAGCAGGCTGACCTGTTCGCGCAGCCCCCATACCCAGGCGTCGAGCGTCAGCTCAGGTGCTTGGCGGCCGCCAGGCCCAGGTTGGCGCTGCGCATCAGCGTGATGACGGCCTCCAGAAACTTTCCCGGGCTAGTGGTCTCGAAGGTCAGCCGACCGATCTCCACCAGCAGCTCGAACTGGGTGGGGAAGGGCAGTTCGCGGGCCTCCTCGAGGGCCTCCGGCTCGCCGGCGGCCCAGGCGATCACCTTGGCGCACAGCCCGGGGGCCTGCTCCAGGGCCGCCGCGGCCACCTCGCCGAGGCCGATGTCGGCCACGTCCAGCCCGGCGTCCTCCTCGCCCGCGGCCAGCTTCTCCGCCGCGGCCTGGATGTCGGCGCGCCCGGTGAGCTTGCCGAACAGGGCCTGCAGGGTGTCCCGATCCTCGCGGACCAGGGCGGCCACCTTGTCCACCGACAGACCCCGGACGGCGACGCTGCCGCCGCCCGGGAGGTCGAAGGAGGTGGCGGGTTGAGTCCAACCCTTGAGTGCCATACGTACCTCCAGTTGACTTTACGGCGTGTAGGCGCGGCCGTCGGCGTAGATGGCCTCGGCGCTCTCGGTCTTGGCGATCTCGACGGAGAACGGGATGACCTGCCAGTCCTGCTCGGCCTTGAGGGCGAAGTCGCCGTTGGCCGACAGGGTCACGCTGGGCATGAAGTAGTCGCGCTGGTCGCCGGCCCCCTCGGGGTTCACGGAGATGAAGCGCAGCTTGCCCTGCACCTGCTTGGCGCCGGAGATCACCACCGAACGGGTGGAGGCGGCCACGCCGTACTCCACGGTAATGTCGTCCCCGTCGGCGATGGCGCCGCCCGCGAGCACCTGGATGCGGCCCAGGGCCAGATCCACCTCGTAGTCCTCGCCGGCCACGTGGGTGGTCGCGCCGGTCTTGACCACCACGGTCTCGACGTTGCGCTTGCCCGCCGGGTTCGCGGTGTCGGTGCCGAGCTGATACCAGTTCCACGCCTTGACGCCTTCGAAGGTGTCGGTCTGGCTGGTCAGCGCGGCCTGGGTGAGGGTGTTGGCCTCGCCCATGAACAGCATTGCCAGGTTCTCCGGCGCGATGTTGTCGGTGGAGAAGGTGGCGCTGTAGTCGATCTGCGTCACGATGTTGCGGTCACGGTTGCGCAGGCCCTCGTCGGAGTTGTAGTGCTCCAGGGTCTCGGTCGCCGTGGTCAGGTTGAACTCGGGGGAGTTGCCGATGTAGCGCTCGCCGCTCCCGTCGTCGAAATACAGCCGGCCGCGGCCCAGCACGTAGTTCTGTTCCTTGATAGCCATCTTCGTCTACCTCGTGGTGGTTTCAGAACCGTTGGTTGATAATCACGCCGCGGGTACGGCGTAGGGGTCCTTCACATTGTCGGTGTAATAGACCTGCACGCTCAACCAGAAAAACGCCACCGAGGCAATTTCATCGTCCGGCGGGCGGCAGATCCCTTGGTCGAACTCGAGGCGCTCGATGCCCTCCCAGTGCAGATTGCGCGACTGGGCGATGCGCGCCTTGAGGCGGCCGAGCGCCATCTTGACGTCGGCCAGCAGCACCTCGGCGGGGTCGGTGGGGTGCACCGGGTCGTCCACGGCGAAGCCCTGCACCAGCAGCTCCAGCGGGCCGTGCTGGGCGGTGCCGTGGCCCGGCGCCGGCAGGGCCTCCGGGTTGCGCGGCGACTGCAGCAGCGACACCATCGGCAGCGGGTCGTCGTGGCCAAAGTGGGCCCGGCCGCGGAACACCGATTCTGAGAGGTCGAACTGGTAGCCCTCGGCGGGGGTGATGGTGCGCAGGTGGTCGGTCAGGGCGCGCAGCACGTGCAGACGCCGGGGGATCTTCGCGTAGTCAGGCATTTTCCAGCTCCAGCAGGCGGAGGAACTCGCGGTTGAGGTAGTCGTCGACCCGGGGCTGCACGTCCTGGGCCACCTCGCGGAACACCTGATCCACCGAGGGGCCGTAGAGCAGCCACAGGTTCTCGCCGAGCTGGCGGGGCTTGTAGGCGGCGCTGGGGCGCTGGCCCTTGGGCATGCGCATGGCCAGGCCCACGTTGGCCAGGTTGCGCACCCGGGGGTCACCGGCCTGCAGGCCGACCAGGAAAGCGCGGCGCATGAAGGTGGCGCTGCCCGGCTTGATCTCGAGGGTGACGCCCCCGGCCTGGCGATGGCTGGCCCGGCTGCCGGTGGCGAAGCGGGCCAGGGAGGTGGGCTCGAAGCGCCCGCGGATCACCGCCTCGAGGTCGCTGCCCTTGGCGCGCTTGACCACCTTGAGCCGGCTCTCCTGGCCGCGCAGGTAGCTGGCCGGGAAGTTGACCTGCTTGCGCATCTCGTCGGCCGACCAGGTGCGGCCGCGGTCGGAGGCGGCGTTGACCGCCCGGCGCGCGGCGCGAGTGATCGCCGGGGTCATGGCCTCCAGATTCGGCAGGCTCTCGATGCCCTCCACGGCCACCACGATGGTGCCGACGCTCACCGGATCACCCCGGGGGTGTCAGCCCGGCCCACGGCTGGCCGGGGGTCAGGAAGGGGTAGCGGCCGAAGACGGCCTGCTCGAGCTGGGCCACCTCGGCGCGGCGGAAGTCGGTGCGCACGTCGGGCGGGTAGACCGGCCCCACCTGCAGCACCTCGCCGCCCTCGAACACCAGCAGGTCGTGCTGGCGGGGCACGAACTCGCGCTGGTCGAAGATCACCGCGGTGGCCTGGGTGAAGCGCTCACCATAGCCGTCGGACCCCGGCAGATCGCCCAGGGCCCCACGGCTATAGTGGTAGCGCACGCGCCGCTGACCGAGCACCTGGCCCGTGCGGTCGACGTGCAGACAGCCCACGGCCATCGTCTCATGGACGACGCCGCGGGCTGCACGGATCTGGTCGCGCCAGGACACTAGAGGTCCTCGAGTCCGTCACCGGCCGGAGTTTCGCCGGCCTTGGGCTCGCCGGGCTTCTTGCCGCTGGCCTTGGCCGGGGCCTTGGCCGGGGCCTTGGCCGGGGCCTTGTCCTCGAGCACCTTGACGGCGCCGGCCGCGGTGAGCTGCTCCAGCTCCTTGCCGGTGGACTCGAACTCGCTACCGGGCTTGATCACTTCCTGCTCGCCCTTGCGCTTGCCGGGGCGGTGGACGGTGTGAATGGCTTGTACCTTGGCCATGGGGCTCTCCTGATTGGTAGGACGGAACGGCCCGGGCGAACCCGGGCCGGTGTGGCCGTTACTCGTTGATGACCTTGGCCACCAGCGAGTTGTTCGGGCGCATCGGCACCATGAGCGGGGCCGACTGGGTCATGAGCCACAGGCCCGCCGGGTCCTCCTGCTCCCACATCTTGGGGAACATGGACGCCGCCTGGTAGCCGGCCTTGCGGTCCATGATCGCGCCGAAGCAGCGCACGCCGCGGATGCCGGGGCCCACCAGGGCGATGCTGTCCGGGTCCATGATGTCGACCTGGTCGCCGTTGGCGTCCTCGTAGTAGCCGGAGTAGGCCACCACGCGCAGACCGCCGGCGAACTGGCCGAGGTACTCGACCTCCTCGCCGCTGCGGATGCCGATGTTGAAGCTGTTGCCCTCGGTGCCGCGGATCTGGGTGTCGAGCAGCTCGCGGACGCCCTCGTCGTTGAGGAAGTGGGTGACCACGTTCTTGCCCAGCACCAGGGTGGTGGTGGCGCCGCCGAACTTGGCGCGGCGCACCTGCTCCCGCCAGGCGTTGAGGTTGCCCTTGATGTCGGCGCCCGGCTCGTTCCAGCCGGAACCAGCCGCCAGAGTGACGGTGTGCCCGGGGTCGCGCTGGAAGTCGACCAGGGTCTCCGGGTAGTCATCGCCCACCAGGGTGATCTTGGCGTCGAGCACCGCCCGGGCCGCCATCACTTCCCAGCGGCGCTCGATGGCCCCGCGGTGGGTGCCGAGGATGTCGGCGATGATCGCGTCCTCGCGGGCCTGCATGCTGGCGCTGCCCCCCAGGGCCTCGCCGGGGCGCCGCTTGATGGCGCGATCCGGGGTGACCGGGTCCTTGGGCTTGAGGTAGGCGCTGCGGAAGCGCTTGGCCTCGGCGGCGCGCTTGTAGATCGGCACGCCTTCCGCGGTGGGGATCACCAGCGGCGCCAGGGTACGGTGGCCCTCGATCTTCTCGAGGTCGATCCACTCGGAGTCGAAGCGCATCTCCTGGCCGAACGCGAGGTCCAGCCAGAACGACGGCATCGGGTCCAGGTGTTCCTGGACTTCGATCAGCGTGTGGGTGTCATACATGTTGAACGCCATGTCGGTGGCCTCCTGTTAGCGCATCTTTTTCAGTGCGATGTTGCTGACCGAAGGCTCGCCGACGGCGGCCATCATCTTGGCTTCGGTGTCGAAGCTGGCATCCCAGGCCAGGCGGTCCGGGTTGAAGCAGCCGGACCAGTAGCAGGGAATGTCGGCGGTCTCGCCGACGCCGGTGGTGACGGCGACCATGCTGATCGCGACCACGGTGCCGAGCGCCCCGGCGCCGCCGGAGACGGCGGGGACCAGGTTGCCGCTGCCGTCGCGGGCGAGCGGCGTCAGGGCCGCGATCTCCTGCTCAGCGGCGACGGTGCCCTTGTCGGTGTGGACCCGGCGCTCGCCGGTGAACAGCGGGACGTCCGTGAAGCTGTCGCCGTTCTCGTAGGCCGCGATGCCGGCCCGGGTGGTATCGAGTTGAGACATGGTCATCTCCTCCTGGGGTTAGGCAGTCTTGCGGCCGGTGACGGCCTGGAAGGAGGCCAGGATGCGCTGGGCGTCCGACATCTCTTCGCCGCTGTCGGCGCCGTCCGGGGTGATCCCGGGGTTGCCGGTGTTGATCATGGCCTGCTCGAAGGCGCCGCCCTGGGGCTGCTGCGGGGCCGGCGCCTGAGCCGCGGCCGTCTCCTCGGGCAGATCGGCCAGGAACGCGGTGGCGTCCGCGGCGGACATGCCGGTGGTGAAGGCCAGCTTGTGGGCGGTGGCCGGCCGGGCCTTGGCCTGATCGCTGTTCATGATGGCCTGGATGCGTTCACGCTCGGCGGTGGCGCCTTCTGCGCGAGCGGCATCGAGGTCTGCCTGGGTCACCGCCGGGGCGGTTTCCTTCGGGGTCTGCTCGGTGCTCATGGTCATGGCTCCCTGGGGTTTCTCTTTCAGCTCGTCGATGAAGGCGGCCAGCGCCTCGTGAGGGGCTTGAACCGCATCCGCCAGCCCGATCTCGAGGGCGTCCTGGCCGGTGTAGGTGAGGGCCTCGGTGGCCCGTACCGCCTCCGGCGTCAACCCACGGTTGCGTGCGACGGTGTTCACGAACTCATTGTAGAGCCCGTCGATCCGCGCCTGCACCCGATTTTTCACAGAATCACCCATCGGTTGAAACGGATTGCCGTCGACCTTGTGCTTGCCGGCGTGGATGAAGGTCACCGCCAGGCCGACGTTCTCCAGCATCTTGCTGAGGTCCACGTGGGCGGTCAGCACGCCGATGGAGCCGACGCCCCCCGTGCGCGCCAGCACGACCTTGTCGGCGGCGCTGGCCAGTGAGTAGCTCGCCGAGTAGCTGTTCTCGTCGACGATGGCCACGCTGGGCTTGGTCAGCTTCGCCAGGTCGTCCACCAGGTCGAAGTTGCCGGCCACCTCGCCGCCGTTGGAGTTGTGCAGGTAGACGATGCCGCGGATCTCCTCGTCGGCCTCGGCCTGCAGCGCCGCCAGGCGGATGTAGTCGTAGCCGGTGGCGTAGCTGTCGCGGGCCATGGAGCCGTGCAGCAG
>Ga0194138_10001870_pt1 | contig 10066 bp, 12 predicted proteins | sample TARM_MetaG_T2_14_FD_134022 | JGI IMG/M metagenome (GOLD analysis project Ga0194138, IMG submission 134022) | Freshwater microbial communities from Pennsylvania, USA, analyzing microbe dynamics in response to fracking - TARM_MetaG_T2_14 (version 2) | ecosystem: Environmental > Aquatic >...
ACCATGGTGCGGGCATTATTCGCTGCACCAGCCTCGGCCAGCGCAATACCCATGTCGGCCTGTGCCTGGACGCCGGCGGCACGGCCAGATCCCGGCGCGATGCCCATTGCAGCATTGTTGCGTTCGGTGGCGGCGCGCGCGTTAGCTGCCGCCATTTGCACGTCCGAGCGCGCTTCCGCCGCAGCCTGCGCCTGCCGCTCGGGAGTGCCGTAATTCGTGGCTTCTTCGATGTATTTGTCTTCGATAGGGCGAAATGTGTTTTCGTAGCGGTCACGATCCTCGCGCGCCCATACCGCCTGGGATTCTCCTAGGCCAATTTGCAACTCGGCCGTGCGGTCAGTGAACGCATCCAGCTCCTTTTGGCGATCCTGCGACTGAGCGTAGGCGTCTTTGGCAAAGCCAAGCCATGCCTCGCCAGTCTCGGCCTGCTTGAGCGCAGCCTGACCAATGCGTTCGTCAGGCGCAGGCGCGCTGGAAGAGCTCTTCATCGTGCAACTCCGAAATAGGGAGCCGCACTCCTGCGCGGGGATGGCCTGTTATACCTCTGGTCGAGGGTCGTTGGCAACGGGTGAGGATGTGGGGGAGATCGGGGAGCCAGGCCCAGGTCTTGCGGCGCATGATCAAGCCGGCATTCGCAGGGCTGATGGCGAATAACGCGGCAACTTCACTTTCGGATTTCTTGCCGTAAAAAGAGCGAATTTCTCGCACCTCCGCTTCTGTGAGTTTGGCGGAGGGGCTTTTTTCTCCACGATTTGACCTGCCATGAAGAACCGTGTCGTTGCAGTTCTCCAGACGATCACCCCAACGCAGATGCCCAGGGGAGATGCATCCCAAATTACCATTGCCGCAACTATGGCAGGACTCTGGCTTGTCTTTGGGCGCGGGACCATGAACTTGCTCACACACCCAGCGGGATACAGTCACCATTCTCCCGTCAACATGCATTCGAGCATACCCCTTTCTGTCCTTGGCAAACGGCCACAGGACGCAATGAGTTTCGCAAGACGCAAGCGTCTTTTCGGCGAACGCTAGTGGAGATCCAGTATCCGCACGTGGCCCTCGACAATCGGTTGGCCTGGGCACCCCACCCTTCAGCGGGTCGCCGTGTCTCTTAAGGCGCATGTAGTGTGCTACGCACACTCCATGCGCTTTGACTGTTTTGCCGCAACCTTGTATTGAGCATATCGGTTTAACTGCCTCAGGGCCCCTTGTGGGCGCAGTGCTTCCGTGCCGCCAGAAACGCGTGTAGTGCATCTTGCACAGCGCCAAGCTTTTCACAGTTACTGGCTTGCCACATTCCGGAACGGAACATGCAATAGCTTTAGACATCCTTGCCTCCATATTCGGGGGCAAATGGTTGCGTTAAACGCAACTCATGTCAAGGATGAGGGTATCCGCTATATTCGCCTCGGCAGGAACCGGCATTCTTCCCGCAGTAAACCCAGCAGGATCATGTCGCTACCGTCGGGCGCGCCGCGACGAATAAGTCCTTCACGTTTCCAGCCGAAATGCTCGCAAAGCCTGAGGCTTGGCTCATTCGAGGCACTGACAAGGCAGGTCAGCCGCCAATGCTTCAATTGCAGGAATGGGTAGGCAAATACACGGATCAGAAATTCCCGCGTGATCCAGCGCCGCGACCCGTCTGACGCAACGCTCAGGCAACATTGGCCGACGCTGAAATTGTCGAATACGACGACGCCGCAAAGAGCGCCATCCCTGACCACGCCAATTGCCCGGGCGTCATTGCGAAACGTGTTCCCTGATATTCTGGCCTCGGCCCAGGCGATCATCTCGGCTTGCGGCTCGTACACAACGGCGAACATCAGCGAGACCGTTTCTTGCGCAGATCGTTTGCGACTGAGCGGATGGCGTTCGATATTGCGGCTATGTCGTCTACCAGGCTGTTAAACTCGGTTGCCGTCGGTGTCGACGTAACCTTCTTCGTCTTCACCTCGGCGAGTCGCAGCAACTGGTCGAGATCCTGCATCCGGACTGCGGCCTGGTCCTTTGTCCCGGCGCGCGAGCCGTCGAGCGTCTCGAGCTTCTCGTGCATGCGGTTGTCGTAGGTGGGGCTCACTGCATCATCCTCAGTTCGTCCATTGTGCCGGCCATAGCGATTTGCGTGACTTGCAAGTTGGATACGACGGAAACTTCCCAGATCCGTGCCTTGAACTCGGACGGCAGGCGCTGGACCGTGCCACCGCGGGTGATACTGCGGACCAGCTTGCGATCGCCGTAGATGTTGACGACGAGATCCGCGTAATCCGGCAGGCCGGCCAGCACATCACTCGCCAGGGCGTAGAGGCCAAGCGCTGATGCGCCAAGCGATCCGCCGATATCTCCGGCCGCAAGGAGGGCGTCGTTCGAGGCCAGGATAGCCGCCCGCTCCTCTTCCTGCGCTTCGAAGGATACCAGGGCGGAGGCCTCGCCGAGATCGACCAGCACCACACCCATGCTTTCCGGCTTGGTGGTCCAGAATTCCTTCGATCGCCACTGGTAGGTCGCCGGCGGCTTGGACGAATCGTCGAAGCGGTAGATGTTCGACACGCCCGGCGGCTTGAAATAGAGCGCAGCATCAGCCGTATCGTAGAACACGGCGTCCGCGATCTCGCCCATACGCACAAGGAACTCGCCGCCGGCTACGTTGATCAGGATCGATCCTGCCATGCGTTGACCGGTCGGCGATAGGGTGTCGTAGAACATCACGTAGTTGCCGGAGCTCTGCGCGCCAATAATCGTCGATGGCGACAGGCGCAGCCAATCCTCACGGCTGAACAGCTGCCGCGTCGCAAGGCTGACCTGTCCGTTCGCCAGAACCGTCACGAGGCCTTCCTTGCTCGGATAGCAGGCGGCAAAGCCGAGATCGACGATGCCGCGCGCGTTGATGCAGGGCAGGTTTGCCTCGAGCTTCTGGCTCTGCATCGAGTCTGGATGCGCGCCGGCCATCAGATAGGGGTTGGCCGTCGTCATGACGATGAGGACCGAGCCGAGCGAGACCAGACCGACGACAGGTGCATCGCACAAGAGCATGTAGCGCTCTGGCCAAGCGTGCGGACGATAGGGCTCGGAAAACCAGACCTCGCGGCCGGTGAATGCGGCCATCATGCCGTTGGGCATGCTGATCAGGCCGGCAAGTGTTTCCGGCGGCGTGGTCCAGCCCGCGCTGGCCAGCGCCTCGTTGAAGGCGTCGACCGGAATGTTGTCGACGAAGTCAGACGCGGACGCGGCGCGCTCGGCGATGAAGTAGAGATAGGTGCCGGCCGAGCCGGTCTGTGAGCGGTAGATCCGCTGTTTGGTTACACCGCGTCCGGACGGGACGGCATCGAAGCCGCTCAGCGTGACGATCTTGCCCGGCTGCCAGTCGATGATTGCGGATGTCGGAGACGGCGCCGACTCCTCGCCGAACTCGGTCACCCATGTCCAGGCATAGGTGCGGCTTTGGACGTCGCCGGTACCGGTGCCGGACGGGGTCGCAGTCGGTGCTGTGGTCGGTGGGGCAAGCGCAAGGGGGTAGACATCGCCATCGACGCGCATCTTTGGCGCGCCGTCGCCGGTAAAATAAAGCCTGTCCTCGGCCACGGGACCTGGTACCGCATGCACCATACCGGCCCATGAAAGCCAGTCATCGCCATGGCGGTAGATCGTCTCGTGGTCAGCAGCCGCGGCATTGAACAGCGTAAGGCCCGGCTTGTTGGTGGGGGTGAGTGCGCCATCATCCAGCCGAACATTCGACGCGGCCGTCGCAGCCGTGTCCGGAAGCAGGCGCGGGCTGATCAGCGGTTTTTCACCAGCGAAAGCTGAGATCTTGATGACGGCCATTGATGGTCCTCACGGCCAGTAGTCAGGATTGGTCGCGTAGTCGAGCGGGATCGGGTCCATGGCTTTCAGCGCCCAGGAAGCATCGTAAACCGATTCGATCCATGCGTTGGTCTTGACCCACATTTCTGAGATCTGCGGCGGCGTCAGGAAATGGTCGACGTTCACAGCATCGCGGAACTTCCGAGGCGACGAGGTGTCGCCAGCGGCGATCTGCATCGAGGCGTACTGCACCAAACCGAGCAGGATACGCTGGTCCCTGTCCCTGCCCTGCACCGGAATAGAGCCGTAGCCGTGTACTTCGACCGTGGTGCCGGCCTCAATGATCATGTCGCGGTGCGCGTTGACCATCGCACCAGTGACCACGGGTTCATCCGTCGGCTCGCTGGGATCAGTCAGCGAGACATAGCCCCAGGCGCCGTCGAAGAAACAGCGCACAAAACCCTCCTGCTCAGCCGGCGGGGATTTGAGCGTGGCGAAGGCCGGCAGGACCCATCGGTCCTTCTCGAGCGGATCTTTGTCCGCCGTGCCCGCGAACAGGAACGCGCCGGTCTGTTCATCGTAGTGATAGACTGCAGGGGCTTTGGACATGGGGGGATCCTCAGAACTTCAGGACGTCGAGCAGCGCGGTGTTGAGCGGCCGCGCTTCGGTGCCGCCGCTGTGGTTGATGGAAAGGTTGTGGGCATGGGCTCCTGCGATAGACGTGTTGGCATCACCGAAGCCAATCCCTGGGCCTGACGCGATGATCGCCGGACCACTAAAGCCCTGATATGTATGACTATGCGCACCCGCGCTATCGGTAATGCCGGTGTGATTGTGCGCCAGGTTTTGGCTTCCCTGGCTGGAGCCGAACACGCGGCCGCCATCAACGCCGCGACCGTCGTCCCAAGCGCGCTTGAACTGCGCGCGCGTATCCGGAACCTTGAAAGTGCCGTTGCCATTGTCCGCGAAAACGAAGGGGCCAGCAGTCCAAGATCCGAGTGCAACAACCCGCCCGTTGTGAACCGCCCAGTTCCAAAGCGCAGCATACGTCGTCTTCGAGTAGCTGCCCCCGTTCAGCTTCATGAAGCCGGGACGCGCGGTCGGCTGACCGTCGTAGTCGGGCTTGCCGACCAGCGCCGAGGCGTAGCCGGTATAGCTTGCGCCGTTCGCGGTGAAGGTCTGCCACGTCAAAACTGAATTGTAATCAGCGTGCCAGATGGGCCCCTGATTTTCGGTTGGCAGGGCTGCCCCGGAAGTCAGGTTGCGCATGCGAGAAGGGATGCCCGTCACTGGATCGGTGATGTACTCCGCCACCTCCTCGAAAGTATCGAGAGCTTCGGTGACTTCGCCTTTTATGGCGCTAATTGCGTCCTGGACGAAGGATGTCGATGCCACGGTCTCATCATTGGTGCCGGCGGCTTGCTTGACCACTCGGGCACCGCTGGCCAGCTGCAGTTGAGATAGTGCAGCCGCTGTTACTCGCAGTTCGCAACGCGATCCGTTGCCGAAGGACAAGCCAGCGGTGCCTTCCTGGCCACGGATGACCGTCATTGTTGCACTGTCGCGCGCCGTGACGTGCATGATCTCCCGGTTGCCAGCGTTGTCGACCACGACCAGCGGGAACCACTCGCCTTCTACCAGCGCTGGGAACTTGTCTACGTCTCCGGAGGAGATGGCCAGTGATGTCACGCTAGAGTTGATCGCGCCGGCGAGCGTCGATGTCGCGAGGTTCGTCAATTTTACCGGCATATGGCAATCCTCTTTAATGGGCGGCAGTTCGGGTTACTCGTGCGCTCCGGCCTTCAAGGCCAGTACCTGTCTTCGGTGTAGTCGACTGGGATAGGTTCCATGTCTTTCAGCGCACGGGCTGCAAAAATATGTGCCTGCTCGTGTTCGGCGGCTGTTCGTCCGAACTGAATGACGGTCTGCGCATCCATGGTGACGAGCGAATTGTCTGCCGCGATCCAGGTGAACGGTGACAGTCCGCCGTTCCAGAACAGGTCTCCCGGCTGAACGCCGGCCACGATGGCTATGAAGGCGAGCTGAGCGGCGCCGGAGATGTTCGCTTTGGCTCGATCGTTGAAGTCGAAGAGATTGCCGCCGTAGACGAACCCGGCAGCTATCCGGCGGTCGCGTTCCGCATTGAGGTCCGCAGAGGTTGGCAGCGCAGCCACATAGGCCGGGACCGTGTTCCCGGCCACTTCCCAGTCGGCGATCATCTGACGGTGGCGGTTGGACATGTCGTCAGGGACTGACATTCGAACGCCGTCAATGGTGGCCTCGATAGAGCCGGTCTGTGTGTAGCCGTGGATTTCCATACTCAAAGCTCCGCGTCTGCTGTGTAATGACCAGAATAGAAATCAGGATTAGTTCCGGTGGAAATCGTCGCTGAAATGTTACGACGGCTTGATGCGGCGCCCGACGACCAATCCTGAACAGAAGCGTTCGCGCTTGCGTTTTGATTTCTCCATGTTCCCGTTCCACCAGTCACTGGGTTATAAAACACGACCGAAGGGAATGCCCTCATTTCAACGGGAAGCGGGATGTTAAGTGTTTGGTTAGATGCACTGGACCCAAAGCGGGTACCAAGAGCGCCGACGACTGTCACTGCACCTGGAGCGTCTGTGAGCTGGTAAGATTTATTGTAGTACCGCTGGCAAAGCGCCAACTCCTGCTGGAAAAGCCGCGCCGAAAACGGATCGTCTTCCGACGTTGCATCGCCTTCGACAAGAGACAACCAGGTTAAATCGTAATTGCCTGCCTGCCGGGGCGTCATCACGATTGCCGCCGACGCATAGTCGTTGCCGTTGGTGCCGAGCAACTTGCTCGAAAGCGAAGGAACAGTGACGCCCCACGCACGCCGGTTGGTAGATGCCGAAAAGATCGTCGTCGGGCTCAATCCGGCGAAGGTCATTGGCGTGACAACCTGCGCAGAAGGCGATCCGCCTGTCCCAAAATTCTGGACGAACTCTGCCGCTACGGCTTCCGATCCGCTCGGGCCAGACATCCACGCGATGAAGGTGTGGTCTGTGGGCCTGATGGTATCCACAAATTCGATGCGCTGCTCGATCCGAAGCGTTCCAGTCGTGGGAGCCGTGGCGAAGTTGAAGCGCAGCGCGTTCCTGGCTTCGCGCCCGAAGCCGCTGCCAAGGGCGAATGCAATCTGGCTGACGGTGATGGCCTGGTTGGTATTGTTCGTCACCAAGAAGCGATCGAAGACATAGGCCGAAGCCCCTGCCGCGATCGTACGCCCGCCTCGCTGAATGATCTGCGCAGCTCCATTGATCAGCTTGTTGCGGTGTCCAGCGAGAACCCCGCCGCCCATGTTCGCCCTGGCTTGTCCTCGCTGGGCTTGGGTTAATGACTGTGCCGCATCCGCACGCACGGCCGCGTTGTGGATGAATTCGGTGTTAGCTACAGCCTTCGAGCTGTCCCCCGCCGCCTGCGTCACGGCCGTGGCGTCAGTGGCCAGCGCAGGCGCAACCGCTGCCGCCGCCGTCAGGCGCAGGTCGCACTTGGAGCCTGCTGCAAATGCGCGCGCAGTCGTGCCTTCCTGCCCGCGAACGACGGTCAATGTTGCGCTCGAGCGTGCGGTGACCCGCATGACCTCGATGTTGCCCGAGGCGTCTACGACTGTCAGCGGGAACCATTCGCCCGCGGCCAGTGCCGGAAACTTGGACGCATCGCCCGATGCGATCGAGACAGTCGTCACGTTGTTGTTGATCGCACTGGCGAGGGTCGATGATGCGTTGTTGGCGAGTTTCGCGACCACGTCAGGCCTCCCTGATTTTCAGGGTCGCCAGCACCTGCTTGGTGCGCCCGGCAAAGGTCCCGATCGTGACGGTGAGTGTGCCCTGCTCGCCGGCGACTCCACCGGACAGCCAGACGCGCGCAACGGTATCGGCCTGGTCGATCTTGTCCACCACAGCCGTACTGCCGGTGACGTCAGCCGCCGCATCGACGATTCGATCGTCCGACGGCATCCAGCGCGAGAAATCGAAGTCGAAATCAAGGACGTCAGCAGGAACCTTGGTGATGATGTCGCACGTCATCGAGACACCTCGCGATCCTTGGCAATGTGAAGCTGACGCTGATCGCGCGCGACGCCCACGGTCCGATCCTCACGGCCGACCATGACCTGGCGGCGCTCAGTCAACTGGAAGGTTCTGGCGCGCTCGGTGGGGCGCAGACTGCGAAACGCGGCCTTTGCCAGTCCCAGAATTGTGATGATGGCTTGCGGCGCATGAGAGATGCGGCGGGTGAGAACTACTGACGTCACCACCTGGAGCGTCGTCGAGATGACGTGAGACACGCACCGCACCGCCGTCAGGCTGCCGTCAATCGAAAGCTGGCCCGCGCCGGTCAACACGATGCGCCGAACCGCCGCCAGATCGGCAAGCAGTGCGATCTGCGTCTGGGCCGTCGGCGCCACTCTGCGGACCGCGACGCATGCGCTGTTGACTGTAATGGCGCTGGCCGCGCTGATCAGCATCAGCCACCTGCCCCCGTTCACCGGAAGCACATTCATCGCAGATCCGTTGAGGGTGCCATATCCCAGCATCAGGCCACCGAGACATCGAGGGCGCCGGCGTGGATGACGCCTTCGTCCGAGGGGAAATAGGTCTTGGTGGAGTCGAGCTCGTCCCCGTGGATGAAGTTGCCACCGGTGAGCGCATCCCAGATCCCGAAGTGCGTCACGACCACCTGGGCCGCGCCGTCGTTCGCTGGATAGAGCAGCTGTTTCAGGTTCTCCGTTGCCTTGGCAGACGCCGCCGCAAAGCCGGTCGCGATCGCCGCTCCCTGGGCCGCGTCCTGCCGCGCATAGGCGGGCCATGCACCGTTCGTGACTTCATTGGCGCCGTTGGCGCCCGGGTCGCCGGTATGCAGCGAAATGAACACGCGTGTGGGAGGCGTGACCGCCACCCCGCGGAGAAAAAGATCAAGGATTGCATTGGCGGCATAGGTGCTCGTGGTCATTACAGGTAACGTCCTCTGGTTCTGAGCGGAGCCTTTTGCTGGCCCTTGGCGACGCGCACTGCGATCGTGTCGAGTTGCTGGCTGAACCACTGCTGGTGCGCCAGGCCAAGCTGCGGGTTGTCGGAGTTTGGATCGATCAGGATGCGGGCCGCTGCACCCCGGCCGATTTCCTCGGCGTAGTTCTCAAGCAGTAGCGCCGGCAGGCTGGTGGCGTTGCGCGATGGTTTCAGGGCGAAGCGAACTGACAGCGTCCCCGTCTCGCGCGGAACGACGGCGATCGTGTCGGGCCGTATCTGGGTGACATACAGCGCCGTTGTCTCGGTCGTGTCGGTTGCCCAGTTCGGGATCTCGGCATCGAGCCATTCGACGCGCACCGGCTCGAGCGCACGCTCGTTCAGCATTGCTGACTGGATCGAGACGATTGCCGCATCGGCAATGGTGCACACACCCTGCATTTCCGGGGCGGTGATCGAGATGGTGTCGTTCTCGCGCCAAACCTTGCAGCGCTCGCAGAGATCGCGCGCGGCCTGAATGAGGAAGCGCTGTGCCGCGAAATCGCTGGCGTTGGGTGCGTAGCGCATGACCTCGGGCAGGAAGTCGTCGATGTCGAGCATCTGAACCATCAGCGCTTCCTTCCGGGGCTGGTGGCCTGCTCGACCTGCGTCTGCAGCCCGATCGCTGTGGCGAAGGCCTGATAGTGCGTGACGGCGCGCTGCGGCGCTGCGGCCGGCTCTTCTTTGGAGAAGGCGCGGTAGAGGACGTAGTCGAGCAAAGCCGGCTCGTATTCATCCCCGATGCCGACGTCGATGTTGTAGCTCTCGATATCGTCAACATTAGCCGTAACGCGATCGACCACGCGCTCCGGAAGGGTTGCCACTGCGGCCTCGACAGTGCCGGTACCGTCATTGCCTGGCACGACGTAGAATTCCCGAGGCAGCGTCTCGTCGAACACGAAATGACGCACTTCCTTGCGGAACTGAACGTAGCGCGGATCGTGCCAGTTCGGTTCGTTACCATCGAGCTCGGAGCGAGAGACGGAGCGGATCGCCCGACCTGCGGCACCATTGACCCCGCCCAGGTTTCGCATGATGTCGAGAAGCTGGCGGATGCGCTGGTCGTTCGGCAGCATCTGCTTTGTGCCTCGTGCCAGCGACAGGCTTATCGTCTCACTCGATGCCGACGGCTTGACGGTGATGATCTGCAACACGCCGTGGTCTAGCCAGCCGGCGAGTTCCTTGACGGGCCAGCGCACAAAATCAACATCCATCAGGATGATCGATGCATCTGTGA
>Ga0194138_10001871_pt1 | contig 10066 bp, 8 predicted proteins | sample TARM_MetaG_T2_14_FD_134022 | JGI IMG/M metagenome (GOLD analysis project Ga0194138, IMG submission 134022) | Freshwater microbial communities from Pennsylvania, USA, analyzing microbe dynamics in response to fracking - TARM_MetaG_T2_14 (version 2) | ecosystem: Environmental > Aquatic >...
CTTTGCAAAACTTCTCCACTGCCTGTTGTGATGAAAGAGATTCATAAAACGATGAAAACGCTTTTGTACAACACCATTTATTCCATTTTAGTGGTGGATGCCTCGCCCATAAGTGCGCAGTACATTCAAACTATTTTACGACCGCATCATTACGATGTTGAGATTGCTTACGATAGCGCGCAGGCTCAAAAGCTTCTGGATGTCACCGCGTTTGATCTGATTATCTTAGATTTTTCAGCTTCAAGCGCTATAGGAGAGTCGTTGCTCGTGCAGTTTCGGAACATGAAACAGAGCATGCACATTCCCATTTTTATTCTCACAGAGCATTACGATGCTACCAATGTTAGAAAGCTCATCAAACAAGGGGCAAATGAGTTTTTTCAGAAGCCATTTATTGAAGAAGAGCTTCTGTTAAAAGTCAATTTTTGGATCGAATTTGAGCGTAGAACCAAAGAAAACAGCTATCAAAAAATACTCTTGCAAGAGTATAAAAATGCGGTTGATCGCAGTACCATTGTCTCAAAAACCAACAAAGAGGGCATCATCACCTATGCCAATGACAAATTTTGTAAAATCTCAGGCTATCGTTATGAAGAGCTCATCGGGCAACCCCATAGCATTGTCCGCCATCCTAGTGTGCCCAAAGAGATTTTCAAACAAATGTGGGAGACGATCTTAAAGGGTGAAAAGTGGGAAGGTGTGGTCAAAAATAGGCGCAAAGATGGCTCAGCCTATTGGGTCAATGCCGTGATCAATCCTATCATCGATCACAAGGGGAATATTGTCGAATTTATCAGCATCCGAACCGACATTAGCAGTGTGCATGAGATTCATGATTCGCTTCAAACGCAACTCAAAATTTCTGAAAAAAACTTTGAAGATGCGTACCACATGTTTAAACAATACGAACATGCCATTAATGAAAGCACCATCCTAACCCGTACTGATTTGAAAGGAAACATCACCTTTGCCAATGAAAATTTTTACAAAACAACGGGCTTTTGCGAAGAAGAAGTCATTGGGAAAAATCACAACATTATCCGCCACAAAGACACGCCCAACGAAGTTTTTACCGATTTGTGGCGAACCCTAAAAAAAGGAAATGTCTGGCGCGGTGTCTTTAAAAACCAGCGCAAAGATGGCAATGCCTCTTGGTTTTACTCCACGATTTTACCCATTTTCAACAAGTACCGTATTCCGCTTGAATACATGGCAATTCGCCGCGACATCACCGAAATTATCAACCTACATGAAGAGCTTGAAGCGACCCAACAAGAGGTTATTTACCGTATGGGCGAGATCGCGGAGAGCCGTAGCAAAGAGACCGGCAATCACGTCCGACGCGTCGCCGCCTACTCCCGCCTTTTAGCGTTAAAATACGGACTGGATAAAAAAGAGTCCGACCTCATAGGCTCTGCTTCTCCGATGCACGACATCGGCAAAGTGGGTATTCCTGATTCGATCTTGCAAAAACCAGGTTCTTTAAATGAGGAAGAGTGGGAGATCATGCGCACCCATGCGATGCTAGGCTACACGATTTTGCAAAACTCCACGCGCCCACTGCTTCAAGCAGCAGCCATCATCGCTAAAGAGCATCATGAAAAGTACGATGGAACGGGCTACCCGCTCAATCTCAAAGGCAGAGACATTCATCTCTACGCTCGCATCGTCGCGGTTGCCGATGTTTTTGATGCCCTGAGTCACGATCGCTGTTACAAAAAAGCATGGGAAGATGCGACTGTTTTTGAATTTTTTGAACACGAACGCGGAAAACACTTTGATCCGCAAATCGTCGATCTTTTCCTCAACGCGAAAGAGGACTTTCTAGCCATTCGCGATAGCCTCAAAGACGCCATCAACTACGCGATCTAAAAACCTCGAACCGTTTTACTTCTGCGTTGAAGAAGCCAACTGTAGACCAAGCCCTGCAAAGGTCAACGCAAAACCACGTCGTAGCCACGTTTGAACACGGTGTGATTCTATAACACTGTGGCGAAACCCATGCGCCAAAAGACCGTAGATTACAAACACCACAAACGTCATCAACATAAACACAGCACTTAACATCACCATATCTCCCAATGGCGACGTCGTTTCAGGCGAGACAAATTGCGGTAAAAATGCCAAAAAGAAGATGGTCAATTTGGGATTGAGAATGTTTAGTAAAAACGCTTTGGTCGCCAAAGAGAGCGCACTGGAACGCGAGGAGATCGCCTGAGCTTCAAAATCACTTTTGTCCTTCCATGTCATGTATGCCAGATAGAACAGATACAAAACACCTGCAAATTTTAAGACTTCAAATGCCAGAGCACTCGTGTGCATAATGGCAGCAAGCCCAAAAATCGTTGCCAACAGATGCGGCACAATCCCTGCGGTACACCCAAGGGCAGCATACACACTGGCTTTTTTTCCTTGTGCCAATCCTGTTGAGATGGTAAAAAGCACACCCGTACCAGGAATCAGCACCACAATCAATGAGGTGATCAAAAATTCAACGCTTAGCATAACAGAGCCTTCAGAGTGAAATAATAGAACGATTTTATCACATATTCTCTTTTGCATCGACCCGTTTGAACGCCAAGGGCTTTGATAATGTCGAACGAACGGAACTACACTCCAATGCGGCTAGAAGTTTTTGCTCTTCTTCATATGAGAGTGCTTTTCCAAAAGATACGGCATATTCAAACGTTGGATGTTCTGGGTCATCTCTTTTTAAAGAGACATGAACTTTCACCTCCTCAAGAGGAATAGAAAGTTTTTCAGCCGTCATCCTGAGTGACATATTCATGCAACACGCCAATGCCGCTTCCAACAACTCGTGAGGTCTAAAGCCTTGCTCCAAACCTCCTTTGTTTTTCGTTGTATCGGCATACGCATCATAGGTTCCATTTGTAAAATACGTTAAATACTTTTCATCTCTATTTTCGCTCATCATCATCGCTTAATCCTTGTGTCATTTATCTTTACATGTAAAGATTTTTATTTGCTCAAATGCACTTCAAGACGCATCATACCAAGATGGACTCTTCCCTCACTATCGAGCGGACAAATCGTACAATACGCCTCTATACACGATTCAATGAATGCCTCTTTGTGCTGAGTTGGAACGCGCTGGATATAGGGAAACCATGTCGTCTCGATCCAGCCTCGAAAGGCTTTTACATCCGCATGCACCATATCTTTAGGAATTAAAGATGCTCTATACGAACGAAAGCCAACCCCTTTTAAAATATCCTCATACACTTTATCGGAAAGAAACGTATACGGTACCTCAAACCCCTCGAAATAGGCTGCATAAGAAGGCATCACCTGCTCAACTGCTTTAAAAAATAGCTGTGCATTGCCTTCTCCTCCCATCTGCAAAATCGCCCTACCCTTTGGTTTAAGTGCTTTATAGATGCCCTCCAGTACCGCTTTATGGTCCCGTACCCAGTGCAATGCCGCGTTGGAAAAGACGACATCAAAACGCTCATGAAAATTCAACGCTTGCGCATCCATTTGTATAAACGTAGGCTTTGAAAAACTCTTTTGAGCATACGCAATCATCTCACTACTCAAATCAATGCCAACCACTTCGCCCCTTGTAAGATGGCTCAACGCATCGGTGATTTTTCCATCGCCACACCCAATGTCCAAGATGGATTCATCGCCTCTAAGACCAATTTTTTCGATCAACTCATTCGCCCAAACCGCTTGTCCTTTTGAATTTGCCGCGTAAACATCGGCGTTCCATTGTCCACTCATGATTTCTCCTTCTTTACATGTAAAGATCTTAAAGCTTGCACATTTGGCGAAAGACTTTGAAAATTTCCTCCGCATTCACTTCTATGCCCTTTTCATCGCACAACTTTTGCACTTCCAAAGCAATTTCAATTTGCATCGTTTTTGTCGTCTCGATGCCGTAAAATTCCTTCAGCACGTACGCCACACCACCTTTTCCCGACTGCGAATTAATGCGCACCACATCACGGTAATCCCGCTTAATGTCCTTTGGGTCTATAATCAAATACGGGACGTGCCAGTAACCATCTAACACGTCCTTTTGATACTCCATGCCCTTCTTTATCGCATCCTGATGCGTGCCCGAAAAAGCCGTGTAAATCATGGAACCTACATAAGGGTGACGGGGAGGAATCGTACTGTGCGTCAAAGTGATGATCTCCTGCAAAATTGTATCGATGTTATAAATATCCAACATCGGGTCAATCCCCTGAGAGTAAAGATTGAACGCCATCGTGATTAAGTCAACATTGCCCGCTCTCTCTCCATTGCCCATCAATGTTCCCTCAACTCTTTGTGCCCCTGCCAAAATAGCCATCTCAGCACTCGCAACCGCTGTGCCTCTGTCATTGTGTGGGTGAACACTTAAGATAACGCTGTCTCTCTCCAACATTTGTTTACTCATCCACTCGATTCTATCGGCATAGATGTTGGGTGTGCATGCCTCTAAGGTGTTGGGCAAGTTGATAACCATCGGCGCATTTTTCGTTGGCATCCACTCGCTGATAACCGCATTCACCACATCGCGCGCAAACTCCAACTCCGTTTGTGAAAAGCTCTCGGGTGAATACTGAAACATCACGTCACCTTTAAATTTTGCCGCCTCTTCTTTGATGATGCGTGTGCCCTCAACCGCTAAAGCGATAATCTCCGCTTTGCTTTTGTCAAACACAATTTTGCGCTGATTGTCTGCCGTTGGGTTGTAAAGGTGCATCGTTACTTTTTTAGCCCCTCTCATCGCTGCAAAGGTTCTTTTGATGTGTTTTTCGATGGAAGGCATCAAAACCGCAACCCTAACATCATCAGGGATCAAGTTCTGCTCGATCAATGTTCGACAAAAGTCAAAGTCCGTTTGTGAAGCACTCGGGTACGCGATCTCGATCTCTTTAAATCCCATCTCAACCAATTTTTGAAAATACGCCAATTTTTTGGTCGCATTCATCGGCTCTACAAGGGCTTGATTGCCGTCTCGTAAATCCGTACTAACCCAAATGGGCGCCCCAGTAATGATGTTACTTGCCCACTCACGGTGTGCTAAAGGTACCAATGGGTACGGTTTGTATTTTTTAAACGTTTGTGTCATGTCTGTATTTTGCATAGAAATATCCTTAAGTTATAAAATGAGCCAAAAGCTCATATAGGCCTAAAATTAGGCAGAAAAATCTTGCGTTATGGCAAGAAAAACAACCATAAAATGAATAAAATTGTGCTAATTAGGTAGAGGTATCCTCAGGGCTAAAAAGCCAATTTAAAAATCAACAGTGAAAATAAAGGGGTGAGTGTGAAGGTTTAACGGAGCTTCAGGAGGAGGACGACGACGAGTGATGCGTTAGAAAATTGCGCAATGCTCTGAGGTTGGTGTATGGTGTGATGGGTGATAAATGTTTCCATCTGAGTCTCCTTTAAGAAAATTTGACAAAAGTATAGCACAGAAGTTTAAAAATCGCAAAAGAGGTTTTACATGTAACGTGTTTGAGGACATGTAAGGAGAGATTTCTCCTTACATGTAAAGACTAGAATTTGCCTTTTTCTTTAAGCTTTTTATACCACGCATTGTGAAGGAACTTAACTTCCTCTTCTTCGACATAGCCCGTGATAATGCTGTGAATGGCACCTTTGATCGCCACCGCTGCCATATAAATATGGGTAAAGAAAACGGCTACTAAAATAAAGCCCATAACGTTATGGATAATAGCAGAAGCTCTTAACATATCAATATGACTTAAGCCCGTAAGGTTATGCAACATCTCGATTTTAAAATCCATAAAAAACATCATCACACCACTTAAAATCATGACTAAACCACCCAGAATACAGACCCAATACCACATCTTTTGACCTGCGTTAAATTGGGTTGCATTGATGATGCGTTTTTCTTTAGAGAGATACCCTCCTAAAATCATGAACCATTTAATATCTTCGAGATTAAAAATCGCCTCTTTAATCCACATAAGTGCCATAGGAATAATGACAATGGCAAATGGAATGGTGAAAATTCCATGAAGGTTTTTTGCCATTCGAACCAGTGTACCACCCCCAAAAAAATCACCAAATACGATGATAAATCCTGTAGGAATAATCACCAAAAAGCTAACCGCCGCTATTTGGTGAACGGTTCTGTGGAACAGATTAAAGGCATAATGTTTATTATGACTGTGTGGGAATACTTTTTGTCCTATAATTTTATAGTGTAAGAAAAAGACGGTCGGAACACCGATCAGTACCCCTAAAAACACCCATGCAAAGTATTTGCTTTGCAATAAAGTAAACCAAGCGCCTAATTTTAAGCTCTCTTCTTGTCCGTACCCTAAGATATTTTGTATACGCATTTCACCCCAGATTTGACTATCGGTAGCCAATGCCACCGTAGCCAAACTTAGGAGCGCAATGAGTGCGTAAAAATACTTTCTCATTGCTATTCCTTTCATTGGTTTTTGTAGGCTTTATCCCATCCGTACGATGAGTTTATACCTTTTCCGCCACGAGCCGCAACACGCTCTCTGATGACATTGGACACGGACTGCGCATCACCGACTAACAGTGCTTTGGTTGAACACATCGCTGCACATACAGGAACTTTTCCCTCGGCGATACGGTTTTGACCGTACAGTTCAAATTCATGATGTGAATTGGTCGCAAGTGGACCTCCTGCACACATCGTACATTTATCCATCGCACCTTTTGAGCCAAAAATACCCTCTCGTGGAAACTGAGGTGCACCAAATGGGCATGCGTATAAGCAATACCCACAACCGATACACTTCTCTTTATCGTGTAGCACCACACCGTCTTCGCGGATGTAGAAACAATCTACGGGGCAAACCTGCTCACATGGAGCGTCCGTACAGTGCATACACGCAATCGAAGTGGATACCTCTTTGCCAGGTATTCCTTCATGAATCGTAATTACTTTTCTGCGTGCAATTCCAGCAGGCAATTCATGCGCTTCCGCGCAGGCAATGCTGCATCCATCACACTCAATACATCTGCTCTCATCGCAGTAAAATTTCATTCTAGCGTTTTCCATCATGTACCTCCTACGCTTTCTCTACGCGGCATAAACCCGCTTTAGATGCAGGAATCTGCGTAATGATGTCATACCCATAACTCACAACCGTATTGGCACATTCACCGCTGGCATAAGGCTTCGTTCCCGCTGGGAAATTGCCCGTCATGTCCACACCTTGCATAAAGCCTCCGAAGTGGAACGGTAAAAAGACCATATTCGGTAAAACGGTGTACGAATACTTCGCTTTGACCTTGATTTTAGTACCAGCTGGTGAGTGTACCCACATCATATGACCGTTTTGGATGCCGTTTTTAGTTGCCAAATCAGGATGAATATCGCAGAACATCTCTGGCGTTAAGGCACAAATGTATTTTGAGGCTCTGTTTTCCAAACCAGCACCCATCATCGTGACCAAACGACCTGTCGTCATCACCGTCGGGAACTCTTTGGTGTAGTCTTTTTCTTTTTGAATTGTTGCATACTTTGTGGTCACACGGAAATGGTTCTGCTTGTCCGCATACGTTGGGTATTTTTCAACCAAATCAGGACGTGGAGAATAGAGTGGCTCACGGTGAAGCGGAATGCGATCAGGGAACGTCCAAACAACGGCGCGCGCCTTAGCATTTCCATAAGGTGTTAATCCAGCTTCTAGTGCTAAATCAACCAATTTACCACTCGTACATGTTTTCCAGTTTGCACCACAAAGATCTTTTTCAGAAGCACTAAGAGGTCTACCGATGAGTTTTTCGATGTTCTCTTTAGTAATCTCAGGGTATCCGCCATTGACTTTTGAATCTAGTGGCGCTGAACCATTACCCGCAAGCAGGCTCACACCATCTTTTTCCAAACCAAAGTTATTTCTAAAGCCCATACCGCCTTCGCTTACAGGAACATCGACGTTATAAAGGTTCGGTGTACCGCCGTGTTTGACACTCCAGCATGGCCATGGAAGACCGTAATATTCGCCCTTCATCTCGCCTTTTCCTGCACCCGTGATTTCATCAAACAGATGCCAGTTATCGGTGTGTTTTTTAATACGTTCAGGTGTCCAACCCATCATACCAATGGTTCTAAGCGTTCGCGAAATCTCAATCGTCGCATCTTCAGGCCACTGGAATGTCTTTTTATCAGGAGTCATTTCAAGATAACCATCGCTTTTGAGGTTCATCATCATCGAACGTGTGTACTCTTCATAAAACCCTAAACGCTTGGCAAGTTCAAACATAATCTCTTGATCAGGCTTGCTCTCATAAAGAGGCTCCACCACTTTAGAACGCCACTGCGCACTTCTATTGGTTGCTGAAACGGTACCACTGCTTTCAAATTGTGTCGCAGAAGGCAAGATGAAAAGATTGTCTTTTCGATTGGTCAAAATCGCGGCTTCGTTCACAAACGGATCGGCAATGACCAAAAGTTCTAGATTATCAAGACCTTGTTGGATTTTAAGATTTTGAGAGGTTGAGGTGATGCCGCATCCCATAACGACAAGCGCTTTAAGATTGGTTCCTGCATTTTCAATCGCATCTTCACCTGGTTTACCAGCCAATACACCAGCCCACCAACGCGCTAACGTAAAGCCTGGTTTTCCCATCCATGAAGCATCTTTAAATTGTGATTTGATGTAGTCATACTCCACACCCCACATGCGTGCGTAGTATTTCCATGAGCCTTCCACCAAACCGTAATAGCCAGGAAGTGTGTCCGATAGACATCCCATATCGGTTGCACCTTGAACGTTGTCGTGACCTCTAAGAATGTTCGTACCGCCACCCGCTTTTCCCATATAGCCCAGTGCCATTTGAAGAATGGGAGCAATACGTGTGTTACCTGTACCGATGGTATGTTGGGTTAAACCCATCGCCCAAAGAAGCGTACCAGGAGAGTTTTTCGCATAAATGGTTGTAATTTCAATCAGCGTTTCTGCACTGACGCCTGTAACATCCGCAACAACTTGAGGTGTCCATTTGGCAGCTTCTGCTCTGATTTCATCCATACCATACACGCGATCTTCGATGTATTTTTTATCTTCCCAGCCATTTTTAAAAATGATATGTAGCATACCATAGACAAAAGGGATGTCTGTGCCGGGGCGAATTTGTGCAAAATAGTCTGCTTTTGCAGCACTTTTTGTGAAGCGTGGATCGATAACGATAATTTTTGCGTTATTTCTCTCTTTTGCTTTTAAAATATGACCAAAACCTACAGGGTGATTTACGGCTGGATTACAACCAATAATAAAGATAGATTTTGCATTTTGGATGTCTCCAAACGAGTTTGTCATTGACCCATATCCTAATGTATTCGCCACACCGGCGACTGAGGAGCTGTGTCAAATGCGTGCTTGGTGATCTATATTGTTTGTACCAAAAAACGCGGCAAATTTTCTAAAGTAGTAGGCTTGTTCATTGCTCATTTTGGCAGAGCCTAAGAATTGAACGGCATCAGCGCCATCTTTTTTCTTAAGTTCGCTCAATTTTTTCGCAATGCGATTCAGCGCTTCATCCCAAGTGAGACGTTTCCACTGGCCATTTTCTTTTACCATTGGGTATTTGAGGCGCACTTCTGATCTGACCATATCGATCATATCAGCACCTTTACAACAATGTCCACCAAGGCTGATTGGATGGTCCTGAGCAACTTCTTGACGAACCCAAACACCGTTGTGAACTTCTGCGATCACACCACACCCAACTGAACACGATGTACAGATGGTTTTTATCTTCTTACTTCCAGGAAATGGGTCTTTGACCTCTTCCTCTGTTGCGGCTCTTGTCACTTTCTCACTGGCAAAGTTTGATGTTGCGCCAAAGACGCTTCCCAATGCTGCCATTTTCAAAAATGATCTACGACCTACGGTCGTGTTTAGAGCACGCGCTGTTGTGTTTTCCATAACGCTATGTCTCCTTGATGTTAGAGGGCTGCTTTATAATACGCGTCCCAATTCGCTGTTTTGGTATAGGTAATCTCTTTTTTTGGTGATTTTCCCTTTACCACGCCATTCGTACCTTTTGTCCCAGAAGCACTTGCCTGTACACCCACAACACCTACGGTTGCGAC
>Ga0194138_10001872_pt1 | contig 10066 bp, 9 predicted proteins | sample TARM_MetaG_T2_14_FD_134022 | JGI IMG/M metagenome (GOLD analysis project Ga0194138, IMG submission 134022) | Freshwater microbial communities from Pennsylvania, USA, analyzing microbe dynamics in response to fracking - TARM_MetaG_T2_14 (version 2) | ecosystem: Environmental > Aquatic >...
ATCCCTCCTGTATTTAATAGCTTAAATAAGTTGTATTTCCTTATTATTATAATAAAAAATATTTTTTACTTTTGCAAGCCTTTACAAATAAAATTTTTTTTTGTACAATGAATATGAAATAAAAAGGAGGTCGTTGAAGTGAAAGTTGGAGTAATCGGCTTAGGAAAGATGGGTTTGAATATTGCGCTTAATTTACTTGATCATAAAGTAGACGTTATAGGCTTTGATGTGTTTGAAGGAGCGCGTCAATCAGCAAACAATCAAGAAGTTCCAGTAGTGGCGTCACTTGAATCACTGTTAAGTAGCCTAGATGACAAAAAAGTAGTGTTGTTAAGTGTACCTTCAGGCGACATTACTAATGATTTAGTGGCAACTTTAGTAGATGCTTTAGATACGGATGATATTATCATTGACGCTGGTAACTCAAATTACAAGCATAGTTTAGCTAACTATAGCCAGGCAAAAGCTAAAGGGATTGGCTTCTTAGATTGTGGAACATCAGGCGGTATGGAAGGTGCTCGTGAGGGCGCTTGTCTCATGATTGGTGGCGATGAATCTGTCTTTAAAGAAGTTGAATATTTATTCGATTATCTATCTATTGATAACGGTTACCTATATTCAGGAAAAGCTGGAAGTGGGCATTACTTAAAAATGATACATAACGGAATAGAATACGGAATGATGCAAGCAATTGGTGAAGGATTCGATATTTTACATGCTAGTCGATACGATTATGATTACGAACAAGTGGCTAGAGTTTGGAACCACGGTTCAGTTATTCGTTCTTGGTTAATGGAGTTGGTTGAGAAAAGTTTCTCAGAAGACCCACAATTGGATGAAATTAGAGGTATTGTGGATGCAAGTGGAGAAGGTAAATGGACTGTACTCGAAGCACTAGAATTAAATATTCCAGCACCAGTTATTACAGAATCACTCTATGCAAGAAGTGCTTCTAAAATTGAGGATAGTTTCTCAGCAAAAGTTGTCGCAACGATGCGAAATCAATTCGGTGGACATGCCGTAGTTGGTAAAGGAGAGTAACAGTATGAGCAATGAAAATAGAATTGCAATAGTAAACTCTAGTAGTTTCGGTAAAATATTTCCTGATCATTTAGAGCGTTTAAATAAACTTGGAGAAGTTAAACGTTTTAACTTAGATAGTGAAATTGATGGTAAGAGCCTAGCAGAAACGCTAAACGGCTTTAATATCATCATCTCAAGTGTAACTCCATTCTTTACTCAAGAATTTTTCGAGTATAAGGATGAACTTAAATTAATTTCTAGACACGGCATTGGTTATAATAACATTGACTTGGAAGCAGCGAAAGCCCATGGCACAATAGTTTCGATTGTACCAGCTTTGGTGGAGCGTGATGCAGTAGCTGAAAATAATGTGACGAACCTTTTAAGTGTAATGCGTCAAACAACAACAGCAGCTCAAAGAGTATTAGATGACAAATGGGAGGAAAGAGCAGAGTTTGTAGGTCATAGTTTGAGTGGCAAAAAAGTTGGTGTAATTGGTGTTGGAAATATCGGAAGTCGTGTAGTTGAAATTTTAAAATATGGTTTCCGTTGTGAAGTGATGGCATACGACCCATATAAATCGGCAATGGAACTAGAACAATTCGGTGCACGTAAAGTCGAAGAGTTAGATGAACTATTAGAAAATGCAGACGTTATTGCAATATGCGCAAGTTTAAATGAAGGCAATTATCATATGTTATCTGAAGCGCAATTCGATAAAATGAAGCATAATGCTTATCTCTCTAATACGGCTCGTGGTGCATTGATAAAAGAAGAAGCTTTAGTAGCTGCTTTGGAATCAGGAAAAGTTGCAGGTTTTGCAACGGATGTACTTGAAGAAGAACCAGGACGCTCGAATCATCCATACTTATCTTTCAAAAACGTCCTAATGACACCGCATACTTCAGCATATACAATGGAGTGTTTAAAAGGAATGGGAGATAAATGTGTGACGGATTGTGAAGAAATCGTTCAAGGTAAATTGCCAAGCACAGCCGTTCAAGCAAAGAGTCGTTACGTAAAGGAAGGAGATAATTAGATGATAGATGCAATTAATGTTAAAGTAGGACCTCAGTTTTATCGTTATAGTGAGGGAGCGCTGGATTTGATTCCGGAACTATTCGGAGAATTTGACGTTAAACGTGTGATGGTTATACACGGAACAGTTTCTTGGGATAAGGCACAACCTTACCTAACAGCTTTAAGCAACCATTCATCCGTTGTTCATTATGAGCGTTATAGTGGTGAATGTAGTTATAATGAAGGAAAGCGCCTCGCAACTCTAGTTAAAGAACACAATATTGATTTTATCGTTGGTATTGGTGGAGGAAAACTGGCAGATGTTGTATTATATGCTTCTCATTTAGCAAATGTGCAATTTGGTGTTGTACCAACCTTGGCAAGTAACTGTGCAGCCTGGACACCCTTATCTGTTATGTATAAAGATAACGGATTAGCAGAAGGGAAGACAGAACATGTAAAACGACAAGCAGCGTTTCTGCTAATGGATCCACGTTTAGTAATCGATGCACCAATAGAGTATTTCATTGCGGGCATCGCGGATACATTAGCTAAATGGTACGAGTCAGATATGATCTTAGAGCAAGAGTCTTTTAGTAAAGAACCATTCCCAATGATGGCACGTCATGCTGCAAGAATGTGTAAAGACGTCATCTTGGAAGAGGCCTCGCAAGCAATTGAAGATATGAATAATGGGACTGTTACTGCTGAATTTATTCATGTTTCAGAAATTATTGTTGCGGTTGCTGGTTTAGTGGGTGGACTAGGAGATAAATATGCGCGTAATACCGCTGCACATGCAATGCATGACGCAATTTCTGCTTATTTACCAGAAGTACATAAATATTTACATGGTGAAAAAGTAGCTTACGGTATCTTTTACCAATTAGCGCTTGAAGAGAAATGGGCAGTCATTGATGAGTTGCTACCACTCTATCAGGAGTTAGGTTTACCAATGTCACTTACACAAATGGGTGTTTATCCATTGGCTAATGAAGTTTTAACGGATATCATCTGTTTAGTTAATGGAAAACAAAAAGTTCATTTATTACCGATGGAAATCAATGAAAACGTATTAACCAAAGCTTTGGTCGAATTAGAAGAGTATATAAACAATAAGGAGGTAATTTAATTGGCTACATTAACAGTATTTCAAAGTTTAATCATTGCCCTTTGGGTAGCAGCAGTTATGTCGCGTTCATTATTAGGGGGAGCAACTTTAACATTGCGTTTCTCACCTTTAATGACAGGTTTAGTAGTAGGGATTGTGATGGGTGACATTGCTCAAGCAATGGTCATCACAGCATCAATTCAACTCATTTATATGGGGGTATTCTCACCAGGTGGGACTATGCCGTCAGAACCAGCTGTCGCAGCAGCGATTGCCGTATCAGTTGCTTTATTAGGTAACTTATCACCAGAAGCAGCGATTGCGGTAGCTGTACCGGTAGGATTATTAGGTTCTTACTTGTATCAATTCCGTTTCTTCTTGAACACATTTATAGGAAAACGTACAGATACAGCGGTTGAAAACTTAGATCATGCAGGAATCACTCGTACAGTAATTTGGTACCCAACATTAGCATCATTCTTATTATTCGTACCATTAGTATTCGTAGCATTGTTCTGGGGAGCTCCAGTTATTGCTGACGTAATAGCAGCTTTAGAAGGTACTGTAGTGATTCATATCTTAGAAGTAGTAGGTGGCGGTTTAGCTGCGATTGGTATTGCAACTACTATTTATGTAATTGGTCGTAAAGAATATTTAATTTTCTTTTTATTAGCGTATTTCTTAAGTGTAATTTTTGCAAGCTTAGGAGTAACAATGGTTACTTATGCTATTTTAGGAACTTTAATTGCAGCAATGTTTGTATTAGCGACATCTAACTCAAAAAACGCTTCACCTGCGACAACAGGTAGCGTGGACTTTGGCGACGATGACGACGATGACTTCTAAATAGCCAATACGAAAGGAGAAATTTATCATGACAGAACATAACTTAGATCCAAAATTAGCACCAGAAGAAATAACAATTAAAGATGTTAATAAAGCTTATTTAAGATGGCACTTTGCTAACGAGATTCCTCACTCTTTTGAACGTTACATAGCTCCATCTCTTTTATGGGCTTTGATGCCAATCTTAAGAAAATTATACAAAGACGATGATAGTTTGCGTGCAGCTTACCAAAGACAATTACTTTTCTTTAATACTCAATTAACTTGGGGTGGGGGAGTTATTACAGGTTTAATGTCTTCAATGGAACAAGAACGTGCCCGCCAAGAGTACAATAATGAAGAAATTACTATGTCAGATGATTTAATGTATAACACTAAAGCTGGTTTAATGGGAGCCTTAGCCGGTATCGGCGATTCGATTGACTCTGGTACAGTTCAGTATATCTTTATTGCGATTGCTGTTCCTTGGGCACAAAACGGTAACCCAATGGGTGCTTTATTCCCATTCATCGGTTTCGCATTGTATCAAGTATTAATCGGTTTGTTCTTTGCACGCCAAGGTTTCACAATGGGTCGTAATGCAACTGGTTTGATGCAAAGTTCTGGTGTTAAAAACATCATTGAGTTGTTATCAATCTTAGGGATGTTTATGATGGGTGTATTAGCTGGTAGCTACGTTAAAGTATCTTCAAGCTTAGCGTTTGACATTTCAGGACGTCCCTTCGTACTACAAGATACATTAGATACTATTATGCCAGGACTTTTACCATTAGCGGTTGTTTTAGGCGTGTATTATTATTACACTAAGAAAGGGCTTAAAGTTACGCGTGCTCTAGTTGGGTTAACAATTGTTTTAGCCGTATTAGCAGGTGTAGGAATCTTATAGTTCCAATTTTTAATTAAGAAAGGTGATTTATTATGGGAGTAGTAAACTTAGCTCGTGTAGACGAGAGATTAATCCACGGTCAAGTAATGCTGACTTTATCTAAACGTAATGGAGTTGACTCAATCTTTGTAGTTGATGACGTTGTGGCAAATGATAAATTTATGAAAGATTTATACAAGAGTGCAGGTAGTAGAACAGGTCAGAAAACGATCGTAATGACACTCGATAAATGCAAGTACTATTGGGATGAATTTGAATTCAAAAACTATAGTGCAATTGTTATTGCAAAAACAGTCAGTCATTTCTACGAATTAGTTAAACATGGTATACCAATTAAAGAATTAAACATTGGTGGGATTGCTCAAAAAGATCAAGAGAAAGATCTTTTAGTGACAAAATCTGTTTACTTAAACAAAGAAGATGCGATGAAATTAAAAGAAATGAACGAGCAATATGGTGTAGAGAATATTTACTTCCAGGCAACACCATCAGCACCAAGCACTAGCTTGAAAGATGTATTAGCTAAATTTGATTTATAATTTTAGAATGAAGGAATGAGAGAATGGATCAACAACAATTAATTAAAGATTGGTACATTCGGTATCATTCAATATTTAAAAATCGTTATACAGTAAAGCGTAAAGATAAGTTTCTACAAAGTTTAGAAGCTGATGTTAAACAATTTCGTAGCGATACGAAAGTCGATCATTTTAAATTCTATGAAAAAAGTGCGACTGAATATCGTAATTTGTATATCGGGAATATCAAAAAAGCTAAAGTAGTGTTTAGTACATATTACGATACACCAAGTGCTCATATTGATGCATATAAGTTTTTCGATATAGAATCACGAAAGCGTAATAAAACTAAATTGATTTTAGTTAGTTCGTTTTTATATTTATTAGTAGGTCTTGCGATAACATTGTTTATCGCAATGCCTATTTTTAAAAACTATGACACATTTAGTTGGCAGTTTATTTTGATGATAGTTGGTATAGTAGTTTATTTCTTCTTCTTGGGGAAGATAACTCAAGGGTGGCCAAGTCGTCATAATTTGGTTCAGAATACCTCTTCTTTACTTGCATTGTTATTAGCAATTAGTTCACTGAAAAAAAATAAACAGGTAGCTTATGCGTTTTTAGATGCTGGTTGCTTGAACAATGGAGGTCTGGATCGTTTACGTGAAGAGACTTCAGCGAAGATTTATCATTTAGATAGTATTGGTTCTCCTCAAGAACTCCATTTATTATCTACTCATGATGCTTTGTACCATTTAATTAGTGCAGAAAAAATAGAAACGAATTATCAATTACCCAAACAAGACTTAAATTCACAGAATTTAAATGAAGCGAATATGAATCAAGCTTTAGCGATTATAGAACAAGTATCTAAGGAGGTTTCTAGATGATTGGAATTATCATAGCAACACACGGTAAGATGAGTGACGGCATTAAAGATGCTGCTGAATTAATTATTGGGGGGACTGATAAAATTGAAACATTGAACCTATTCCATGGTGATGATGTCTCAGAATTAGGTAATCAGTTAACCGATGCCATTAATAAAGTTGATGAAGGTAATGGTACTATTGTTTTCGCAGACTTATTTGGTGCAAGCCCATATAACCAATCAATGCTTGCAATTAACAATTTGCCAGCAGATAAGAAAGACAATGTTTATGTAATAACAGGCGTAAACTTGCCAATGATTCTCGTTGCATTAACACAAAATATGGTCGGAGCTTCGATTGAAGATGCTGTTGCAGCAATCTTAGAAGAGGCTGGCAACAGTATGGTTGTTTGGCCAAGTAATGTCAACGATGCCGAAGAAGATGATGAAGATTTCTAATGGTTAAGTTAAGAGTTACTGATGAGCGTTAAAGCGCAAATCAGTAGCTTTTTTTTGTAATATAAGGGTTTATAAGTTTTATGTTGATTTATCAAGCTTTATACTACGTTCAGCTTATTGTTTTCCAATGCGGAGGTCGCTTTCAAAGCCTCACTGACGTTCGTGCTTTTCCAGCTTAATCGGCTAGGGAGTGTCTAATTCGCTGCGCTCAAAGTCACACCAAGCGATTCTATTAGTAGCGATGGATTGCCCTTTGTACCGCTATGGAAAACAATTAGCTGATCTACGTTAAATATTCCAACAAAAGTAAAACGATATAATCAAATTATACTGATAAACAGAATTTAAAGGCCTCGGACAAAGTCCGAGGTTTTTTTATTGCTTCACTCAGCGAAGTGTTTTCCAAGGAGGTGGTCGCTTTTAAAGCCACACTGAAGTTCGCTCTTTTCCAGTTCTATCGGCTAGGTTCTGTCTAACTCGATTTGGTCATAATTAAAGCAAGCTACTAATATTAGTAGCGATGGTTGCCTTTTGTAACGCTTCGGTAAATTAAAAAATGAACTGAGCGAGGTGATTACAATAGGATTCTTGAATTGTAATCTCAAGGAAAAAGCTTAACAAATAAAAACCACTTCGGATTTAGTTCGAGGTATTATAATATAAACTTTTACGAATCGTATATCAAAATGTTGCATAAAATCTCGGAAAGAGTTCACATAAATCCATTTAGAAACAATATTGAATGCGTTATCATTAAGAGGAAAGGGGCGAGATGATGTCAATTTATAAAAACGATCAGCTATTTTATCTACATGCAAAAGATTTAACAATGATTATCGAAGAACAGTATGGTTATTTGTTCTTAAAGTATATTGGAAAAAAAGTTAAGCGTTATCATGGATCTAACGCTGTTATACAGAAAGATCATGCCTTCTCAGGCAATCCTTTCCCTGAAAGAAGAGAGTTCTCTCTTGATACTCAAAGAATGTTAATAGGACAACATGGCTTGGGGGATTTTCGTCAACCTTCTATTCGTATTCAGCATGATAATAATGAAGTAACGGATTTTAGATATGTATCTTTTGAAATTAATCAAGGTGTAAGAAATGCTAAAGGCTTACCTTCACCCTATGCTAAAGATAGTGAATCGACGACCTTAACGTTGCACTTAAAAGATGAAGTAGCTCAATTGGAACTAAAACTTCATTATACCGTATATGAAAATAGTAATACGATTACGAGTTTTTCTGAAGTGACAAACTTAAATGCAGAAGATGTGGTAATTCATCAACAGCATAGCTTGATGCTTGACTTACCCAAAAATGACTATGACTTAATTTCATTTCAAGGAGCCTATGCACGTGAGAAGACGGTAAGAAGACATTCGCTTAACCAAGGCATTTTTACAGTAAGTTCGAATAGAGGGGCATCAGGTCATGGCCAAACACCAGCAGCCATTTTAGTTGATAAAGAGACATCGGATGAGGCTGGTAATGCGTTATCGATTCAACTCATGTATAGTGGCAATTTTGAAATAGTATGCCAGCAAAGCCAGCTTAATGATTTACGATTAGCAATTGGCATAAATTCAGAAAATTTCCAATGGAGACTTACGGAAGGTGAGTGTTTTACGAGTCCTGTTGCTGTCATCAACTACTCAGATAAAGGGCTTAATCAATTGAGTCAAACGAGCCACTCTTTTATACGTCAACACATAATGCCAAATGCATTCTCTGAACAAGAACGTCCGATATTAATTAATAACTGGGAAGCAACGTATTTTGATTTTAATCGCGATAAATTACTCACGATTGCTGAACGAGCTAGTGAGCTAGGTATTGAATTATTTGTTTTAGATGATGGTTGGTTTGGCCTGAGAACGGATGATAATAGCTCTTTAGGTGATTGGCAAGTAAACGAAGAGAAGATTCAAGGTTCACTTTCAGACCTGATTGCAGCGGTTAAAGCTAAAAATCTGAAATTTGGTATTTGGATTGAACCCGAAATGATTTCGGAGAATAGCAATTTGTATCGCGCTCATCCAGAATGGACCATTCAGTTACCAAACCGATCACATACTTATTCACGCAATCAATTAGTATTGAACTACGCTAATCCAGAAGTTGTCACTTATATGAAGCAGTTATTTGACAATTTGTTATCGCAACATGATATTGACTATGTTAAATGGGATATGAACCGCAACCTAACAAACATTGGAAATGGTGATAATTACTTAGAAACAATGATGCAGTCACATCGTTATCAGCTAGGGGTTTATGAATTAGCAGATTATTTAACAAGTCGCCATCCTCAGATTCTGTTTGAAAGCTGTTCTGGTGGTGGAGGGAGAAATGATTTAGGCATGATGCGTTACTTCCCACAAGTTTGGTCAAGTGATAATACTGATGCGATTAGCCGTCTACAAATCCAACATGGTAGCAGCTACTTACATCCAGTTATCTCGATGGGAGCTCATGTTTCTGCTGTGCCAAATCATCAAATGAATCGTATCACTGATTTAAAAACTCGTGGTGATGTCGCAATGATGGGGAATTTAGGTTATGAGCTAGATTTGGACATCTTATCACAAGATGAAAAGAAAGAAGTTAAAGAACAAGTTAAGCGTTATAAAACCTTACGTCCAATTGTCCAATTAGGTCAGCAATATCGTTTGATGCATACTCGTAACGAAACGGCTGTTCAATTCAATTACGATAACCAAACCGTTATGACATATGTGAGAGTGTTATCGACCTATGAAGATATGGAAACAATCATAAAATTGAAACATTTAGAAGAAGAGGCATTATATCGATTAGAAAATAGTAATCAAGTCTATTCAGGAGCTGAATTAATGTATGCAGGGCTTACAATGGATGTTCCGAAAGGTGACTTCCAAAGTCTTCAGTTTTTATTTACTAAAACTTACTAAGGAGCTAGCGTTCATGGACGTATTTAAGAAAATGAAATCCGGTGATATGTACAATTCTGCTGAGCCAGAATTATTAGAAATACAAGCTAAAGCTAATCAGCGAGTGTTTGATTATAATCACACACCTCTAAATGAAAAAGAAAAAAAACAAGCCTTACTGAAAGAAATATTTGCCTCAGTGGGTGAGAACGTTCATATTGAAACACCATTTAATGCTAATTGGGGCATTAATACAAAGATCGGCAAGAATTTTTATGCAAATTTCAATATGAGTTTAGTTGATGATACGGATATTATAATTGGTGACTATGTAAAATTTGGCCCAAATTGTGTTTTAACGACAGCTAGTCATCCGATTGATCCTGAATTACGTAAGCAAGCCTATCAGTTTAATCGA
>Ga0194138_10001873_pt1 | contig 10063 bp, 16 predicted proteins | sample TARM_MetaG_T2_14_FD_134022 | JGI IMG/M metagenome (GOLD analysis project Ga0194138, IMG submission 134022) | Freshwater microbial communities from Pennsylvania, USA, analyzing microbe dynamics in response to fracking - TARM_MetaG_T2_14 (version 2) | ecosystem: Environmental > Aquatic >...
GAATTAAGGAGTTCAACTCCACCAACAAATCCACCCGACACGATAAGGCCATTCGGCCCACGATGCTGTGTCCACCCATTACTGCTACCAAGGCAGGTTTCGTTTCGTTCCGTTTCTACTGTCAGAAAGGACAAGAACAGAGGGATGGTAATTTTACCTTTGTGCTGGTGCATCTCTATTTTCTTCCAGCTTAATTGTCTGAAAAACTCTTTCATCACTCACCACCTTCCGCTGCGGCGCGGAGTTGCTTCGCGTATTCCTCACCGTACTGTGCCGCACAATGCCATTCTTCCCATCCCTGAGCGTCATTGTCGTGCTTGTGCAGGAACGCCTTGGTTGCTTCAACGAGCTTTGCAACCGTATCGTGGAGAGGCCACGGAAGGTCCATTCCGCACAGATTACGCAGATTGGCATTCTCAGCCTCAACTGTTTCTCTATTATTAGCAGCCACGCATAAACTTGCTGTGATGCTCTCTACTCGCTCTTCAGCAATTTCAGCACGATCCAGAAGTGCTTTATAGTCTGCGTAAGCAATATAGTCACCATCTATACACTCTACCATATCACACCAATAGCCTCCAGCCCTAAAAAGAAGCTCAGCATCGTATCTCTTAACCATTAATTATCTCCTTTTCTTTCCAAACTTTTTATGACACGAGGGGCATCTAAGAATACCATCCTCACCCATCAAGAGATGCCCTCAACAAAAATAACCATCACAAGCATCTTCACCAGCCCCGTGATAACCTCCACAGGCATAACTAAGACCACGATCTATCTCTTTGGTACAATCCTTATGATTGCAAGTGTCGTCTATAGTATAGCCTACTTCCTTTCCACAGACCTCACCAAAACCCCATCCTCCCATGTTAGTTTCCTCCTTTTAATATAGATAGAAAAGCAACGCTTTGAGAATAATATTGTATCCAAATAAACTTATGCCAAAGATAGCTATTGGGTTCCAGTTTTTATTGATGATAAAAGGATAAACAAGCGTGTTCAAGATAGCACCAAGGAAAGAACATTGTAGAAATAATAGCTCTATTGCTGGCTTTTCCATGTTCCTACTCTTCCCCTTCCGCTACTTTACTAAGGCGATAACACAATTGCCGCAATTCACACTCTTGCGCTTCACATGTTGCAAAACATTTTCCAGCTTTCAGTACTTCCCCACATAGCTTGCGCAGATTGGCTATTTCGCCTTCTTGGTGCTTTATTATGACTCTCTGCGCGACGATGAGCATTCTGTGGGATGCTGCAGGGATATTGAGATCGGAAATCTCCCTATCCTTGGCTGCCAGTTCTGTCGCGTGTGCATCATTTGCATCACACATACCTTCAACATAAAGCTGGTTGTCGCGTTCAAGGTCTACTGGGCGGCAATCATCGGAAGGCCACTCTGCAGTAGCATATCCATCGGAAAACGGGTGGAAGTCTGCTGTTGCAACCTTAATAGTACCTCTTTCATCTGTATGATCACCAATGAACATCATAATATGACCCTTACTAATTCTCTCTACACGGCCACCTTGTTTGTATTCATACTTGTTCACTACTTACCCCTCTCCTTAATCTTATTAAGAGCCTCCTCAGCTATTTCACATGCCACACCAACATCTGTCCAAAGAGGGCTGTCAGAATTACCAAAACTACCCCTCGCCCACCTCTTAAGACTTACCATAAGATTATTTAAGAGATATTTTAGCTCTACATCGCCAACTGTGGAGTGTTCATTGTGGAGTTTAATGGTAAGTTCACGACCATCCGAAAGGCTAATTATTCCATCCCTAGAACCATGACCACAACAACTGGCAATTGTCTGGATGTTGGAAGCGTTCAAAGCTGATACAATATCCGCTATACAAATATCAATACCATGAGAACGTCCATTTAAAGGCATTGGTACTTGGCACTCATATTCACCAAAAGTACAGCACTGTTTAGGTATTTTTAACACCAGCAGCCCTCCTTTTCTCTGATGGGTTGAAAGTTAAAACTGTGCGGATAGGTATCTGTACAGTTTTAAATGTTATAGATCATCATATAAAAGACACCATCACGCATTTCACATTTATCACTCTTAATACAATCAAAACAGGTTCTACTTCCATCGCAGTTACCATTATAGATTCAAGTAGAAGCTGCTTCAAGAAGACCTCTAAACTGATTCAGAGTCGCCTTTAGCCTCTTATTCTCAGCAATATACTTATCATTATCAGCCAACAACTCATCATTAAGGTCTGCGTACTGGTTTATAGCTGCAACAAAATCAGCCTCTTCATACGAGCGACAGGTCAACTCAGCTAGGAGTTTAGCGTATTCTTCGTAGGCGATGTAGTCTCCATCCTCAGCGGTGGTAAATATCTCTGAAGGGTCAATGTTGTCGTGTTGAACTGCTTCAAGGTTTATATCGTAGCGTTTAATCATCAATTTATCCACCCTATTGTTATGTGTTGAAAAAGATAACTTCCTAACTCCCAAACACTAATAGAAATGATAGCTATAAGAATAAAGATAATAAAAATTGAAAGATTCCAGTCGTCATCACTAAACATTATAGCCTCCTCTCCTTACTATTTACATCATTTCGCCTAGCCATTAAGCTTCCTCCTCCTCCTCTTTCTTCAGGCAAGTCTCATAAAAGCACTTTTCACGCTCATTCTCCATAGCTTCTGCATATTTATAGGCATCATGCGCAGCATTCTTATATGTTCCAGAGAATCCTTCCCCATCAGCCAGCAGCCCTGTCAGAGCTGCACAGGCAAACATGTCAAGACGCTTAAGGAGCACAAAGGGTGTCTCACAAGCCACCTCAAGACCATAATCATCCATTTGAGACTTAATATCCACTATTTGTTACCTCCTCTTCCTTTATTTTCTTTTTGGCGGACTTGTTCATAAACCTCTTCACATGAGGCTGGAGTTACATCACCACCCTCACCATCCTCCACAACAACACTCAAAATACCCTTATGTCCAATAACACCCGTCTCATTACCTTTTAGAACATTAACAATGAAAGCTTTGTTACCAAGGCACATAACAAAACTGTTATCATCCAACATCATAACACCACCACGAATAATCTGAGATGGTGTAACCTCTTCCGCACAGTGGCCCGCTCCAAAGCTGAAGGAGAGGATCATAAAGGTTGTGGATAAGCTAGTCAAAATTACCTTTCTGTTAAAGATCATCAACATGAAAGTCTTCCTCCTCTTTTAATATAACTGTTTTGGCATAACACTCTATTCCCCTAGCCAACAAAAAGACCCTACCATTTCTGGCAGGGTCTGTCAAGTGGTCTTTTAAACCTTAAACAACTTTACAAGAGGTTCTTCTGGTGGCCTCTGGCGTACATCAAGGTGAACCCAATTGACACCATCCTCAAGACACACAGGGAAGCTAAAAGGCTCCACCTCCACAATCCAGTCTCGCACAGTCTGAGCGTTAACCTTCCTGAACTTCATATCCAGAGCACGACCAAAGCTGTGTTGACTATAATGTGAGTAGTGTGGGCTCATTGGGGTTCTAAGGCCACTCCACTTAAAATCCCCACCAGACTTCCAGTTGTTGATGATACAGGCACCAAACTGATCCCTTAGCACATCGGCTGCATAGAGGACTCTAGGGTCAAACAGTTGGAATGCTTTCTGCCCTCTCTCCTTATAGGTTGTAGGGCATACAAGCTCCCCAATTGTGAAGAACCTCGGGGTATAATAGTTCATTAATAGGCTCCTTTTAGGGGGTGAACAGGCCCTTATAGTCTCCTTTTAGGGCCTGTTCATCCTGTTTACTCAACAAGCTTGGTTGTCTTGACACGTTCAGGGTATTTTTTGTTGAGGAAGTCTGTGACAATGGCCTCAACAATCTCCTTTCGAGTCTTAGCTTCACCAATATCCCAACCGGCCTTGAAAGCGAAGGTCTTGAGGCCGCCAAGAGTACTATGCTCCTTCAAAGCCTCTCTGAACTTGAGAACGTCCTCTTCCATAAGCTGTTCAGGTGTCTTTTCCTTCACCTTCGTCGCCTTAAGAGCCTCAGCCTTTTCCTCCTTGATAATCTCAGCCGTCTTACACGGTACAAAGATTACCTCAAACTGATAGCCATAGCTGTAACAACCATTAGGATCAAGGGCATAATCAGGGTGCTCCTTAGTCATAGCTACAACACCTTCCATGATCTCATAGAGGCTGTAGGCGTTGACAATATACTCACCCTTTGCATTCTGTGTAATCGAATATTCCATTAATCATCTTTCCTTTTTAAAAGATTTATAGTAAAAGAGCTGTTTAGTCCTCTATATCCCTGAAGTATTTACCGATAGGGAAGAGAGGGACACCATCATCAGACTTTTCCTGATACTGAACATTAAGCCACTTACTAATGTACTGAGCTTTATAGACAAGTAGTCTGTGTCGAAGAGCAACATCTCCCTCCATCGGGGCTTTAAAGGTCTTATCGCCCCCAAGCCTCACAAGAGGAACACCCTGAGACACCATCTCACCTGTGTAGGGAATGACGTAAGGCTCTACCTCAACAATATCCACAACCTCAAACTCATCATCCTCAAAAGCCTTAAACTTCCAAAGGGTACTAGAGCGATGGCTAACCTCATAAGGCTCATCAGTTCGTATCATCACACCTTCAAAGCCAAGCTCCATCAAATCTGTTCGGTGTTGTACCAAGTGTTCAAGGTTATTAACCTCCTCAGCCTCTCCATTTGCTACAGGAATGATCAGGCTGTCAAAGTAACCCCATTCTGCATCCTCCTCATGAACCGCCATAATTGCCTTGGCACGTTCAACAAAGGTAAGGTGCGGAGCTTCAGGGGCGTAAATATCAAACACCCAAGCTTCAAGGTTCTCAGATATAGGTGCTTGATCTCGTGATAGAGGAACGATACCTTCCTCAGCACACTCAGCCTTATAGGTATTATAGTCTTTAAACTTCTTAGCTATACTGTTGAGCACCTGAAGAGACACTCCGCCATGAATATAAAGCTCAAAGTCTACAAAGACACTATTAACTCCAAGCTTGGCACACAAAGCCTCTTTGTAGGTAGAAAGTGTGTTGCGAAGGTACTCTGTAGGCCCCTGATACTCCTTGCCACGTCGTGAGTGGATGATATTACCATCACTTGTGTAGGCTCTCAACCCATTCAGCTTAGGCTGTGTGTAGACCTTTGTAATACCCTTTTTGGCACAATAGCGTTGGAGGGTGTCGTAGTGCTTTCTAGCATCTTTAGCAAGCATGGGTCTAAACTCAAGACCCCAATCATCTATATTTTCAACGTAGCCCTTTCTCTCCCGCTGTGCCAGCCACTTAGACTGAGACTCAAGGACTGCTTGAGCTTCAGGGGTTGTCTCGTTAGCCTTACCAACATTTTTAGGCTTGGCAACTGTGAACTTTGTAGTCATCTTACCACCTTCAAGGCCATAAGAGACATAGATAGTGTCCTCAACCACCCACACATTCCACACCTGAGTCCTTCCAGCTTTATCTTTAGCGTAAAGGGTTGGGAAGTTAATAGCTTGTGTGGACATACTTACTCACCAATAACTGCGGTGTAAAGCTCTTCAAAAGCCTTAGCCTCTTCCTTAGCTTCGACAAAATTGTCATTAAAGCACGTCTTAATAAGCTTGTTGATCATAGGTTTAGGAATGCCACTCTCGATATTCAAAGTGTTGACAAGCTCCTTGATCTGATCCTTGATATCTGCAATGTCAGACAACAGGATAGCTCCTCCCTCAACACCATTACGAAGCTTCTCAAGGATTGCAGGATCACTTGGAAGGTTGATACTTGTGGAATCTTTAGTCATAATAGTCTTTTACTCCTTTATTAGATAATTTCAAGCTTATCAGCATCTATAAGGGCTGCGATAAATTCTTCAATAATTTCGATGGCGGAGTTAACCTTTATGATCTTTTCAGAGTCTTCAAGCAACTCTGAGGGTTCAATGTAACCACCATCAAACAAGTCATAATACACATCACTTGAGTAAACCTTCTCTGCTTCCTCACTAATTCTAAAGCTCATAATCGTCTCCTCCTCCTTTTAATTAACTGAATTAAACTTACCAAGTCTGCCACAACTCCAACAAGGCTCACTGTTTGCTGGAAGGATAACATACTTACAAATATTACAGGGTGTTCCTACATCTGGATGGTCAAAAGCAGGACACTTCTTGACAAAGGGACATGTCTTACAAGGATGAAAAGCCTTATTTTCAGGCTCTGACATATCATCTCTCACCCACAACAAGTAAGCACATTTATGATTCCAAATGTGAAAATTGTCAAGAACTTTTTTCTGTTGTGAGTAAAAAGGGGTGGTAGTGTTTTCTGTCATGGGATTATTTAGTCCCTGTGGAGCCAAACCCTCCACGGTTAGTCTTAGCCGATTGTTGCAGTACCTCAATTATCACAACCTCACCCTGTGAAGGCATAATTCTAAACTGCCCCACACGGTCCATAAACCTAATAGGCTGATTAGGTTTGAGACAGTAGCAACACAGCCCCAACTCATCATCGTTACCACAATAGCTGTTGTCAATAATCCCCATACTATTTGTAGTGATAAAACCCCAAGTTTTAAAGGAGGATGAACGTGGAAGGAGCCATCCTTCATAACCTTCAGTCATCTTCAATGAGAAGCCAAGGTTAATTTTAAAAGGCTCATTGCAAGGTGGCAGCCAACCTTTATCGTGATAATCCTCAAGACAATAAATATTCCCATCGTGTTCGATAGAGCTTGCACGAACATCAATCCAGTCACCAACAGCAACCTTCTTAGGAGTAATAAGGCTTGTGTTGATAGCTCTCATTTCCAAAATATTAGCCAAAGTAATCTACCTCCTCCTTTAAGTGTGAGAGCTATAGAGAATTTACAGGTCATCTATAGCTCTCACCAGCTCTTTTACTTAGTTACCAGCCGTCTTCTTCTCAAGAGAGACAGTCTTACGATCCTTAAACTCCTGCTTCTTACCATCATTCCAGTTACAGACAGGACGTGTGTAACCAACAATCTTTGTGTGGACAGTACAGCGCACTTTCATCTTTTTGTCAAGCCTCTTTTGCGTTAAAGGGTTATTGTTGAGGAGGAGGAGCGGTTATCCCCTCCTTGAGTCATCCACAAGGTTGTAGATGATCCCAAAACCAGTCTTCCCGTACCAATTTTTGATTTGGCTAAACAGTTCCTTGATAGCCTTATTATCCTCTTCACAATCCGTCAGGACACCTCTCAACTCCAAGCGTTTACTTGTGTGAAGATAGTGTGATACAGCTATTTTCAACTCAAAGTAATTGTGAAATGGTTTAACACCAATAATCACACTATCAAAGGTATTAGCCTCTTTAACCAGCTCAACCCCGTTTGTGTGCAGAGATGTGGGTATCTGATTCTTCACACAATACCTATAAAGGGGTAGAAAGTCACTATTAATCGTCGGCTCTCCCCCACTGAACACAACACCAGCTGAGGGGTGAAGGGATCGTAGCTTATCAATCCTCTGTTTAGCCTCTCTAAGGTCAATATCTCCAACAGAACTCTCACACACATGTGGATTGTGACAGAAATCACAGGAGAGATTACAACCTGCAAAGTACATTGTCAAGGCCCATCGAGAGGGGAAGTCAACCACTCCCCCTCTGATTGTATAGATACCTGAACACATATTGTGACTAGCTGGCATTACCTTCATCACCCTTTTCATCAACAATCATATAGGGATGTTTACGCCTCAGTTCAGCAATCTGATCCTCTGTGTGCTCGTTAGGGCAGAAATCGTGTGCTCCAACATGATATCCACAGATGGGACAGATACTATAGATCGTTGAGATTGAGAAGTAAGGGATACGTGTCTCACAAGTTGCTCTGATAAACTCCTTTACATCCTCAACAGACCAAGCCTCCCCAACATAGAAGTGTGTGGCAGTACCACCTGTGGGGATGATCTGAAGTCGGTCTCTCACTTCCATCACAAGAGCAACATCATCCTGCATCTCAACAGGGATGTTACACCCATTGGTGAAGTAAGGAGCCTTTTTCAGCCCACGATGATCAATATCTGGATAGACATTCAAAGCCTTCTTTGCCAGCTTATAGCTTGCACTTTCAGCAGGTGTCTCTTCCACATTGAAAAGGTAGCCTGTCTCTTCCATCCATTTACGAGTCTTATTAGTCATGTGTTGGAGGATGTTCTCACCCAGAGCAACCCCTTCCTCAGTTAAGAGACTCTTTTCATTCTCAAGAGTGATACTCACACATTCCCACAAGCCGATAAAGCCTACAGTTGTGAAGAATGTGTTGAAGCCGTGTGGGAGGAATTGCTTAGACAGCCGCATAAAGCCGTTGTCGAGAGCATGATTAACCTGTTCACGCTTCCAGATCATCTCTGTTTTAATCTCTTCCATGACAATATCCAGAAGGTCAAAGAGACTGATCCCCTGCTCCTTAGCTTCTCTAGCAAGAAAAGGAAGCGAGAGGGTTACTACTTGGAGAGAACCTGTGTTGTCACTGTTACCAAACAAGCCGCCTGTTTTGTTAGCTATTTCCTTCAGGTCAAGGGAGAGCCTGCAACACATAGCTCTTACATCACCCGTGGAAAGGTTTTTACCACCACCTACACCATTGATAAAGTTCTGGAAGAAGGGTGTGCCATATTTAGCTGTTAGCATACAAATCTTATCCAGACAAGGGTGACTGAAGAAACCACTATCAATGTTAAGGGTTAGCACAGGGAATGTAAAGCCTTGTCCAATAGCATCTCCAGCGATAAACACATCTAGGAAGGCATCCGTAACCAGCCTCTGCCATTCATGCATCTCACCATATGTGTGGTTGTTAACACGAATACCAGCATCTGTGTAATCATAATAGTCTGTGATAGGACGGCCACCAACCATTGCCAACTGATCTTTCAAGTCATCAGGGATGGTAATGTCCAAGGTAATGTTTGAGAAGGGTCTCTGATTACCATATCGTGTGTTGTAGTTTAAGTGGAAGATAAAGTTCTGGATTGCCTGTGAAATCTTCTTCTTAGCAAGCTTAAACGCCACAGATGGAGCACATCCAGCGACTTTATAGTCCAAATAGGCTTTATAGGCGTAAGGGGCAAGGTAGGTGTCCACACCATTAAGTGCCTGTGCTCCTGAGTAATCGTTACTATTCTCGCCGATGTAGTTAACCATGTGGTTAATAGCTGTCTCAATGTGCTTTGCAGGGCCTGAGACGTTACCACTTGACAAACCAGCAGAGAGAAGATTGGGGAGACTGTGTCCTGCGCAATTATGAGCTATAACGCCACAATCAAGTACAAAACACTCAGTCTCAGGTACGGTCATACAATAAACATCTGCTACCTCATCCAGCTCAACAACCTTTTCAAGATAGAGGTTAATATCATCAAAAGAACAGAGTCTTACGGGGCATTTTAATGATGCCAATTCCTCAACACTAATCCAAAGCCAAAAACCTGTAAGGAGTTTGTGATCAGGTGTACACCTAAAGGTCTTCCCATTAGAAAGATATACCTCAACAATCTTTGCAGCCTCACGAGTCTTCCTCACATTAATAGCTTGTTTTATAGATGGAATATGGCCCATATCAAAAGAGTAGACTTCAAAGGTTGACTGGTCGCTTTCAATCATCTCATGAAAAGACATAGAAGTCCCATCGGCCATTCTCACTTGTGTATCGCCAGTAAAACAATATGGAACCTCCACACCAAGGCCAAGATCATGAATATGCAGCATGCCCCTTGTGTGCCACTCTACAAGCCTCTCAAACCCACACTCCGCCATCTCCTTCAAAGTCAACCTTTTAAGCCCTTCATTACCCACAGCCATGAGCATACCAGAGGGGCCTCTATTCATATTAGCATTCTCACGCGCTACATCACCATTACTAAGGTATTCGCGTACTACTTTAGCAACATCAACCCGTACATCTTTTGAAAGCAAATGTTTTTCCTCCACAAAAAAAGTATAAAATAAGTGTTTAATAGGCTTGAAGAGGTGCCTATACTTCCCAATTAAAAATGTCCTCAAAGTAGAATCTCTGGTCA
>Ga0194138_10001874_pt1 | contig 10060 bp, 9 predicted proteins | sample TARM_MetaG_T2_14_FD_134022 | JGI IMG/M metagenome (GOLD analysis project Ga0194138, IMG submission 134022) | Freshwater microbial communities from Pennsylvania, USA, analyzing microbe dynamics in response to fracking - TARM_MetaG_T2_14 (version 2) | ecosystem: Environmental > Aquatic >...
ACCCACGACTCTCCCTCCCGACCCTCGACACCCGACCCACGACCCTCATGAAACGCAAAGGACTCATTCTCGCCGGAGGATCCGGCACCCGCCTTCACCCGCTCACCCGCGTGGTGTCGAAACAACTCATGCCCATCTACGACAAACCGATGGTCTACTACCCGCTGTCGATGCTCATGCTGGCCGGAATCCGGGAAATTCTCGTCATCAGCACCCCGCACGACCTGCCCCTGTTCCGGGAGTTGCTCGGAGACGGCGCCGACCTGGGCCTCTCCCTCTCCTACGCCGTTCAACCCGCGCCCGAAGGCCTCGCCCAGGCCTTTCTCATCGGCGAGGAATTTCTCGACGGCGCGCCCAGCGCCCTCATTCTCGGCGACAACCTTTTCTATGGCCATAACCTTGAGGCGTCCCTCCGGGCCGCCGACGCCTCCGAAAACGCCACCATTTTCGGTTATCCCGTCGACAACCCCACCGCCTATGGCGTGGTCGAGTTCGACGAGAACGGCAACGTCATCTCCATCGAGGAAAAACCTTCCCGGCCCAAGTCCAACTGCGCCGTGCCCGGCATCTATTTCTACGACGGCGACGCCCCCGCCTACGCCCGCGAGCAAAAACCCTCCGCCCGCGGCGAACTCGAGATTACCGACCTCAATCTTCGTTACCTCCGCGAAGGAAAGCTCAAAGTCGAAATTTTCGGACGCGGAACCGCCTGGCTCGACACCGGAACCTGCGACAACCTGCTCGCCGCCTCCCAATTCGTCCAGGTGATTGAAAAACGCCAGGGACTCAAAATCGGCTGCCTCGAGGAAATCGCCTGGCGAAAAGGCTTCATCACCCGCGACCAGTTCGAACACCTCGCCCACAGCTACGGAAAAAGTAGCTACGGCACATACCTCCGCAAACTCGCCGGCACCGCCTCTAACGTCTAACCCCCTCACCCAAACCCCACATGCCCTCTCTCGTCACCGGCTTTCATCACACCGCCATTCGCGTGGTCGACTTCGATCGCACCCTCGACTTTTACCGGGCCCTCGGCTTTACGCTCGCCCGAAGCTGGAACGAGTCCCCCAAACGGGCCGCCATGCTCGACGCCGGCGACGGAAATTACCTGGAGGTCTTCGAAGGCGGCGACCCCGACGCGCCCTCCGAGGGCCGCATGATCCACTTCGCCCTCCGCGCCGCCGATTGCGACCTCGCCCACGCCTCCGCCCTTGAAGCCGGCGCCAAGGAGCGCATGGCCCCCAAAGACGTGCATCTCGAAAGCCACCAGGGCCTTCTCCCCATTCGCATTTCCTTCGTCGTCGCCCCCGGCGGTGAAATCATCGAGTTCTTTCAGAACGACCTCACCTGACCCCCCTCCTCCGCCCCTGTAAAACCGCGCCGGAGCCCGTCATGACGGAAATAATCGCACTTCCGTCTTTTCATCCCCCCGTGGATTGTCTAGTAGAGTTTTCCCGACGAACCTGAACCCTCGTTGGGATTTTTTTATTTTATGGCAAAATACCTCTTCATCACCGGCGGCGTCGTTTCCTCCCTAGGAAAAGGCATCACGGCGGCCGCCATCGGCTCGCTGTTGACCAGCCGCGGACTCCGGATTCGAATCCTCAAACTCGACCCCTACCTGAACGTCGACCCCGGCACCATGAGCCCCTACCAGCACGGGGAAGTGTATGTCACCGACGACGGGGCCGAAACCGACCTCGACCTCGGCCACTACGAACGATTCACCGGCGCGCCCACCTCCAAAAAATCCAACGTCACCGCCGGACGCATCTACTGGGACGTCCTCAAAAAAGAACGTCGCGGCGACTACCTCGGCGGCACCGTGCAGATGATCCCCCACATCTCCAACGAGATCAAGGACCGCATCCGCGCCCTGGACGACGACGATGTCGATATCATCCTCTGCGAAATCGGTGGCACCGTCGGCGACATCGAAGGATCCATCTTTCTCGAGGCCATCCGGGAGATCGGCTTGGAGGACGGACGCGAAAACGTCATGTACATCCACCTCACCTACGTCCCGTACATCGCGGCCGCCGGCGAGGTGAAGACCAAACCCTCCCAGCAATCCGTCGCCAAGCTGCGGGAAATCGGCATCATGCCCGATATTCTCATCTGTCGCGCCGAGGTTCCGCTGACCATGGAGGTACGCAAAAAGCTCTCCCTCTTCTGCAACGTCCCCCTCGGCTCCGTCATTGAGGAAACCGACGTCCAGCACTCCATTTACGAGGTTCCACTCGTCCTCAGCGACCAGGGCATCGACGAACTCCTGCTGGTGCACTATCGCATCGCCCGCCCCCAGGCCGACCTCACCCCCTGGCGCAAAGTCATCAACGCCATCCGCAACCCCCGCGGCGAAGTCACCATCGGCGTCGTCGGCAAATACCAGGAGTTGCAGGACGCCTACAAATCCATCTTCGAGGCCCTCGACCACGGCTGCATTGCCCACAGCATGAAGCTCAACCTCAAGAAAATCGCCTCCGAGGACATCGAGAGCGATGGCGCGGGCGTCCTGGACGGCGTCGATGGCATTCTCATTCCCGGCGGATTCGGCAACCGCGGCATCGAAGGCAAAATCGAAGCCGTCCGCATCGCCCGGGAAAACGGCATTCCCTTCTTCGGCATCTGCATGGGCCTGCAATGCGCCGTCATCGAATACGCCCGCAATGTCTGCGGACTCGAGAACGCCAACAGCACCGAAATCGACCCCAAATCCCCCCACCCCGTCGTCTGCCTCATGGAGGAGCAGAAGGAAATCGTCGACCTCGGCGCCACCATGCGACTCGGAGCCTGGGACTGCAAACTCGCCAAGGGATCGCGGGTGGCCGAACTCTATGGCAAAACAATGATCAGCGAGAGGCATCGTCACCGCTACGAGGTGAACAACAGCTATCGGGACGCCGTTCAGGAGAAAGGCCTTGCCGTGGCCGGCACCACGCCCAAGGGAGAACTCGTGGAAATCGTCGAAATCAAAGACCACCCGTGGTTCGTCGGCGTCCAGTTCCACCCCGAATTCAAGTCCCAACCCTTCAATCCCCACCCGCTGTTCGCCGGCTTCATCGGCGCGGCCACGGAATATCAGGGCGCGCGGAAGAAAGGCTGACTCCATGCCGACCGCGGACTGGGCCGCACTCTTCGATTGGGATGGCGTCATGATCGACTCCGCCACCGCCCACGAACGATCCTGGGAACTGCTGGCCGAGGAAAATCGTCTTCCACTTCCCGCCGATCATTTCCTGCGCGGATTCGGCATGCGGAACGAGGTCATCATTCCCAACCTTCTCTCCTGGACCCGCGACCCCGATCGCGTCCGCGAACTCTCCCTGCGTAAAGAGGAACTGTACCGCGAGGTCATTCGCAAGGAAGGCGTCACCGTGCTCCCCGGCGTCGAGCCCTACCTCCACAGTCTCCGGGACGCCGGTATCCCAGCCGTGATCGCCACCTCCACCCAGCGCGCCAACGTCGAACACATCCTCGACCTCACGGGACTCCATCCGTATTTCAAAGACATGGTCACCTCCGAAGACGTCACCCGGGGGAAACCCGATCCCGATGTCTTCCTCAAAGCCGCGCGCCTCGCCAGCCATCCACCCGCGAACTGTGTGGTCTTCGAAGACGCCCTGCACGGCATCGAAGCCGCCAAGGCCGCGGGCATGACCGCAGTCGGTGTGCTCACCACCCATCCGGGCAGCCGGCTTATCGGCGCGGACCTCCTCGTCGACCGTCTCGACGACCTTCCCCTCGACGGCACGCGACCCGTCTAGACCATTATAGGTAAACCTGTGGCCGGAAGGTCGTAAGATGAGATCACAGTGAATCAGGCTCCGGAGGAGCCAACGCGTTCAAACCGGGGGCGGTCACCCCCGGGAGTTCCATAAGAAAAAGGTGCGTCCCGAAGAGAGTGCCCCCGAGATGTAGGATTTTAGGACGATGTTGGTCGTGCATCCCGGAGCGTCTCCCTACTCAAACGACGCCTTAAACGCCTCGAACGCCTCCCGCACCGACGCCAACTCCGACTCCAGTTCTCCCACCCGCGACTCCAGCGCTTCGATGCGCTTTTCCTCCGAAGACACCGGCGCGTCCACCACCACCGCTTTTTTACTGGACGGCTCCTCCGTTCCCGCGCCGCACAGGACCTCCGCGAAACGAAGTTCCCGCCGTCCCGGCGCTTTCGGCAATTCGACCACCATCCGCACGCCCCGCACTTCCTTCAGCACCACCAGCGCCTGCTCCACCTGGCCCTCGCCCAGCGTCGCAACCATGCGCGGCACCCGGTTCCGAAGTTCCGCGACCGTCTGCGGTCCTCGCAACAACAGTTCAGCCAACACCGCCCGTTCCACCGGCGTCAATTCGAACAACTCCGCCATCTCATGCCGGAACTTCGGCACCCGCGCCCCCGCCTCGTGCACCAGCGTCGCCCATTTCTTCTCCCGCCGCAGAATCCCCAGCGCCTTCTCCACCACCGACGTCTCCAGCTCCATCACCGGAGCCCGATTCGATTTTTGGCAACACGCCGCGACCAGAGACGACAACGACAGCGGGTAGTGCTCCGGCGTCGCCAATTCCTTTTCCATCAAACAGCCAAGAGTCCGGGCTTCAATCGCGCTGAGAACAGGTTCGTTTTCCATAAAGTTCCTTCCAAGGTGATCAAAAATTCACACCCCGCACCTATCACCTCCCCTTCCCCCATTCAACGCAACAGCGGCAATATCGTAGTCCACGCGGTCCCCCGCGTGGACACCCCCAAGCCCATACGCCCCTCGCGGATATTCCAAAAAACCACCACATCACCCCAACCAGAAGCACCTGCCCCACCTCACGACCCTAACCCTCGGCTCCATCCCTCCCCCCAAAAAAAATCCCACGCCCCTCTATTCTCTCGTCTTCATCCGACGTCGAAACAACGCCATACCTGCCGCGAAAACAGTAATGAGTCCCAACACGGAAGGTTCGGGAACCGCTTCCAATTCAAACATCAACGTAGACGACGGAGAGGAAAAATTGCTCCAACTCGAACCGCCGTCCCCACTGAACGCGCGGTCTACCGGAATCGACCCCGCCCCATCCGACGGACCCAACCCCGAGGTCTGGGACCATAACCCCGTATTTATATTGTCGGCCTCAAACGCCAACCAGTAGGAGGTGGAGGCAGACAACGCCCCACTGCCCGAGGTAAGCGAAAAGGTTTGTTCACTGATCGTATCCGTCATACTCGACGCGTCGAAACTGTACAAAAGACTGTCCACATTCCCTCCCCCGTCATCGCTGAAGATATGCAGCATATTGTTTGAATGCGACGAATGCTTCGCCCCCCGGAGGGTCACCGAGCCAACGGTGTACGTATTCCCATCGGTGATGAACCGTTGCGCGACCCAAAACGAACTTTGTACGGAGGCGTTCGCACTATCGGCCGGCTGCCCCAGGTTTCCCAGAATGACCGAGGCATGAAGTCCGGAGCCGACCAAAAACGAAAGGGGAAGAGCAAAAAGTTTTAGTTTCATAACGATCTAATTTAGTTAACCAAAACTCATCACCTCGAATCACCCTCCACCTGAAAGACGTCACCTTGGAACAAGCACTCAACTCGGTTTGCGATGTCGCCGGGTTGAACTGGCGAATCCAACAAAACGGCACCCTCGTAATCGAAAAACCGCAATAACCACTCTCGCCCCCAGCCTTCAAACTTTTCCAATATCCCAGGCCAACGGCCTGAACCATCTTCAGCCCGGCGAAACGCGTTGGGCAACAAAAAAACAACATATACGCCAGGCTGCAAGCCTGACACATCCACCTCGTCCATAAGCCCGCCCCCGGGCTCAATTCCCTCCCGCCTCACTTTCTACCAAATCACATCCACATCATACTCCGCCACCTTGGGATCGCAGGTAAGGATCGGCATGCTCTCCACCTGCGCTTGAGCAATCAGCAGCCGGTCAAAGGGATCCCGATGATGCAAAGGCAATGCCCGGTACGCTGTCAAATGCGCATCGGAAATCGCCAGCCGCTCATATCCCAAACCAAACAGATCGTCGAAGAACCCCTCAGGAAGCTCCAGCTTCCCCACGTTTTGCTTGATCGACAACTCCCACAGCGTGGCCACACTCACCAACAAGCGGTTCTCCTCATCTCCGATCAACGCCGCGGCCCGGGAACTCAACTTCGAAGGCTCTCCCAACGCCCACAGTAGCGCATGGGTATCCACAAGAAAAAGCCCCGCGTTCATTCCAGTCCCAACGCCTCAGCCTCCTCGGGCTCCCAGGCATCAAAATCCTCGGACACATGAATCCGGCCTTCGAACGCACCGAGGCGTTTCCCTGAAGCAGGCGCCTTGTAGGGGCTCAACTGAACCATCGGCCGCCCGTTGCGACCGATCACAACCGTCTCGCCGGTCTCCATCACCTGCTGTACCAAGGCCGACAACCGCGTTTTGCTTTCGGTAATCGTGTACGTTTTCATACGTACATCAAACCAGACCTGACCAGGTTTGTCAATGCGGCCAACGACCTGAAACATCCTCAGTCCGACGCAACGCGTTGGAAAAACGCCCACACCTTTTTTGCCACCCCTCTTTTTGCCATCCCTCTCCAAAGAACCCACCGGGACACGCCACTCCGCCACCTCCTCCCTCCCCCAGCTCCCTCAGGCTCTTTTGAACAACACGCAGGCGTTGTGCCCGCCGAACCCGAAGGCGTTGCTCAGCGCCACGTCGATCTTTCGCTCCCGCGCCTCGTTCGGCGTCACGTCCAAGTCGCATTCCGGATCGGGTGTTTCGTAATTGATCGTGGGCGGCACCACGCCATCCCGAATCGCCAATACACTCGCCACCGCCTCGATGGCCGCCGCGCCGGCCAGCAAGTGCCCCGTAATCGATTTGGTGGAACTGAGACTTACGTCGTCCGCGGCGGACCCGAAGGCCGTGCGAATGGCCCGCGTTTCCCCCGCGTCGTTCAAGACCGTGCTGGTGCCGTGGGCGTTGATATAATCCACATCCTCCGGCGCAACCCCGGCTTTTTTCATCGCCAGTTTGATACAACGGGCCGCCTGCCGGGCCTCGGGATGCGGCGCCGTAATGTGATGGGCGTCACAGGTACGCCCGCTCCCCGCCGCCTCCGCGTAGATCTTCGCCCCGCGTTTTCGCGCGTGTTCCTCACTCTCCAAAACCAGCACGCCCGCCCCTTCGCCCATCACAAACCCACTCCGGTCCGCGTCAAACGGCCGAGAGGCCCGTTGCGGCTCTTCCTGATATTTCCGACAGAGGGCCCGCATGGCGGAAAAACTTCCAATACCCAATTCATTGATCGACCCCTCGCACCCGCCGACAATCATAATATCGGCCTCCCCGTTTCGAATCAGGTCCATCCCGTCCGCAATCGCGTGGTTTCCCCCCGCGCAGGCCGTGGTCACCACGTGGTTCGGACCCTGCAGACCGAACTTGATCGCGATGTGCCCGGAAATGATGTTCAAAATCAGTTGCGACACCATAAACGGGGAAAAGGCCTTCGGCCCCTTCTCCGGCAGCTCCGTGCCCGCTTTCTGGGCCACGTGCAGCCCGCCCGTGCCACAGCCCATGACCACGCCCGCCCGTTCCGGGTCCACCGTGTCCGCCGACAATCCCGCGTCCGCCCAGGCGTCGCAGGCCGCGGCGAACCCGTATCGACTGAAGGGATCCATCTTCTTCGCCTCCCGTGGCGTCAGATAGGCGTTCACGTCGAAGTCTTTCACCTCGCCCGCGATCCGCACAGGATACTCCGAAGCGTCGAAACTTCGTATCCGGTCCACTCCCGACCGTCCTTCCTTCAACGCGTCCCAAAAACTCTCCAGCGTGCATCCCACCGGGGAAATCACGCCCATGCCGGTAATCATCACTCGTGTCATGCGCCCCCGGTTAGCACATGGACGCCGTTTGGCAAGGCCCTCCGGCCCTCCTTTTCCACCCCGCTCCACGGAACTCCGACTAGTCTTCCCACACCCATCCGAAACCCTCCACCCGCACACCGCCCGCACCGGAACGGAGCACCGGCGAGGAAAAAACCGCCCCGGGAGGCACCTCCACCGTCTCCAGGGACCGCCCGTCGGATTCCGGAAGCTTCACCTCTCCATCCTCAAACGCCAACACCGGCGCTCCGCGATACACCGCCCGCACAAACAATCGCTCGGGATCGGGCGGTTCCTCCACCCCCACCTTCAACTCCTCCCCCTCCGTCAGGTCCCGTCCCAACACCGGAATCAACCGAAACGACTGACGCCGCGTCCGGTAGGGAGCATACCCCTCCGACTGCAATTCCAGACGGAATCCAGCGCCCTCGGGGAGGTCGAATTCGATGAACCCGCGCGACAATCGGGGCAACACCCCGACCAACCGGCTTTCCCCCTTTGGCACATTCCGCGGCACCGGTTCTCCCCTCACATCCAACAGCGCTTTCCCCCGCTCCGAAAAGTCTCCCATCCACACGGTCAACCCCACCACCCGAAAGCCCCGCGACATGGGCATCCGAATCCGCACCGGGCCCGTACCCCCATCCACGCCGACCACCACGACCCGGCCCTCCTCCGGATGCGAGGCCGCGGCCACCACCCGCTCCCGATCCACCGACATGTCCAAAAAGGGTCCCCGCAACGGCTCGATCAAGGCCCACGCGTGCTTGCCGGCGTCGCCGCGCGGGAGATCCCCCCAGAAATCTCCGGGTGTGTATTCCCCAATCAAATCGGGCTGTAAACGAAGCAGCAGCAGATTCTTTAACAGCACCCGCCGCGCCCGCTCCATGCCCTCCCCTTCGGAACCCAGTCGCACCGACGGCGTGGAGGACCCCGTCCCCGCGCCCACCGCGGCCCGAAACCGTTCCAATTGCGCCACGGCGTGCCGGGGCGAGGACGCGTCCAGCTCCGTTCGCCCCATTCCCAACCACGCTCCGATCCTGGAAAACCATCCTCCTTCGGCCTTCCCCGGAGGGTTCAACGCCTCCTCCGCCCCCGTCAACCCCGCCGGAACCCGCTCCGCGCCGTTGAACGCGTAGGCGGCGGAGGGACGCAACACCACCATCACCGTCTCCGGGCCGTCGCCCACCGCGAGGGACAGACACATCCACACTCCAAGAAACGCGACAACCCTCCTCATGTCCGCCCTCAGTCCTCGGAAGTCGACAAGGTGATCTTCAAACACGGCGTGTGATCCACCCGCCACGCGTCCGCCACCCGGAACCCGGGCACCCACACGATTTCATCCCCGCACACCACCACCGGCCACACCGGACGAAATTTGGCCGGCAAATGCCGGTTGATGAACAAATCCGACAATTTCACGCTGCCGTCCAACCCCAGCGGAGAATACCGGTCTCCCGGTTTCGGCGGACGAATCTTCAACTCCGCCCCGTTCTCCGGCGGACGCACAAACGCCGTCAACGGCCCACGGAAATCGTGATAGGACGACGCCTCCATATCCACACAATCCGCCGCCGACACCCGAAGCGGCCGATGCAGCGACTCCCACACCAACTCCCCCTGCAACGGCAGGGTCCTCGCCTCCGGAGGCACCAGATGCTCATCCTGTGACAACACATCCTGATCCACCCGCACCGGCAACCCGCCCACCACCCATCGACGGGCGTACGTCACCGGCTCCGCGAACGCCTCCATCAGATTCGTCACGTGCGTGTGCCGCACCGACGGCATATCCGCCCCCTGATCCTGCAGCCACCCCATCAACACCCGCTCCCGCAGCACCTCCGGCAAAAACCGCCACGGCTCCAAATGCAATTCGTCGTCCACCATGCAACTTTTCCCCCGTTCCCGCGCCTCCGACGCCACCCAGCTCTCCAGCTTCCGCTGTTGTTCCGAAAACGCCGCCAGATGCCGGGCCACCTCCGGATTCAACCGCTCCCGCATCACCGGCAACACCTCGTGCCGCACCCGATTCCGCAAATACCTGCCGTCCCGATTCGTCACATCCTCCGAAGGATCGATCCCCCAACGCGTGATCCACTCCATGATCTCCTCCCGCGAGGTCCCCAGCAACGGCCGCACCAGATCCACGTCCCGGTTCAAGGGCGTTACCCAATCC
>Ga0194138_10001875_pt1 | contig 10056 bp, 5 predicted proteins | sample TARM_MetaG_T2_14_FD_134022 | JGI IMG/M metagenome (GOLD analysis project Ga0194138, IMG submission 134022) | Freshwater microbial communities from Pennsylvania, USA, analyzing microbe dynamics in response to fracking - TARM_MetaG_T2_14 (version 2) | ecosystem: Environmental > Aquatic >...
ATGGAAGGTGGCGCCGAGGATGCAGTCCTCAACCAGCGCAGGATCGATACCGGCACGCTTGACCGCGTGCTCGATGACAAAGCCGGCCATGTCGACACTGTGGGTGTCATTCAGGCCGCCACGGTAGGACTTGCCCAGCGCGGTACGGGCTGTGGATACGATTACTGCATCAGTCATGTTGTTGCTCCTGTTTGCTTTGTCAGCGCCCTCAGGCGCTCAGGTTGAGTGATGACGACTCAAGCCGTCTTTTCTTGTCTTGCGCTGCTGTCCATCCAGCAGATCGAGCAACCTGGTGCGCCACAATCACAGCAGATGACACATGCTGCGGATTGTTGTTCACTGCTTCAAACTCCGCACAGTCAGGACTCTGAACGTGACCGGAGAGTATCATTTCCGCAGAGCGGAAGTCGATTCCGAAAAGACACGCATCAGCACAGGGGATACGCAACTATCAGCCCAACCTATTGCGCCCTTCTACAGGCCTGACGCAGACAGGAAAAAGGGTTTGCCAAAGACCGTGGTTTTCGGTAAATTGCGCGCCTTGACGACAGGCCAGCCCTGACGTCAATCCGGAGAGATGTCCGAGTGGTTGAAGGAGCACGCCTGGAAAGTGTGTGTACGTTAATAGCGTACCGAGGGTTCGAATCCCTCTCTCTCCGCCATATGCCATATAAATCAAAAAGTTAGAGTGATTTTCAGTTCTCAAGCAGCAAGCTGCTTAACAACACAAAACACTTGAATTGATGATTTGTTAATCAGAAAAGCCAGCCTCGTGCTGGCTTTTCTGATTCTGCCTCCCGCAAACCCCCTTCTATTGCGCCAAGCAACCGCCCCCCCTACGCGCTCTTCAGCGCAGCGCGGTGCTGTTTCTGTGCGCTTTCACAGCAACACCAAAAATAATTTGTACAAGTTTTGTCTCTCCCCTTCTGCCCAACAAGGGACGCCAAATCCGCAGCAAACCAAGCAACAACAGAGCAATCACAACTAAAACCTTATTTTTCTTATGGAAATATTGTATAAGAAATGCAAAACTGTACAAGCTTATAACCTGGTGCCATCAGCCACCATCTGCCCCCCTTCAATGCCTACGGAGTATGCAATGCGTTCAAATGGACCAGTTACACAACGCAACGTAAAGGTTTCACCCGGCGCCAACATCCTTTCAACAACAAACAGCAAGGGTCAGATCACCCACATCAACGAAGAGTTTGTCGAGATAAGTGGTTTTCGCCGAGAGGAACTGATTGGCGAGCCGCACAACATTATTCGCCACCCTGATATGCCACGCGCGGCATACGAACAAATGTGGCAACGTCTGAAGGCAGGTAAAAGCTGGCTGGGCGCTGTAAAAAACCGTTGCAAGAACGGCGATCATTACTGGGTTCGGGCCTATGCCATTCCCATCCTTGACAGCAAGGGCAGCATTGTCGAGTTACAGTCTATCCGCTCGGAACTGGAGCCCAGGGTTCAGGCTCGTGCCGAGAAACTCTACGCAGAGTTGCGCGCCAAACAGCCAACCAAGGGGCCGGTGACTATACCGCGCCTGCGACGTGGCATTCCCATGCATCTGAGTTTGATGGCAGGCGTGGTCACGCTAATCACAATTGGCAGCCTGGGTCAGCACATTGCCACAACCTTCTGGCAAAGCCTGGGAATAACCCTGCTGCTGGCCGGTGTCGGGGCCGCCATGGTCTGGCGGATAATGGCACCCCTGCTTCGCACCATTGCCAGAGCTCGCCGCATTATTGATGACAGCCTGGCCGAGACAATATTTACCGGTCGCTGCGATGATATTGGCAGTCTGGAACTGGTGATAACCAGCCAGCAGGCCGAACTGGATGCCGTACTGAAGCGTTTTGACGACCTGACCGACAGACTTGATCAAGGCATACGCATTGCAGGCAGCAACAGCAGCGAAGCGGCCAAGAGTGTCGAGCAGCAATCAATGGCAACCGACACCATTGCTGCAGCGACAGAAGAGATGTCTGTTACGGCGGCGGAAGTTGCCAGACAGGCCGGCAATATGCTCGGGCAGATAAATACGGCTTCGCAACACGTACAGGAAGGTCAGCTTCTGGCGCGTGACACCCACGACAGCATGCAGCAGCTTTCAGCAGAACTGCAGCGCGCCAACACGGCCATCAGCCAGCTGAGTGAAGCAAGCAAGGGTGTCGAATCCTCGCTGGCTGTGATTGGCGAGATTACCGAGCAAACCAATCTGCTGGCGCTCAATGCCTCTATTGAGGCGGCCCGGGCAGGCGATGCCGGGCGCGGCTTCGCGGTGGTGGCGGACGAGGTACGCAATCTCGCCAAACGCACACTGGCGTCCACACAACAAATCGGCCAGACACTTCAGGCATTTCGCGAAACAGTCACAGAAGCCACCCACAGCATGTCACGCTGCGACAACCATGCGCTGACTGCCGTCAACAATGCAGGTCAATCAGATCAAAGACTGGAAAGTGTTGTGCTGTCATTCGGTCAGATAGCCGATGCCTGCACCCAAACATCGGCCGCCGCCGAGCAGCAGCGCGGCGCTTCTGCTGAAATCTCAGAGAAAGCCAGCAACATCGGCCAACTGGGCTCACGGGCGAGCCAGTTGAGCAGCGAGGCCAAACTGGCTGTAGAGGGCCTGACCGAACAAGTAGCCCAGGTGACCTCACTTATTGGCCGTTTGAAACAGTCAGCCGCGCCATCCCAACGTCATTCCTTTTAATCTTTTATCCGCCGGTTGGCCCATCCTCTCCGTGTAGACGGCTGGATGGGTCTTCCTGCTGTAAACGACGCTGTAACGAGGCATGATGCGCAAAGGCATCATCCACACAGCGGCGCAGATGCCCCTGCTCCCAAGGCTTGCTGATGTATTTGTATATCGAGCCAATATTGATAGCGTCTTTCAAACGGCGGGCGTCGAAGTATCCGGAAAACATCAGCCGCACGGTATCCGGGTACAAGTTTTTTATCCTGGCCAGCAGCTCGGTTCCCGACATATCCGGCATGTGATCATCCGCCAAAACCACCTGAATATCGTTACATGCCATCAGCTCGAGCGCTTCGCGGGCCGTGGTGCAGGACAACAACCGGTAGCCCTGGCCATCCAGCGCCTGCTGCAGCCCGACCTGAATCAGCGGATCATCGTCCACCATCAGCAAGGTGCGCTTGAACGATACCGCCTCGGGCATCTGCAGGCGCCGGTCCTGGGTCAGCAACCAGCCCAGATCCGCGGCTGCCAGTGGCTTGCTGAAATAATACCCCTGAATCTGGTCACAACCGTGGCGCTGCAGGAAAGCCAGCTGACGCTCGGTCTCCACGCCTTCGGCGATCACTTGCAGGCCGAGCTGATGGGCCATGGCAATGATTGAAGTAGCAATTGCAGCAGCACTGGAGTCCTGCTCCAGCGCGTTGATGAAGCTGCGGTCGATCTTCAGCAAGTCGACGGGGAAGCGGCTCAGGTAAGCGAGGCTGGAATAACCGGTGCCGAAATCATCAATCGACAACTTGACCCCGAGCGATTTGAGTTCACGCAACAGCAGATTGGCCTGCTCCGGGTACTCCATGATCGCACTTTCGGTCAACTCAAGCTCCAGATATTCTGCGGGCATGCCGGTTTCCGCAAGGATACGCCGAACGACCGAGGGCAGATCACTCTGCTGCAACTGGACCGCAGACAGATTGACTGCGACCACCAAAGGCGGAAGCCCTTGTGCTGCCCATTCGCGATTTTGTCGGCACGCTTCACGCAGCGCCCAAGCGCCAAGCACCAGTATCAGCCCACTCTCCTCGGCCACGGCAATAAAGCGATCCGGTGCAATCCATTCGCCTGTAGTGCGGTCACGCCAGCGCGCCAGCGCCTCGACACCAATAATTCGCCCACTCGCCAATTCGACTTTGGGCTGGTAGTGCAACTCCAGCTGGTCACGCTCGATTGCCAGGCGTAACGCGTTTTCGATCAGCAGGCGCTGCTCGGCATCATGCCCCAGAGATTCGTCATAAAGTGCCTGCTCGTGCCCCCCGACGCTCGGCGCTGTGCAACGCGGTGCCGGCCTTGCGCATCAGCGTCTCAAGATCCCTGCCATGCTCTGCCAGAAGGCTGCAACCCGCGCGCAATACCGGTTTGACATCCTGGCCATGTATGCTCAGGGGTCTATTGGCATGGGCCAGCAGTGTGGAAACACGTTCAAACAGGACAGCCGGGCTTTCCAGATCAACCAGCAACATATGAAAGTCCGTACCGGCAAAACGAGCCACCGTATCGCGCTTGCCGGCAGCCTGGCGCAAGCGCAGCGCCAGACGCTGCAGCAACTGGTCTCCCGCTTCCCGGCCAAGGCTGTCATTGAACTGTTTGAAGCGGCTGATACCAATGGCCAGTACTGCACAATACCCACCCCTGCGCGCCTGCTGTTCGGCCACTCGCTGGAAATACTCGCTGAACAATAGGCGGTTGGGCAGATGGGTCAGCTCGTCATAATTGCGCAGCACGTCCAGTTGGCGCTGAATCTGTTTACGCTCACTGATGTCCACATGGGCTCCGATCAGGTGGGTAACCTGACCCTGACCATCAATGACCGGGCTGATACTGACCGAGCACCAGAACAACTCGCCATCCTTGCGGCGATTGATCATCTCGCCTTCCCATACGCGTCCGTTCAATGCGGTCTGCCACATCAACTGATACTGGTCACGCGCAGTCAGCCCCGACCCCCCAGAACCCGGCTTTGCGTCCGATGCTTTCAGCGGGCGAATATCCTGTGGTCACTTCAAAGCGCTGGTTGACGTATTCAATGTTCCCCTGCAGGTCGGTGATTACCATAGCTGACGCACTGTTATCGATCAGTGCATTCAACTTGCGCAGTCTTTCTGCGTCCGTCTCCCGCCGCACCCGGTCATCCAGCAGGGATTGACGCATCTGCTCCATGGCGTGCGCCAGATGCCCCATTTCATCATCACGCAGCGCCAACACCGGCTGCTGGAGATCACCACTGGCGACCTGCCGTGCCGCACGTTCAAGCAAACCCAGCGGCAGCAACAGACGCTGACGCACGGCATATACGGTAAAGCCAAACAACAGGGTGAGTGCCAGCACAACCCAGGCCAGCAGCCAAAGTGTCTGCCGGGCGCTGTCTCGCAGACTGGTGATATCCGTAGCGCTGCGCTGACTGATCAACCTGGAAACCTCGAGCACCTGGTCAATGGCAGTTGTCGCCTGTCGATACCACTCCTCTGGCGTAACCGGATAGCCCTGACCGGCCAAGCTGGCAGTAAAGACCTGTTCGCGCAGGGGGTGGTAGTCACTCAGCAAATGATCACGCATCTGCAGCAGCGCGTCTTCCAGTCGGGGATCATGCGGCATATAGGGCGCTGCCTCCAGAAAGCGCGCACTCGCACGTTCGACCACCATACGCGCACTCACCAGCTGTGCACGGTCGCTGTCCTGCAACGGCCGGGCGCTTGCAATTGCTGCGCCCAGCACAGCACGCTCCTGCCCGAGATGTTCGCTGAGGCTGAACAACTGATCCCTGAACACTTGAACAGAGGCCAACGCATACGGGTTGGTCGGCAATGGCAGCATGCTTACCACGACAAAATTCTGCAGTATCCGGATCCGCCCGGTCAGGGCGTCTATCCACTCTCTATGGGTAACAGCGGATGCGATGCCAACAATCGCCAGATCAACCTGCTCTCGCAGCAATGTCTGCTGCCGGGCAGCCTGCTCCAGCTCGGTCAGCGCATTCGCCATCGGGTGCTGCGGTGCAACTGCCAGTAGTTCCTGCAGGTACTCATGAAAAACCTGATACTGCCGATCAACACGTCCTCTGGCGTTGAACATCTGCGCGCGCAATACCGAACTGGCTGCAGCGGGCTGACCGAGAATCGCAGCGGTAATACCTCGCTCCATCGCCAGTTCGGCGTTCAATTGGTGGGTCAGATCAGCCAGATGATTGACGCGAACCACCCAGTCGGCCGCTTGCATTTTCTGCATGCTATCCGACAGCTGCCAGATCCCGGCAGCCCCCGAAAGCCCGGCAAACACCAGCAACAGGATTCCCAGCAGACGACGGATACTCATGACATGCCTCCTTGTCTGTCAGATAGCCATATATCCTTTTCGCCCGGCGATGCACTGCCGTCATGCAGGTAAAGCAAGGGCGGATACAGCAGCAATTGGACCTCAACCCGCCCGTCAGGCGCCTCGTACACCAACTGCAGGCCGCGTTCAGGCAAGAGCGCACGAACCAGTTCAAGGCCGTTCCCCAAACCCCTCCCGGCTGCGAAATCAAACTGTGCCGACAGCTGGCCGACATTGCCCAGGCGCAACTCGCATTCGTCCGGGCGCGCAAGTATTTGCAGCTCGGGAGGTGCCGTCTGGTCGCAAGCATGCTTGCAGGCGTTGGTCATTATTTCATTGAGTATCAATGCCAACACTGCCGCATCGGCATCCCGCACCATCCATTGACGGATCGCTGTCGTGTCGCCCAGTTGCAACTTGCAACCACTAAGCTCAACCACCGATGCATGCACGCCACGCAACAGGCTTTCCAGTGACAACGACTGAGTACCCAGGCTGCCATAGATACCATGCAGTACAGCCACACTATGCACTCTGGAAACGGCAGATTGCAGTTCACTGCCCAACGCCGGATGCCTGCCACACGCCTGCTGCAGCAACGCCACGACACTCTGCAGGTTGTTCTTGACCCGATGATGCACCTCACGCAGCAAGGCTTCGCGCAATACTGACGATTGCTTCTCGCGCACGTCTTCGCTGATCTTGCGTTCGGTCACCTCGCGATCGGTTCCGCGGTAACCCAGCAACTCTCCCTGGCGGGAATAGAAAGGCCTTGCCGTGGTTTCCAGAATGACAATGTGCCCGTCACGGTGCACACATGGCGATTCAATCGCCTGTAACGGCTGTTCGGCAGCCTTCGCATCATCAAAACGGCAGTTCAATGCGGAGCGGCTGGCGCTGGCCATCACGCTGAACACCGACTGCCCCAACAACTCTTCTGGCTCATAACCAAGCAAGGCACGGCACTGCGGGCCAACGTAGGTAAAATTCCAATGGCTGTCGGCCTCCCACAACCAGTCCGGCACGCTCGCGAGCATCTCGGCGTATCGCTGTGACTCGAGCACACGAGGTTCACTGGCGTCCGTCTGGCCGACCAGAGGATCCTCCATATCCTGCCTTGCTCCCGAAACACGACGCAGCCGCCCTCTGACACCGACAATCAGCAGCAACTGCAACAACGCCAGCCCCAGCAACCAGCGCATCAGCCGTTCCCGGCTATTCGCGGCTTCGACAGCCAGATGCTGTTGCTGCAATTGCCAGTCGATCAACCCGAGCAGCGCTGTATGGGTATCGCGCCAGGCTGGCAAGCCTTCCTTGTGCAACAACGCAGAAGCGTCTTCGCGCTGCCCGGACCGCAACAGCGTAGCGGTTCTTGAGAGAGATCCCAGAAACAGGCTGCGCTGTTGCCGGTATGCATCAAGCAAGGCCTCTGGCGCGGCACCCGGCAACTGCTGTTCCAGAGCCTCAAGCCATTCACCAAGCTGCGCCAGAGTCTGGACAAACCGGCCGGCCAGATCATCAGAAGCAGTCTCAAGCTCCAGCAGTAGCGCAGCAATATGCAGCGCTGGCTGATCAGAATAGAGCGCAGAAACAACCTGAATCTGGGCATGGGTACCGGCTTGCTGCCGCGCCTCCTCAGCCTGATACTGCACCAGCAACAGACACAACAGGGTTAACCCGAGGGCCAGCGGTAAAAACCGCAGCAAACGTCTTTGAACAAGGAACTGGTCCCGGCTCTGCTGCATGGCCGACCCTCCGATCTGTCTCAGACCCTGAATTGGCCAACCAGCGACTGCAGTTGCGCAGCCAGTTGAGCAAGCTCCTCACTGGTCGCTGCGGTCTGCTGCGACCCGACACTGGTCTGCTCGGCAATTTCGCTAACGGTCACGATATTGCGATTGATTTCTTCAGCCACCGCACTTTGCTGCTCGGCAGCCGACGCAATCTGCGCATTCATGTCGTTGATGGTGGTCACCGCCTGCAAGATAGACTCCAGTGCTGCGCCTGCCTCGGCAACCTGGGTGACGCCCTCTCCGGCCTGACGATGCCCGGTTTCCATGACTTTTACCGCATTAGCCGCGCCGCCCTGCAGTTTTTCAATCATCGCCTGAATTTCGCTGGTCGATTGCTGGGTGCGCGAGGCCAGCGTACGCACCTCGTCGGCAACCACCGCAAAGCCGCGCCCGGCTTCACCGGCCCGAGCCGCTTCAATGGCCGCATTGAGTGCAAGCAGATTGGTCTGTTCGGCAATGGCGCGGATAACATCCAGCACAGAGCCTATGTTGTTGCTGTCTTCCTGCAGGCTGCGGATCACCCTGGTGGCATTCTCCACTTCACGCGCCAGCATGTTGATCACCTCAACCGTCCGCGCCAGCACCTTGCGACCGTTGGCTGCATCTGCGTCAGCCGCATGTGCCGCCTCGGCAGCACTGGCCGCATTACGCGCCACATCCTGCACCGTGGCACTCATTTCGTTCATTGCTGCCGCCACCTGCTCGGTCTCGGACTGCTGACGACGAATGCCGTCGCAGGTTTGTACCGTTACCGCTGTGGTTTCCTCGGCCGCCGCCGCCAGTTGCGCCGTGGAACTGGCAACCTGACTGATCATTTCGTGCATGCGCAGACGCATGCGATTAAAGGCCTGGGCTATGCTGGCCATCTCGTCACGGCCCTGGTAGTCCACCTCGACCAGCAGGTCTCCATCGGCCATCGACTGGCTGGCATTTTCCAGGCTGTGTGCTGCTCGCACTATGCTCGAAACCACCGCCAGGGAAATCAGTGCACTGCACAACAGTGCCAGTATCAGCAAGGACACCACCAGCCAAAGGCTTTTCTCGAAATCCGCCTGGGCCTTCTGGTATTCCTCTTCGGCCACATCCACCTGCAGCTGCCGCAGGTTGTTCAGCTCGTTGCGGTAGCGCTCGTAGGCCGGCTCAAGCTGATCCTGGTAAACCCGCGCGGCCTGCTCGAACTGCCCCTGCTGCACCGCATCAAACACTGGCAACAGGCCCTGTCTGACAAAGCTTTCACGCTCACGGGTGACACGCTCGACAATCCGCCGCTCTTCATCGGTGAGGTAGGTGGACAGGTATTCGCGGATCACCCCGTCCAGCTCGGCAATATTGCGCTGCACCTCAGGCAACAGGGCTGACAGCGGCTCGGACTGCATGCTGGTCAGCGGGTTGCGCGGGTCATATTGCAATGCGGTCAGCGCCAGTACCCGGTTGGCCGTCATCAGCTGGAACATCTGGGCGATCTGCCCGGTGGGGACCAGACGGTCCTGGTTGACCGTGTGCAGCGCCTCGTTACTCATGCGCTTGCCCTGAATGCCTATCAGGGCAAGCGCCAACATGAAAATGGCAGAAAGAACAAAGGACGCCAACAACCGCTGCCTGATCGAGAATATGGACATCATACCCATGACATACTCCCCTGAATTATTGATCGAATAGGCCGTAGCTTCTTGTTGACAACGCCACCTGCAAACCAAGGTACGTCAGTGCTGAAAAATCCACAACAGGGCTATGGTTTTACTTTGCATGCCTTGCGCCGGTCAAGATAACGCCCCGCAGGCAGCCTAACGGCGAACAAGTGTCAGCAACATGACATCAGTCAATTGGCAACGGGCAACGCATTCCTTCGATAAAGCGCCGATCCAGTCGATCTTTCCAGCGCAAGCACCAGCCACCAGCCATGCCCAAGGGCCCATAACGCAGCAGCGCCTGATCATTGCCGCAGTCCAGCAGCGCCAGAGCCAGCCGCTGCGGCCGGTAATCACGCAGTCGCCCACCGTGCAGGCTGGCGCGCAGGTTGTCGGCAAGTACCGGCGCCTGGCGCACCGCATATACCCCGGAACGTCTGGCGCCAGGAAGACTGGCGCAGTCGCCGCTGGCAAAAATCTGCGGGTGACTGCGGCTGCGCAGATCATTGCCGATCCGCACAAAGCCCTGAGCGTCACAGGCCAACCCGGAGCTGGCCTGCCAGCCGTG
>Ga0194138_10001877_pt1 | contig 10048 bp, 9 predicted proteins | sample TARM_MetaG_T2_14_FD_134022 | JGI IMG/M metagenome (GOLD analysis project Ga0194138, IMG submission 134022) | Freshwater microbial communities from Pennsylvania, USA, analyzing microbe dynamics in response to fracking - TARM_MetaG_T2_14 (version 2) | ecosystem: Environmental > Aquatic >...
GAATATAAGCTGAGAAGTTGATGCTTCCTAGAATCATGAGAATGATGGTGACGACTTCTATCGGGATGCTGTCGTATGCCCCTATGCTTGCGCTTTTGACAGAGAATCCCCCTGTCGAGATTGCGGACATGGAATGGTTGATGCTGTCGAAGAAAGGCATGCCCACGATGACATAAAGAAGCGTACCCGCCAAGAAATAGGTAATGTAGATAATAAAAAGCGTCTGAGCGGTTTTCTTGATATTGGGAAGTACCTTGTCATGGCCTTCGCTTTCATAAAGCGTCGAAACGCTTCTGATACCGATAATCGAAGATACCATCAACGCTACCAGCCCAAACCCGCCGAAAAACTGAATGAGAGATCTGAAAAACAGGAGACTTCTATCAAGTACGGTCACATCCAATTGGGACAGACCCGTGGTCGTCCATCCGCTCATACTTTCAAAAAAGGCTTTGGAAAAAGACGTATCACCGAGCATCATGAAGGGAATGGTACTGACAATAGCGGTAAAGAGCCAGGCTATGAAGACTGTCAAAGCCCCTTGTTGATAGGTGAGCACGTTCGGATGATTTTTTTTGAAAATCATATAAAGACCAAGTCCAACGCTTTCCATGATAAGTACCATGGATAAGAAAGCCATGTAGGAAACCCCCGGTTCTCTATCTACAACAACGTATATCAAGGGAAGCAGGAAAGCAGCCCCGACGAACATCAGGATTATCCCGAGTACACGCAAGGTTTCTCTGTATTCTTGTTTAAGTGATTTCATGACCCTGCACACTTTTCATGATTTTCGACTTCATTTTAGGTTTCGCCACGATAATCAGTCTGTCTTCGACCTCGAGCCTGGTTTCCATATCAAAAATAATGGACTCATCGGGTTTGACAATGCATGTGATGATACTTTCTTCGGGCATTTTAAGGTCTTTGGCTGGAGAACCTATAAACGACGAATCCGAATTGACTGGAACTTCCATCATGGTGATGTCTCTTTTAGGAAGTGGTGAAACTATGGAGGCATCTTTGAAATTGATGGCATTGACAATATTGCTGGCGAGCAGTTTGGGAACATCCAAGATTCTTCTGACGCCGTTTTCTTCAAACATAGCAATATTTTCAGGATTGTTTACTGAAGACATCAAATAAGGTATTTCAAAATATCGCTTCAAAAGCATGGACAATGCAAAATTGTCCTTATCTGAATTCAAAAGGGCTATTGAAAGATCTATATCCCTTAGTTTGGCGTCATTTAGGACCGTGAGGTCCAATGGAGTGCCATGAATGATGGTAACGTCCCTATGATTTTTTCTAAGTGTTCTGCATGCTTGCAGATCTGAATTGACAACGATGAGTTCATGTTTGAAACTTCTGAGTTCATCCACGAGATAATCAAGTCTAGTGTGACCGCCACTAATGAGTATTTTCATCGTCTTCACCTTCACTTTCGACGAATTGCATAAAGGATTGTTTTTCAATGCCTGTTGGACTTACGTAATCAATACCGGTGTTTTCAAGGGTGTGGGCTAAATTGTCATCCTCAAGATGAATGACGACTCTTTCAATGTTGAAATAGGTTTTCGCCATGTGGGCGATGAAGATGTTTTTCGCATCGTCACTGGACAATACAAAAATGATATCCGCACGCTTGGCGTCTGCAGAGTCAAGAACCGTATATTCCAACGGATCGCCTACCAGAGTGTTTCCAAGATAAGAAGACGGCAGACTTTTCAAATAGTCTTTGTCGTTATCAATCAATGTGACGTATTCGTTGATGGTGCTCAGTGTAGTTGCAAGTTCACTGACCATTTTGCTGTTGCCAATGACGATGGCGTGTTTGAATTTCTTTTTGTTTTCTGCAAACATGGTGTTACCTCCTTTGGATGTTCAATGTTATTCGTCAATCATTTTATAGCCTACGCCGACTTCTGTCAGAATAAGGTCGGGGTTGCTTGGATCGTCTTCTATTTTTCTTCTTAAGGATGTCATGTAGACCCTTAAGGACTGAGTGTCTCTGTATTGAGGCCCCCATATTTCTTTTACAATGCGTGAATGAAGCACCACTTTTCCGGCATTTTTGGCAAGCAACAGCAAAAGATTGAATTCAATGGGCGTCAATTTGATGTGCATATCCCCTTTGTAGACTTCGTGTTTTTCCTTGTCGATTCTCACATCTTTGATGATGATGACTTCTTCATCTTTTTCTTCTTTTTTCATGCGCCTTATGGCAACGCGGATTCGTGCCATGAGTTCACGCATGTTGAAAGGTTTCGTGACGTAGTCATCCGCTCCCATATCAAGCGCGGTGACCTTGTCGAAATCCTTACCGCGTGCAGAGAGCACGATGATTGGGATGTTTGACTTTTCCCTGACGTGTTCTATCAGTTCAAGGCCATCTCCATCGGGAAGGCCGAGATCGAGAATGATCAAATCAACCTCGGACGATTCGTATAGCTGTATCGCCGTCTTCAGGTCCTTGGCTTTTGAAATGGTGTAGGTTTCATTCATGGAAATGTCTATGAATCTTTGAATTGAACGGTCATCTTCAACCACGAGAATGTGTTCACTCATCGCTTTTGTCCTCCTTCAAGGGAATGTTGAACAGGAATCGGTTACCCTCTTCTGTTCGCTCATACCAAATGGTGCCGTCATGCAGTTCGATAATGGCCTTGCAGATGGACAGTCCGAGGCCTATGCCTCTGGAGCCATCATGTTTCGATGTATAGAAAACCTTGAAAATGTGTTCTACATCTTTCGCATCAATCGGTTGACCCTGGTCGGTTACACTGAATTCAACGGTTTCACCCTTTTTTCTGGCGGTCAGTACAATTTTCGTATTATCATTGGAATTCTTTACCGAATTTTCTATGAGGTTGATGAATACCTGGACAATGAGATTGATATCCACAGCAACTACCAGCATTTCTTCAGGAAGGTTCACTTTGATTTTTCTCTTTCCAATAATGCCTTTCACACGTTTAACAGGCTCGGTCAGGATGTCATCGATACTTTCATAATCCTTTTTAAGGTAGATTCTACCTTCCTGGATTTTAGTCAGATTGAGTATGTTTTCAATAAGACGCATAAGCCACTGAGTCTCATCATAGATATCTTCAAGCAAGGCGTACTTTTTTGTTTCATTCAGATGTTTCGTATTCATGACCGTTTCAATACCCCCGCTAATCGTGGTTAGGGGCGTTCTAAGATCGTGAGATATGCTTCTTAGTATGTCTGAGCGGATTTTCTCGGTATGTGCTTTGAGGTCGGATGCCTGTTTTTCCTTCAAAATAGCCTTTGAATATTCTTTTTGGGCCTTGAGTTTAACCGTCAGGGTTGAGGTGATAAACGCAATGGCAAGCATAATCAAGAAAGTAAGAGGGTATTGCGGATCATATATGGAAAAGGTGAACCGCGGCTCGGTGAAGAAAAAATTAAAAAGCAAAACCACCATGAATGGCGTAATCACTGAATACGTATAGCTTTGCGTATAAATCGCGATTAGCAATACGGCCAATAGATAAATCATGGTAAGATTCGCTTCGTGTGCTCCAAAATAATATAGGAACAGATTGATGAACGTGGCGATGCCTATAAACGCAAGGAACACCGCAAAATGCCTGTAGTTGAATCGCTTCATAAAAGCCTCCTGACTCGCTCTTTTAGGAATTACGCAAATTATACACCATCCGGGTGTAAATATACCGCTAAAATGGTGTTAAAATTCTGTTAAGATTAGTTATAGAACGCGAGTATTTTCTTATGATAGAGGAATTGTACCTCAAACCCATCAAACATACAATGAAAAAGCCACAGTTTGTCTTATTGCAAACTGTGGCTTTTTCATGGATCAAACGACTTTTGAGCGTCGGATGAGCAGATAGATAAAATATGGGGCGCCTATTAGTGAGACGATGATGCCTGTAGGCATACCGTTTGGCTCAATGAGGTTGCGTGCGAGTAGGTCCGCAATCAAAAGGAGCGTCCCACCAAGAAGTGAGGTAAGCGGAAGAAATATCTCATTTCTTTTTCCTACCAGTCTTTTAGCGATATGGGGGGCGATGAGTCCAAGAAACGCGATGCTTCCCGCTACACTTACAGCCAGGGCCGCAAAAAGCGTGGCAAGACTGAGCATGAAATAATGAGTCTTCTCCATATTCACTCCCAGGCCTATTGAGGTGTCCTTTCCAAGCTGAAGAACATTAAGTGTTTTGTGGTTGTAATAAAGAATAAGCGATAGAATGATGATAAGCGGCACGATAGCGTAGACAAACGGCCAGTCACCGCCCCATATGTTTCCTGCAAGCCAGTTTGCGATAAACTCGACTTCCGTTCTCTCAGCCGAACTAATCAAAATAATCATGAATCCTGATAGGGCCATGGAAAAGCCTATCCCAATCAAAATCATTTTCATGGGATCAAGCCCGAGTCCCCGTGTTCTTGAAAGGAGGAATATTGCTAGTGATGTCATAAATGCACCCATAAAAGCGGCAAACGGCAAAATAAACGCAAAATCTTTCGCAGAATGGGAGAACATGAGGAAAAACACCGTGGCCCCGAGGCCCGCACCCGCGTTGATGCCGATGATGCCGGGGTCGGCCAGATCATTGTGCGTAATGCTTTGAAGAATTGAACCTGAAAGCGCCAAGGCGGCGCCTGCAAATATGACGATGAGCATTCTTGGAAGACGAAGTTTTGTGATTACGAAAATATCAGTCATACTGCCTTTGCCTGTGAGCACATGCAAAAGATTATTTAAACTGATCGAATAACTGCCAAACATGAGGTAAAGCACAATGGCCAAAACAAGGACTAAAGCGATAACTCCATATAGGTTTTTGGTTTTGTTCATCATAGCGCACCGCCTTTTTGTCTTCTTACGATGATTAGAAAAAACGGCAGTCCAATAATGGAGACTATCGCTACAAGCGGAATTTCATACGGGCGGTTGAGCGTTCTTGAAAGCAAATCCGCAATCATCATGAATAGTCCGCCGACCAGGATTGAAACCGGAATGATGCGTTTGTAGTCATACCCAACAAGCAGTCTTACGAGATGGGGAATCATGAGCCCCACGAACGCCATATTGCCAGCCAGACTCACCGCAAGCCCGGTGAGCACCGCAATGAGGACCATTAAAACGAGCTTGGTTCTACCAACTTTCTGACCAAGTGCAATCGCCAGGTTCTCATCAAGGCTCAGCAGGGTGATTTCCTTGGAAAAGACCATGCCTATCCCAAGAGCCACAAGAAGAATCGGCATAATGAGTGCAATCTGCTGCCAGGTTATGGCGCTTAGGCCACCCGAAGTCCACATATTGACGTTTTTCGTGACATTGAAAAGAAGCCCGATGCCCTGAGAAAGTGCGAGTAGAAACATGGTGACACTTGATCCGACCAGCAGCAACGTGAAGGTGGATAGTTTTTCTCTGCTGAAAAGAGAAAACCCGATCACAAGCACAATACCACCAAGCGCCCCGACAAAAGACAGAAACGTAAGCCAGACAAAACTTATACTGGCACTTATGACGTACCCCACCGTCAACATCAAAGACGCACCCGCGGTGATGCCAAGAAGGCCGGGATCCGCCAAAGGATTCTTGGTCATCCCCTGGATCATGGATCCGGATATCCCAAGCGCCGCACCGACCAATATTGCTCCGATGACTCTTGGAAGTCTTATTTCCAAAAGCGTGAGCGTCCCGCTCTTTTTTGTGTCACTAAATAGATCAGTGATGACCTCCCAAAGAGAAATCGTGGCCGCTCCGTTATCAAGAGAAAGCCAAAGCGCAAAAAGAAAGGCTATGAAAATCATAGCCAGTCTCTTTTTGAAATGGGAAATGGTGTTCATAGCCTGTCACCTCACTTTACTCGTTTAAGAAGAATTGTTTGAATGTTTCAAGCTGCCATTCAAGGGTTAGGGGATCGTTGTATGAAAAGGCAGTGCCATCGACTTCAAGAATACGGTCGTTTTGATACGCATCCGTGTTCTGATAGCCTGATGTGTCTTCAAAAGCGGTTTCCGCATCAAGGTGTTTGCTTAGGACGACGAAGTCCCCCATATACTCGGGAAGCACTTCTGATGAAAGCGCGAAATAGCCAGGTTCAAGCGCGTCTTCTTCCACTTTCTCAGGCATGGTTAGATTCATCTCCTGATAAAGAATTTCCGTCCCGCGTCCCCAGTTGTCGCCATACACATAGAGTTCCTTGCCATAGCTTTCTATGACACTTACGCTGATTGTCTCACCATACTCGGCCTTGATGGCTTCACCGGTAGCTTCAGCCTCTTCCTGAAAGTCCGATACCCAGGCCTTAGCCTCTTCGCGGTCTCCAAGAAGGGTTGCGATTTCAACGTATTGTTCCAAGTAGGAAAGAGATCCATACGTGAAGACCACTGTCGGCGCAATCTCTTTGATCTGATCAAGATTCGCAATGCCCGGCGCCGCTATGATGAGATCCGGCTCGAGTGCGAGGATGCCTTCCACATTGTCTTCTGAAACTTCACTTGCCTCAGAAAGATGTGTTTCATAGGTTTTATTCAAAAAGTCCCAGCTTGTCGCACCGACTACGTTGCCTCCGGCATGAAGCGCATGCCCGGTTAAAAACGATGAGAGCGAGACAATTCTCTCTGGCGATTCATAGACTTCTACTGGACCTTCTTCTGATTCATAGGTCACTGTTGACCTTTCTTCTTCTGTTTCTTCACTGCTGCAAGCAGCAAGTGTCAAAACAATGGTAAATGCTAGGATGCTATATAATATTTTTTTCATAATAGAGTATTCTCCTCTTTGGTTTTGCGGTAGTTGTAAATGATGGGACGCGATGTTTTCGCGTCGTGCATGATATCCACGTCAACTTGAAACACTTCACGGATGACATCCTCGGTAATGACTTCATCAGTCGTGCCACTGTACTTGATAAGACCATCCTTGAGCGCAATGATATGGTCCGCGTAAAAGGCGGCCTGATTGATGTCGTGTAGCACCATGACTATTGTCTTATGATTGTCACGGTTTAAGGTTTGCAGCAGATGAAGGATTTCAAGCTGATGAGAAATATCCAAATAGGTTGTCGGCTCGTCCAAAAAGATGATGTCGGTATCCTGAGCCAGTGCCATTGCGATGAACGCTCTTTGCTTCTGTCCACCTGAAAGCGAATCGATGACGGCATCTTGCATATCAAGAATGCCTGTGGCATCGAGCGCCCATTCTATAATTTTTCTGTCTTCTTCAGTCGGGCCGGATAGCTTTTTCTGGTATGGGTAGCGTCCATAGGAAACCAGTTCATAGACACTCAGTCCACTTATTTGATCATGGCTTTGCGGCAAGAAGGCAATTTGCCTTGCAATCTCTTTGGTCGGCATGTCCTTGAGCGCCTTGCCATCCAGAATAACTTTGCCGTTTCTGGGTTTCAATACCCTAACGATGCTTTTTAGGAGTGTGGATTTGCCACATCCGTTCGGACCGATGATGGTAGTGATTTTATTTGTCATGATTTTTGTATTCAGATTTTCTATAATGTTTCCTTTGTCATAACCTACATCCAATTCTTTGATTTGAAGCATTCTATCACCTGCGCAGGGTCATTTTTGTCGACAGGTGGGATTATAGCAAGTCAACTTGAAACCATCAAGCATAAACACAATTTTTATAAATAGACTTGTAGGAACGCCTGAAATTCGTCACAAATTGTAATTGTACCTATTACAAATAAGAAATGACACCAATAATCGTCATACAGATTCTGGTGTCATTTCTTAATATAATCTCTTTTTCAATCTAAACGGATACCAAGGTCTCAGACATGTTTTGGAAGTACCAGATTCAAAAATATGCCTGTGCTTGCCGCAAGGGCCATCCCTGATATACTGGTGATTTCATTGATTTTAATCATTGCGCCCCCGAGTCCGATGACCAAAATCACTGAGATAATGATCAAATTTCTCGTATCACTGAGATCGGTTTCTCCTTTGAAAAGGATTTTTATGCCGTTAACAGCAATCACTCCGTAAAGAATCAATGTAATGCCTCCGATGATGCCTGATGGAATACTTAGTATGAACGCCTGTACGTGGCCAGAAAAACCAAGGAGTATGGCGATGAATGCCGCTACCATGATCACAGCGACACTCGCAACTTTGTTCATGGCGATGATCCCGGTATTTTCTCCATAGGATGTATTGGCGGGGCCTCCAATCATTGCGCTTGCAAACGTGGCGACACCATCACCCATAAGTGTTCTTTTAAGCCCGGGTTCCTTTATGTAGTCCTTGTTCGTAACTTCTCCAAGAACTTTATGGTCCCCGATGTGTTCTGCGATGGTCACAAAGGCCAGGGGTAAAAACATCGGTACCATCGATATGTCAAAGGCGTAAGTCCCAATGAATGTGAAAGAAGGGATTTTGAACAGTTTTACACCTTCAAACGCTTCACCGAGATTCACAGACCCTATTACGACTGCGAAAATGTAGCCTATGATGATCGCGAGCATGAAAGGAATGATTTTAATGAATCCTTTGCCCTTGAGCGCAATAAGCGCCGCGGCCAGGAATGTGACGAGCCCTACTAATAGCCCTCCGTCCGTTGATTCACTCATGCCAAGTGAATCGATAGCGACACTCGCAAGGTTGAGCCCAATTACCATGATGACCGGTCCGATTACAACCGGGGGAAGCAGCTGATTCAGCCACTTGCTGCCGGTGAACTTGAGTACTGTTGAGACAATCATGTAAACCAGCCCTACACCCATAAGCGCCGTGAACACACTGCCTTCGCCGCCTTCTTGAAGCGCAAACGCAATCGCCGCAATATAGGCAAACGATGACCCAAGATAAATGGGCACCTTCCGTTTGGTAATGAATATGTAAAGCAGGGTTCCAACACCGCTTGCTACGAGTGCTACGCCCGTATCAAGACCTGTAAGCAAAGGAACCAGTATAGTAGCCGAGAACATGCCGAATACGTGTTGCAAACTGAGTAAAAGCCATTGCCAGTAAGTCTTTGGCCTTTCGTGTACGTCTAAAACCAATGTGTTTTCCTTGTTCAAAATAATCGCCCCTTTTATAGTTTAAAAAAATACCCCGGGTCCACAGGACCGGGGGTATTCAATTATGCGTAGAAACCGTTGAAGATGAAATAAACAATGAAGAATGCCATGAGGAAGAGCATGACAGGTGAGACTTCTTTTCTTCTTCCGCTTGCGAACATGACAATCGGATAGAACACGAACCCTACGGCGATGCCTTCGGCAATCGAATAGGTGAACATCATGAACGAAATGGTCAAGAATGCGCTGATGAGGAGTGGCTTGTCATCAAAATCAAGGTGTTTCAGTTGAGCCACCATGAGCGCCCCCACCATGACTAGCGCCATGGATGTCACCGGTGCATAATCAATGCCGGTTGCAGGATCGAAAATGGCTGTGAAAATCCCAATCAATGGGTAGATAAGCAGTGAAAGTAAAAACAAAACCCCTACAGTCAGTGTGGTGATGCCCGTACGTCCGCCTTGTTCTATTCCGGTGGTGCTTTCAATGTAGGACGTGACCGTTGATGTTCCTAAAAGAGAGCCAGCTACCGTACCGGCCGAGTCTGCAAAAAGTGCCTTGTTTCCACCTTCAAGTTCACCTTCTTCATTCATGAGACCCGCTTCGTTTCCTACCGCAATCAATGTGCCTGCGGTATCAAAGAAATCGACAAAGAGAAATGTGAAGATGATGAATACAGCCTCTGGAGCACTGAAGAGTTCTCTAAACCCGCTGAATGCAGCAAGGAACGTTTCGCCTGCGCCTTCAAAGATGCCTTGTTGGTTTTCCGCGAGGGCCGGCATATGATCAATGCCAATCGCGTTAAGGATAACGCCAATGACCGCGGTTACCGCAATCGCGATGATTAAGGAGAATTTGTTGCCTCTAGCATAAAGCACCACAACCAAAATGAGACCGAACACTCCTAGCAAGACCGCAGGGTGTCCAAGATCTCCAAGCCTTACGTACGTGGCTGGGTCGGATACGATGACGCCCATGTTGGTAAGACCCAGGAATGTGATAAAAAATCC
>Ga0194138_10001879_pt1 | contig 10039 bp, 8 predicted proteins | sample TARM_MetaG_T2_14_FD_134022 | JGI IMG/M metagenome (GOLD analysis project Ga0194138, IMG submission 134022) | Freshwater microbial communities from Pennsylvania, USA, analyzing microbe dynamics in response to fracking - TARM_MetaG_T2_14 (version 2) | ecosystem: Environmental > Aquatic >...
AGTGTTGGACTTTTACCTCTATCTTCTGCAGAAACACAAAAGGTCTCTGATCGGTTTGGGTTCTATTTACAGAACTACAACAGCTGGGTCACCGATCAAGAACTCAAGAAGACCTCTGTGGGTATTGTCACCGCAGAGAATATCTTACCCGATGGCGATGGATATTACGTTCTCCCGCAGATACCTCTTGGGGATCTGGTGTGGAAAATGGCGATTGCCAACCTCGCCGATGGGAGTGCTGCAGAGATGGTAGGGGTGGATTGGGGCTACAACTCGTCTGGGTCAGCACAGCTGATTCTAGACCCAGATGACGTAGCGTGGCTTCATAGTCCAATCGTCAGTATCACCGTGTCCTTTCTCGGCTATTTGAATATTTAAAACCCGCACGTAATCACTCCCTTATGTTATGGAATTCTTTTCTATGGAACGGGGGAGAATTCCAGTTTCATTCACTTAGGAGGCTTCCCTATGGGGATCTTGAAGAGAGACAAGAGTATTATTTACGGCTTGTCAGATGACCTCCAGACACTGATCGATGCCATCAACCAAGCAGCCCTGGATCGTGCGGCTGCCGATGGCGACCTTCAGCTTCTGGAAACCACCAATACCACCGACCTGGTATCAGCCATTAACTCACTGCTGGCTGGCGCGGAAAGTGGTAGTGACGCGTCTTTGAAAATTGACCAGAACCTGGCCGATCTTCAGGATGTCGCTACCGCCCGTACCAACCTGTCCATCTACTCAATCGATGAAATCAACAATGCGATTGAGGCAGCAAAACTGGATCTCGGCACCAATGTCGTCGTGGCCACTATTGCTGAGCGTGATGCGCTGATGGACCTGAACACCAATGATCGGGTGTTCGTGGCAGACAGCGGTGACGGCACCTGGGCCACCTACAAGCCGACCACGTTTGATGCAGGCACTGGCGCGGTTACCGGTTGGGCGCCGTTAATGACTCAGTATAGTCTGGAGGCGACCATCAGTGCGTCCGCCCTCAAGACCGAGTATGAGTCCAACGCCGACACCAACGCTTACACCGACGCCGCCAAAGCGAAGGTGGACCTGCTCAGCGTGACCCAGGCGATTGACCTGGATGATGTGGCACTGAAAGCTGAACTTGGCCAGGACCTCCTGTCCATCGGAGCAGACGCCACCCAGGTACCGTCTGCTGATGCGGTGACGCCGTACATTCGTGAGTCGGTGCGTCTTGGGGGAACCACTACCCTCAAAGAAACCCTGACTGTTACCGTCAGTGATACCATCACCCTCACCTACGCCCCCAAGGGCGGTGTGGCAGGTATCATGAACTTCGGTACGGTACGTTATACCGATATCAATGGCGTGTCATATGACGCTCCGCTGCAGTCCACAGCGACCCCGAACGTTTTCACCCTCGTGCTGGAGACCTCCGGTGAGTGGGATGGTTTCGATGTTACCATTCAGTACGCTCATGTCCCACCGTCCGGTCCGGTCGTCGATGAACAAGGCTACGCCGATCAAGGCACCCTTGACTAACGGTTAAATCTTAAGTCAAGTCGTTTTATCACACGCTAAAAGAGGAAAGTCCCATGGCAATTTTGAAGCGCCATAAGAGTATTATCATCGGCCTTACCGATGACCTGAACCAGATCAATCAGGCCATCACCGATGAGACCACCGCCCGTCAGACCGCCGACGGTGACCTGAGCCTGCTCAACACCACCAACAAGACCTCCCTGGTTCAGGCAATCAACGAAGTGAACACTGCCGCCTCTACCGGTAGCAGTGAATCCCTCAAGATTGCCAACAACCTGAGCGACGTCGCGGACGTTCCGACCGCCCGTACGAACCTGAACGTGTACTCCACCACTGAAGTGGACGACGCGATCACCGCCGCCGAGCTGTCGCTGGGCACCAACTACAACGTCGCCACTATCGTCGAGCGTGATGCGCTCACCAACCTGGACACCGCTGACCGCGTGTTCGTCACCGATGACGGCGACACCAAGTGGGCGATGTACAAGCCCGGAGCCGTTGATGTCAACGGCGTGGCCACCTCGTGGATCAAGCTCTCTGATCAGGACGCGCTGGAAAACTCCATCAACGCGGCCAGCATCAAGACCACCTACGAGTCCAACCCGGATACCAACGCCTACACCGACGCCGCCAAGGCCAAGGTGGACTTTCTGGCGGTTACCGCTGCTATCAACCTAGATGACGCCGTCCTCAAGGCTGAGCTGATTCAGGACCTGGAAGTCTCCGCTCCGGCCGATCAGGCACCCTCCTCTGCAGCCGTCAAGGCATACGCTGACGAGGAAGCCCGTACCGGCGGTCCGGAGGTCATGTTGGAGTCCGTGGTGGTCAACCAGAGCACCACTGCAACCGACACTATCGTACTGACCCATGCCCCGAAGGGCGGCATCGACGGCATCCTGAACTTCGCCACCGTACGCTACATCGATGGCGCGACTGGTGCCGCGTATGATGCCCCGCTGGTGGCCACCGTCAACAGCAACGAGTTCACCATTGACCTGGATACCTCCGGTCAGTGGGATGGCAACACGGTCCAGGTTCAGTACCTTTACGTTGCTCCGATCGCCTAACGGGTAACGGGGCATAAGCCGGTGGGGGAAACCCCACCGGTCTAATCAATACCAACGTAAGGAGAACGGTTATGGCCGGTCCTGCTTTTCGTGTCAAATTCCTGCGGGGCTCTGAAGCCTCCAACAACAACTACACCGGTCCTGCCGGTGAGATTACCATCGATACCACCAACTGGCGTGTGCGTTTGCATGATGGACTGACTGCCGGTGGTCACGTCGTCCCCAACATGACCGATGTCGGTTCTGGCGGCGGTGGTGCGGTGGATTCCGTTAACGGCCAGACTGGTGTGGTGGTCCTGGGCGCCACCGATGTGGGTCTGGGTAGTGTCGACAACTACCCCACCGCGACCCAGGTCGAAGCGGAAGCTGCCGACAGTGCTGCCCACTTCATGACCCCGCTGGCCATGCGTCAGTTCATGGAATCCATGGGCTTTACCCAAGACGTCGGTACCGGCGAGTGGGTGATGGATCACGGCACTATTCAGGCCGCATAAAACACAGGGAGGGCAAACGCCCTCCCTGCTATGTCGATAATATGACTCAATCGCTTAAAGGGAACGAGGAACAATGGGCATTATTCCATTGAGGTTTATAAAGGGATTTATCGAGAAGCATGGGACCTGGACTATCAGGCAGAACAGGCCACCCAGTTATCGGAACTCCCGGTTATTCCGGTGAGTATCACCGACTTGGTATTAGCGGAAATTAATGCCAGTTAACAACCACTATACGCGAGAACCACAATGAAACATTTTTTTGTCGGGGTATTCCTTTGGGTATTGTCTTTCACTGCCCAAGCCGCTTTCATGTCAGATGCGCCGAGTTTTGATGAACTCGAGCAAGTTCAGTATTACAATGCCACGTTATTAAACGTCGTCGACGCTGATACCATGGATGTCAGGCTCGATATGGGACTTGGAATGTTAATGGATGTGCGGTTACGTATCAAGGACTACGATGCCCCAGAAACCTGGCGTCCGAAGACTGAAGCCGAAGCGGCACATGGAGAAGCCGCTACCGATTTTGCTATTCAATTACTTCCTGACCGTTTTACCATCCGGTCGTATGGGGGGCGGTGTATAATCGCGTCGAAGCCGATGTCTTATTACCGGATGGCCGTAATTATTCCGTGATCATGATTGATCAAGGTTTTGTGAAGCACGACAGTTACGAGTAAAAAAAAAAGCCTCCCCAACCGGGGAGGCGACTATGTCGTGGTTTATTTTGTTTCGTCTTCACTGTCATCGTCAGACTCTTCCTCCTCTTCTGTTTCTTCGGATTCCTCTTCTAGTTCGCCTTCCTCTTCAGACTCTTCACCGAAGTCGTCGGTTTCCTCACCGAAGTCATCATCCGCATCAGACGCCTCTTCACCGAAGTCATCCCCTCCTTCATCACCGTCTCCAAACTCATCGGTGGTGGCATCGTCGCCGAATCCGGAAGCGGCTTCCTCTTCCTCTACCTTCTCACCGTACTTCTCCGCCCATTTCTCTTTGGACTTCTCAATGCCCTCCATGTACTTCTGAATGGCATTCCCTACGGACTTGAACTGTGCCTGCTGAATATCCAGTAGGCTGAAGCCGGGTTTACGTCCATCCATCTCCGTGAGCTGACCCAGTTGCGACATGACGTTATTCTGCTCAAGCCACAGACGCTGGTAATAAGCCCGCACAACGCTGATGACGTGGTTCACCGTATCCGGTTCTCGTTCCAGCATCTCGGCAGGGAACAGATCAGGTGTGATGTAGGCTTCCAGACTACGATCCAGCAGATTACTGTATTGCTCGAAGGCCTGGAGTTGTTGATCGGTACGGGTGGTATCCGGTGCCGGTAGGGTAGCGGTTACCGCCGCCACAAAGGCTTCGATCACTTCGTCATCCGACAGTTTCTTATGTTCAGTGATCAGCTTTTGTTTATTGCCTTTCAGCTCTTCTCTGAGTTTGTCTAAGAGCGTTGAACTGTGCAGGACGTAGGTCTGGATGAACTGCGTGAGAAACGTTGTGAAACGTTTCTGATAACGTAATACCCGACGGGTCATGATCAGGTTGTTGTTCACCACACTGGTCGCAAAGTCCGGCGACTGGGTGGGGTCCACCAATTCCGGGTTCATCCCCCATGACGAGATCTGCATCCGCCGCAGACGGTCTTGAAGTTCCGGGTTACCGCCGTTGACATTGGTGTTGTAGTCGTCAAAGTCCACCTTGGTGGTGGGGTAGTTATCTGACTCCACATTGATAGAGAAATCAAACCCAGCACGGTTAAGGAAATCCAACGTCTGTGCGGGATCGGGTGACGCTAACGGGAAGCCTCGCTTCGACCCTTCCAGGATTGCATTCTGGATGTCACTGATCGTCTTTTGGGGATCGGGATCGTCTGGGTCGACGTTGATGTTGGCTTTCTTACGACCCACTGCATTACGCACTCCCGACATGGTCTCAGCGAACAGCAGGACGCTACGCATGCTGGAGAGAATCTTGGACTTCGTCAGTAGGGTTTGACCAATGCCGAACTTATTGTAGTCAAACGCCATGTAGGTCATCAATTCGGCGGGGATATACAGAAGCTGAGTCTGTTGACCTTTCAACGAACGATGAAGCATGATCCGGTAGAGTTCTTCGGTAGACCCCAAAGAGAACTCTTCTTGGTAAATCCCATTGCGTAGGCGATTGATCAGATCGTTCTCAATGATGGTGGTATACGCTTGTTGAACGCCGTCCACGTCCAGGTCGTCGTTGGCACCCACACCCCCCATGGCTTCACGTGTTTGACGAACCAACTCGGAAGTATTGTCCTGCTGATTACCCCGGAAGCTCGTGCGCAGTTCCCCGTAATAATCCTTCTGGTCATCACGCACCACAGGACGACCATTCTGATCGATCATTACAAAGTAACCCACATGCTCTTCGGGTTGGCCCGGGGGGAATACCGGAATCACCGACTCCACTGGAAGTTTCATCACCAGCGGGTGTCCTACTGAGGGCCGATCCATGTACTCCTGAGGGATCACTGTATGAAGCTGTTGTGCCTGACCTCTCGGGCGATCATAAAGCGCATCGATCTGTTCGGGAGTCATGCCCTTGCTGGCCGATTCCATGGAGGCCGTATGACGTCCCAGTAGACTACCGATGGCATTGGCGCGACCCCGCTTTTGGATTTCAGGGGTTTTCAAAAGATCGAAGTTGTCACTAACTGCCACATGCGGTAGCGTCACGGCTTTCTCGCCACGCCGGGTAGCGACACTGCCTTGGATAGACTCTACCCCACGATCGCGACCACGGAACGACTCCATGGAAACGCGTGCTTCACGAGGATGACCCAAGAAACCCAAGGGCAGGCTTTTCTGAATACGAGTCACTGCTTGCTTATAATGCTCGACGGAAAGACGACTCTGACCGTTGATGATACGATCCAAGTTATTTTCCGGCAGGACTGCTTGAATGTACGCGCCTTTGGTAAACAGAATCTCCTCGAGCATCCGATCGAGCTGTTCGTCAATCTTATAGTCCTGTTTGAAATGGGTTTCGATCACTTCGAGCATCGAGCGCGCTACTTCGCTGTCAAACAGTCCTTCTTCGACTTTAAACCCGAGTTCCACATGGGTCATGTCCTTGGGAGACAGAATACTTCCCACCAGGATCTGTTCGGCTAATTCGACATCCGGAAGCAGCTGAAATACGTTATCGGCATCCGCTGTATCTTGTGCTGTCGATTTCGAGAGTTTGGTAAACAGATCCCTCGACACATTCAGATGTGGATTCTCCGCTGTCTTCCCCCTTGGCTGGTCAGGATCACGGGTGAGTTTCCCCATGATGGCCTTGACCTGGTCAGGTGCATTGCGATTGTACGCAAGCTTGGGATAGATCGGTTGATTGCGTTGGCGTCCGATAGCCATGATCACTCCTTAAATGAATTTACCCGTAATGGATGACAAATGAGCAATAACACTTACTTTCGTTTATACCGCGACGAGATCATTGATTTCGCCCGCACTTTGGTCGTGAAATGTACCGGGAGTGCCGAAACCCTCAATCGGGAACTGTCAGCCATTGGGGTCGAGGTGAAAGAATCCCAGCCAGAGACTTGGAAATACTATCTGAACCTGGCGGGTGAGTATCACAACACCGATATCCCCATGACCGTGCGCTCCATTGACACGCTAGAAGAGATTGCGTTCACCAAAGACAACTTGCGAATCCATCGCGCCACGTTTCGGGAATACCAGTTTGGTACCCGGTATTACATGGAGTTGACGCGACGTTATCCCAATCAGGTGGCTTTGATCAACGGCATCCTGTCCCCGGTAGATATAGCGAAAGCTATTGATGCAGATGATGGGGAACTTTTGTATTATGATCCCACCTTTTTGGAGCCCAATGAGACAAATGTTATTCCCCGTCTCCAACAGTGGTTGTATGCCTATTTTGCGCGGTGGTACAATATCCAATACGCCCTGACGGACGATCTATACATCCCCTCTTTTCTTGGGGTCATGTACGTCAACCTCCCCTATGTGGTTCAGTTAATCCGTCTGCGTAATGCCAAAACCCCCCAGGCACACAGCTTCCATGTACGGGAATACCTAGCTTCCAATGGTCGGTTGGATCAGTACCTGCCATTCTTGAACAAGTTCCAACAGCTTTACCTGTACCGTAATCTGCGCTACATCAACCGGAATGTCGGGAAACAAGAGATCTTCGACAACTTGGTCGAGAACATCCTCACCAAACGGGGACTCCCCTTAGCGGCGTATAAATTCCAACATAACACGGAAGAGATGCCGGATAGCATCTACCCTGAAGTCGAGTTGGCTAAATATCCGCTGAACTTCGGTTATAACCAAAGTGGACGGGATACGACTTCTGTCCATACCATTCTCAATCGAGAGCGGGATATTGCGCGTGAGAACGCCGTTGTGCAATATGATGCTGAGTTAGAGATCACCGAAGCAGTCGAAAGTTCTCAGTTCAGTAGCCTCCCCACCAAAGTGTTGGAATCCGAGGTGGTGGACCGTTCTAACTCATCAGTTCGTTCCCTTGGGAGTATCCTGCTCTATGAATGGTTGTATTTGGCCACACACAATCGGTACAACGCCTTTGTGAACGTACCCAACCCGGGAACCGGCCAATACATGTCGATGTCAGTACGTGATGCCTTCATCGTGGGCCTGTGGGCCTTCAACAAGGCACGCGGTATCGAATTTGATACCATCCCTAGGGTCATCGCTTACGACGTCCTGAGAGACCCTCTACCGAGCCACAGCGAGCTTGTGTCCATCGTCGATCGAAAGTATGTCCCGGAAGGTATGATCCAAGCGATTCGGGATCGAATCACACCGCTGGGCTCGTACATTACCACGGAGAAGTTTTTTAACGACTGTGCCAATCTCCACCGTGAGTACCTGAAACTGTGGGAGCTGTACTCTTTTCAAGAACAGTACATGAATCGCGGGATGGCTGAACAACTGGTCCGTCGTCATTTCATGCATATTAAATGCAATCTGGTCGATGAGGTGATTTCCTTTGAACAGTGGTTCAAGGAAAAAGGGTATGGTGTTGCTGATCTTTCCCCCTTGGACTTAGAGCAACTTTATGTGGATTGTGTGAAAACGTCTACCGGCGCCGACCTTGTTAATCGCATGACCCTCTCTGAACTCCAGAAAGCCCTATTGGGCCTAATGCGCCAGCTCTCTTCATACAGCGTACAGTATTTGCGTAACATCAATGAGGAGGATTTCTGGTACATTGGTATGCCGGTGATTCGTCTGGGGGACATCTGGGGAGAAGAAGCCAGTCGTTTCCGGACACCCGTGTCGCGCATCACGGCAAATCGTGTGGGACTGAAAACACAAACTCATCTGGATACCGATCAAATAATCAATGAACCGTCCTTGAGTTGGGACGCACATATTGAACCCCATTATCATGTTGACCCCACAGTGGGGATGTGGTTGAAACAAACCGAACTTGGCCGTGTGAAGTTAAACGTGGCTAACGTGGGGGTGCGCGCCATGTCTTTTGTGGTGGATCACGACGATCCAGACACCAATGACCTGGGCCATTATCAGTACCCGGAAAGTTAAGCGAGGACCCTATGCAATGAACACGACCGAAACATTGTTACAATACCCCCCATGGGAGGCGTTAATTCGAATGGTGAATCATCATTATCGGATGACGATTGATCCCGGAATGGCGGAGTTGGTGGAACAGGAGACACTAAGTGACAACCGGTTGGAAGTCACACTGGCGTTGAAGCCCAGTGGGTCATTGCGTAATCTCCTTCCGCCCACGGAGCAGATTACCGTGGTGTATCAACTCCTTGATCTAGGAACGTATTTTGGTGGTACGTTCACTATTGTCGATCGTGCTTACCCCGACACAACGCTTACTGTTGTCGACCAACTGAGTGAAACGTTTGGGGTGGTGTTTGACCGGGACGATATTCTCCACGAGACGATTCCTATGGGGTTGACGACCTACACGCTAAAAGCCCACCCGAGGTCGTTGCGCTGGGTGGGAAGCCTGGATATTTCATTACCCAATTAAGAAAGGACCATTGAGATGCGGACACGGTTTTTACGCGGGAGTACCGCGGAGAATAATGGGTTGACGTTGGGGGAGGGGGAGCTTTCGATTGACAGTGAGAAACACGCCCTGCGTCTGCATGATGGGGTGACCCCAGGAGGGTTCGAGATGGTAGGAACTCAAGCAGTGGAAAAACCGCCCGGCCCATCATCTCTTTTAGCCGGGGATAACATAACAGGGTGGTATGGTGAGGTAGACAGTCTGGATCTTATTGACGGTTCAGCTTTATCTACTGAGCTGGGTATCAGTGAAGGCACTATATTGGCTGATGCGGGTTGGTTAAAGTTTGCGTATGAAAACAAAACACTATATGTTGCAAAAAATCCAGTACGGGATTCTATTTCATGGGACGTAATTAATTCTTCAGGTGCTGTATATGGAGAAACCACAATAACGTTAGGTTCATTTACTTATAAGGTTAGACTTTTAAGGGGTGCTGACACTGATCCTACTGATGTGACAAACTGGACTACCGATCCAGTTGGCACCCATAACTCCGAATGGAATCGCCTTATATACAAAGTCTCAAATGAAATACCCTCTTCTCAGGTAGGCGGTAATTGGGCGGACTACAGTAATAGCGCGTTAGGTACTGGTAGTTATGTCAATTGGACTCAAGAAACACCTAATAGCGCTTCTTCGAGTCGTGTTGTGAGGGCGTATAGTTCAGGCATTGATGGATTTGGATATAACCCATCAACCTCCCTATATGCGTGGCGTCCGGTGTTGGAATTGATCGAGTGACGAAAAAAAAAGAGCCCTCCCCGTGTTGGGGAGGGCGTATGCCGTAGACCTTCGGCAAACACCAAGGGTGCGCCAGGCCAGCCACACCCCTGGTAATCAGGTAGTGATGTGGACTTACAGACGCTTGAT
>Ga0194138_10001882_pt1 | contig 10034 bp, 11 predicted proteins | sample TARM_MetaG_T2_14_FD_134022 | JGI IMG/M metagenome (GOLD analysis project Ga0194138, IMG submission 134022) | Freshwater microbial communities from Pennsylvania, USA, analyzing microbe dynamics in response to fracking - TARM_MetaG_T2_14 (version 2) | ecosystem: Environmental > Aquatic >...
TACGCTTAAACCTCACCTCGCGGCTTCGGCTCCAAGGACTCGGTACCGGCTGTTTGCTAGACTCTACCGGACTGGGAGTTACACCCAGCTAAACTACATGCACCGAACTGGCGCACTCCTCTTCTTGTATTCATTATACCAGAAGCATACTCATGGTATCACTCTTTTTCATGGCTCCTTACCAAAGACTTCTTAGGACCTCTTAAAAATCCTAACACATAGGGGGAAACACTTTTCCTTTGTTCACTCCTGGAAAAACTTATGGTATATTTAGAAAAACAAGATGAATGGAGGTCGCTTATGAACATTGTCACCAAACCCTTTGATGCGTTGACCCTAGAAGAACTTTATGCCATTCTTAGACTTCGTCAAGAAGTATTTATTCTAGAACAAAATTGTTTTTATTTGGATCAAGATGGATATGACCAAATGGCGGAACATGTGATGCTCTATGAAGGAGCGCATTTGGCTGCCTATGCAAGAGTCTTTAAAAAAGGGATCAAATATGATGCTGCATCCATAGGCAGGGTCATTACCAGTGCCCAGTATCGCGGAAAAGGATTGGGGATCCCCCTCATGGAAGCTTCCATAAAAACCCTTCTTTTGAAAGATGAAGACCATATCAAGCTCTCTTCTCAAGCCTATGCAGAAGGATTCTATGAAAAAGTGGGCTTCAAGCGAACAGACAAAGTCCCCTATTTAGAAGATGACATTCCCCACGTGGAGATGGAATATAAAGGAGCGTGGCATCGTGACCAATAAAAGCTATGAAATCGTCAAAAGCAACAAGATAAAACGGAAAAGACAGTCTTGGAATCAATACTTCATGAGCATTGCCAAGGTTTTGGCACTGCGCTCATCCTGTGACCGTGCCTATGTAGGTGCTGTCATCGTCAACACAGACAATCGCATCATCGCCACAGGCTACAACGGTAGTGTAGGGAGTAAAACCCCTCAGTGCGATGATTTAGGCCATGTGATGCGTGATGGCCATTGCATTGCTACCCTTCATGCAGAAATCAATTGTATTGCCTATTGTGCCAGAGAAGGCATCTCATTAAAGGACTCGAAGATTTATGTGACTCATTTCCCTTGCTTAAATTGTACCAAAGCGTTGATTCAATCGGGGATCAAAACCATTTACTACCTAGATGATTATCGTCTAGACGATTATGCTTTGGAGCTGATGCACATCAATCACATTGAAACGGTGAAGCTCCTACCAGAAGAGTCCTCTGCAGGAGAATAACAAAAGCCCAAGGATTCCTCTCCTTGGGCTTTTTACATCTTCTACTTATCAAACAATCCGCCATTTTTTTTCATTTTCTTTGGTTTGGAAACGCCTTTGATGCTTTTTTCAGGGCGTTCTTTTTTTGCACCTATACCTTGCCCGTGTTTCTTTGCCTCAATGATCTCTTCCATACGTGTTCTTGCTTCCTTACTTAATGCCATTTCTTTCCCCTCTCTTTTCATTACTGTCACAAGTATACCTGATTTTGACAAAAACAGAAGAAAAATCTATTCTTTTTTCTGCCATGGCTCTTTTTTCAACACCTTCATTTGTTTTTTCAGCTCATCACGCATGAAGTTCAGCACTTCATTTTGGTCCAAAGATTCTTGCTGATACTCTGAGGTGGCCACTTGAACCATCAAGTTGATGTAGGCATAGGCTAAAGCTGTGGTAATCAGCGCTGCGGTACTTCCTGAGATGAGTCCTCCAACGATGGTCCCTGCCCCTGGTATAAGTTTTAGCAGATTAGATACAACGGCCCTGCCAGTATAAACCGCGCCAGAGACCCCTGTCACAGAGGAGACCACCGAGGTCACTAGGGCTCGGTTCATGGATACCCCAAAAATGCTGGTGATTTTAGCGATCATGGCCACCTGACTGGAGGCTAAAATGGGGGCATCAGCAAAGGGGATGGGCGTAAAGCCCACCATAAAGGTCTCCGTAATGAATCCTTTCGCCCATTTCCTAGCTTGTTCTGCTTTTTTTTGCACATCCACCTTCTGGGCATTGATAAAAGAAGCTTCTACCTCCGTAGGTAAATACTGTAGCGTATCATCCACCAAGGATTTAAGACCCATTGCTGGTAGCGTAAAGCCGCCAATTTTAAATGGCTTGGCGATGACAGGGCGCAGGTTTCTTATGGGTAAGTTCAGGGAGCCAATATAGTTCATAAAGCCATGGACTTCTTCTTCTTGAATACTTTGGGTAAGCACAAGGATCACAGGCATTTTTTCAGAGAGCTCTCGTATGAAGGCTTCTTCAAAAGGCTCCAATCTATGACTACTGGCATTGATACAGTACCAAGCCACATGGATTTTTTCCCGCTCCTCTCCCAGGGTATTTCTCCTTTTTACTTCGTCTAAGACCTCTTTACGGACTTTTCGCTGCACGTCTTCTTGTAGTTCGAATCCTTTGGTATCAAATAGCACTAAAGGTACCCCTTCTTTACGGATTCTCTCTAGATGCATGGTTACGGGCTTACCCACACCGGTTTTTGCCAGATGCTCTCGAAATATTTCATTAATCAGCGTACTCTTCCCTACCCCGGTTTTTCCCACAAGGAGAATATTCACTGGAGGCATTCTTTTGACTTCCTCATCCGTTTTCTGAAGAATTTCTTGAACAATATTCATGGTTCCCATAGACCCACCCCTTTCTTTATCCATTTTAGTATACCTTCTTTAGATTAAGTTCCCATGAAAAAAGAGCTTGATCCACTCAAGCTCTTGGTTATTTTTTAATTTACGAGTCTTCTAGCAGTGATGAATTTATGGTATCTCATGGTGGTGATTTCCACACTCTTTCCAGGTCTTGGGGAATGTAGCATATTTCCATTGCTGATATAAATGCCCACATGAGTGATGCTACCAGATCCAAAGAACACCAAATCTCCGGCTTGAAGGTCAGAATAAGCAACTCGCGTACCTACTGACGCTTGAGCACTGGCCACTCTAGGAATGTTGATTCCAAATTGTCGATAGACGTATTGGGTAAGCCCGGAGCAGTCAAATCCTCTAGGTGTACTTCCACCCCAGACATAGGGAACCCCTAAAAATTGGTACCCATAGTTTAAAATGTCTTGACCTCTGCCACTGACAGGTGCTGTCGGTGCAGGTCTAGAAGGTGCCGGTGTAGTTGGTGCAGGTCTAGAAGGTGCTGGCGTTGATTGCGCTAGTCTTTCTTCTTCCGCTTCTTCTTGGCGTCGTCTTTCTTCAGCAGCGCGTCTCGCAGCTTCTTCAGCAGCACGTCTCGTAGCTTCACGTTGTGCTAAAATGGTTTTTCCACGCTCAATGAGTGTAACGATTTTTGCATCGGTACTATCGGTGATGATTTTTGTTCTAGCTTCTCTAAGATTTGTAATGGCTTGTTGTATCAGTACATCGCTACTACTGGGATCTGCAATGATCTCATCATTGTCTCCAATGAAATACATCTCAGCCATGGCTAGATTTCGGATGATTTTATTCTCTTCTAGTTCCAGTTCCTCTAGCAAACCTTCTGCTTCATTTTTCTTTACTTCCGCTTCTTCTAATTTCACTAGATTATCAGCCTTCAAAAGTGCTACTTCATTTTTTGCATGATCAAGCTCTTCTTTTTGGTCAACCAACACATCTTTGATCCTTTGGATTTCATCTAAGAGCTGCTTGTCAATTTTGGCAAACTTGATGATGGCATCTGCTCTAGCAATGAGATCTGCGATACTTTCAGAACTTAAGATAGCCTGTAGCACTCCCGTGTTTCCTTGTTTGTACATGGCTCTTAGTCGAGCACCATACTCAGTTTCTTTTTTAAGGAGTTCTGCTTCGGAGGTAGCAATCTCTATATTTTTCGCCTTGATTTCACCATCTAAGCGCTCCATCTCAAGATCATTTTCTTCGATTCTCACCAAGATGTTTGTGATGGTATCGTTGACGATGGCGATTTCCCCAGTGATTTCAGCCATTCTATAAAGGACTGCATCATACTCTGCTTTCACTGCGTTTAGTTCTTGCTGCTGCTCCTCTGTTAATGGGGTAGCATATACTGGAATTGAAAAACTAGACATGATTGCAGCAGCAACTAGGGCTGCCACCAGTTTAAGCTTTATCGTTTTCATTATTGCCTCCAAAAATGGTTCAATTATTACAAAGTGATTACAGATTGAATTATAAGTAGAAATTATAAAGAACATATAAAGTTTTAAGGAAAAGTTAAAAAACTATCGAAAACTTTCCTTGGATTTCAAGACGTCCATGGCAGTTTGTTCCAGGGTATATGTAATCTGGGTGTTCATGAAAAAGTATATGTATTATTTTTGTCATTCCCTTCACATGATTCATGTAACTAGTCAAATTCTTTCTGAATTTTCACCACTGGACTTTTGGAAGTGTTATAATCACATCAAGTACTGTTCTCTTCAAGTATTCTTAAGGTATATGTACTATCCTGTCCTTATAGAATAAAGGTACTTATGGCCAGGGATTCAAAGAGAACGGATCCTTATTTACATCAACCATTGAGGTGAAACACATGAATAAAATTCTCATCATCGAAGATGAACCATCTGTATTAGAAGCCATCTCTGCCTACTTACGAAAAGAAGGATATGATGTGTATACCGCCGAAAGAGGCTACAAAGGTCTTGCCTACTCAGAAGAGCACGACTTTGATCTCATCATTTTAGATTTGATGCTTCCAGACATTTCTGGAGAAGAAATTTGCAAGAAAATTCGCGCCAAATCAAACACTTATATTTTCATGCTCACTGCGAAATCCAGCTTAGAAGAACGAATCAAAGGTTTGGATTTGGGAGCTGATGAGTATTTGGTGAAACCTTTCTCTCCGAGAGAAATTGTTGCACGAGTCAATGCCCTATTTAGGCGTATTAAAGATGTTCCTGATAATAAGAACATCGTCTCTTTTAATGGGGGGGAACTGGTGATCAATCACGACAAACGAGAAGTGAAACATCAAGGTGTGGAAGTTTCTTTAACGCCCATTGAGTTTGACATCTTGAATATTTTGTCTGAAAATCCCGGCATTGTCTTGTCAAGAGAAACCCTTATTGATCGAGTACTAGGCCCTGATTTTGAAGGTGTAGACAGAACCATTGATGTGCATATTAAAAATATCCGTAAGAAAATTGAAGTGGATACCAAAAACCCAACCTACATCATCACGGTGTTTAAGTTGGGGTATAAGTTTGGTGGTGGACAGTAGTTTTGAGGACCATTAAGTATAAACTTACCGTCGCCATTTCCATCAGCGCGCTACTGTCTCTTCTCATTGCCTATATCGTCATCAATTTGACGCTAAACGCCAGATTCAATGACTATTTACAGGTGAATCAAACCAAAAGAGATGATCGCATCATCGCCACTTTTCGAGACAATTATATGAGAGATGATCGATGGACCATCACCTCTGGAAAGAGTTTGGAAAGAGAAGCAGAGGCTTCAAATTTTACCATTTCTCTTCTGAATTGGGACAAGAGTGTCATGTGGGCCATGGACCCCTTAAAACTGGTGGATAAAGAACGAGAAATCAATCCAGAGGGTGCCTTTACCATGGAGCAATATGTGCCCTATGAGTATCCCATCAAATCAGAAAATCAGATCATCGGGTACGTGGTCATCGGACAGTTTTCGCCCTTGGTGATTTCCACAGAGGATGAGAATTTCTTAAACTCTATCACCATGAGTATTCTCATCAGTGCCTTCCTAGCGGTGTTCATCATTCTACTCATTGCACTTTTTGTGGCCAGGCAATTGTCTGATCCCATTGAAAGAATTTCTCATACGGCATACAGCCTATCCATGGGAGAGCTTACGGCCCGTGAACATCAGGAAGCTGATGTCATTGAAATTGAAACCCTTCGAAACAGCATCAATTCTTTAGGAGAAAAACTGGATCGACAGGATATGCTTCGAAAACGACTCATTACTGATGTTTCCCACGAACTTCGCAATCCTTTAAATGTATTGCAAACAAACTTAGAAGCTATCATTGACGGGATTTTAACAGCCAGTCCTGAGCGGTTACAGTCTCTGAACTCAGAAGTCATCCGGTTTGGGAAACTCTTGGATAACTTGAATATTTTAAAACAGTTTGAGGCAGAAAGCATGGTATCCAGAATTATTGTGCTGAATATGGAAGAGGTTTTACAAGACATTTATCATAACTTCCAAGGGCTCTGTAAAGAAAAGGCCATCAAGCTAAAATATATCGTGCAACGAAATACTTCCTTCGAGATACTTGGAGACAAGCACTCTATTTATCAAGTGGTGAATAATTTGCTCCATAACGCCATCAAATTTACGCCTAGAAATGGCATGATTACTTTAAAGCTGTCTCGTGATGATCGCTTTTGCTACATCCGCATTAAAGACACGGGCATTGGGATTCCCAAAGAAGATCTCCCCAATGTCTTTGAACGGTTTTATCGAGTGGATAAATCCAGAGAAATGGTGGAAGGCAGTGGCATCGGGTTGACCATTGTAAAGAATTTTGTGAAACTTAATGGAGGGTCCATTGAAGTGTCCTCCACCGTGGGCAAGGGTTCTACCTTCACCATCAAGTTTAGAGTATATGAGATTGGTGAAACTGACTTGAAGAATCCCTCAAACGGAGAAGCATTGAGCTTAAACAATATCCATGAAAATCTGCCTCCTCCTGAGGAGCCCACCACATAGAAATCCACAAAAATGAGCCTGTAGACAACCAAACTACAGGCTCATTTTTACGGGTTTTTTTAAAGACAGTAGATATGAATAAGAAAACCATTTGCCCTAAGACAAATGGTTTATTGCTATTTTTTCATGAAGTTATCCTTGGATTGATTTTCCAGCTGGTCTAGTATTTGCTTAAGCTGTTCTCGAAGACCCACGACCCCTTCAAGGTCCATGGGTAAACTGCAAGCAATGTTGTTTGGCACTTTCTCTGCTTCTAGCATCAGTGCCTTCCCCTTTTCACTGAGATAAATAATGAGATTTCGTTCATCTCTTTTGTCTCGTGTGCGTTCAATATTGCCATCATTCTCTAGTTTCTTTAAAAGCGGGGTCAAGGTGCCAGAATCCAAGCGCAATTTGCTGCCAAGTTCTTTCAAGGAAATACCATCTTTTTCCCACAACACAATCATCACTAAATATTGTGTATAGGTGAGTCCTAAAGGCTCCAGTAAAGGTCTGTAAATTTTAGTGATTTCTCTTGAAAAAGCGTATACTGCAAAGCAAAGTTGATTTTCCAATTTTAATTCATCTATCATAATTCTACCTCATGTCTTATTGTATTCAATTAAATTGTATCATAAACCATGAGACCCTGTCAATATGAAGGTTTCATCTTCAGGTACCCAAATACAACCTTTGTCCGCTGAACTCCGGTAGTCCTTCTTGGAAGATTCTCTCTGCAGCTTTCTTCACATCGTAGTCCATGGATCTAAAACTCACTTTTTTCTTTTGGGGATCATATAGAACGTAATGGGCTTTTGGCACACCATTTCTAGACTGTCCTACACTTCCCGCGTTGATGACATAACGTGCATCATCTAGATAGAGATCACCATCATGGGCCAGATACATTTCTATGGTTTTGTCCTCCTTCTCTTTGAAGATGCAAGGTTTGTGGGTATGCCCTGTGAACATCACTTGGTGATCTTTTTCTTTCATCTTTTGAAAGCTCTCTAGCAAATAAGAAGACTCCTTGTTTTCCGGAAAAACATATTGGAAGCTCAAAGGATTACCTAGCATGGCATGACAAAGAACAAAGTTATCTATGGCTAAAACCTCTGGCAAGGTGGCCATATGGGTCAAATACTCTGGCGGGATGCTCTTGATGGTATGAAGAATTCCTTTTCTGGCATTCTCGCTAAAACGCCCTAAGACGTCAGGATGAAGGGTGCCATACTCATGGTTTCCCATAACCCCTGCTCCTCCAGTCTCTAGAAAGGTTTTATAGCATAGATAAGGATCTGCGGCATATCCGATAAGATCGCCTATATATAAGACTTCATCATAGGTTTCATTTTGAAGGACCTTTGATAAGGCCTGATAATTGGCATGAACATCACTTAAAATCAAATACTTCATCTGCCCTCTCCTTCTTTAGAACGATTCTTGATATAGAATCTCATAGCGATTTAACACAAGGCTTCCTGCCACCACCAAATCTACTTTTGTCAGATCTAGCTGCCCCACTAAGGACTTGGTTAATGCTTGATCCAGTTCTTTCTCAACTTTATTAATATAGAGGATCCGTTTGCCCTTGGCATTTTTAAATAGGGCATTGGGGTCTTCTATGATTTTTTTTAAGTCCTCGATGGTGACCAAAGAACCAATGGAGGATCCTGTAAGGGTGAGATATTTATCTAAATGATGGATATTCTTTGCGTTCACTTGTAAACCAAGGGATTGAATGTCTAATACACCAATAGTGGCATGGGTTTCCTCTGGGATTTTCGGCTCATGATCTCGAAATCCTTTTAAAGGCCGACCATTAGAGAAATCACACTCAATAATGCTGTGATCAAACCATGGGGATAAAGCAGCAATTTCTTCACAGCTAAGCCCGAAGACCAGATTTTTCAAGTTTTTGCCTTTGCCAATGATATAGATCCCAGGTTTCTTTAAGCCATCCATATGGTAATCCTCATGGTACGCATCATCAATGAAGTCATACATGGTCACCGCAGGTTTGATAAAGGTTGTGGTACTGGAAATGAGTATTTTTGATTTCTTTCGTAAGGACTCTGTGAGGCGATTGATCAGTGTGGTCTTCCCCCCTGCCCCCACCAAAGCAATATTATGGTATTCTTTTAATTTCAGCAGATCAGAAAGCATTTCCACCCCTCCTATAGATCCTATTAAATAGCGATGGTCTTAGTACTTCTAATGATAGCTTATGAAAACACTTTTGTGAACCGTCCATAAAGAAAGGTCTACGAGGAAAGGCTCTAATGATTTAAAAGTAACGCCCATATGACCATGGCTACTTCTACTGCAGTGCTTATGGAAAGAATTCTTTGAACTACAAAGTGGATCTTCAGTTAAATTCCTATGTTTCGTAGAAGATGAGCCCGAGGATGTGTTTGTCTATTGGCATCTACTTTCATAGGTCTAGGATTTGAAAACTTCTATCTCTTCGCCTTTATGCCACAAAAAACCTACGCAGCAAACAACATGCTACGTAGGTTTTACTATTAGAAAAATACCTCAGATGAAGTGCAAGGTCCCATCGAAAGTAATCAGTGGATGCCTACACTGATGAAGGATGTTCTTCCATGAGAACGCGATCAAGAATGATTTCCATCTGCTTTCTATTCACCTCTTGCAAATCGAAGCCTCCCTGCTTTAAACACCAATGAAAAATCGTCCCCCGTGCACTCATAAAGAGCATCTCTACCAACTCTTGACAATCTTGTGCAAAGTAAGGGTCTAGTTTTACTTGTATTTTTTCCAAGACTTCGATCAGCACCCCTTGCATCGGCCGATTCTTTTGCACAAAAAAAAGATTGCTTGTATTATAAAAACGTTTGATAAACTCAAAATCATAACTTAAGACAAATCCCATATAATAATCCATATAATCATAAATGAACTCTTTTATGGAGCTTTGTGATGTTTCATAGTTCAGAAACTTTTCAAAGTTTAAATCTGCTCGTTGAAAAGTCTCGTAGATGATGGCTTCCTTGTCAGCAAAATGATTGTAAAAACTCCCGACAGATACCTTCGCTTCTTTACAAATTTCGGAAATGCTTGTTTCATCAAGGCCTTTCTCCACAAATTTCTCCATGGCTACTTTGTACACTTTTTCTTTTGTTTCCAACGCCTGTTTTTGTCTATTGGTTAAATGTTCATGGGCCACAACCTATCACACTCCTATACTCGTTATTATACATCAGGAATCTTCCATGGTGTCAAGTTTCTGCGGGTTACTGGTAGTGTCAATTTACTGTAGGAAAAAAACAAATAGATTCCCCACAAGATTCAAATATTATAGCCCTCTAAAACTCTTTAAGACTACAGATGTGCCCGTTTTCTTTCCTTGA
>Ga0194138_10001883_pt1 | contig 10031 bp, 7 predicted proteins | sample TARM_MetaG_T2_14_FD_134022 | JGI IMG/M metagenome (GOLD analysis project Ga0194138, IMG submission 134022) | Freshwater microbial communities from Pennsylvania, USA, analyzing microbe dynamics in response to fracking - TARM_MetaG_T2_14 (version 2) | ecosystem: Environmental > Aquatic >...
ACCGGAACGCCCCGAACATAAAACGCAGAAGATCAGCTTCCCTCTGATCCGCCGGGCTTGTTCAACCAAAAGGTGCAGTCGAAAGCTCCGCTACGCTCCGCTTTCGCTGCGACCTTAATTGTTATGACTTCTTTTTCCAAACTGTTTTCATGAACTCATGATGCTCTCGCCTGGATATTCCTTGAGATATCTTTGCCAAAATGACAAACATGTTTGTATGAGCTAAGGCACTTATAGGAAACCATAAACCTGGCAAAGAAGAGCTCTTTATCAGATCTTCTGCGTCCTTTTCTATTTCCTCATACTTTCCTTCGATCAAGCGATTCCATATTGGCAATCTCTTACTCGAAAACCAAGCAACATATTCAATTACTCTATGCTTCTCAAATAAGCATTTTCGATTTTGATAAATTTGATCATCACCTTTCTTAAATACATCAAATACGAAATTGGGTGGTCCGAAAAACCGATCGTAGGCTCCTCCCTCATCCCCAGTATGACATTGTTTATTTTTCCCAGAATTAACCTGTCCAATCAAACTCGGTTCTACCAAGACCTCTTCGTCAAATTGAACTTGTGGACGCACGCACACGTACAACCCAGGTGTCGATAGTCGATAATGATTTAAACATGTTGTCATGTCTGCCAGTAACGCAGACTGACTGATATCGTAAGCTTCAATATTTCTCAAGTGATTGGTTGATTTTTACGTCTATCTTGCACGAAATAGGCCTGAAAAGTCAAGCGGCCTCACCATAAGACCCTTTTCTAACCGGTGTTCCTGCAAATTGTGTGGATAGATTCTGTTCGGTGTTCCACATGAAGGGATGCCATGGTGGCGTATTTCGCACAGTGGCGTACGGTAGCTTTTCAGGATTTTCCTCATCACGAACCGCTCAATCTCTTCCGGAACACCCGCGTAAAAACCTCCGCGATGGCTCCCGCGATACACGCTTGGGTATCGGCGGCACCTCCGAGGGATACCGCCGTGCGAATGGCATCTTCAACATCAGTCGACTCCATAAACGCGAGGAAGGCCTCGGGCACCGAACCCTGGCAAGTCACATCAAAGAGCCGATCACATCCCCCGCAATCGCTCCTAAGGCACAAGTCTCCATGGGGTTATGTTCTCCCTAGAGGTCGCAAAACCACAACAGGATTTTAAACGATTCCATTTTTTTGCATTTAATTTTTTTTGCCTGCCCCTCCCCTTCCTCAGCCATCGCCACACCTTCCACCCAACCCGCACCAACCCCTTTTTTGTGTCCTTGCCCGCCTCTTCGTGGCCGACCCAACATCCGCCGCCACACGCACCCTTCTTCGCAACACCCGGGCAAAGAAAAACCCCGCCGTGGCGGGGCTGAAAAAGGTGGTGGTGGGGGAAGGATTCGAACCTTCGAAGACCGAAGTCGTCAGATTTACAGTCTGATGCGTTTGACCGCTTCGCTACCCCACCACCGGGGAAATTCGGAGGTGGGCCTTTAAGCCTATTGCTCCTGCTTTGTCCACCGTTTTCCGAGGAAAATGGTACCGAAGGTGGGAGTCGAACCCACACTCCCTTGCGGGAACCGGATTTTGAATCCGGCGCGTCTGCCAATTCCGCCACTCCGGCTTGCGAATTTCAGGGTGGAAATCTCTAGGACATCCGACCGCTTTTGGCAACCCCGGAATCATAATTTTTGGAGACCGCCCACCTACTCCCCGCTCGCGGGCGGCTCCACGTACCGCGCCACCCGGAACCCAACCACGGGGGACCCTTCCCGGTCATACCGCCGCGAGGCCGTCCGCAGGTCCACCAGCCCCGCCGTTTGCCAGTTCGGGCCTTTGATCACGTGAAAGCCTCCCCGATCCGGACCCTTCGGATCGGTCTCGGGCGCCCCGCCCTCCTCGGGGATTCCATACGTGTCGTGCATCCATTCGCTGACGTTCCCGCCCAGCCCCCGCAACCCGGAGGGGTGCTCCCAAACTTCTCCCACCGGCGCGGGCCCCACAAAGGGATCCCGATACCCCTCCAATACGGGCACCACCTTGCCTTTGCTCTCTTCGCCCGACAGATTAACCCCGGCCACCTCCGGCGGCACCGTGTCCCCCCAGGGAAAGCGTGACCCCTCCTCGCCGCTCCGTGCCATGGCCTCCCATTCCGCCTCCGTCGGCAACCGATATCCCGTTCCCGGATCTGGCTCGAACCGCCAGCCCCCGTCCTCCTCGATGTAGGCGGGGGGCAACCCTTCCTTCTCACTCAACCAATTGCAAAACGCGACCGCGTCCTCCCAGCGCACCCGGACCACGGGTTGCGTCTCACCATTGAGACCAACCCCTTTCCAGTGCCCGCTATCGTGGTCCGCCCGAAACGAGCGGAACTGCGCATTGCTGACCTCCTCCCGGGAGATCCGAAATGGGCGGACCAACCGAACCTGTCGTAGCGGTTCATTGCTCCGTCGACCGGACGTGCCCCGCACGCTTCCGAGACGAACCGTCATCGGAAGCCCGGGTCGGATCATCACCTGCCCGAGCGAGGTTCGCACAGGCCCTTCGACCGACTCCGGTTCGATGCCCGGCGTCGGTTCCGGCGTGGGTGGCGTCTCGGGTGTGAGTTCCAGACGCACCTCGCGCACATAGGCTTTCGCGGGCGCGACCCGAATCTCCTTCGCCTCGTACCCGGGCGCCTCGGCCCGCAACACATGGGTGGACAACGACAACCCAAGCAGTCCGTCCTCCGGAAGATCCACCCGCTCGCCATCGACGCTCAACGAGGCCTCCGCCGGTACCAGGGTCAACCGAATCTCACCGGGGAGCGGCTCCAATTCAACTTCAAAGGTCTCGCCCTCCGGCGCCATCTCCCATTCCACCCGTTTCGGTTCAAAACCGTTCTTCTGAAACCGCAACAGGTCCCCGGAGCGTGGATTTATCAACTCGAACGGCGTCACGCCCACAAACACGCCGTTTCGTAATACCGTGGTTCCGGACGGATCGGAAACAATGCGGATTCGGCGTTCGGGAACGGGAGTGGACGTGGGCGGCGCCCGCGGAACGGGCGTTTCCTCTACCGCCGGAGCCTCAGGGGGTGTCTGGGTCGGTGTAACGGCGGGCACGGGGTCGGATGGCGTCTCGACCGACTCTTCGGGGCGGGTGAAAAACAGATAGACCACTCCCGCCCATGCCGCCAACAGAAGCACCAGCCACAGTGTGTGCTTCGGAGGAGGCCTGCCGGTTTCGGCTCCACGGTGAGACCGGACGTCGGCGGGCTCCAGCGACTCATCGTGCTTTAAGTCCTCCGGCATCTCAAATCCCCTCCACACACACCACCTTCACCTCCACCTTCTCCTGGCCGGGCTTCACCTCGAAGGGCACCCGCACGTCCCGATACCCCAACCGAATGCCCCGGGCGACATACTCGCCCGGTTTCAACTCCAACTGTTTTTCCACAAAGGGCTTCCATTTACCGACCTTGGAAATCATCACCGTCGTCTCGGCGTCCGACCGCAGCACCACCGGCACGGGCTGTTGCAACCGCGTCCAGGTGCGCACCAGTTTTTCCGCCTTGGCCTCCAGCCCATCGGGCCACCCTTCGCGCTCCTTGAACTCCTCCACCCATTCGGCCGTTTGCGCGCTATGGGGATGCTTCAAGCCCCGATCCAGCTTTTCCTCGACCAGCTTCCACTTCAGGGTGCGTTCCTTCCCGGCTTTCACCCAGGGGGTGTGGGGATCCAACGCGGAGATCCGCAACCAAACCTCGTGCGCCTTCGCCCACTTTTCTTCTTTTTCCAAAGCCAGCGCCTCTTCCCGAAGATTCAAAACCTGGCGCTGAACCCGAAGTTCCTCCACCTGTTCCCGCACATCGCGCACGGCGGGATGGTCCGGACGGAACGAGGCCGCCTTGTTCAGCCACGTCTCCGCCTCGTCCAGATTGGCCTGCTCCACCGCCAGCACGGCCTTGGTGATCCACTCCTGAAATTCCTCTTCCGCCAGGGCCTCCGACACCCGTTTCCGCAACGGTTCCGACCCGGGGAACACGGGGTCCAGCTCTTTCAATCGATTCAGTTCCACCCACGCCGGTCCCCATTGCGTCTCGTCCGCCAAGCCCGTAGCCCGTTCAAGCATGGCGAAGCTCCGGTCGGCGTTCTTCGCCCGGGGAAGCAACGCTTTCGCGGGCCCGTGCTCCGGGTCCACCGCCAACACGGCCTCCAGCAAGGTCACCGCCTCCTCCCGTTCCCCCCGCGCATACGCCCGCTCCGCTTCCGGGAACAATCGATCCGGTACCTGTTCCATCCGCGCGTTCAGATCCTCCGCCGGACCCACCGCCTCGGTATAGGTTCGCGCGGCGAGTTCGTACTCCCCGTCCGCCATGGCCTGGTCGGCCTGTTCCGACAGCGTCTCCACCCGTTGCCAGGTTTCGCCCCCCCAGACATCCACCCGGGCCGCCCGAAGGGGCCGCACGGCTTTGGTGAAGGCCTCCAGCGCCGCCTCGGCCTTCTCCCGCAGTGCGGGATCGGGGGTGGCCGACGCGGTGGCGGTGGGCGTGGGTTCCGAGCGGGGCACAACGGGCTTGGGCTGCATACGGCTGATCCAGACGATCACGCCCAGCCCCACGGCCACCACCGCCAGCGCGATCCAGAAGCCCTTGCCTCCACCACCTCCTCCGGGAGAAGAGGACGTCTTTTCGGCGGAATCCCGGAGCGGTTTTGGTTCCAACAGGTCGTCGTCCGTCACTCTCCGTCATCCTCCGGAAAGTCGTTCCGTTCCGCATGCATGCGACGCAACAACTCCCGCCATTGCGCCATCTGTTCCTGCACGGACCCGGTCAACTCCACCGTCTGTCCCTCCAACTCCACCCGCACCGTGCGCGCCTCCGACCCGAAGGAATCCGCCAACTCCTTCAAGGTCTCCCGATGGATGTCCGCCCGTTGGGAAATGTTCACCCCGTTGATGATCACCTGGCTACCGCCCAGCACCAGCACGTCGCGGATCGTGCTCGCGTCGTCCACGTCGTTCACCTCCAGCAGAATCGCCGCCGCAATCATCACAATCCCGGCCGCCGCCTGTTTGATGCCCTCCCGGCGCGCTTCTCGAATGGAGAGCTGCTCCACCAGATTGTACCGCCGCCAGTCCGAATAGGGCTGCCACAGTTGACGGTAATACGGTTCGTAACTCGTATTCAAGGCGTCGTAATACACCTGGTTTCGACTCTCGATACGATTGACCCGCACCCAGAGCGGATCGTCCTCCGCCGGAAGCCGCACCACCTGTCGCTTTCCACTTTCCGTGGTCCGCACATACTCCCCGTACGCCTCCGGCACCAACTCCGCGGCGAACAACAGTTCCGTGGTCCGCCGCAGGCGCGTCACGTCCAGCGGCTCCATGCGACGGCGCACCGCCGCCATGTCGTTGGCGATCGCGTTGTAGATGTTCTGAAACGGCCCCGTCTTGCCAATTCGCAATTCCTCGTAATTCTCTTTGTCCACCCGATCCCGGTACACCCGATCGATCCAGGTGTAGCCCTGCGCGTCCACCACCCGCACGTCCAAAGCCAGTTCCTCGCCGTTGGAGGACACCACCTCCGCGCTCACAATCACGTCCATGCCCCCGGCGTCTTGCGGAATCACCCGCACCTCTCCCCAGAAACCGCTCTGCTCCAGAGTGTTCTTCAAGTGATACGGCATGAATTCGACTTCGGCCTGGCGGATTTCCACGCTGGTATGCTGCTCCTCCAGCGCCTCCTCGTCCGTATTCCCCGGATCGAACACCTCCACGCCCACGTTCAACACCTGTCCGGGGTCGTACGGCTGTTGGGCCACCTGCATGGTGGTGGGTCCCACCGTGGACCCGCCGGGCGTCGCACACCCGGTGAGCACGCCGAGCAAGAGCATCCCGAAACTCAGGAACGCCCGTCGAGATACGCTTCGTACTCTTTCCACAATTTTTCCCTCAATTCGGGGTCCGTTTCCTTTTCCGCCGCCTCGCGCAACTGGCGCGCCACGATATCCTCATCCTCCCGGGGTGTGCGTTCCGACGCGCCGCCGCCCGTGGCCGCGCCTCCGCTTTCCACGCCTTCCGGTCCACCCTCCGCTCCGGTTTCCGTTCCGGCCACCTCGCCTTCGGCTCCCCCGCCCTCCTTGCCGTCGGAGGGTTCGGCCCCCGCGGCTTCCGACCCCGATTCGGAACCCGTGCCCGGATCCACGCCCATGGACCGAAGCAAGTCCTCCGCCTCTTTCGCGGCCGACCGTTGTTCCCCCGCCGCCTGGTCGGCCTTGGCCATGCGCGCCGCCATTCGCTCCTCCACCTTTCGGTTGTGGGCCAAAATCAACGCGTCGAACTCCTCCAACGATTTCTCGAATTCACGTTCCAGCCGCTCCTCCTCCGATTCGGGCTCCTCCGCCGACGGCACCTCGCCCACCGCTTCTTCAAACGCCTCCATCCCCTCGGTGACTTCGGGATCGGGAGCTTCCACGGGCTCTCCGGCCAAATCCTTGAGGTCCCGCAAGGCCTCTTTACGAATCGTCACCACCACCTTCACCTCCTCCGCGTAGGCCTCCATGGCCTCGATCTGTTCCGGCGTCGCCGCCGGGTCGTTTCGCAGGGCCTCCAGCCGCGCCGCCACCCGTCGCGACGCCGCCTTGGCCAGGTTCAATTCCCGTTCCGCCTCCGCGAGTTTTTCACGAGCGTCCACGGTCGGCGCGTTCGACCAGGCCGGCAGACACAGCAGCATCCAGAACAGGGTGACAAAACGGGGGAAATTTCTCATGGCAACCGATTCAACATGAGGCGATTCGCTCCGATTGTCAATGCAGACGGGTTAAACCAGAATTTTGCTCAAAAACGCCCGGGTCCGGGGATGTGTCGGATGATCGAACAACTCGGACGGCGTCCCCTCCTCCACGATCCGCCCCTCGTCCATAAACAGAATGCGGGTGCCGACCCGACGGGCGAATCCCATCTCGTGCGTCACCACCACCATCGTCATGCCCTCCCGACCCAGATCCTCCATCACCGTCAGCACTTCTCCCACCAGTTCGGGGTCCAGCGCCGAGGTCGGCTCGTCGAACAGCATCGCCTCCGGCTCCATGGCCAGGGCGCGGGCGATGGCCACCCGTTGTTTCTGTCCCCCCGACAAATTGTCCGGACGGGCGTCGGCCTTGTCCGCCAGCCCCACGTTGTCGAGCAACGCCCGGGCCCGCTCTTCCGCCTCTTCCCGGGGCATGCCCGACACCCGGCGCGGCGCCAATGTCAGATTTTCCAGCACGGTCAGATGCGGAAACAGGTTAAAGTGCTGAAACACCATACCCAGACGGGAACGAAGACGATTCAACGACGCCTCCGAAGCCCGCAGCGATTCCCCGTCGATGTGCACGTCGCCCTCGGTCGCCGTCTCCAGCCCGTTCAGACAGCGCAATAACGTGCTTTTCCCGGAACCCGAGGGTCCGATGACGCACACCACTTCGCCCTCCTCCACCTCGAGGTCGATGTCGCGCAACACCTCGTGGTCGCCAAAGGATTTTCCAAGTCCGGTCGTGCGAATCATGCGACCCCCTCCATCCGGCGTTCCATTCGACGCAGAAACACCGAGGTCGGGATCGTGATCATCAAGTAAAACACACACGCCATCGTCAACGCCTCAAAGGCCGCGAAGGTCGTGCTGTAATACTGTTTCGCCTCGAAAATCAATTCGCCCACCGCGATCACCGAAAACAGCGAGGTGTCCTTGAGACTGATGATGAACTGGTTGCCCAGGGGTGGAATCATCCGGCGCAGCGCCTGGGGCCAGATCACGTACCGCATGGTCTGCACGTGGGACAGGCCCAGGGTGCGCCCCGCCTCCCGCTGTCCGTCGTCGATGGACTGCACGGCGCCCCGCACGATTTCCGCGATGTACGCCCCCGCGTTGACCGCGATCGCCAGAATCGCCGCAACGATGTTCGGGATATTGATCCCCAGCAAATCCGACAGACCGAAATACACGAACAGGATCTGCGCCAGAATCGGCGTGCCGCGAATCACCTCCACATACACCGTGGCCAGGCCCCGCACCAGTCGGTTGCGGGCGATTCGACCCAAGCCCGCGACCGCGCCCAACCCGAATCCAACCACCAGCCCCGTGATCGTGATCAGCAAGGTCCACACCAGCCCGCGCAACAGAAACGGCAGCACCTCGATGTAGGGGGAATCCATCATACGGCCCGCTCAACCCGAAAACTCAGGCCTCCGGCGCGGCCCCGAACCACTTCGTATAGATCCGGTCGTACTCGCCATTTTCCCGCAGGGTTTTCAGCGCGGCATTGACCCTGTCCACCAACGGCGAATCCTCCGGGAACGCGATGCCGTACTGTTCGCCCTGAAGCACACCGCCCGCCGTCTTCAAATCCGTGGCGCTGTCCTGGCTCACGTAATATTTCACGTTGGGTACGTCGTAGAGCACCGCGTCGACCCGTCCGGCCTCCAGATCCATGTAGGCCTCCACAATGCCCGGAAATGAGACTACGTCCGCCTCGGGATGGTTGTCCTTCAAATAGGTTTCACTGGTGGATCCCGACCGCGTGCCCACCTTTTTGCCCGCGAGATCGTCCTCCGACGCGATACCTTCCTCCTCCGCGCGCACCGCCAGAATCAATCCCGCGTCGTAGTAGGGATCCGAAAAATCGATATGCGCGTCCCGCTCCTCCGTGATGGTGATCCCCGCGATCCCGATATCGTGCCGCCCGGTGCGAATCCCCGCGATCAAGCCGTCAAACTCCATGGGCGTGATCTTCAATTCCAGACCGGCCTCTTCCGCCACCGCCTTGATCAAATCGATATCGAAGCCCACCAACTCCCCCGAAGACTCGTCCACGAACTCGAACGGAACGAATCCGTTGTCGGTCGCCACCGACACGGTGTTGGGGTTTCCACAGCCCCACATCAAGAGCGATACGGGCAATGCAAGGCAAACAAAACACAATCGGCATAACAAATTCATACCCGAAGCCCTATCAGCTGCCCCCCACACCGCACAACCTTAAAGAAAGACCGGAGCGCGGACACTCCTGTCCGCTTCCATTAAGGGTTTTGCGGACAAGAGTGTCCGCGCTCCCATCTTGATCTTCAATCACCCTTGATCAAACAGAACAAATCCCGACCTCAACCCCGCTTTCGCTGGATTCTCCAAAATATAGCTCCGCACGGTTTCCCAATGCGCGGCACTGCGAATTAGCCGATCCCAGTACCCCTCCTGCCACAACGCCCCCTTTCGGGACAAAAGGGAGTTGATTCGACGTGCGGAAACGCCCTTCCACGCTTTAAGAGTCCGATGCGCATCGGTATTCGGACAAAACCGCGCCAGGACATGCACATGATTCGGCATGATCGCAAAACACTGCAGTTCATAGGTTTCCCCATCCCCATTCTTCAACACCTTCGCAACCCGCTCGGCCACATTCCTTTTCCTCAGCGCACAGCAGCCCATCCCCTCATCGAGCCAGCGATCCACCCGGCGGGAAAACCGTCTATGATACTCACGCTCCGTTTCCACATCCCAGGGTTCCGGGTGCTCCGCAATCCACCGCTCCTTTTCCAGTCGAAGCGCGTGAAGCGCGGCCACCGGCAACGCATCCCCCAACCGCCACGTAATGAACACCCACGTCCCCGCCCGCTCCCAATGCGGCAACACGTGTTTATATTTATGCACCGGCGGTGAGGAGGCGGTATAAAAGACCGGAGCGCGGACACTCTTGTCCGCAATATTCTCAGCCGTGTTTCGATGCGGACAAGAGTGTCCGCGCTCCATGCTCTTTCGATCACTCATGCGTTGCCACTTGTACACAATCCCACAACTTACATCCAATTGGTCAGCCAGAAAGCGAAAAAATGATCCTCGAAACCCGAAAGCAGGCCATTGGGAGCGCAGAGAATCATTCGAAAACCCTGCACACGGAGGAAGGAAAATCAACGGGAATGTCCGCGCCCCCTTTTTTTTCACTCTCCCCCACCCCCACCGCGTTTTACGACCCCCGGATTGCGTGCTTCCCCTGATGCGATCTTGTGCCCCGACAGCATAAACT
>Ga0194138_10001886_pt1 | contig 10026 bp, 10 predicted proteins | sample TARM_MetaG_T2_14_FD_134022 | JGI IMG/M metagenome (GOLD analysis project Ga0194138, IMG submission 134022) | Freshwater microbial communities from Pennsylvania, USA, analyzing microbe dynamics in response to fracking - TARM_MetaG_T2_14 (version 2) | ecosystem: Environmental > Aquatic >...
ACCCTGCAAATTTCGTTAACCCGCGAGGAGCTTGCCAACATGGTAGGAACTGCCACAGAATCGGTTATCCGCTTGCTTTCGGAATTTAAACAGGATGAGTTAATCGAATTGCAGGGAAGAAAGATTAAGTTTTTGGATATACCCAGTTTAAGGCGTGTGGCCAATATTTAAAACCCGATGCAGGAACGCCATAAAAACAAAAAACGATACTTTTCTGAACAGGCAAACACTACCCGGAAATATGTAATCCCCTATATTTCAGACCAGATTACAATTGGGCCACAAACCAAAGTTTTGGAAATCGGGTGTGCCGAGGCCGGCAATCTGAAACCATTTCTGGATTTGGGCTGTAAAGCAACAGGGATCGATATTTCGTGCGGACGCATTGAGCTGGCACGTGAATTTTATGTCCATCATCCCAAAAAGAACAACTTAACCTTGATTTGCGAAGACATTTACAAAGTTGATTTAAAGGGAAAAACCTTCGATATTATCATCATGCGCGATGTGATTGAACACATTCCCAACCAGGAAAAATTTATGCGTTACGTGAAAAAATTCCTGAACCCGGAAGGGAAATTTTTCCTGGCTTTTCCGCCCTGGCAAAACCCGTTTGGCGGGCACCAGCAGGTTTGCCAAAATAAAATTCTGTCGAAATTGCCTTACTTTCACCTGCTGCCCCGTTTTCTTTACCGGTTAATTCTGAATATTGGTGAAAGCAACAAAAAAAGGGTTGACGAACTGCTTTTTATTAAAGAAACCGGCATTTCCATTGAACGGTTTGAACGGATTCTGAAAAAGGAATTTTACAGCACTGACAAGCGAACCTTCTTTTTTATTAATCCGAACTACGAAACCAAATTCGGAATGAAACCCCGCAGGCAATCCAAAATAATTGCAGGTATCCCGTGGTTGCGAAATTTCTTCACCACAGCGGTTTACTATGTCATTTCAAAGTAAAATACATTTTTAATTCACCCTGATCTTTTCGTATTTATCGGGGATACGAAGCGTGAGTCCATCAATTTTATCGGTTGAAAAACCATTCATTCTAAGTTTCAAATTAATGCGTTCTCCGGGTGAAATCATGGTCATTTCAATGGTTCCGGGGTAATCTTTCTTCTTCACTTTTTCAAAATCATCAAAAACCATTTCGAGTTCCCGGGCATTCATTTCATCGTTTACAACCAATTTTGTAAGTGCGTAATTGCGGGGACTGAAATACATTTTTTGCTTTTCGCCTGACTCGAGCAGAAACAGTCCCTCTTCAACCGATGAATTGAAGTTCACTAAATTGCTTCTCTTCTCGTAATTATGATAGGAAAAAGCGTTATTTGAAATGATGGACTGAACGATTTCAAAATTGAGTTTCGTGTTTAAAAAGCGGCTCAAATAGGAATAGTCGTCAACAAAATAGTTGCGGTCGATGTAATTCACGTATTTCACACTGTCGGGAGTGAGCAGAACGCGTCCAACCGGAATATTGATTTTACTGATGGAAACCAATATTTTTTCATCCTTTATTGCTTTAAGGTTGACACGGAAATTGGTGTTGTTCTGATTACTCGAAAACCGGCAGTTAATCCGTCTGATAGTAAGAAAATCATAATCGAAGGCATTTTGTTCCACCCTTCTTACCAGTTTTCGTGTGCTCAGTGGTTTTATGGAGTCATCAGTCAAATTGCGGGTTGTCCGGCACGACGATAATCCCAAAGCCGCAATCAGTACCAAAAAAATAACTAACCTTCTCCATCTCAAAACATCTTCTTTCATCTATTCTTCCAGGTATTGCTTTTCGTCAATTTTTCGCTGCAGCAGTTCGGATTCGCCGCCAAACTCAATTGCTTTTTGCCAGTATTTAAGCGCTTCGTCGGTTTCTTCCATTTTAATCAAAATATCGCCGTAATGCTCCAGCAGGGTTGGATTTTCTTCTCCTCCGTTATCAAGGGCCGATTTCATGTAGAATTTGGCCAGCGAATAGTCGCCTTTCTTAAACAGCACCCAGGCGTGTGTGTCGAGGTAAGTGGGATTATCCGGAAAACGTTCGATAACTTTTCCGCTCATACGCTCGGCCTTGTCGAGGTTCTTTCCGGCCAGTGAAAGGTAGTAGGCATAATTATTCAATGCAATGTGGTTATCCGGGTCCAGTTCTACCGATTCATCAAATATTTCGAACGCTTCCTGCTGGTTGCCCAATTTATATAACGCTTCGCCTTTCAGCATCAAAAACCGGCCTTCCATTTGTTTATTTTCAACCACGTACATTAATCCTTCCTCGGAAACGGAGACTGCTTCTTCAAATTTTTCGAGCTGAACACATGCCACGGCATTTAAAAAATAGGTTTGCGGCTGATTGGGAAATAAATCTATTGCTTCGCGGCTGTGTTCATACAAGGCTGGCCAGTCTTGCAAATCGTTGTCGATAAAAAGCAGCCGCTCCCAAAGCATGTAATCGTTTTTTTCAATTTCAAGCGCTTTCAGTAACTCTTCACGGGCTTCTTCAATCTTGTTATTTCTAAGCATTTTTTCAGCCCGGATGGTGTAAACAAGATGTTCGTCAGGATGCGTTTCGGCCAGTATTTCAGTGAGCTCATCTTCCTGTTCGGGTGTTAAGTTCGATTGTTCAGGATTGGAAGTAAGCATCATATAAAGTTGCAATTTGGTCTGAATATCAACCTCTTCGCTTCTGAATCCTTTTTTTGTTTCTTCGAACGATTTTTCCGGCTGCCCGTTTTGCAGGTAATAGTTGGCGAGCGAAAAATGTACAAATCCGTTTTCAGGGTCAATTTCTTTAATTTTCTGATAGTATTTCATGGCACTCACCGAATCGCCCTGGCTCTGGAATAAATCGGCCATCAACCCGTAATATTTGGGTTCGTCGGGATTGCTCTCAATCAGTTTTTCAATTTCGTTAAATGCCTTTTCTATCTGCCCTGTTTCTTCGTACAACTGTTGTTTGGCCACCGAAATTTGTTCGTTTATCCCGGCTTGTTTTTCCAGTTTATTGTACGTTTCAATGGCTTGTTCAAATTCTCCGGCATTAGACAACAAAAGAGCCTTCCGATAGAGAAAATCCAAATTTTCGGGTTCAGCTTCGATTAATTCATTATAAACTTCTGCAGCTTTGCCATACTGGCGGGTTTGCTGGTAAATCTGTGCCAGCAATATTTTATACCACTTGTTTCCAGGGTTCAGTCTAATAGCTTTTTCGAGTAAAAGCGATGCACTGGTAAAATCGTTATTGGCGGCATGAATACTGGCCAGCTCGTACATGGCTGCCGAAGAATTGGGATCAATATTCAAACAACCCGAAAAGAGTTGAATGGCTTTTTGCGGATTGCCCAGTGCTTTTTCCTTCAGGGCCTCCACAAACAAATATTCAAACTTTTTCTGATCATCCTCGGCTAAATCAACTGTATCCTGAGCGGCATTATTTGATTGATTTTCTTCCTGTTCTGCAACTTTTTTAACTCCTGAACACGAAAAAATTATTCCGATCAGAAGCAAAAAGGTCAGCCATTTTATAGTAATATTCTTCATTTTTCAATTATTTCCGGTATGTCCAAAACCTCCTGCACCGCGTTGTGTTTCGTTGAGTTCTTCCACCAAATTCCATTCCACTTGTTCGTGCGAGGCAATCACCATCTGGCAAATGCGCTCGCCGTTCTCAATCACAAATTCCTCGTTGGAAAGATTAACAAGAATGACCCTTATTTCCCCCCTGTAATCGGCATCGATGGTTCCGGGCGTGTTTAAAACCGTAATTCCTTTTTTTATTGCCAGTCCGCTGCGTGGCCTTATCTGCGCCTCATAACCTTTGGGTAATTCAATAAACAATCCGGTGGGTATCAATTTCCGTTCCAGTGGTTTCAACACAACCGGTTCATTCAAATAAGCGCGCAAATCTACTCCTGCCGACATTTCTGTGCTGTATTCCGGCATCGGATGATTGGATTGATTAACTATTCTAACCTGCATATATTCCTGTTTTTTAAAAGACCGCTAAGATAAAGTTTTTCACAGAGACGGCACATGCGATTAACATTATTTATTAATTCGGCTGTTGATTCAACCATTTGGTTAACAATCAAATAATCATCAGGTTCGCCATAATGTCATCTGAAACAAATAAACCTTCACGTGTTAGTGTAAAAATCCCGTTGTGCTCTGTTACCTTCTTATTCTGAATGTATTTTTCAATTTCGCGGGCAAAATAATCCGCTTTGTTTTTACCAAACCGCTCGCTGATAGTTCCCGGTGAAAGGCCCCATTTGGTGCGAATATTTGTTAAAATATACTCGTTGAACTTGTCTTTTTCCGATAACTGTTCTTCCTGAAAATACGATGATTTATTTTCGATGGCATTGCAGTAAGCTTCAACATGAGCCACATTCCAGCGGCGTGTTTCGCCATCAAACGAATGGGCCGACGGACCCAGCCCGAGGTATTTTCCGCCCGTCCAGTAGGCCGTGTTGTGTTTCGAGTATTTTTTATTCCGCTTCCGCGCAAAATTGGAGATTTCGTATTGCTCAAATCCTGCATCTAAACAACTGTCCAACAAAATATTAAACTGTTCAACACTTTCATTTTCCGAAAGTTCAGTCAGCGTACCTTTCTTCAGCCAGGTATAAAAAGGGGTTCCTTCGTGGTACGTTAAATGGTAGGCCGAAAGATGTTCTGCCGGAAGTTGAAAAGCACTATTCAGGCTATGTTTCCATTGTTGGGAAGTCAATCCGGGCAAGCCATAAATCAGATCAATACTAATGTTGTTGAAACCTGATTTCACTGCGTTTTCAACGGAATTTACCGCCTGTTTTGCGGTATGCCGGCGGTTCATTTTTTTCAGGTGTTCGTCATGAAACGACTGAATTCCAATGCTAAGCCGGTTTATCCCGGCATGAAAAAGTGAAGTAAGATAAGCCTGGTTTAAATCATCGGGGTTGGCTTCGAAAGTGATTTCGGCATCTGGTGTAACTGTAAACTCTTTGTGCAACAGATTCAGAATTTCTGCCAGCTCATTTTCTGTTAAAACCGAAGGAGTACCTCCACCAAAATAAATTGTTTCAACAGGTTCGTTCTGTAAAAAAAATTTTCTGGAAACAATTTCGTTGGCCAAAGCATTGAGAAATACGGATGTGAGATTTTGATTTACAGTTTTATAAAAATCGCAATAGTAACATTTTTGGCGGCAAAAGGGGATATGAATATAAATTCCTGCCATACTTTTTGTTACTTTGCTTTGGTTACTAATTCAGAAAATTAATGAAAATAAAACTTTTTATAAAGCCTTTAGCCTGGCTGGCTCTCATTTGTTATGGACTGTTTATTCCGGCCAGCGATCTGCCCACCAAACCATTTTTAACCATTCCGCATTTCGACAAAATAGTACATTTTGGATTGTTTTTTGTTTTTTGCCTCCTGCTCTTCAGGCCTTTTCGCAGATTAAATGTTAACCCTTACATTTTTGCACCGGCTGTTTCAATTATTTTAGGTGCTTTGCTCGAAATTACACAACACATACTGTCTTCAACACGAAGCAGCAATTTATACGACTTTATGGCAAATACCGCCGGAATAGTTGCTTCCATCTTCTTTTTCTATTTTTTTGTTTCAGGAAAAAAATGGGAACCAATATTTTAGCAGAATGCTGAACTTATAGTTTCAAAGCTTTATAAGATCATCGTATTTTTCGATATCCTTCCCAATTATTTCCAGCGAGGTTTCCTTGTAAAATTTGGCAATTTCGGAACGCAGTTTATCGTATTGTGAATGAACCGGGCACAATGGTTTTGAAGGATCGTGTGTACGGCAGGGTTCTAACCTGATTAAGCAGTTGGTAAAAAACTCTTCGCCATCAACTTTGGTAACAATATCCCAAAGAGAAATATCCTGTGTTTTTTTGGCCAAAGCAAATCCTCCGTTGGGCCCTTTTGTTGAAACCAGCAGTTTTTGTTTTACCAGGTTTTGCAAAATTTTACCCAAAAAAGGAGAAGACAAACCCAAATCTTCGGATATTTTTTTAATCCCAATCATTTGATCTTCCTTCGAAAATTTCGCGAGATAAATCAGTGCCCTTAAAGCGTATTTACATGTATTAGACAGCATAATTCCTGTGTTTTAATTTAACTTCTTTTATTTCTTATATTCTATTTTAGTGGAATTTTTGCAATTCTCCGGGCATGGCGTCCGCCTTCAAACTCGGCATTTAAATAAGCCTCTACAATATCAATAGCTTCCTGGTTTGTAACAAACCTGGCAGGAATAGCACAAATGTTGGCATCGTTGTGTTGTTTTGCCAAAGCTCCAATTTCGGCATTCCAACAAATGGCCGACCGGATATTCTGATGCTTATTGGCCGTTATGCTAATTCCCTGACCACTTCCGCAAAACGTTATTCCTTTTTCATACTCACCTTTTTCAATGGCCTCGGCTATTGCATGGGCAAAATCAGGATAATCGCAACTCTCAGGGGAATAGCACCCAAAATCTTTATACGGAATTCCTTTCTCCTGAAAATATTTTATAATGACTTGTTTTTTTTCAAACCCCGCATGGTCGCTCGCAAGTGCTATTACAGTATCTTCTAACTTCTTCATTCGTGCAAAATTAATACTTTTTGATATTTATTTCATTTTTTCTTTTTGTTAATTTAAAACTGGAAAAATTAAAAATTTAAATATATGATATTCAGATTATTAAAAATACAAGTACCTTTAATTCTTATTTCGTCTTAATAAATTTTTGAGGTCTCTTTTTTCAATTTTATAAACAGTAAAAACAAAAATGGCCAGAAATAAAGTGTGAAACGGATATTTTACTGCCGGTTGCAAATGGTTGGTAAAGTGAGAACAACCAAAAAGCACGAGGGCAACCAAAAAATAAGTTCCTATCCGTTTTAAATTGTAAGGAACGGGGTAATATTTCTGCCCCAGGAAATAGGAAATCACCATCATGATAAAAAAACTGATTAACAGGGTTGCTGCCGAGCCTTTGTAGCCATATAACGGAATCAAAATAAAATTGAGGGTGATGGTAATTACTGCCCCGGTTATTGAAATATAGGCCCCGTAGCGCGTCATATCGGTGAGTTTATACCACAACGAAAGCGTGAAATAAATACCAAAAAACAGGTTGGCCAGCATAATAACCGGAACAATTGAAAAACCCTCTTCATATTCTATCGGAATAATAAGTTTTATGATATCGATATAAAGCATCATTCCCAGAAAAATCAGCAACCCGAAAACCACAAAATACTTCATGATATCGGCATTGATTTTTTTATCGTATTTGCTTTCGGCCCGCGAAAAAAAGAAGGGTTCAAAAGCATAGCGGAAGGCCTGGATAAACATGTTCATCAAAACGGCAATTTTTACTCCCGCCCCGTAAATTCCCAACTGTTCCATCGGATTTTGATCTTCCGGAATCAGAAAAGGAATCAGAATTTTATCGATTTGCTGAATTAAAATACCAGCCATTCCTACCACCAGGATGGGAAAAGAATAACTCAGCATTTTTTGAAGCAGTGCCCTGTCGAAATAGAATGAAAATTTGAATATTTCGGGCAGTAACAGCAAAAGAGTTACAATGGATGCCAGCAGATTTGAAATAAAAACATAGCCCACGCCAATGTCGGAGGAATACACCAACTGCACAACCGAATCGGGGTTGTTCTCCATCAACCTTGGACAAAGCAGCAGGAAAAAGAGGTTAAACGCAATGTTAAAACCAATGTTAATCAATTTAATCACCGCAAATTTCACAGGCCGGTTGTTTAGCCGCAGCCGGGCAAACGGAATAGCGGTAAAAGCATCAATAGCCAGTATAAACCCGAACCATAAAATATACTCAGGGTGTTCAGGATATTGAATGAGCGCCGCCAGCTCGTTTTTAAAAAGCAGGATTAAAACCAAAAACAGAGACGAAGAAAAAAACAGCGAAATCAATGCGGTGGAATAAACTTTTTCGGATTCGGAATTTTTGGAGGCAAACCTGAAAAAACCCGTTTCCATTCCGTAGGTTAAAAACACCATTAAAAAAGCAACGTAGGCGTATAAATTGGTTACTATTCCATATTCACTGGGCACAAACAAGTTGACATAGAGCGGCATCAGCCACCAGTTTAAAAACCGGCCGACTATACTGCTCATGCCGTAAATAACTGTTTCTCCTGCTAATTTTTTTAATGGATTCAAAGTTGCTGTATTTTGAAGCAAAGATAGTATTTATATAAATTTTATCTTTGAAAAGAAATTTTGTTGAAAATGAATAAAACTTTTTTCCCGGCAGTACTGATTATTTTTTTGTTCGTAACTTTTATTTCCTGTTCGAACAAACCAAAACGTTCGCGAAAACCGGTAAGCAGCATTACAATTGAACCGCGTGCCCGAAATTATATTTACGGAAATTCAGTTGCAGTTGATGTAAAAACCAAACTGCGCAACGGCGAAATTGACAACATTAAACTCTATTATGAAGACGAACTGATAAAAGAGAGCAGCGACCTCGAATTCAGGGCCCAAAATGTGGTACTCAAAAATGTTGGACGGAATATCTTCAGGGTAGTGGCCATGAAAACCGACAGTGTGAGCAACACGCGGGTTATTTCGGTAAATGTGGTTTCTGATATTGAACCGCAACAATTCACCTACAAAACCGTGAACAACTATCCGCATAACACCAATTTTTATACACAGGGACTGGAAATACACAACGGATTTTTATACGAAGGCACAGGCGAAAACGGATCTTCGGGCTTATTTAAAACTGACCTGAAAACGGGAAATATTTTGCATGAATACCTTTTAGACGATAAATATTTTGGGGAAGGAATTACCATCTTGAACGATAAAATTTACCAGCTCACTTACCGCGCCCAAAAAGGTTTCGTTTACAATTTAAGCGATTTTGCGTTAATCGACTCTTTTCAGTTTAAATCACAACAAGGCTGGGGATTGACTAACGACGGACAAAACCTGATTATGAGCAACGGTTCGCACGAAATTATTTGGCTCGACCCTGAAAATTATTCTGAAATAAAACGCATTCAGGTGGCCAATAACAAAGGGATAATCAACAATATAAATGAGCTGGAATATATTGACGGTAAACTTTTTGCCAATATATATACCACCGAAATGATTATTGAAATTGACCCGGAAACAGGAAAAGTACTTTCTGAAATAAATATGAACGGCATTCTGAACATGTATCAGAAACCAGGTGAAAAAATCGATTACATGAACGGAATTGCCTGGGATGCTGAAAATGACCGTCTCTTTGTAACCGGTAAATGGTGGCCGCGCGTATTTGAGATTGAGTTGGTTCCTTCAGAATAGTGTGGGATTATCGCCATATTTCACTCTTCCCAAATGTTTATATGCCAGTTCGGTAGCTTCTCTTCCGCGAGGTGTTCGTTTAATAAATCCTTCTTTTATCAGAAATGGTTCGTACACCTCTTCAATGGTTCCGCTGTCCTCTCCCACTGCTGTTGAAATGGTTGTAATTCCCACCGGTCCGCCTTTAAATTTATCGATAATGCAAAGCAGAATCCGGTTGTCCATTTCATCCAGCCCGTATTTATCGATATTCATGGCTTTCAATGCCATTTTTGTAATATCGATATCAATTTTCCCGGTTCCTTTTACCTGCGCAAAATCGCGCACACGGCGCAGCAACGAGTTCACAATTCGCGGTGTTCCGCGGCTCCGACCGGCAATTTCTTCAGCGGCATCTTCATCAATTTCTACTTCAAGAATTTGTGCCGAACGTTTTACAATTTCTTTTAAAACGGTATTGTCGTAATATTCGAGGTGCGAATTAATGCCAAAGCGAGCCCGCAGCGGCGATGTTAATAAGCCCGAACGGGTGGTGGCACCAATCAGGGTAAACGGTTGCAGTTCCAGTTGTACGGAACGTGCACTGGGCCCCTTGTCAATCATTATATCGATCCGGAAATCTTCCATGGCCGAATAAAGATATTCTTCCACAATGGGCGACAACCGGTGAATTTCGTCGATAAAAAGG
>Ga0194138_10001887_pt1 | contig 10026 bp, 14 predicted proteins | sample TARM_MetaG_T2_14_FD_134022 | JGI IMG/M metagenome (GOLD analysis project Ga0194138, IMG submission 134022) | Freshwater microbial communities from Pennsylvania, USA, analyzing microbe dynamics in response to fracking - TARM_MetaG_T2_14 (version 2) | ecosystem: Environmental > Aquatic >...
ATGCCGCCCCGCAGCCGGTGGCTATGGTCGATGCGAACGACGACGGCATGTGGGCCGACATACTGCCGGACGTGACCGTGAAGGTTGGGCAAATGCTCTACGCCGCCCCCATCGCGCAGACCGCCCCGCGCTGCCAGTGCTGCGGGTATCTGGTGACCGATAGCGAGCATCGTGGTTGCCTACGTGCCGCCACGCCCGCCCAAGGAGCTGGCGATGCCAGCGCGTAACACCGACAACGAGAAGCCCGGAACGCGCTACGGCAAGCGCGTCGTGCTGCGGTCGGGCTTCATCCTCTGCGGCCAGACCAAGTACGTCGCGCTATTGGTGCGCTGTGACTGCGGGCGAGTCGATCTGGTGCGCAAGTCGATGCTTGTCAGCGGGTATGCCGATCAGTGCGTCGAGTGCAAAGCGGACGAGCGCTCAGCCGTGATGATCGATCAATGGGCGCAGAGAAAGCGCGGAATGAACAGGGAGAACAGGGTATGAACAAGGTATTGGTTGATCGGGAGCTGCTGCCGTGCCCGTTTTGCGGGCAACAAGACGCCTTCGTCGAGCAGCTGGATTCGGATGCCTCGGTGGTTATCTGCCAGGGTATGGTTGACGAGCACAGCGCCTGCTTGGCGCGCGGACCAGTCAGCGTGCAGCAAAGCGAAATGGAAGACCAGCCTGGCAGGGATGCAGCTATCGCGGAATGGAACCGCCGCGCCCGGCCCGCAGAGGCGGAAGGGGTGGCGATCAAGAAATTCGAGTTCGAGATTGGCGAAGGTGGCCCTGTAACGGAGCCTCTAGTTCGCTACAAGGACCACCTCGCCGCCCTGTCAGCCGTGACCGCCGAGCGGGATAGGCTGCGGAAGGATGCAGAGCGGTGGCGCTACGTCAGCCTACAGGGCGACGACACGCACTGGCTCAACCTGCTGCGCGTCGATCTGGATGATTTCGGCGGAAACATCAACGCTGCGGTAGATGCGCTGATTGATGGCGAAGCGCCCGCCATGGCTGCGAAGGAGGCGTGATATGGCAACACCAGACGAGTGGATGCAGAGCAAGACAGGCGACCATCGGCACGTCGAGCGGGCCAAGCTAACGCGCATCTTCAAGCCTCAGCCATGGATCGTGGCCTGCCCGATATGCCGAGGTTACAGCCTAGAAAAGCGCTGGTGTCACAAGTGCGGCGGCGCTGGCGTCGTTGAAACGTCTAGCCACTGACCCCCAGCTGCTGAGTCTGGAAGTCACCCCCTAACCCCACCCAAACACACAGCCTGCCGGCGAGAGTCGGCGGGGAGGTATTCGTATGGCCTGCGAAATGTGCACGGATACAGATGGCAATTCGTGCTTTCCAGATTACGGCCCGGCGCCGCACACCTGCTTCTACAAGATCCCGGGCGCCGCCATTGGACAGAGCGTCACCTTGCCGCGCGATCAATGGCCCGACAACTTCCAAGAGGATCCAGAAGTGCCCGGTTGCGGCACGTACTGGTGTTCTCATTGCGGCGAAGGAAAGCCAGAAGCCGCCTAACCCCACACGCAGCAGGAGATAGACATGCACACAGACAAGGCGATAGCAGAGTTCGAGGCGGCCTTCGTGGCGGGAATGGTCGAGGAGTTCGGTGAGGGTTACAGGTCGTCAGCTGAACATATGCTGACCGATGGCTCCGTGATCGCGAAGTACGCCAAGTGGGCCTGGTTTGCGTCAAGGCGTGAGCTGGTAGTTCAGCTTCCTGATGACGGGATTGATGACTGCCGAGAGGCCTGGCCTGGCCGCTGCCGCGACACCTTTGATTGCGGCTATAACTTCGCAAGCTGGCGTCACGAGCAGGCCATCGAAGCAGCCGGCGTAACGGTGAGGGGGTGAGAGATGTTCATGACTCCGCAGGAAGTGGCGGACCTGACCGGATACCAGAAGCCCAGCAAGCAGATTGCCTGGCTGACGGCTGAGCGGTTCGGATTCGTAGTAGGCGGCGACGGCCATCCCAAGGTGCTGCGCGACGTTGTATTGTCGCGTCTTGGAGCCGTCAGATCATCGAAGAAGGAGCCGCAGCTTAGGCTGACGGGATGAGGACACGAGCATGCGCCCGAGGAAGAAGGACCGGCATCTGCCGGCGTGCATGTACCCGAAGCACGGTGCGTACTATCTGGTGCGCAATGGGAAGTGGGAGCGACTGAGCGCGGATCTGCAGGAGGCTCTGCTGATATACGCCAAGCGCATCGCTGCAGGGAAGCAGGGCGGCATGCCGGGCCTCATTGATCGAGCGCTGGCCCATCACCGCAAGAAGATCAGCGAGAACACCGCCAAGCAGTACGAGGCGGCGGCCGAGAAGCTGAAGACGATCTTCGCCGAGTTCGAGCCGCATCAGGTGCTGCCAAAGCACGTCGCCGCGGTGAAGATGGAGCTGGCCGACACGCCTAACATGTGCAACCGCATCTTGTCGTTCCTACGCATCGTGTTCGGCTATGCCTTGGAGTGGCAAGAGGTCGACTCAAACCCCTGCATCGGCATCACCAGACACGCAGAGGGCCGGCGAGACAGGTACATCACCGATTCGGAATTCGCCGCCCTGCTCAATGCGGCCAGCCCCTACATTCGATCCATCCTCGAAATGTGCTACCTGACCGGTCAGCGCATCGGGGACGTGATTGCCATCCGCTTGGCAGATATTAGCGACGAGGGTGTGTCATTCGTGCAGGAGAAGACCGGCGCAAAGTTGATCGTCGCAATGACGCCTGACCTGCAGGCCGTAATCGATCGAGCCAAGGCGCTGCCGCGCAAGGTTCGCACTTTGACCCTGTTCTGCTCGCGTGCCGGCAAGCCGGTCAGCTATGAGACGGTGAAGGAAGCGTTCCAGGCGCTGCGCGAGAAGACTGGAATTCATGACGTGAAGATCCACGACATCCGCGCCAAGTCCCTGACCGATGCTGATCGGGAAGGAAAGAATGCGCAGACACTAGGCGGCCACACGGACGCAAGAATGACCGCTCGCTACCTGCGCGGCCGGTTGCCCAAGATCGCCCAGGCGCCGACAATGCCGTCCCGGATCGGCTGAAGTATTAGACAGGATCGATGAGTATTAGACAGAAAGCCTCAGAGGCCACCAACGACGGGCTTTCTAGCCACACGCCAGTAATGCAGCAATAGTGTAAGAATCATGCCGCAGGCCGCGCAGAATCATCGCTTCAGCGATTAGCTGTCTAAAATACAACCGTTACATAGCGCATCTACAGGCCAGAAAACACGCGGCACGCTGACTTAGTATTAGACAGCCAAGGAGGCACGATGCCCGTCCGAATCATCGTCTGCGGAGGCCGCGACTACGCCGACCGCGATCACGTTTTCAGGGTGCTGGACAAGATCCACACCTTGCGCAGCATCTGCGAAATCATCCAGGGCGATTGCCCGACCGGAGCCGATCGTTTCGCAAGAGAATGGGCGCTCAACAGAGGCCAGCCGTTCACCCGATGCCCGGCCGAATGGGAGAAGTACGGCAAGCGCGCCGGCCCGATCAGGAACCGGCAGATGCTCGAGCTTAAGCCAGACGGCGTGGTCGCCTTCGACACGGGCGGTCCAGGCACTCGCGACATGATCACCGCAGCACAGGAGGCCGGAGTCCCGGTCTACCGTCCTCGCCCGTCCGGGCAACTCTAATTCCCCTTCACCGCGTCATACGCTTTCTCACACGACGACCCAGCTATTCCTCGCTCGTCGGCGACTCCAGCATAGAGTTGAGCAGCCTCTCCAACCCTGCCGAGCACGTCGGCTCGCACTCGGGCGGCGCCTTCGGCTGCCTGGCTGAGCTGGGCAGTGATGGCATTGCCGGCGTCACGACTGCGCTGCTCAGCTGCGGCGAGGCGCTGCTGCAGGCGCTCAAGAGCATTGCCAGCGCGCTCAGCATCAGTACGCGCTGCAGCCAATTGTTCCTGTGCCTCTGCATCTGCTTTCTCCGTCACGGCATGGCGCCGCTGGTTTTCCTGAATAACGAACAGCGCAGCGCGGCGGTCGCGCTCGCTGACTTCGGTGCGGTAGGAGGCAAGATCAGCCTGCGCCTGCACGGCGTCAGACTGAGCAGATAGGACCCGTAGTTGCTGCCCGCCTGTCACAACGGCCAGAGCCAGCACCCACCAGGCCCAGCCGGGCACGAACTTCAGCCAGGCGTTCATCGCATCACCTCACGCACGGCCGCGGCGAAGTTACGCCCCCACTTGGCGCGAAGCTCGGCGCGTTGCTCAGCAGTGCCGCGGTCGTATGCCCCCGGGCGCCACGTCTTCAGGTACAACCGCCAGGCGCCTTCCACGTCATCCTCGCTCGGCAGGCGGCCCGGATCGCTCCACAGCAGCAGGCGAGCCAGGCCAGCGGCGAGCACGTCGTCATGCTCAATAGCGTTCCAGATCGATCGGTTGTTCGGTGCCACGCCGCGGGCGCGGTACAGCGCCGCGGCATAGTCTTCGGTCGCCTCATGCGTGCGAACGCCAGCCACCATCCCGCCGCCGATCTCACCCTGCCAGAATGACCGGGCCGGGCCGTTGCCCACCTGGCGACGGTGGACGAAGCGGCTTTCCTGCAGCCCGATAGCCAGCAGTATGATCTCTGCCTCTCGGCTAGACATCCGCGCAGGCAGCAGCGCGAGAGCGGGCGCTATGGCTCGCTCCCGTATTTCAGAGAGGGTCATGTTTTCTCCAGGCAGAAAAAAGCCCCGGCTGGCGGGGCTTTAATATGAGGACAGAGGCTAGATGACGCGAACTTTCCCGCTATAACCGGTAATCCCGCTCGCGCTGAACCCTGACAGGACAAGCCTTAGCATCCCGCCGTTATCTGATGCTGCCACAGTGATGGCGGCAGGACTCCCCGCGTCGAGCCGCACTGTATTACCGCAAGTCAATACGCCGGAAATGACGTCCTGCTGGCTATGCGCCACCAGAATGTCAAAGCGGACGGTCGCCAAGTTAGGGTTCCAGCGAATCTTGGTATCGATCGTCATTGTTCCAGATGAAAGCGATACGCTACAGAACGGTATGGTTCCGCCAATGTTGAAGCATTCCCCTGTGTAGGCAAGCGGAACAACACCGGTTGCGCCAGAGCTGTCCGCAGAATTACGGAACCAAGGGGTGCCGAACCCAAGATCGCTGTTAAATATGTAATCATTCCGGCGAACCTGGCAGCCCCCAGGGATGGTCCATCCAGCCGGCGCGGCTACCCAGGAAGAATGGTTGAGGTTGGACAGCGCCTGAGACGGCAAATGAACCTCGTGCGTACATCCAGGCCCAAACGTGACAGCCCCCTCATTCTTATTGGCCGACCCGTAATAACCGTCGATCCAGTTATCAACGTTAATATCGACTAAGTTGTCTTCAAACTCACAATAGTCAATGACCAAGTTGTTCAAGTTAGCAGCGGTTGACTTGATTGCCTCATCGCACAGCTCAAAGTAGACGCCCATGATGGCCATGCTGTAGACGATGCTCTTGAGATGGACACCTACCTTGGCTCCTTCGGCAGAGCATCCAGCAGGCAGCTCGACGCCCTGAACACCGGCATCGAACTGGAACACAACGCCCTTGCTCAGTCCGAGCGGACTGATGCCGCTGCCATGCACGCTGTCAAACGTCATCGTGTTATTGGTGTCGTCGTATTGGAAAATCGGCATGGAGTCTGCGCGATCTTCGCGGAAGGGGCGCCCTTGGATGTCTCTCTGTGCCAAATAGAAACAGCGGTCTGTCCAGATCATGCGCTCGGTGAAGTTGGTCGCATACAGTTTTTCGAGCACGCACCCATGAAGCCAGTTCTTCAGCTTTATCGGCGTACTACAATCTTTGAAATTGAATCCAATAATTGCCGAGTTGTAGTGAATCGTGCCTGCGCCTTCATCGGGTTGCGTCCAGTTAGTCGCGCCGCCGAGGGATACCGTCGAAAACTGACCGGTGCCTGATTCGAAAATCACGGAAGCGCCGTCGCCGATAATCTGGCTGTTATTGCCGATCAACCGTACACCTTGACCTTCGACGCCGACTGTCGGGATGCGCTGAGGGATGAAGACGGTTCCGACAATTTTCACCTGCGACCCAGGTGGAAAATGTAACTCGCCGCCTCCTGCCGGTATATCGTCGAGAGCGCGCCGAAGTGCCGGCGCGTCATCGGTAACTCCGTCCAGCGCCAGATTGTATTTGTGCACCCATGCGAAAAGCTCACGATCCAGTATGCTCGATAGCGAGTCGCCGCCGTGGCCCACCCGCAGGGAGTCCACCATATACTCCGTGCCGTTGGAAAGCTCCTGCCGCAGCACTGCATCACCGACCGACACGAAGTTGATTGATTCAGTCGGCCAGTTGCCGGTGAGCGTGTATGGCAAGTCAAGGCTTGCGGCGGCACGATAGAATTCGCCGTCTTTGCGAAATATCTGGTTGTACGCAGAGATAACCAGCCCGGCCGCATAGTCACCTATGACATAGAGCGCGGCGCCTTGCTCAAACGCATCGTACTGAGCCTGCATGTCGACGAGGTTTTGACCGGCCTTGGCGACGGCCTGGTCAGATTTCTCGTTTGCCAAATCAGCAGTTGCTACTGCCTCGCTTGACTTTGCGTTTGCGTCATTTATCTCCGTTTGTTGTTGCTGGTCGATCATGACCAGCTTGTCAAATACGTCTTCGTGCACCTCTGCATAAAACTTGCCCTGGTTGCGCAAGTCGGTTAGTTGCAGCAAATCGACGTGACGAGTGACCTTTACTTTCTCAACGGAAAGCGGAGCTGCCGTGAAGGTAATCGTGCCTCCGCTCTCATCGCCCGCACCGGTGACGGTGTAATCCGAGTTCAGCGAAAGGGGCGCAGTGACACCCGTTACTGTGTTGGTCGCTTCTACGATCAAATCGGCTGACGAATTGAACTTGAACCCGATCGGAAAACTGGTGGCAACACCGTTTCCGACGAAGGCTGCAACGTTGGTGCTGGTTTGAACGGTCATGGCCGGTCCTTTCGTGCGGGCAATAAAAAGCCCCGCTCATTGGCGGGGCCTGGAATTTGGGCAATAAAAAACCCGCCGAAGCGGGTCTTGTGGTTAGCGAATTCAGCCGTCTTTAAGCCAACTAATCAGTGGCTCTGTAGTTGCTCGATGGGCGAAGACAAGCCAGCCCCCTATGACAGCGGCCGCCGCCGTCGCTAGAAGCCAAATTTCTTGGTGAATCGCCGCGCTATAGAGCGCCATGGCTGCGGAGCGGTACTCGGCCGTGCGGCCCGTATAAAATGTCGCATCCATGAAGACTCTGCGATGCTCAGCCTGAGCATGCGTGTAGTCCTGAAAAAAGATCGCCAGAGCAAAGGCTAATAAAACAGCCGCAGCAGCAACCAGCAGAACCACACCAATGCGCTGCGCTCGGCCGAGTGGTTCGGAAAGCCCAATCAGCGGGTGGGCGCCTTTTCGGCACGCCAGCAAAAGCCTAACGACAAGAGATGCCGTCAACACAACGGCAATAAGATCTGCCGTCGCCCATGCTGACCAAACTTCTGTTTCCGGAACGATATCGCCCAGGTCAATGGGCCCGCCAATGATCGGGCCTCCTGTATAGATCGTCACACCCCCTCCTTAGCTAAGCACCGCAGCCGCCCATGCAGCACCGATGCAGCCTGCCATAATCAAGAGCCACCAGAGAAACCACTGCATTCCTTCCTTAACGGCAAGGATTGCTGCGGGTATTGATCCAATCCTGCCGCCATCAATATCCGTAGCTATCGAGATACCCACGAAAGTCGCCGGAAAGAAAATAGCCATCGCGATATAGGCAGACCATGGCGGAGGCGCCGCAGCAGCTCCAATCGTTGCGAGCAGGACTGGTGCCACGACAATCCACAGCAGTGATATAACCACGGACATAGACATCCTTATCTGAACACGTCGGAAACTGTATCGACCACCGCACCGGTAGTGTCGAGGTAGTTCCGAGAAGGCGAGATTAAGAAGCGCTGTGCGTTTTCTTTTTCAATTCGTCTTTCCATCCTACGAAGTGATCCAGGATTCAGCGCCTCTTGCAGGCTATGAAGGAACAAGTAGTCAAGCGCTGCGCGAGTGTAAAACAGATTTGCGAAAGGCGTATTCTGGATTGTGTAACGCACAGCCGCCGCTGCCGTATCGTCACCATCGCGCGCCCTAGCGAACAGGTCATACCCGCCGTCGATCAGGCCCAGCGTCGGACCTGACAGCGACTGCGTGAGCCCGCCGCCGAAGCGGTTGGCTTCGCCGAACAGGAAGTCTCCATACAGGCCAAGCGCACCACCCTGCAGCATCGCAGCCACCCAAGTCTTCGGGTCGTCTGCGGGCCTAGGCTCGCGTCCTTTTAGCAGATCCTTCGTGGCCATGGCGCCATAGCCGAACAGCGTAGTCCACAGCATCAGCTGAGCGATACCGAGCTTCTCGCCGTTGCCACTGCGCATGGCCTGGATCAGCTCGCGCCCAGGATTGGCACCGTAAGCCCCAGGCTGATAGCCACGGCCATACAGCTCTCGGCCGAACGACTTCTGCAGAATGGCCACAGGGAATGCCTTGAACTGACCGACGAACCGCAGAAGTTCGCCGGCTACGGTTCCGGGTTGAGTGCCGCGGCGCATCATGGCGCGCGTCCTGGCGTCCGGCTCGATGACGGCATAGCTGGCCCGATCGGTGATATAGCTGCGCAAGCTGCCGCGCAGTTCCTCGCGCAGTTCAGAAACAGCCGCGTCGTTGACCGTGCGACCCTTGCTGGTGAGGTATCCGGCGAGATCCGCTTCAGCGATATCGTCGATGCCCTGGGCTGTCATGTACTCGCGGCCGTCGGCCTGCTTGGCTCCCGTCCTCCTTACCAGATCCCACTTGCCAGCATCGAAGTCGAACAGCTCAAGCGTGCGCCGCAGATCAGGGTTCATCTGGTCCCAGTTCAGTGAACGGTTGTAGGCCAGGTGATGACTCATCATCAGCGCCGCGGTGCTGCGCATGGTGTCTGTCCACCACGTCAGGCCGTTAAGCTTGAAGAACAGCTGCTGCGCGCGGCTCATCTTTCCGCCAAGCGAATCGTCGGCGCTGAACTTGCTCACTACCTCCCCGCGCACGCTGTCGAAGAACACGCCGAGCGTCGATAGGATTTCACGCTGCTCGGCAGGTTTTTTGCCGCTCACAAGCCCACCGATCAACGAGCCCATTGAGGACAGCATGCCCTTGCCCTGATAGCGCATCTCACTGGCGGCTACCGGAAGGTCCGTCACCGCCGAGATCACGGCGCCACCCAGCTTGGCCATGGACTGCCAGGCGCGCAGGTTGGATGCCACACGGGCGCCAACATGGTTGACAGCCATGCGGGACGTGCCGTCGATTTCCGAGAAGCGTGTCTTGAGCAGCCCGTTGCGATCCTGCTGGAATTTGCGCAGGCCTTCCGGGTCATTCTTCAGATCAAGCTGCAGCTCGTCGAGCGCGGCGCTCCAGTTGCTTTCAGGGTTGGTGCCCAGGCGACGCATCAGGCCGGTGCTGTCACCCGAGCGGTCGAGGCCACCAAGGAATGCTTCGCGCAGCGAGCCGGTGCCGTAGACCTTGTTGTACCGGTTCCACGCAACGCCGTCCTTGAAGTGCAGCACGCGCTCGGCGCTGACCTTCTTGGCCAGGTTGCGCGGACCTTTAAAGCCTGTCGGTTCTGGCGTGGTAGCTTTCAGGTGCACACCAGAGACCAGATTGTTGTAGGTGGCCAGCAGGAAGCCATCCACGTCTGAGCCCGCCTCGAAGGTGCGTTCGTCCAACAGCGGCAGGATCTCGTCGCGACATTACTGGAAACCGGCGCGCTGAATCTTGTACGGGTCGTGGGACTGGCGCACCACGTAGCCGGGCAGCTTGCGAATGAAGGCGCCCGCGCGGTTCGCGTCGATCCTGGCCGTCTCCTGGTATTTCTGCATGATCTTGGCGATCGACACGGCCTCCTTGCTCAGGCCATCCAGCGGACGATCCATGCCGATACGCCAGAGCGCGTCGGCGATATCCTGGTCGAGATCGCCGCGGGTCAGGAACGGCAGCAGGCCCTCTTTGTCGA
>Ga0194138_10001888_pt1 | contig 10022 bp, 9 predicted proteins | sample TARM_MetaG_T2_14_FD_134022 | JGI IMG/M metagenome (GOLD analysis project Ga0194138, IMG submission 134022) | Freshwater microbial communities from Pennsylvania, USA, analyzing microbe dynamics in response to fracking - TARM_MetaG_T2_14 (version 2) | ecosystem: Environmental > Aquatic >...
AGCCCGGCGAGCACCCCGTGTCGTCGGCCGACCGGCGTTCGGACGGGTTCGCAGATCACGACGTCGGCGAGCGCCTGCGCACCTCGGAAACTGGTGTTACTCATCTCGGTCCTCTTGTCCTGTCAGGCGCTCTCGATGACGGCGGCCATACCTTGGCCACCGCCGATGCACATCGTCACGAGGGCCTTGCCCCCACCTCGGCGCCGCAGCTCGTGCAGGGCCGACGTGGTCATCCGGGCCCCGGTCGCGCCGATCGGGTGGCCGAGCGAGATGCCCGACCCGTTGACGTTGAGCTTGTCCCGATCGTCCCAGCCCCACTGCGAGAGCACGCCCAGAACCTGGCAGGCGAATGCCTCGTTGAGCTCGACCAGGTCGAGATCGTCGAACCCGAGTCCGGTCCGGGCGAAGAGCTTCTCGACCGCTACCACGGGACCCAGGCCCATGGTGGCCGGAGCGCAGCCGGCGGCGGCCCACCCGGTGAGGTAGCCCATCGGTTCCAGGCCGAGCTCGTCGAGCTTGTCCTCCGCGACGACGAGCATGGCGGACGCGGCGTCGTTCTGCTGACTGGCGTTGCCCGCCGTGGTCACCCCGTCCGGCATGACCGCACGCAGTCCCGCCAGGGACTCAGGTGTCGAGTCGGGGCGGATCCCCTCGTCGCGGTGGATAGTGGTGACCTCACCCTTGCGCCCGGGGACCTCGACGGACAGCACTTCGTCGTCGAACCGTCCTTCTTTCCACGCGGCGTGGGCGCGACGGTGACTCTCGGCGGCGAGGGCGTCGGCGTCCTCACGACTGATCCCGCACTCCCGGGCGACGTTCTCGGCCGTCTCGATCATCCCGCTGATGTGGCCGAACCGCCATTCGGGCTGCGACCGCTCACGGCCGCGATCCAGACGGTCGTAGAGGGTCACGCCACCGGCGCGCGTTCCCCACCTGACCCCGGTGGAGTAGTGCTCGATGGAGCTCATCGACTCCACGCCGCCCGCCACCACGACGTCTGCGGCGCCGGTCTGCACCATCATCGAGGCGGTGGCCACGGCTTGCAGGCCGGTGCCGCAGCGGCGGTCGGTCTGGATTCCGGACACCGACAGCGGGAGGTCTGCGTCGAGCGCCACCCAGCGTCCGATGCACGGGGTCTCGGAGTTGGCGTACGACTGCCCCAGGACCACCTCGTCGACCCGCTCGGGATTCACCCCGGACCGGGAGAGCACCTCCTTGACGACCGGGGTGGCGAGGTCGGCCGCGGTGAGGCTCTTGAAGGCGCCGCCGAAGCGGCCGATGGGGGTGCGGACGGGCGCGACGAGCGCGGCCCTGCGTAGCTGCGTCATCGGGTCACTCCACCATCATCCGGATCGTGTCGGCCACGACCGCCGGGCGGTCGCCGCCCTCGACCTCGACAGTCACGCGACTGATGAGCTGCACGCCCGAGGACTTGCGCTCGAGCGAGACGAGCTCGACGCCGGCGCGGATGCGCGAACCGACGGGCACCGGTGCCGGGAAGCGGACCTTGTCCGTGCCGTAGTTGATCATCATCCGGAAGCCCGTGATCTCCATGACCTCGTTGCCGAGCACCGGGATCAGCGAGAGGGTGAGGTACCCGTGAGCGATGGTCGCGCCGTACGGACCCTGCGCGGCCCGCTCCGGGTCGACGTGGATCCACTGGTGGTCGCCGGTCGCGTCCGCGAAGGCGTCGATCCGCTCCTGCGTGATCTCCATCCACTCGCTGTATCCGACGTGCTCGCCGATGGCGGCCTCGACCTGGTCCAGTCCCTCGAACACCCTCATGCCAATCCTCCTCGCTGCACCAGCTGCGACGCGATCACGTTGCGCTGGATCTCGTTGGTCCCCTCGCCCACGATCATGAGCGGTGCGTCGCGGAAGTACCGCTCGATGTCGTACTCCGTCGAGTAGCCGTAACCGCCGTGGATCCGCACCGCATCGAGCGCGATCTCCATGCCCACCTCGGAGGCGTAGAGCTTGGCCATGCCCGCCTCCATGTCGCACCGCTGGCCGGCGTCGAACTTCTCCGCCGCGAACAGGGTGAGCTGTCGGGCGGCGGTGAGCTTGGTGGCCATGTTGGCCAGGTGGTGGCCGATCGCCTGATGCTTCCAGATGGGCTGACCGAAGGACTCCCGTTCTTGGGCGTAGGCGAGGGAGTCCTCGAGCGCGGCGGCGGCCACCCCGAGCGCGCGGCTGGCCACCTGGATCCGACCGGTCTCCAGCCCCTTCATCATCTGCGCGAAACCGCGGCCTGGTTCACTCCCGAGGATCTGGGTGGCCGGCGTGCGGTAGCCGTCGAAAGACAGCTCGCAGGTCTCGACGCCCTTGTACCCGAGCTTGGACAGGTCCTTGGACACGGTCAGTCCGGGGCCGTGTTCGACCAGCACGATAGAGATGCCCTTGTGCTTGGGGGTCGCCGACGGATCGGTCTTGCACAGCAGTGCGATGAGACCGGACCGGCGGGCGTTGGAGATCCACGTCTTGGCACCGTTGATGACCAGATCGTCGCCGTCGGCGGACGCGACCGTGCCCATGTTCTGCAGGTCCGAGCCGCCGCCGGGCTCAGTCAGGGCCATGGTTGCCCGCATCTCACCCGTGGCCAGACGGGGAAGGTAGGTCTGCTTCTGCTCCTCGGTGCCGAACTCGGTGAGCAACTTGGCCACCACGGTGTGCCCGCCCATGGCGCCGGCCAGCGACATCCAGCCGCGGGCGAGCTCCTCGGTGACCCGGACGTAGCACGGCATCGACACGGGCATGCCGCCGTACTCCTCCGGAACCGCCAGTCCGTAGATGCCGATCTGCTTCATCTGCTCGATCCAGCGCTCGGGGTAGGTGTTCGCGTGTTCGGTCTCGAGCACCGAGGGCTTGACCTCACGGTCGACGAACTGTCGCACCGTGGCGACCAGGTAGGACTCTTCATCGTTCAGATCCGGCACGGGGAACACCTCGTCGTCGTCGTCGTCATCGTCTCGGCCCGTCGCGGTGGCGACGGTCACGCCTGTCATCTTCCACACCGACGACGCAATAGTCAATAATGATGCGCAGGAATTGTGTAGGGTGAGCCCATGGACCCGATCGACCACGCCCCCACCCCCCGCCGCGCAGCCCTGGTCTGTCCCGGCTCCGCACCGGAGAAAATCACCAAGGCGCTGGCGTCACCCGCGGACGAAGTCGTCGTGGACCTCGAGGACGCGGTCGCGCCCGCACGCAAGGACGAGGCCCGCCGGGCGCTCGGCGACCTGTCACCCCGCCCGACCGGCACACTCGCCGTCCGCGTCAACGCCCCCGGGACACCCTGGTTCGCCGACGACCTCCGTGCCGTGGCCGCACTCGGCGCGACGGTGGCCTCCGTCGTCATCCCCAAGGTCGACTCGCCCTCCGATCTCGAGGAGGTCGAGCGGATCCTCGACATCGCGAGCGCTCACGGGCTCGTCATCCAGGCCCTCGTCGAGACGGCCCGGGGGCTGCGCGACGTGGAGGCGGTGGCCGACGCCGGCGGTCGTCTGGTGGGGCTGATCCTCGGGTACGCGGACCTCGGTGCCGAGCTCGGAAGGTCGCCGGGCGCCGCACCCGAGCTCTGGCTCGCGATCCAGGACCGGGTGCTCGTGGCGGCCCGCGCGGCGGGAATCCAGGCCATCGACGGCCCCGCGCTGTACACCTCCGCGGACGACCGGCTGCGGTCCGACGCGGGCCGGACCGCCGCGCTCGGCTTCGACGGCAAATGGGTCATCCACCCCGGCCAGGTCGCGTCCGTCACCGAGGCGTACACGCCCACCGACGAGGAGCTCGCCCGCGCCCGGGAGGTGCTCGAGGCCCTTTCTGCGGCGGAGAACTCCGGCCACGGCGCGGTGGGTCTGAACGGGATGATGCTCGACGAAGCCGTGGCGGTCGCCGCGCGCCGGACACTCGCGAGGGCTGGGGGAGCCTGACATGACAGAGAACACCACACGCCCGGGTCCGACGACCATGGTGGGCGGCCCCTATTTCGACGAGCTCGAGGTCGGTTGCGTCTTCGACGACGCCCCCTCGGTGACCCTCACCGAGGGACTGGCGGCGACCCACCAGGCCATCCTCGGCGACCGTCTGCGCCTGCCGCTCGACCGACGCCTCGCGCACGCCGTCACCGGCGGCACGGTCGCCCACCCGGGACTCGTGACCGACGTGGCGATCGGCCAGTCGACCGTGGTGACCCATCACGTCAAGGCGAACCTCTTCTACCGCGGCCTGCGACTGCTGTCCGCACCCCGTATCGGCGACACGCTCACCACCCGCACCGAGGTGGTGGGGCTGAAGTCGAACCGCCCCAAGCCGGGGCGCGCCGCGACCGGTCTCGCGGCCCTGCGCATGACCACCACGGACCAGGACGGCCGCACCGTCCTCGACTTTTACCGCTGCGCCATGCTCCCCGTCGCCGAGGGGGTCGACCCGGACTCCTGCGCGCACACCGACGATCTCTCCACCATCGGCACCGGGGGCGAGCGACCGTGGACCGCGCCGGAGGGCTGGGACCTCGACGCTTACCATTCCGCCGTCCCCGGTGCCCGGGACCCCCTCCCCGTCGAGGGGACCGTGCTGCGCACCGGCGCGGACGTGGTGACGAGCGCGCCGGAGCTCGCCAGACTCACACTGAACATCGCCGAGACCCACCACGACGCCCGGATCTCGGGCTCCGGTCGGCTCGTCTACGGCGGCCACACCATCGGCCTCGCCCTCGCACAGGCGACCCGGGCGCTCCCCGCGATGCTCACGGTCCTGGGGTGGCACGCGTGTGACCACGTCGGCCCGGTCCGCGAGGGGGACACGCTGAGCAGCGACGTCGTCGTGGGAGCCGCGACGGCCCTGCCGGACGGCGGCACCGCGCTCGACCTGCGCTCACTCGTCACCGCGCACCGGGAGGACGGAGACTCCCCCGTCCTCGACTGGGCGTACACCGTCCTCATGCCCTGAGATCGGGGTCCGGGATAATGGTTGCCATGAGTTCACCGAACGGCGCCACCGGTCCGCGCGCGGGCATCGGCCGGCCCAAGAAGACGGCGCTGCTCGTCGCCCAGCAGATCGTGGAGGACATCTCCCGCCGGGGCAACACGGTCGGCGACCGCCTACCGCCCGAGCACCTCATGCTCGAGGAGTACGGCGTGGGCCGCGGCACCCTCCGCGAGAGCCTGCGTTACCTGGAATTGCAGGGCGTGATCATGCTCAAGCCCGGTCCGGGCGGTGGCCCGATCGTGCAGCGGCCCGACGGCGGGATCCTCGCCGCCACCCTGAGCCTGCTCCTGCAGTTCGAGGATGCGCCGTTCTCCACGATAATGGAGGTCCGCACCGCGCTCGAACCGACGATGGCGGCGCTCGCCGCCGAACGGATCGACGACGAGAGGCTCGAGCGGCTGCGGGAGAACCTCGAGTCGACCCGGACCGACCTCGCGGACACGGACGCTTTCAACGCCGCCTCCGAGCACTTCCACGACCTCATCGCCTGGGGCTCGGGAAATCCCATGTTCGGGTACCTCTTCGACGCGATGAACGGCCTCATCACGGGGTCGATCCTCGGCGTGGAGTACCCGCGGCGCCAGCGCGAGCACACCTGCACGGCGCACGACGAGATCTACCGGGCCATCGCGGACCGGGATCCCGACGCCGCACGGGACCTCATGGCGTCACACATCAGCGAGCACGCCACCTACCTGGAGAAGCGACACCACTCGGCGCTCTCGCGGCCCATCCGCTGGAACCTCGACGGCTGAACGTGCGCCACACGCGACGAGGGCCCCACTGAAGCGGTGGGGCCCTCGTCGCGCGAGGTCGCCGGCGGCTCAGATATGCCTGCCGCCCGTGATCTCCAGGACGGTGCCGGTCATGTAGCTCGACATGTCGCTGGCGAGGAAGAGCACGACCTGGGCGACCTCGCTCGGCTCGGCGGCGCGCCCCATCGGGATCTCGGCCATCTTCTCGTCCCACACCTGCTGTGGCATGGCGAGCGTCATGGCGGTCCGGATGAGCCCCGGCTGGATGGCGTTGACGCGGACCCCCTTGAACGCGACCTCCTTCGCGGCGGCCTTGGTCAGGCCCACGATGCCGGCCTTGGCCGCCGAATAGTTGGTCTGGCCCATGAGCCCGACCTTCCCGGAGATCGACGAGACGTTGACGATCGCCCCGCCGCCGTGCTCGCGCATCCGACTGGCCGCCGCCCGCGTTCCGTTCCAGGTGCCCTTGAGGTGGATGGCGATGATGTCGTCGAACTGCTGCTCGGTCATCTTGCGCATGGTGGCGTCGCGGGTGACGCCCGCGTTGTTGACGAACACCCCGATCGGACCGAATGCCTCCTCGGCCACGTCGATCATCGCCTCGACGGCAGCGGAGTGGCGGACGTCACAACGGACGTAGCGTGCCTTGTCCTCGCCCCCGAGCTCGGCGACGGCGGCGGCGCCGGTCTCGTCGTCGATGTCGCCGATCACCACCCGCGCGCCGTTCTCGATGAACGTGCGCGCGATCTCCAGTCCGATGCCGCGTGCGGCCCCGGTGACCACGGCGGTCTTCCCCTCAAGCAATCCCATGATGTGTGTCCTCTCGTGTGCTGTCGTTCGTCCCGTCCGGTGTCGGGCCGCGCAGGCCCAGTTCCGCCAGGATCGTGTCGGTGTGCTCCCCGAGCGCGGGGACCGCGCCCATCGGGAGCTCTACATCGGTAAAGGTCATCGGCGGGAGCAGTCCCCTGACCGGGCCCCCGGGGGTCTGCACGTTCCGCCACCGGTCGCGCGCATCGAGCTGCGGGTGGTCGACCAACTCGGCGACGTCGTTGAGCCGGGCCGCCGGGACGCCGGCCCCATCGAGTAGGTCGGCCAGCTCCACCGAGTCGAACCCCCTGGTCAGGGACCCGATCAGCGCGTCCACTTCGGCTCTCCGGGCGACGCGGTCGATGTTCGTGGCGTACCTCTCGTCGTCGACGAGATCCGGGCGGCCCAACACGTCGCGTACCAAGGCGGCCCACCCCCGGTCGTTCTGGACGCCGATCAGTACCTGCCCGTCACGCGTCGGGAACGCGTCGTAGGGGCATATCGAGGCGTGGGACAAGCCCATCCGCCCGACCTGCCGGTCGGCGTACATCCGGATGTACATGGGGTGGCCCATCCACTCGGCCGTGGCCTCGAACATCGACACCTCGATGGTCGCGCCGCGCCCGGTCCGCTCGCGACGGAACAGGGCGGCCTCGATCGACGACAGCGCGTACATGCCGGTCGCGATGTCCGAGACGGGTACCCCTGTCTTGGTGGCGGTCTCCGGAGTACCGGTGACCGAGCACAGCCCGGATTCGGCCTGGACGAGCATGTCGTAGGCCTTGCGGTGGGTGTAGGGTCCGGCGTCGCCGTACCCGGAGATGGTGACGACGACGAGGTCGTGCCTCCGCGCGCGGAGTGCGGTCGCCCCCAGGCCCAATCTGTCCATCGCCCCGGGGGCCAGGTTGCTGATCACGACGTCCGCCCGGTCGGCCAGGGCGAGCGCGACCTCCCGGCCCCGGTCCGAGCCCAGGTCGAGTTCGATCGACTCCTTGCCCCGGTTGAGCCAGACGAAGTGGGACGCCTGGCCGTGGACGGTGGCGTCGTACGCGCGGGCGAAGTCCCCCTCCCCCGGGCGTTCGATCTTGATCACCCGGGCGCCGAGGTCAGCAAGGTGCCGGGTGGCCAGTGGCGCGGCGACGGCCTGCTCGACGGCCACCACCGTGATGCCCGCCAGCGGCAGATCGTCCGGCTTCGTCATCGCGCCCCTGCTCCGGCGCCGGCCGCCTTCATCAACCCGCCGCCGATGATGAGTCGCTGGATCTCACTGGTGCCCTCGTAGAGACGCAGCAGCCGGATGTCGCGGTAGATGCGCTCGACCGCGACACCGCGCATGTACCCGGTCCCGCCGTGGATCTGGACCGCCAGGTCGGCCACTCTGCCGGCCATCTCGGTGCAGTAGAGCTTCGCGGCCGGCGGGGCGAGACGGCGGTCCTCACCCGAGACGTACTTGGCAGCGGCCTCGCGGACGAGTGCCCGACCGGCCATGACACCGGTCTGTTGGTCGGCGAGCATGGCCTGGACCAGTTGGAATCCACCGATGGGCTGGCCCCCCTGGGTGGTGGCGGCGGCGTAGGCCACCGACTCGTCGAGCGCCCGCTGCGCCGTCCCCACCGCGAGCGCGGCGATGTGGACCCGGCCGCGGGCCAGTGACGTCATGGCCGCCCGGTAGCCCGTGTCCTCGTCACCGCCGACGAGCGCCGACGCAGGGACCCGCACGCCCTGGAAACTCACCTCGGCGGTCCACGCCCCCGCCTGCCCCATCTTCTTGTCCCGGGGTCCCACCGCGACGCCGGGCGCGTCCGCGGGGACGAGGAACACGGCGATCCCGGTGCCGTTCGCATCGGCCGGGCGGGTGCGGGCGAACACCACGAACAATCCCGCGATCGGGGCGTTGGTGATGAATCGCTTGTTGCCGTCGATCACCCAGTCGTCGCCGTCGCGGACGGCCCTGGTGGCCAGTCCGGCCGGGTTGGAGCCTGCGCCGTCCTCGGTGAGCGCGAAGGAGGCGATGACCTCCCCGGAGGCGATCCGCTCCAACCATTCGGCCTTCTGCTCGTCGGTGCCGAAGCCCACGAGCACCTGGCCGGCGATGCCGTTGTTGGTGCCGAACAGCGACCGCATGGCCAGCGTGGTGTAGCCGAACTCCATGGCCAGCTCCACGTCCTGGGTCAGGTCCAGGCCGAGCCCACCCCACTGTTGCGGGATCGCGTAGCCGAACAGTCCCATGTCGGCCAGCCCCGCCCGGATGTCGTCCGGGATCGCGTCGGCATCGGCGATCTCCTGCTCGCGCGGCACCACGACCGTGCGGACGTAGTCCCGCGTGGTGGCGAGGATGTCCGCGAAGTCCTCGGCATCCACCTCGGACGTGGACGTTGTCGTCTGCTGGCTCATCGGGTCGCCCTTCCTCCGTCATGCGGGGTGCGGGCCGTCGGCCCGCGAGGTATGCTTCCAATTATTATCAGCAATTAGTTCCGGTGACAACAGTCTCCGCCGGGAGCGGGCGACTGCCACCGCCGACCCTCGGAGGTCCCGATGCCCGAGTCCACCGCCTCCCGTCCCCTGGCCGGCCTCCGGGTCGTCGAGTTGTCCAGCTTCGTCGCCTCTCCCCTGTGCGGGCTCACCCTCGCCCAGCTCGGCGCAGAGGTGATCCGCGTCGATCCCGTCGGCGGCGCCGCGGACGTCCACCGCCTCCCGACGTCTCCCGACGGGACCTCGATCTATTGGACGGGCCTCAACCGTGGCAAGGCGTCGGTCGAACTCGACCTGCGGTCCGAGGACGGTCAGCGGGCCCTGCGCGACCTGGTGACCGACTCCGGGGACGGCGGCGGCATCCTCGTCACCAATTCGGCCGGTCGCTCGTGGCTGACCCACGACATCCTGGCCGCGGCCCGCCCGGACGTCATCACCCTCGAACTGCTCGGCCGGCGGGACGGCCGGCCCGGGGTGGACTACACGGTCAACGCCGCCCTGGGCTTCCCGTCCATCACCGGCCCCGCCGGGACCGACACCGTGGTGAACCACGCGCTTCCGGCCTGGGACGTGGCGGCCGGGTTGCACGCCGCGCTCGCAGTGGTCGCGGCGGTCCGCCGACGGGAACGGACGGGTGAGGGGTGCCACATCGTCCTGCCGCTGGACGACGTCGCGCTCGCAACCGCCGGCACCCTCGGCTACCTCACCGAACCCCAGATCGACGGCTCGAGCCGCCCCGCCGTCGGCAACTACGTCTACGGCACCTTCGGTACGGACGTGGTGGCCTCGGACGGGGGCCGGTTCATGCTCGTCGCGCTGACCCCCCGGCACTTCCGCGATCTTGCGCGCCTCACCGGCACCGAGGAGGCGGTCGCGGCCCTCGAGACCGCGACCGGCGCCGACTTCACGGAAGAGTCCGACCGCTACTCCTATCGCGAGGTCCTCGCCGCACTGTTCGCCCGCTGGTTCTCCGCCCACACCACCGACGAGGTCGCGCGGGCC
>Ga0194138_10001890_pt1 | contig 10019 bp, 14 predicted proteins | sample TARM_MetaG_T2_14_FD_134022 | JGI IMG/M metagenome (GOLD analysis project Ga0194138, IMG submission 134022) | Freshwater microbial communities from Pennsylvania, USA, analyzing microbe dynamics in response to fracking - TARM_MetaG_T2_14 (version 2) | ecosystem: Environmental > Aquatic >...
GCCCGGGCCGGACGTGTTGTACATCGTCGGCCAATCGCTGCGCGGCGGCCGTCGCGCGGGGCTGGCGGCGGTGGCCGGCATCACCGCAGGCTGTTTCGTGCACGTGACGCTGGCCGCGCTCGGGCTGGGCGTTTTGCTGGCCACCTCGGCGTGGCTGTTCGATCTGGTCAAGTGGGTCGGTGCGGGCTACCTGTTGTGGGTCGGCGTGCGTTTGCTGCGGGCACCGGCCGGCGTGGTGGAACTGGCCGATGGCGGTGCGCCCGCCGCCGTGCCGCCGTCGCTGCGACGGGTGTTTGCAGGCGGCTTCCTGACCAACGTGCTGAACCCGAAGGTGGTGCTGTTCTTCCTCGCGTTCTTGCCGCAGTTCATAGCGCCGGAGGTGCAGGACAAGGCGCTTGCCTTTGCCGCGCTGGGCGCGCTGTTCACGGTGAACGCGATCCCGGTCAATGCCGGCTATGCGCTGCTGGCCGACCGCGCGCGCCGCAGCGATCTGGTCCGGCGCGGCATGCACTGGCTGGATCGGCTGGCCGGGGTGATGTTCGTCGGTTTCGGTGTGCGCCTGGCCTTGAGTGCGAGGCCGGGCGCATGAGCGGGGGCGAGGAGCGCCTGTTCGTGGTGATGCTCGGCGGCCGCCACCCGCGTGGCCGTACCGAGCTGCACGACGTGGCCTTCGCGTTCGGCCGGACCCTTGCGGATACGCATGCGCAGCTGCGCGCGCAATGGTTCGGTGCGGCGGCCGGACTGCACATCGATTCCTGGCTGGAAGTGGACGGTGTGGAAGGCTGGCAGGTACGTCTGCTCGACCAGCCCGCGGCCGTCGGCGAGCCCAAGCTGTTCTTCGTCAATCTCGGCGGCTACGAGGCAGGCGTGTTCGGCGAAGCGCACCGTTACCTGCTGGTGGTGGCGCAGGATGACGCCGAAGCCAAGCGCAAGGGTCTTGCGCGTGCCGGTGCGGGCTGGATGAAGCCGCATCGCGATGCGTTGTTCGCGGTGGACGACTGCCTGCCGGTGGAGGCCAGCGGCGGCGGCCATCTGCGCCTGCTGCCCGGCGCGCATGCCGGCATCCATCAGGGCAGCGACTATCTGGTTCTGAGTTGATTTGCGGAGACACAGCAATGCCCATCACCGCGCAGGAAGCCCTGCAACGCACCATCGAACACCGCGAGATATTCCACGACGAGATGGTGGAACTGATGCGCCAGATCATGCGCGGCGAGGTGTCGCCGGTGATGACCGCGGCCATCCTCACCGGCCTGCGGGTGAAGAAGGAAACCATCGGCGAGATCGCCGGCGCGGCCGAGGTGATGCGCGAGTTCGCGCGGCCCGTGCCGGTGGCCGATCGCGCGCGGCTGGTGGACATCGTCGGTACCGGCGGCGACGGCTCGCGCACGTTCAACATTTCCACCTGCTCGATGTTCGTGGCCGCCGCCGCCGGCGCGCGCGTGGCCAAGCACGGCAACCGCAGCGTGTCCTCAAGTTCCGGCGCGGCCGACGTGATCGAATCGCTGGGGGCTGCGATCGAACTGCAACCGGAGCAGGTGGCGCAGGCCATCGACCGCCTCGGCATCGGCTTCATGTATGCGCCGATCCACCATCCGGCGATGAAGGCGGTGGCGCCGGTGCGCCGCGAGATGGGCGTGCGCACCATCTTCAACATCCTCGGCCCGCTGACCAACCCGGCCGGCTCGCCGAACATCCTGATGGGCGTGTTCCACCCGGATCTGGTGGGCATCCAGGCGCGCGTGCTGCACCGGCTCGGTGCCGAGCGCGCGCTGGTGGTGTGGGGGCGCGACGGCATGGACGAGATATCGCTCGGCGGCGCCACGCTGGTGGGCGAGCTGCGCGACGGGCAGGTGCGCGAGTACGAGATCCACCCGGAAGATTTCGGCATCGCGATGGCCGCCAGCCGCAACCTGCGCGTGGCCGATGCCGCCGAGTCGAAGGCCATGCTGCTCGGCGTGCTCGACAACCGCCCCGGCCCGGCGCGCGAAATCGTCGCGATGAATGCCGGCGCGGCGCTGTACGTGGCCGGCGTGGCCGGCAGCATCGCCGACGGCATCGGCCTGGCGCGCGAGGCCATCGCCAGTGGCCGTGCACTGGAACGGCTGAATGCCTACGTCGCGTTGAGCCGGGAATTGGCTGGCGCGCAAGGATGAGTGCGTCGGCTTGCGCTGCGCTGCCGGAGCCGCCGCATTACGCGGTCGTGTCCAGCTCGCTGCGTCGTGGCGATGACGGCATGGCCCGTGCCGAAACTGCCGCACGCATGGCCGAGCTGGCCACGCGGCAATCGGGCCGCCCGGGGGCCGAGTCGGTCCGCGATGCCGCCGGCTTCGGCATCACCGTCTCGTGCTGGCGCGACGAAGCCGCCATCGCCGCCTGCAAGCGGCACGCCGAGCATGCCGTGGCCCGCGCCATGGCCGTGCAGCCTGGTACGAAGAGTTCAGGGTGCGCGTGGCACGGGGCGAGCGTGCCTGTGGAAGCTGAGCCCGGCGGCTTGCCCGTGGTTCCCCCGCGACGTGCGAAAATGGCTGCCTTGGCGCCACATGGCGCGCATTTGCCGTCACGATGACCGACATCCTGCACACCATCCTGGCCCGCAAGGCCGAAGAAGTCGCCGAACGGCGCGGCCGCGTGCCGCTGGACGAGCTCAAGGCGCGCATCGCCGATGCTTCGCCGGTGCGCGGTTTTGCCGCCGCCCTGCGCGAGCGCATCGCCGACGGCGACCCGGCGGTGATTGCCGAGGTCAAGAAAGCCAGCCCGTCAAAGGGGCTGATCCGCCCGGATTTCCGCCCGGCCGAGATCGCGGTCAGTTACGAGTTCGGCGGCGCGGCTTGTCTGTCGGTACTGACCGACGTGGATTTCTTCCAGGGCGCAGACGCCTACCTGCAAGCGGCGCGTGGTGCTTGCACGCTGCCGGTGTTGCGCAAGGATTTCACCATCGACCCGTACCAGGTGTACGAGGCGCGCGTGCTCGGCGCCGACTGCATGCTGATGATCGTGTCCGCGCTGGGCGACATGCAGCTGGCTGACTTGTCCGGGCTGGCGATGGAACTGGGCATGGACGTGCTGGTGGAGGTGCACGACATCGACGAGCTCGAACGCGCGTTGCAGGTGCCGGCACCGCTGCTGGGCATCAACAACCGCAATCTGCGCACGTTCGAGGTGTCGCTGGACAACACGCTGGCGATGAAGGAGGCGGTGCCGCGCGATCGCGTGCTGGTCACCGAGAGCGGCATCCTCGGCCCGGCGGACGTGGCGCGCATGCGCGCCGCTGGCGTGAATGCCTTCCTCGTCGGCGAAGCCTTCATGCGCCTGTCCGAGCCGGGCGAAGGCCTGCGCGCGATGTTCTTCGACCATGACTGAGCCGCGCTACCCGGCTCCTGCCGACGATGCGCCGCTGGTCGTGTTCGACTTCGACCATACCTTGTACGACGGCGATTCGGGCAGTCATCTGTTCGCCTGGCTGCTCGGGCGCAATCCGTTGCGCTTGCTGGCCGCGCTGCTGGCCACGCCGGTGCTCGGGCCGCTGGTGGCATGCCTGCGCACGCGCCGGCACGGCATTTCCGGCTATGTGTGGATCGCCACGTTCGGCATGCGCCGCCCCGGCGATTTCAACCGCCTGATCGACCTCTATGTGGCGACGCACGAGGACGAAATCCGCAAGCGGCTGTTGCCTGCGGCGCTGGCCGTGTTCTCGCGCCACCGCGCCACCGGCGACCGTGTGGTGGTGGCCACCGGCGCGCCGCCGGAGCTGGCACGGGCAATCCTGGCATTCGTCGCCGAGCAGGATGTCGCGGTCATCGGCAGCCAGGTCGGGCCGCGGCTGGGCGCGGTGATCGCCATGCGCCATTGCCACCACGAGGAAAAGATGCGAATGCTGCGCGAGCGCGGCTATGGCCGCATCGCGGTGGCGTATTCGGACTCCACGGCCGACCTGCCGCTGCTGCAGGCCGCCGCCGCGCCGGTGGTGGTCAACCCCAAGCCGGCCAAGGTGGAGCTTTTCCGCCGCGTGCTGCCCAAGGGCACGCCGATCCTCAATTGGGGTTGCCCCGGGCGGGGCGGGGAACCGGTGGCGGATTGAGTGAGATGCCGGGCGGGCGGTTCGTGCGGTCCCGCCGTCAATCGCGGCGCGTGACGCGCAGGTCGCGCAGGAAATCCCTGAAGTCGTGTTCGGCGTAATCGATGAATTCGCCCGCGTCGTAGAAGCGGCCGTGGCAGTTCATGCAGCTTTCGAAGCGGATGTGCGGCTGCTGCGGGTCGAGCATCCGCAGCAGCGTCCAGTGCGGGCCGCACATCGGGCAGGCGATGCGGTCGATGGCGTCGGTGCGCGCGCCCTCGGCCGGGCTGCCGGTGTCGATCTCTTCGGCGCGGTCCTTGAGCAGTTCTTCGCCGCGCATGCCGAACCACAGGCCACCGCAGCTGTGGCAGCGGTGGGCGTCGGCTTCCGGCAGGGCCAGCGTTTCCATGGATGCCCCGCACTTGGGACAGGCCAGTTCGGGGCTCATCGGGTGCCGTACAGCACGATGGTCTTGCCGCGGGCGTGCAGTACGCCGTCGGCCTGCAGTTTTTTCAGCACGCGGCCGGCCATTTCACGCGAGCAGCCGACCAGCCGGGCCAGCTCCTGGCGGGAGATGCGCAGTTGCGTGCCTTGCGGGTGGGTCATCGCTTCCGGCGCCTGGGCCAGGTCGTGCAGCGTGCGGATGATGCGGTCGGATACGTCGAGGAAGGCCAGGCGACTGGCCTTGCGGCTGGTATCCAGCAGGCGGCGCGTCAGCTGCACGCCGATGGCGTAGAGCAGGCGCGGGGCATCGGCGGCCAACGGCCCGGCCAGCAGCTGGTGCAGCTTTTCGTAGCCGATCTCGGCCAGTTCGCACTGGGTGCGGGTGCGCAGGATCACTTCGCGCCGGTCCGACTCGATGAACAGGCCCATTTCGCCGACCAACTCGCCTGCGCCGTAGTAGCCCAGCACCAGTTCGCGCTGCTCATCCTCCTCGGCGATGATGCTCACCGAGCCGTTGACCACGTAATACAGGGTGCCGGCCGGGTCGCCGGGCCGGAAGATGTCGGCCCGGGCCGGGTAGCGGCGGCGGTGGCAGTGCGCGAGAAAGCGTTCGATGGCGGCACCGTCTAGCGGTGCCGGGCCGACGGCCGCGCGCGTAGCGAGGGCAGCGATGGGGAAGGCTGGCGTCATGGCAGGATGTGATGGTGTACGCAAAGCTTAATGGCGGGCCGGGGTTGCGGCAAACGGTTCTGCGCCGTCCGTTCCGTTGGCCGGGGCTTTGCCCCATAATTGCCGCCTTTGGCTACCCGCGAACCTACAGGAATGACTGACGTGGTCAAACCACTGCCTCGCCTCCGGCTGCAGGGTTTCAACAACCTCACCAAGGCGCTGAGCTTCAATATCTACGATGTCTGCTATGCCGTCTCCGAGGACGAGCGCCAGCGTTACATCGCCTACATTGACGAGGCGTACAACGCCAACCGTCTGACCCAGATATTGACCGACGTGGCCGAGATCATCGGTGCCAACATCCTGAACGTGGCCCGCCAGGACTATGACCCGCAGGGCGCCTCGGTGACCATCCTCATCTCCGAGGAGCCGGTCATCGACAAGAAGCAGGCCGGCAAGGAGGTCATCTCCGATGCCGTGGTGGCGCACATGGACAAGAGCCACATCACCGTCCATACCTACCCGGAGACGCACCCGCAGAACGGCATCGCCACGTTCCGCGCGGACATCGACGTGGCCACCTGCGGCGTGATTTCGCCGCTGAAGGCGCTGAACTACCTGATCGAAAGCTTCGAGTCGGACATCGTGGTGATGGACTACCGCGTGCGCGGCTTCACCCGCGACATCAAGGGCAAGAAGCACTACATCGACCACCGCATCAATTCGATCCAGGATTTCCTGGCCAAGAACATCCGTTCGCGCTACGAGATGATCGACGTGAACGTGTATCAGGAAAACATCTTCCACACGAAGATGCATCTGAAGGACTTCGACCTCGATACGTACTTGTTCGAGGAAAAGGCCCGCAACCTGTCGTTCAAGGAGCGCATGCGCATCGAGGCGCTGCTCAAGCGCGAGATCGAGGAATTGTTCCACGGCCGCAATCTGGTCGAATGAGACCGGCGGCGGTTCGGGTGGCATCCGGCAGGATGGCGGCCATCTGAAACATCGGCGGGATGTCCCGCCCTGCGGCCTGGTTCGCAGCACATTGCCGATGACGGCCCGGTGCACAAGCGCCGGGCCGTTTTCGTTTCGGCATCGCCCGCCGTGCACGTGCCCGCATGTGCGTGCGGCGATGCGTTTGCCCGCCACGAATCCGGAGGCGGCGCATGTCCTGGTTCTATCTGCTGCTGGCCGGCGTGTTCGAGATCGTGTTCGCGCTGCCGCTCGAGTGCAGCAAGGGCTTTGTTTGCCCGGCTGCGGCCGTCACTGGCCGTGATGGCCGGTGCATCGGCCAGCCTGCCTGATGCGGATGGCGCGCGGCAGATTCCGGTCGGCACGGCGTATGCGGTGTGCATCGGCGCGCTGGGCGTGGCCGTGCTGGGCATGGCGCTGTTCGGCGAGCGCGCCTGACCTGCATCGGCTTGATCGTGGCTGGCGGGATCGGCCTGAAGCCGGTGTCCTGGTTCCCCCGTGCGTATGGGGTTGCGGACGGCCGAGTTTCTCCGTGCGTACCCGGTCGGTGGGCTCGGGGTGCGGTCGGTTCGCGTTCCGGATGCGGCGCCGGTGATGGCGAGTGCTGCCGGGCGGGCCGGTCTCAGAGCCGGTAGGCCACGGTCTTCATCAGCTTCGATGCGGCGGCCATCAGCGCAGGAATCGGCGGTGGCAGCACGCGTGCGCCGGCCTGCTCGGCATTGTCTGCATGGCGGGCTTCGTCGGCCTTCATCACCTGCAGGATCGCGCGGCTGCGCAGGTCGGCCGGCGGCAGGGATTCGAGGTGCTCGTCCAGATGCGCCTCGACCTGGTGCTCGGTCTCGACGACGAAGCCGAGGTTCCAGCCATCGCCGCGCAGCCCGGCGAGCACGCCGATCGCATGGCTGCCGGCGTACCACAGCGGGTTGAACAGGCTGGGGCGGCTGTCCAGCTCGCGCAGGCGCTCGTCGCACCAGGCAAGGTGGTCGGTTTCCTCCCGCGCGGCGGCGAGCAGGCGGGCGCGGGTATCCTCGTCGCGGGCCACGGCGGCCTGGCCGAAATACAGGCCCTGCGCGCAGACTTCGCCGACGTGGTTGATGCGCATCAGGCCGGCCGCGTGACGGCGCTCGTCCACGGACAGTTCCACGTCGGGGGTCGCGGTGGCCGGATAGGGGCGTTCGGCGGCGGGTTTGGCGAACAAGGTGACCAGCCCGTTTTCGGCATCGGCCAGCAGGCGGTCAAGCGGAGTCAGGGTGCGCAGGCTCATGGCGGCATTGTGCCCATTCGCCGGCGGCGTGGCTCGAACTTGCAGCCGGGGCGGTGCCGGGCTATGATTCCGCCTCTTGGCTGCTGCCAAGGCAAAACGCGAGGCAAAGTTCCGCCGGGCAAACCGGCCGGAATCCGCCCGACCAGATCACCCCAAGAGTTACGTCATGAAGACTTTCACCGCCAAGTCCGAGACCGTCCAGCGCGACTGGTACGTCGTCGACGCCACCGGCAAGACCCTGGGTCGCCTGTCGACCGAGCTGGCCAGCCGCCTGCGTGGCAAGCACAAGCCCGTCTATACCCCGCACGTCGATACCGGCGATTACCTCGTGGTGATCAACGCCGAGAAGATCGCGGTCACCGGCAAGAAGCTGACCGACAAGCTGTACCACCGCTTCACCGGCTACATCGGCAACCTGAAGACCGAGTCGCTGGCCGAGGCGCTGGAGCGCCACCCGGAGCGCGTCATCGAGATCGCCGTCAAGGGCATGTTGCCGAAGAACCCGCTGGGCCGCGCGATGTATCGCAAGCTCAAGGTCTACGCAGGCCCGAACCATCCGCATGCCGCCCAGCAGCCGCAGGTCCTGGATATCTAAGTCATGGCTATCACTCAGAATTACGGCACCGGCCGTCGCAAGTCCTCCACCGCCCGCGTGTTCCTGCGCAAGGGCAGTGGCAACATCACCGTCAACGGCCGTCCGCTGGACGAGTTCTTCGGCCGCGAGACCGCGCGCATGATCGTGCGCCAGCCGCTCGAGCTGACCAAGAACACCGAGAGCTTCGACGTGTTCGTCACTGCCGCCGGCGGCGGCACCACCGGCCAGGCCGGTGCGATCCGTCTGGGCATCGCCCGCGCGCTGGTCGAGTACGACGAAACGCTGAAGATCGAGCTGCGCAAGGCCGGCTTCGTGACCCGCGACGCGCGCGAGGTCGAGCGCAAGAAGGTCGGCCTGCACAAGGCACGTCGCGCCAGCCAGTTCTCGAAGCGTTAATCGGGAACGCGGGGCACCGGGGAATCCGCACCATCTTGTGCGGATTCCTCGCAAACGGCTTGCAAACAAGTCCGTTTTTTCAGTTACAATTTGCACCATAGCCCCGTCGCCAAGCGGTAAGGCACCTGACTCTGACTCAGGCATTCGGAGGTTCGAATCCTTCCGGGGCTGCCATATCCCGAAAAGGCCCAGTCGCAAGACTGGGCCTTTTCGTTTGTGCGCCGGTTCTGGATGCCTGGCCGCCGATGGTTGATGCCGCCGCACCTCCCGGTCACATGCCGCAAATGGAACAGGACGTGCCGCCAAGCAGGGCTGCACAATGCCGGCGGCCGGCACATGCTGAGCGCCCTGCCAACGTCCCGCCGGAACTCCATGCACGCGCTGGTCGATCACTACGGCAATGCACTGGTCTTCTTCAACGTGCTGCTGCTTTCACTGGGTTTGCCGGTGCCTGCGATGCCCACGCTGGTGTTGATTGGGGCCACGTTGGCAATGCGGGCATCAGGACATGCGGATGCGGGCGGGTTTGCCGTCACGCTGGCCGTGTCGGTGTGCGCCTGCCTGATCGGCGATACCGTCTGGTACCGGGCAGGGCGGCGCTATGGCCACCGCACCTTGCAGTCCTTGTGCCGCCTGTCGTTGTCGCAGGACAGCTGCATGAAGCGCACCGAGCGCCTGTACGGGCAGTGGGGCGTGCGGGTGCTGGCGGTGGCGCGTTTCATCCCCGGCCTGTCGATGGTGGCGGTGCCGATGAGTGGCGCGCTGGGCGTGGCGTATCCGCGCTTCCTGCGGTCGGCGGCGCTGGGTGCCCTGTTGTGGTCGGGCACGGGGTTGTTGCTTGGCGTGCTGTTTGCCCGACAGGTGGATGGGGTGCTGGATCTGCTCGCGGCTCTCGGCCTCAGGGCGGGGCTGGTGCTGGCGGCCTTGCTGGGGCTGTACATCGCGTGGCGTGCCTGGCGGCGGCTGCGCCTGGCACGGCAATTGGCGCGCCAGCGCATCGACGTGGACGAATTGCATGCGCTCGTCGAAGCGGGCCGGAAGCCGGTGATCCTCGACATCCGGGCAGAGGGCTATCGCGGGCTGGATCCGTATGTCATCCCCGGTGCGGAATTCGCCGACGAGCGCCAACTGGACGACATCCTCGGCAAGCACGGGCCGGACGAGAAGATCGTCATTTATTGCGGCTGTCCCAACGAGGTGTCGGCGGCATGGCTGGCTGGCCAACTGCGCGAGCGGCATTACCGCGACGTGCTGCCCCTCACCGGCGGGCTGGATGCATGGCGTGAGGCAGGCTACCCGGTGCTGCCGTTGCCGGAGAGTGGCTGATGCGGGCCGTGGGCCGGGCGCGCGAGGATGGCCGGTTCGCGTCCTGTGGCGGTGTGCGAAGAGTGGGTGCCCGCCGGCTTTGGTCTGCCCCCGTGCAAGCGATTCCGCAGTGTGGCAGGCCTTCGTCCCCTGCCTGAAAGTGGGGCCTACTGGCGCAGGCCGGCAAAGCGCAGATAGGCGTCCACCATCTGCCCGCCCCAGAAAAACACCACCCAGCCGGCAATGGCCAGATACGGGCCGAACGGGATCGGCGTGGCGCGGTCGCGGCCCTTGGCGGCCAGCCAGATCGAGCC
>Ga0194138_10001892_pt1 | contig 10017 bp, 6 predicted proteins | sample TARM_MetaG_T2_14_FD_134022 | JGI IMG/M metagenome (GOLD analysis project Ga0194138, IMG submission 134022) | Freshwater microbial communities from Pennsylvania, USA, analyzing microbe dynamics in response to fracking - TARM_MetaG_T2_14 (version 2) | ecosystem: Environmental > Aquatic >...
TCTAAGTCGAGTTCATCGAGGATTCAATAAATCAGACTATGAACTCAATCAAGCCTTTTCTTAATTCAATACAATTTACTCAGTGAAACCCATTAACGGTTACACAAGATTCTTGACACTCCCGAGTTGTCATGACTTTTAATTAATAATAGAAAGTATATAAAACGATTCATCGCTATTCAGTGTCTTGTGTCATCAATTAAAACTGACTAATATAAAACCCAGATATATGTGTTAGACTTTAATTATTGATAAAGGATCAATGATCATCATATTTAGAGTTTGCTAAAGTGAAATGAACACTAATGATGTTATGTTTCGGGTGTAATGAGGGAATTAAACATGCTAAGAAAACTCATTGAGAAATATAAAGAGAAAAGAGAACGTCTACTTTCTGAGTATCAAGAATACTATAAGGGAATAGATACTATTCGAAATGAATACTTACGTCTATTTGAAAACAAAGACATTTTCATTGACCCAGAAATAATAAACACATGGACAGAAAAAAGAGAAAAGTTTGTTGAAGAGAGTGATAATCGAAGTTTGAAAAGATTCAAGAAAATTGCGAATTATAAAAAGACTCAAAGAATTAAAGTAGATTTAATAAGTCAGTTGAAGAATATTGAAAGTCATATTAGTAATCATAATAACAGACTTGCTCAAAAGAAGATCAATTATGCATATGAACTTGTTGGAATGGTAGAAGGGCGAAAGTTGGATAACCAACAGATGCAAAGTATTGTTAAAGAATCTCACAATCAACTCGTGATTGCAGGAGCAGGTACTGGTAAGACGACCACTGTTATTGGAAAAATCAAGTATCTTTTGAAAACTGAAAAGTATAAGGCAGAACAGATACTTGCTTTATCATTTACAAATGTTTCTGCTAATGAACTTAGTGAGAGAATCTTTGCAGAAACTGGGGAACACATCAATGCTTGGACCTTTCATAAGCTTGGTCTCGATATTATTAGAAAATCATCTCAAAGTATCCCAAACATCACAAAGATTGATTTAAGAAAGTTTATCAAAGATCATTTGCTTCAATACATGAAATATGATGTTTACCTTCAACTGCTCAATGCTTATGTTTTAAGCAATCGTGTAATCACTAGAAGTGAGTTTGAATTTAGTACTCAAAATGAATATGAAGAATATCTTAAACTAAATCCACCTACTACACTTAAAAGTGAAGTTGTAAAGAGTTATGGGGAAATGGAGATTGCTAATTTTTTCTATCAAAACGGCATTGACTACATTTATGAACATCCTTATAAAGCAACAATATCCGAAGACGGAGATGTAACTTATAAACCCGATTTTTATCTTCCAAAGTATGGAATATATGTAGAGTATTTTGGGATCGATAGAAACTATCAAGTACCTTCCTATTTCAAATCCTCAAACACAATGTCAGCATCAGAGAAATACTTAGCTTCAATGGAGTGGAAAAGGAAACTACATCAAAGAAACAACACTATAATGATTGAATCATTCGCTTATGAAAAATTTGAGAATAATTTACAGGAACATTTAAAGTATCATCTTGAAGTTAATGGTGTTCAATTCTCCCCAAAATCAGCGACTGAGATGTGGGAAAAACTTGCAGGTGATGGAGAGACAGTTATTGATGGTATAGTTGAAGTCATGGAGACGGTCATCAATCTAGTTAAAAGTAACAACTATTCATTTGATGACCTTAAAAATCTTAATAAAGGCAGTAAGAATGAAGCGATGAACACCCTCTTGATTACACTAAGTGAACCTTTCTTTAATGAATACAGCAAAGTACTCAAAGAAAAAAACGAAATTGATTTTAATGATATGATCAATTTAGCAACTCACTATGTTAATGTGGGTAAATATAAGAATCCATATCAATTCGTTATTGTAGATGAGTATCAAGATATTTCGAAATCTAGGTTTTTACTCTTAAAGGCATTAAGAGGTTCTAGGGATTATGATGTTTTTTGTGTTGGAGACGACTGGCAAAGTATCTATCGATTTGCAGGTTCTGACATAGGATTAATTCTAGATTTTGATAAGCATTGGGGTTATGCAATTCAGGATAAGATTGAGACAACCTATCGATTTAATCAGAATTTGATTGAGATTAGTGGTCGTTTCATTATGGAGAATCCTGCTCAACTCAAGAAAACACTTAAAGCTAATGGTGTTCCTAATAGTTACGCATTAGCTGAAGTGAATGGATACACCGTTGTTAATGCCTTAAACTTTATGGTAGAAAAATTGAAAGAACTTCCTAAAGGAAGTAGTGTCTTCTTTATTGGCAGATATTCACATGATGCAAATGTATTGAAAAATGAATCCATTAACTATAGATTTAATAATCAAACTAAAAACGTTGATGTTTTTGTGAAGGGTAGAAATGACTTAAGAATGCAATTTCTAACTGCACATCGATCAAAAGGTTTACAAGCCGATTATGTTGTCATTATCAACAACAAGAATGGAATATTAGGTTTTCCAAGTAAGATTGTGGATCATCCCATTCTTGAACTGCTACTACATAACTATGAAATGTATCCATCTGCTGAGGAGCGTAGACTTTACTATGTTGCATTAACAAGAGCTAAAAAGAAAGTAATACTACTAACAATCAAAGATCAAATGTCAGAATTTGCACTAAGTCTGAAAAACAAATATAGTCATGAGATTACCCAAGAAAGATACAGTTGCCCACATTGCACAGGGAAATTAGTTCGAAAGAAAGGACCTCATGGAGAGTTTTATTGGTGCACTAATTATAGAAGCCATGATTGCAGGTTTACTAGGAAAATCCTGATTTCTTAAAGATATTATATTATGAAGATTAGAAACAGCATCACATTTAAATGAGGTGATCATGAGATCAATCAATAAACGTTTTATTAATGATTACTAGAAGGTGAACTATCGTATTTTTTAAGTGAAGTTAAGAGCAACATAACTCTAAGTTTGGAAATCCGTGATGGTTACATAAACATCTACTATCGAGGAGGCAATTTACTTCGCATTACTCAGAAAAAAGTAGGGTATGAGTTCTTCTTTGATGCAAAGTATTGTACAGATGAAAAAGATAAGAAGATTGTCAGTTCACTTTCAAAAAAGGATACGGAAAGTTATATTAATCTTTTTAATAAACTATCTATTATCATGGATAAGTGGTTTGAAACTCATCCAAAACTTGAGCGGGAGCATCAATACTCTTTACTTATCCACAATCCAAAAATTGTGGATGTGGAGTATCAAGTTAAAAATATATCTCGACTTGATATGTTAATGGTAGAAGGGAATACATTATACGTTGTAGAGAATAAATATGGTTTAGGAGCAGTTTCGGGTAAAGCAGGTATTGCAAAGCATTATCATGATATTTCAACAATAATAGAAAATGAAAATACAAAAACTCAATTATTGAAATCGATAAAGAGTATTACACTTGTCAAACATGCTTTAGGATTAAGAGATTACTTTGTGAATGTTGAAGACATTAAGCACATTTTAATATTGTTTGTGCTTGTTAATTACAATCAAAACAGTCAAAGTCTTCAAAATGAGCTGAAACAGATTAATGGCAATATTATGTCAAATATACTATATCTTAATAGTGATGAAGTTATCATCGATTTAGCTAAAGCTATGAGAATAGTACATGAAAGTTAGGTTGCATCGAAACCAAGCCACAATAGGTGGAAACATTATTGAGATAACATCAAACAATTCTCGATTGTTACTTGATATTGGGCTTGATCTTGTACCAGAGAATAATCAATCTCTTCCAGAAATACCTGGATTGTTTGATTATGCTGGATTTGATGTAGTGATTGTGACACATTATCATAGTGATCATATTGGTTTAGCATACAATATCCATCCAAATATTCCTTTATACATGGGAGAAATGTCTTTCAAAACCTTAAAAGCATCAGATCAATATTTAAGAAGAACAACACTTAATCCAACAGGATTCTTAAGACACAAGCAATCTTTTAAAATTAAAGACATTACAGTCACTCCTTTCTTATGTGATCATTCAGCATTTGATAGTTATATGATCTTATGTGAAACAGAAGATGAATCACTACTATATACAGGAGATTTTCGTGGGCATGGTAGAAAACCATACCAATGGTTACTGAGTGAACTCCCTAGAAATGTTGATGTGTTAATTTGTGAAGGGACCACATTATCAAGAAGTAGTTATAAACTGCAAACTGAGTCACAACTTGAAGATGAATGTGTACAGCTTTTCAAACCACATTCAGGTCCTATCTTTGTGCTTCAATCTTCTATGAATATTGATCGATTGGTTACAATGTATCGTGCCACAAAAAGATCCAATAGAATCTTTCTACAGGATCTTTATCTAGCATCCATCACTACAACAATAGGTGGACGAATTCCTAATCCATCATTTAGTGATGTCTATGTCTTTAGAACTACCTATAAAAGACACTCACAACATTTAACCTATCCTAGAAGAATTGGAATCAAAGGAATATCAAAACAACATTTTGTTATGTGTGTGAGAACTTCAATGTTAAGGTATTTCAAATCATTAAGTAAGCAAGTGTCTTTTCAAGATGGGTTGTTGATCTATTCATTATGGGAAGGATATAAAGACACCATAGAAATGCAAACATTTCTTAATGAATGTGAAGTTTTAGGATTAAAGATAATATCATGTCACACAAGTGGGCATGCGGATGAAAGGGCTATTAACCAACTTATTAACCATTGCAATCCTAAGAAGATAATCCCGGTACATACATTGAATCCTGAGTGGTTTAATGTAGATGATACAATAATTTAAATCATTCTATTTACTAGTACTAGTAAATAGAATGATTTGCAAAAGTATAGTGATTTCTGAGCTGATCATGTATTTTGAAAAGAAAGTTTAAATCTTGATAATGAAGGGACACAACCAATTAGATTATTGATAATTCTAAGTCATTTTTTATTACATTAATATTGAAAGCAATTGATTCTCAATCTCCTTCCAATCAGCCTCTAAATCTATTGTTTTAATTTGCAGTTTTTTTGTAGAGTCTTTCTCTTCTTCTTTAAATGTATAGTTTAAGTTCACCATCATAGAATTAAAAGGCTTAGGATAAACAAGAATCCCTATCTTATTTTTTGATGTTTGAAAATTTGTGAGGTATGCATTAATTTGATATAAGTGACCAGTGATTAATTTTTCGGATATTGAAGTATCAAATATTTGTGTTGAGTAAAAATGCTTACTGTATTTTGTGTCGATAATATAAATATCATTGTCATTATCGAAAAAGATATCCATCTTCATCTTAGGTAACCAATGTGAATCATATCCATCAAGATTCCAATTGAGATTCTTTTGATAAATTATGTCTTTTGATACTCTTAGTTTAAGGAATTGATAAACGAATTTTTCAAACAATAATGCAAATTCATTCTCATTATCATAAACTTCTTGAAATTCGAATGTTTCTTGGTTGGTGGATAATGTGCGATGATTAAAGATAAAAAGACATGCATTTATCAAATGCTTTGAGTGTAGATTATTCTTATTAAATTTAATCTGAAATGTGTCTTGATTTAATTCGATTATAGAAACTTCGCTAAATTGATGAAGTATGTGGTTCAACTTGATTCTTCTACTTGCTGAAATGCCTTTAGATTTGAATAGTACTAATGCTACACTTTTGATAATTTGGTTTATTCGATTATCAATTATATACTCATCATAGTTACAAACTAATTTTCCATTATGAATAGAAAGATTGTTTAATGTTTGTTCGAAATTTATTCGTCCTTTTATCCCTCTTATCTCGTTCTCACATTCAAGGTACTCATGAATAATCCCTCTTTTGGTGTACTTAGATGAGTAATAGATAAATAGATCAGCCATTAAATCAGCTGAAGAGAAATCATCATCGACACCAATCATGCCATGTTTAAATAGATTGATATCGTCCCAAACATATGAAAGCATATAGAAAATATTTTTTATTGGTACTTTTCTTTTCATAACTGATTTAGAGTGTTAATTGATTGCATTGCTGTTTTCACGCTATCTTTATCATCAAAATAATACTCATTTATAAGAGGTATGATCTCGTATTTCATAATCTCATTGAGTGTTGAAACAACATCATCTGACTTACTAAGTTGATTGATAAAGTAGCTATGACCAATTGTAAATCCTTCTCCTAATGTATCTTTAATGTATTGGTTTAAAGATTGCATAGATGAAATAAGTAAATTCACTGTACTTTCATCAATGTGTTCAACACTAATCAAATGATGTTTTAACTTACTACTATCAAAGGCGGTTGGAAGTGTTACAAAGGTGAATCTTCTTCTCAAAGCATAGTCAACTAAACTAAGTGATCGATCAGCGGTATTCATTGTCCCAATAATGTATAGATTTGGAGGGATATAAAAATCCTCATCACTGTAAGTGAGCTTCATGGACCAGTACTTATCACGTTTATCAGCATCTATTAGCATCAGTAATTCCCCGAGGATTTTCGAAAGATTACCTCGATTGATTTCATCGATTATTATGGCAAACTTCTTAGGATTGCTTTGATTATTTTCAAATTCCTTTCTAGCTAATTGAGTTATCTTATAGAAAATTCCTTCCCTTAACTCAAATTTTCCCTCATCATTGGGTCGATATCCTTGAACAAAATCTTCATAAGAGTAGGATTGATGAAATTGCACCATCTGAATTCTTGTGTCATCAACTTCACCAAGGAGTGAATAAAATAAACGCTTTGCTAAATATGTTTTGCCTACTCCTGGAGGACCCTGCAAAATTAGATTTTTCTTTCGCACCAAGTTATTAATAATACTGTCATAAAGCTCATCAGAAATAAAAGCTTCTTTAAGAAACTGATCTCTACCGTACTCTTCTACTACTCCCTCTTTATTATAAAATAGTGCTTCGATTTTCTCTGGATAACCTTTATATTTTGATACTTCAGTTAGCACCTTTACAGGCATTTCTCCAATAGCAGAATGATCATAAATACCTTTGAATAACCAATTTACTCTTCTATGACTTGCATATTGTCCTAGTGAGGTGTCATATAGGTATTCGGATTCAATGACACCTTTCCCTAATATTGTGGTTCTTCCTTTTTTTGCGTAAACAATGTCCCCAATGTTCATTTCATTAGCAAATTGCCAACGAGAAAGAACCTTGTTCATAAATGAAGTCTTTTCATTTGAACTCGAATCAAGCATATGCAACTTCTCTTTAATTTCATCTTTGTTGCTATAGAGTCTTATGTCACCAATAGAATCATTAAGATACATTAATTTTCTACTGAATATTTCATCCCAACTTTCAGCATTTTCTCCAGGAGAATATAACCAAACATTAACAGATTTAGCTTGTTCAGAAATATCATCTTCGGTAGATAGTTTTAAATATAGTTGCCAAAGATAATGAGAAAGTCCTTTCAAATTGATGCTTACATCCTTTAACTCTTGCTTTAGAAGTCCATTTAATTTGTAACTTAGGAAATATGTATTCTCGTTCAAATCATATTCAATTTCAAAGTATTCATATATTGATATCAATGCCTCTTTTTTATTGATGGATATAAATAAGTCTGGGTAGTAAATAGTCAACAGTTTAAGTAGTAGAATATTACGACCTACTAATAAAGGAAAATCCCTTTCAAACTGATATTCTTCAATTTTCTCTATGTTTACTAGAAATTGATACAGTTGTTTTCTGAATTCGATCCAGTAACCTTGGGGATCTTCAATCTTCTTTCCCTTTGAATCTTTGTAGATGCCATCGTTTGAAGAATAGTAAATACCAAATTTTCCAGCTGTACCGCCCCCTACACCCAAGCTTAAATGTTTATATTTACCAAATTCTAATTTATACGATAATGAATCCTTAGAATATTGGGTTCCTAAGCAATAATCATCTAGGGGCATACTTTTGAAACTGTCAAGAGAATATTCAGTGAGAAATTCCTCTTTTAAAGAATTAAAACTTATATCATATTTAAATGCATCAGCCTCAGAAAAAGTAGTCTCTTTAAGAAAGGTTTCAAATTTATCAAGAATTTTAGACATAAATGACTCCTGTGGATCTATTTAGAATAATTATAGCATAGAGAATAAGCAATATCGTTGTGTGGTATTGTAAACGTCACCTAAATAATACCACGTCGTCGTTTTAGTTAGAGCCATCTCATCGCCCAAATAATACCAGTTCATCGTTTCTTGAGAGCCAGAATTAAATGTCGTACAGTATAGTTGCACAGAAAATATCCGTGCAACTTTTTTGTGCATAAAGGAGGATGCAAAACATGCATGACATTAAAGAAGTTTCACGCTTGCGATCGCTTGGACTAAGTCAAAGAATGATTGCGAAGCAGTGCCGTATGTCACGAAATACGGTACAAAAGGTGTTTAAGATGTTGGATTTAAAGAGATTAGATTATCTTCAACTCAAGGAGTTTGATGATGAACAAGTTCAAGAATTATTTGAGGACAAGAAATCTAAACGAGAATTACAGTATGAGTTACCCGACTATGAAAAGTTATCACTAGAACTCACTCAACCTGGAGTGACGATGCAACTGCTTTGGGAAGAATATGTTCAAAACTGTCGCAAAACCCATCGCATTTACTATCAAATTACACAGTTTAAGAAGTATTTTAATGATTACTTAAATACTCATCAGTTCACTGATGTGATTCAACACAAACCAGGCGAAAGAATTGAAGTGGATTGGGCAGGGACTCCCGTAAAGTATCAAGACAGTGATCATGGTGGTTTGGTTACTGCTTCATTGTTTGTTGCAGTGTTACCATTCAGTGGGTATGCTTTTGCACGAGCTTGTCCTGACCAAAGACAAGCAAGTTGGATTGATGCCCATGTGCGAATGTTTCACACTTTTGGTGGGGTTGCGAAAATCCTTGTTCCTGATAACCTTAAAACAGCGATTATCAAACACCCCAAATATGAAGATCCAATTCTTAATGAGAGTTATCGTGAAATGGCTGAATATTATGGTTGTGTCATCATGCCAACGCGTGTTCGTAAACCAAAAGATAAAGCGAGTGTAGAAAACAGTGTTAATCAACTCACACGATTCCTTCTTGCGCGCTTACGTCATCATCAATTCTTCACTCTAGAAGAATACAATGATCAACTACTAAAAACACTTGATGAGTTTAATCGTAAACAGTTTCAAAAGAAATCAGGATCACGATTCGAAAATTTTAGTCACTTTGAGCGAAACAGTCTTTTACCTCACCCAAGAACTCCTTATGCATTTGCTCAGTGGCGTAAAGCGAAAGTTCAAACCAACAGTCATATCCAGGTTGAAAAACGTTACTATTCTGTTCCTTATCGTTGGATTGGACAGGAAATTGATGTCAAAATTTATCCTGATACTCTCGAGGTGATTGCTTTAGGTAAAACGATAGCTCAACACAGAAAACATCCCATCATAGGTGGAACCACAACCGTGGCTGATCATATGCCACCGCAAAGTCAAATTCATCAGTCATGGTCTAAACAGCGATTCATTCAAGATGCAATTCTACTTGGCCCCAATATAACTCAAGTTATTAAACATCACTTTGACCTTGTCAAAGTAGAAGCGCAAGGATACAAAACAGCGGCTTCAATTTTAAAGTTGGCACAACTCTACTCTGTGGAACGATTGGAGAACGCATGCCGACTGATGCTTGAAAAAGGTCAGTATCCTCGCTATAAGCATCTTAAAACACTACTTCAAAATGGTCAAGATAAGATAAGATCAACAGGTCTTGAAGATGCTCAAAAAGAAGAAAAAGCGTTTGTTAGAGGAGGACAATATTATGCCAGAAAAGATTGACCACCTTGCAATGATTAGACGATTGCGCGAAATGCGATTACCTGTTATGGCCGATGAATTGGACAATCTAATGAACTCAAATCATTTAGGCAAGATGAATACACTCGAAACACTCAAACACTTAATTGATGAAGAGTATACGAGTCGAAAA
>Ga0194138_10001905_pt1 | contig 9998 bp, 9 predicted proteins | sample TARM_MetaG_T2_14_FD_134022 | JGI IMG/M metagenome (GOLD analysis project Ga0194138, IMG submission 134022) | Freshwater microbial communities from Pennsylvania, USA, analyzing microbe dynamics in response to fracking - TARM_MetaG_T2_14 (version 2) | ecosystem: Environmental > Aquatic > Freshwater...
GTAAAGAGTACTGGAATTAAAGGAGAAGTTATAGGAAAATAACAGCATCTCCTCGACAAAAAAAGAGAGAAGTTTCACCTAGTTTGTGATCTTCTCTCTTTTTCTACTTCAGCAAGTATATAAAGGTTTACTTTTTCAGTGGACTCTGTTCTGAGTCTCTCTCAAATTGAAAACCTGATATCCTCCCTCTGTTGAATATGTAAATCGGGAGACGGAGAAAGAGGAGCATCACTCGCGGATACTCCTCTTTCAGATTTCAGATAATTGATGAGATGGTCCGTCAGCTTAATGTTGATGCTGTCCACCTCTCTTTGTTCATTGATGGTGATTTCAGAGATAATCATATGCAGAAGTCTCTTCTGCTTTTGCCTTGTCATATCTATGGTCATGATGTCACTGAATTTCTTCAGAGTATTCTTCACCAGTTCATAGGATACTTCACTGACCTTCTCCTGGTTCAGGATGATTTCTTGCTCATTTCTCATGATGTGTAAGGAATTGATTCTCTCATTGAGCTCATCATTCCTTTTTCGGAATTCCTCTTGGCTGATGATATCATCCTCATAAGCATCAAAGAGCTTGGTCTTTCTTCTTTCCAGCTGCTGAAGATCTTTAGTAATCTGTTCCAAGATTTTCTTGGCAGGATTGATTTTATCATTTCTGCCCGTATTGAGTTTCGTCACGATACTCTTCACCATTTTCTCAGAGGAGATCAGTTCTGTGATTCTGGAGAACACGTACTATTGGCCTTATCTACTCGGATGGTGTTGCTGTGGCAAACACTGGTGCCTTTATTCTTCCAGTTCCCACAAGCATAATAGACAAGCCTACGTTTCGTTCCATCTTTTAGAGTGTTCACGGTTCGGGCGATGACCATACCAGCACCACACTCCGGACATTTTAAGATACCAGTAAGAGAATACTGACCATCGTAGATTCTAGCGGGTTTTCCCTGGGAAGACGCAAAGAGTGCTTGGACTTCACTCCATTAAACATTCCTTCTAAGCAGTTAAACGTAGAACTCTTGAAGATCCTCCAATCTTAAACAAGCCAATCTTCCCTCTTCAAAAGTTGCTCCACAATCGATGCCTATTTTGTTAGGGGCTTTATAGATTATTGGAGGGCCTTGGGTGAAGAGAAAGGTAGGGGTGTGACCGAAAATTACCCTAAAGGGAAAGGGTTCTGGATTGGGTAGAAACTCCTCCCGGATCCAAAGAAAATCCTCTTTCTCGTTCTTTTCTAGTTCGCCATACTTGATCCCCCATGGACCAATAAATACTTCTTTTCGTTGACTTCCACTTTTTTATAAAGGGGAAGCTTTTTTAAAGTAGCTGAACAGACCCATGGCCTCTCCACGATTTTTATACCAAAGCTTTCGAAGGCTTTTATAGGTTTTATGGGTATCCGTCCCTTGAAGGATTCTGGTGGCCGTGGAGCCTGTTAATCCATAACTGGTAACGGCATCGAGGAGCATGTCTTCATGATTGCCCATGATGGCCTCTATGTTCTGTGCATTCTTTATATAGGTGATGGTCTCGATGCTTTTAGGTCCTCGATCGATCATGTCTCCCAAAACATACAGCTGATCCATCTCGTTAAAGGAGATGAGGTGTAACATGTGGATGAACTGATCAAATTCTCCATGAATATCTGACATGACATAGGTAGCCATGCTTAGCCCTCCTTGATACGGATGATGATTTAAGGCTATCATAGCAAAATGATGCCAAGGAAGATACTAGGAGTTCATGAATCCTAGAGAGAGTACTAGAAAAGAGAAAAAGCAAAGGAGCTAAAGTTTTCAGGTCTTGTGCTGCTTTTTCTCTAAAGTAGGGAGGGATACACCTAAAACCTAGTGTGCTCCGTGGAAGGATTGGTTTTAGCCCCAAGGGATACGACTAAGGGCTTGATATAAGCTTGGTAGTCCATGAAGCCTTTTCGCAGAAAGTTTCTAAGAGACAGAGGGAGGCTCATGGGGCAAATGAAGAAGGGCTCTTCTGCATCCAAGGGGACCTTAAAATGGTTAGAGTATTCGGTAGCTCTTTGGGTGAAGTGCTAGGTTCTTTAGGCAAGACTTCAGCCTATGGACCTTGGTACCGAGGATGAATTGATCAAGAATAGTTTTGAAGAGTTTTATTAAAAAGTGGGAGAGTTTGTAGTGTTTTAGCTAGTGTTAAATTGCAGAAACAGGTAGGCTATAGTTATTTGCGCATAGACGCCAACAATTTCCTTTGGGAACCTAATGAAGAAAGAATGTAGCATAATAGCCCCTTCCATCTCATGTACATAGAGTTGGAAGGGGCTATTGGACAACATCAACAGAGCATATGGGAATCCAGTGGTTTAGATGAAGGGTGCCTCTCAAAGCTTATATGAACACTTTAGCAAGAGGAAGATCTCTTTGGCATAAAGGGGATCAAGAGTTCATCAAAGACTTCTCTTAAACTGATGCTCATGGGGTAGATCCATCGCCTCTAAGAGACTACTTATCCGTGGAAGAACCCATCTCTAAATAAGGATCACGGGTCATCTTCCCCTCTTGATACTGCTTTTTGTACTCTTCACGAATAAGCCTTTCCAAGAGGCTGCTATTGGTATCTTCGCTCTCATTTAAGAGCATTTGAAGATACCAATTTGCACTTTCAGATAGATAAATTTTTTTTTGAACTTTAGACTCGTTTCCCTCTGTTTGTGCCAGGGATTCAGGAAAGTGCGTTCGAATCATATCCATGTTCATGGAGGCATCGGAGGCATGGACTTCATCCACAAAACGCTGAGCCAAATCATAGGGGATGGGCGTAATACGCTCCTCTAACAACGCCATTTCTTCGAAAACAGGATCCAGATCATCATCATTTGTCCCAGCTTCTTTCAGGAACTTTTCTACGGTGTAGAAAAAGAACTTCCCACTTCTGGTTTTATAGAGCTGTTTTAAAACTTCGGATTGGACACCAAGGCAAGGATTGGGTCCAGCGCTATAGAGCTCACATAGTTTCTTTGCACTTTGGGTATTATACACAGCACCCTCAATAACTTTTTTCATGGTTGTTTACCTCTCTCCTTTATTTTAAGAAATTATAGGACCGGCTTCTTCATGGAGCACCGGAGATAAAAAGACATGGTCAAATGCTTCTAGGATATTCCCCACAGGGACAATGGATAGGGCGTCTAATATTTTTGGGGGAATCTCAGCAAGGACATCCTCATTGCTTTGGGGGATGAGGACCTTTTTCATCCCTGCCTGATACGCCCCCATGATTTTGGCTTTGACCCCGCCCACAGCATAGACATTGCCGTATAAGGAGATTTCTCCAGTCATGGCCACATCGGGCCTTAGTGGTGTGCCAGTTAAGGTAGAAGCCAAAGCCATGGCTAGAGGGACGCCTGCAGAGGAGCCATCTTTTTTATGTCCCGCTTCCGTAAAATGAATATGGAAATCATGGTGCTCTCTAAAATTTTGCGGGAGGCCTAAGGACTGAGCCAGTAAGCCAATGGCGCTTAGGGCCACTTCCACAGACTCATGGAGCACTGTGCCTAAATTTCCAGTGCTTTTAATATGGCCATGACCAGGCACCTGGGATACTTCCAAGAGGCCCACAGCACCCCTAGGTCCAGTGGCGCCATATTGTACCTTTAAGGTGTTGGCTCTACCCACCTGAGGGGATCTAAGCTTGGGGCTCACCTTCTTCTGAAAGGAGGCGTTGTCAATAAATTCTTGCATGTTCTCCAGGGTGATGGTGAGTGCATCCACGGGTTCTTTCAGTAGGCGAAGGGCTACTTCACGAAAGAGCTTCTGGAGGGTTCTTTCCAGAGAACGGATCCCAGGTTCCGCCAGGTGCTCATCGATGATGGCTAAAAGTACCTCATCTTCAATGACAATGTTGCGGTCTGCCAGCCAAGGTTCTTGAAGCTTCTTTTCCACCAAAAAGTCCTTTAGGATCTGGAATTTCTGTGCACGGGTGTAACCCTCTAAGAACAGAATCTCCATACGATCTCTCAGCGGAGCAGGAATCTTATGGACATCATTGGCTGTGGCCACAAAGAACACCTGGGACAAATCATAGGGAATCCCCAGATGATGATCTTGGAACTCTTTGTTTTGGCTGGGGTCTAGCACTTCTAATAAAGCGGAAGCCACATCCCCATCCCCATGGGTATGGGGACTGATTTTGTCCATTTCATCTAAGAGCATCACGGGGTTTATGGAAGATATTCTCGACATTTCCTTAATTATAACACCAGGGGCAGAGCTTCGATAGGTTCTTTCGAACCCTCTAATCATGGCTTCCCGGGAGACGCCACCAAGCTTTAGTTGCAAAAACTCTCTGTTCATGGCCTTGGCCATGGAACGCACCAGGGAGGTTTTGCCAACACCAGGAGGTCCTACCAAGCAAAGGACCATCCCTTTGGCCTCCTTGTTCAAGGTTCTTTCTGCCATGAATCGGATCATTTCCTTTTTCACGACATCCATACCGTAATGGGAGGTGTTTAGCATCGTCTCCGCTTCTTTCAGGTGCGCTTCCTCTTGCTGGGTGGACCAGGGCAATTTCGTAATGATTTTGAGGTAACTCAAGGTTTCACGATACTCATTGCTGGTCTCTTGAAGAATCTCCAACTTGTCTAGTTCCTCCTGGACATACCCTCGGGCTTTCCCTGGTAAGTTCAGGGCGTCTAAGTGCTGGAGGATCTCTGCTAAGAGGATGCGCTCTCTGGAAGGAATCCGTTCTTCTTTAGGAGGATGTGCCTTGGGGCGGCTTTTATTTTGGGCGTGATACGGGAGGGGGACATTCTCTAGAATGGCCATGAGGTTCATCTCTTCTTTTATATGGTGGGGGTCTGGGTACTTTGGCTTCCCCTCCTGCTCATCACAGGGGTAACCCTCTACGATGTTTTCCAAAAGGAGATGATCTAAGGTTTTTTCCACTTCTTTGGCCAGAGCCACTGGATGATCCACTTCTAGTAGGTGTTGATTTTCAGATGGATGAAAAGAAAAGTCATAGAGTGAAAATTGCGTGAGTTTATGGATCAGATAGGTCATGGTAGGCATCCCATGAACTTTGTCCATGTCAATACCCCAGTAGCCTAGGGCTAGTTCATGGGCATGGAGATTATTTTGGACTTTGCAAAAGGCCATGAACTTATCCAGGAGTCCAGCATAAGCAGCTTTTAGTTCCTGGAGGGGTACCTCTGGGGACACCAGCTTTTCCACAGACACCAGGGAGGGATCAGAAAAGCTTGAGGATACTCTCCTGGCACGATACTTTCCCTTCACATAAAGCTTACGACTTTGGTGGGGACCTTCGATACGCTCAATGGATACCACAGTGCCAAGGTCATAGGGGGGGAAGTGAAGGTCACTAGAAGACAAGTCCTTGGCCACGATAAAAAGAAGGTTGCTGTTGCTTTTGGCTACCTTTTCTATGAAGTGGCTGTCAAAATCCATGGACTCATGGAGGATGGAAACAACTTGGGGAAATACGTAGAGGTTTTCACCGGCCAGTTGGATCAGTTGATTTTTCATAAAGTGTTCTCCTTTCACAGAAAAAAGTGACTTAGTACTAATTACATTATACTAGTAATTAGTACTAAGTCAATATTATTGTTCAGACAAAGAAGCGTTGAATAGACTAAAAAGAGAGGAAAGGCAGTGAGTAGGCTCTTTTGAGCACCTAAAAATTTTGTGTAAAACCATGATTGTGCGGGGAAAAATACCACTGGCCTATAGTAGGAAGATTTAGAAGGGAGCCGAAGGCAGGTTGGAGAAGAGGGGGCAGTATATCACGGGCGGGTGTCCTAAGGAGATGTTTTTTCATGAACGGGTTCCTTTTGTGGCATGAAAATAAAGAGCCTAGGCAGCGCCTAGGATGAAAGGCAACTGCATAGGCTTTTGTGTGGGCATGTTCTTAAGGAACTTGTGGTATTAGAGGGCATCATCGGGCTTTTGGCCCTCATGGGGAAGCCACTTGCATTCTGTGATCTCCATATTGGTGAAGGTAGCCAAGAACGATGAGTCTTCAGGACTGCAGGCGTAGAGGCCGAAGGAGATTTCTTCCTTGCCTTGAAAGAGGTGGCAGATTCGGATCTGGTGATAGGTCTTTCCGTCTTGGGAGCATTCCAAGCGAAAATCATCTTGTCTCCGGCTTAACCTGTACCACATGGATTTTATGTCTGCAGAGATTTCTGTGGTTGCCCAGTCTGAGTACCCATGATTGGTAACGACACTACCTAGATGCTGGAACTTTTCATCTTCATATTCGATGGAAGCTTTGATCCAGTTGTCACTATCTAGATAAACACAAACACCACACTGGTCAAAGCGATGACTGCTGTGAAACTCGGTCTTCACCACAAAGGAGAAATATGGTTCCGATGTTTTCATCTGGAGTACGGGGGCGTTGTCATTACGGAAATGATAGTAGGTTCTTTGCCATAGATCCGTATGGGGCATGGTGGTGATTTCAATTTTTTCTGGGGTGATTTCATAGTGCGCTGGCTCTCTTGTCCATGCCAGTTTCTTTGTATCAAACATTATTATACATTCCTCCAATGATTCTATGTGTAGCAGGTTTATGTTTCTCATCCTAGAAAGGCGACCCTTTTATGGGATGAACACTCGGACAATTCTTAGGGAGAAATCCCTTCAGGGGACCTCTTTGCTTTTCTTTAGTATAAGGGGTTTCACTAGAGGCTTCAATGAAGTAATAGGATATGCGCTACCACCCAATGGTGCCGAGAATAGAGGTGTTGATAGAAAGCTTGGATGTGATACTGTCACTTCAATGAGAGAGAATTTCCCCATCCTCTATAGGGAGAAATGAAGTGATTTTTATTTTGTCTAAGAATGAATATTTTTGCCTCTATGGAATATAATATATAAAAAGCATATGATGTAATGATTTAAAATAAAGCATTATGAGGAGTCAGGTCAAATCCTTATAAATACGCCTCTCAATACAAAGAATGGGCAGGGATTTCTTAGAGAGGTGGATTTGCTGGCGTTAGCCAATGCTCAGTTGAACCTGGAGAAAGCCGATAAAAACTTCTTTGGCAAAGTCCATCTCCGATACATACCGGATCCATTGTAAATTGTAATACAATGTGGTACAATCATGCCGTAATAGCGAGGGAGAAAAGCGCCCTCAATTACATGAGTCTATGATCCCATGTGGCATCAGGGATTCACAGTAAATGCTGTCAGGGTACCACGACGCTGATAAATATACGATACAAGGAGGGATAGCAATGAATACAGTCTCTGTAAGAATGAATCGAGAAGAACAGGCGGTATTTAGCGAGTATGCAAAATTATCAGGGATACCTTTATCTACGCTGCTTAAAAAAGCCCTTGAAGAAAAAATTGAGCATGACTTTGATCTAAAATCCATACTAAAATATGAGAATGATGTTAAAGAAAATTCTTTGGAAACATTCACACATAGTGAGGCAAGGGAAATGTTAGGATTATAAGATGGAATATAAGGTTATATACTCAAAAGATGCCATCAAAAGCATGAAAAAATTGGAAAAAGGGCAACGATTCTTACTATATAGCTGGATTGAGAATAATCTTGTGAATACCACCACGCCAAGAAGTACTGGGAAAGCACTCAAAGGGGCTTCAAAAGATTACTGGAGATATAGAGTTGGTAATTATAGAATCATTGCAAATATACAAGATATGGAAATAACGATTTTGATCATTAGTATCGGACACCGGAGAGAAATCTACAAGGGATAGTTCCTATAGAGAAGCTAGGGAGACCTGTTGAGGATTACTGCACATAATGTGTTGTACAGTGGGATTATATGGCGTTACATAACCATTCAGATCAAGCCTTTACCTCTATGGTGAGGCTTTTTTTTTGAGGGCTCTATCAGTGGAAAACCTTAGTAAAATGGAAGTTTAGAAAGGTGCGCGGAAACATAGTGAAGAAATCTCCAAAAATGCTGAAGAATTTTATGTGCCCCATGGATCGTACCGTTGTCACTTACGTTTCTTGTCAGAGAATGTGCTTGGCTAAATGGTCATACTACATATGACCAAGACCATGATGCAGCTGAAAATCTACTGAAAGTAAGATGACATTAATTTTCAGGGTGGGGCACCCCTTGGGCTTGGAGAGGATGATCTCATGGGAGATTTTGAGCAAGAAGTGCCCACTTCGATGATGTCCATCATTTCTCATTATCGAAAATCGAAAAAAGCCTCATGGATATGGAGTGATTGATCCTGAGGACTTTACACCTTATCTCAAGAATCCGAAGATTACAAAGGGCTCTAAAGAGATTGGATGGGTTGATGAACTTGGGTCGGGAGTTAGAAAGATCTATAAATACAACAAGATATATTCATGTGCTGAGCCTGAATTCATTGAAGGAGATACGTTTAAGACTGGTATTCCGTTGACCACGGAAGCTACCCCCAAGCTATCCCTCAAGCTACCCCCAAGCTATCCCTCAAGCTACCCCCAAGATACGAACCAAGATCATGAGGATATTAAAGGGTTGTTAGAGTTTTGCAGGACTCCAAGAACAAGAGAAGAAATGCTGTGGTTTATGAAGCTTTACAATAGATGTCATTTTAGACGGAAAATACCTAATCCTTCTATTAAAGGAGATCTCTTCAATGCCGACCTTCATTACCCATGACAATAGATACATCATTCTTTACCTCCCTTAATGTTCTTCAGTAAGGAGCATTGTGCTTAGTTCACCATCATCGATGACATAGACTTTCAGTTTATCATCCGGAATAGTACCCCTTACGATAATCTCTAAAGTGTAGCTGGTTCTTTTTGTCTGTGTAGAACCTGTACTTGCAGATCTGGAAGTTGATGGATCTCGGAGACCTGAAGATAGTCCAGTTCTTTGTCAACTTTTTCGATCATTCGCCAGAGTGTAACTTGTCGAGGAATGCTTAGTTTTTCCGAAATGCCTCTTGTGAGGTACCTTTGCTTGTCAAACATTACAGGTTCCTTTCTATCTCATACTGTAGTAAGTGTTTTCTCCAAGGATGAGATGGTCTAATAGATCTATCCCCTTAAGTTTTCCGCAATCTTTAATTCTTTCCGTGGCGCTTAAGTCTGCTGCAGAAGGAGAAGGTCTCCTGATGGATGATTATGATAGAGGATGATGGAAGCAGCGTTACTTAAGATTGCTGCTTTAAATACTTCTCTTGGTTGGACAATGGAAGCATTGAGTGATCCTATGGAGACTACATGAAGATTTAATGGCTGACTCTTGGTGTCAAGGCAACATACTAGAAGCTATTCCCGGTGGGTTTCTTCCATGAGAACTTTACCCAGATCATATGCTTCTACAGGGCTGTTCACCCTACGTTTCCCGTAAAGAAAACTAGATTCTCTCACCAACTTGATTTATACAATTTCTACTCTTTTGGACGGGAAAACGGGGTTTTCTAAGGATACATGGTGATTTCGTATGTGATTTTTCTTAGTATAATTCATCTTATGCAATCCCCTTTTCAGTGTTCTTGATATCTGATTCTGTAAGGGCCCTTGGCTGTAGTTTCTTTTCTTTCGGTTTAGAACCTGGATTCCCGGAACCCGTAACTATGTTGTGGCTATGAAAATGCCCTGAACCCATCCAAGTGATGTAGAAAGGATGTCACTTTTTTATATCATTGGAGGGACCGAAGATTTATTTTCAACGTTTCGACATATCTATGACTTTAAGAATCATGAAATTAAGTCAGAAATTCTAATAAATGGTCAAGTGGATTTGTGTTCTAGTAGTAAGGCTCTAGTTAGACTTGCTTATAATCTGTTTAGCGGTTATGAAGATGAGTACACCACGTCAAGAGATTTGTTTTATAGATTAGCCGAGAACACTCGTGACTTCAGTCATGAGTGTTCTCGGCTTCGGGCGAGGGGTGCCTTTTGACATGTTAATTGTCCGACATATGTTAATTTGTTGATTGGCAATAACGCTAATATTTAGAGGTAATAAATTGAAAAGACATTTTACATATGTTATAC
>Ga0194138_10001906_pt1 | contig 9992 bp, 11 predicted proteins | sample TARM_MetaG_T2_14_FD_134022 | JGI IMG/M metagenome (GOLD analysis project Ga0194138, IMG submission 134022) | Freshwater microbial communities from Pennsylvania, USA, analyzing microbe dynamics in response to fracking - TARM_MetaG_T2_14 (version 2) | ecosystem: Environmental > Aquatic >...
CGCGCTCGGGCGGCGGGTCTATGTCTCGGAGGGCTGCATCCATTGCCATTCGCAGTATGTGCGACCCGTGGGTCGAGACACGGAGCTCTGGGGGGCGCGCACCACGCCCGGGCAGGCCTTGAGCCAAGAGCCCGTCCTCATCGGCAACCGGCGGCAGGGGCCCGATTTGGCCAATGTCGGCCTGCGTCGCGATGCGGGTTGGAACCGGCTGCATCTGACGGCGCCTGCGGCGGTCGTGCCGGGTTCGCGAATGCCGTCCTATCGACATCTCTTTGAGGGCGATGGTACGCGCGGCGAGGCTTTGCTCGCCTATTTGGACAGCTTGCGACCCGCGGCACTATACACTGGCAACCCGGCTGCGCATCCGCAGTATCCGGAGGATAAGCTATGAAAGTTCTATTGGTTGAAGACGATGCCCGTATCGGTCGCTTCGTGGAGAAGGGGCTCAAAGAAAACAGCTACACCGTGACCTGGTGCCGCAGCGCGCGCGCGGCCAACGACGCGATCAGCGAGAGCGGCTACGACCTCGTGGTGCTGGATCTCGGTCTGCCCGACGGCGACGGGCTCGAACTGCTCCGCGATTGGCGGCGGCAATGCGGCTTCGACGAACCGGTTTTGATCCTGAGCGCGCGGGACTCCGTCGAGAGCCGGGTGCAGGGCCTCAATCAAGGCGCGGACGACTATCTGCCCAAGCCCTTCAGCTTCGAGGAGCTGCTGGCCCGCGTGCGTTCCTTGTTTCGGCGGCAGGGGAGTGCGCATAACACAATACTGGAGCATCGGGGCATCCGTATGGATTTGCTGGCGCATACCGTGACTTTCGATGGGGACCCCGTCGATCTGACGAATCGGGAATACGCCCTGCTGGAACTGTTCCTCATCCATCGAGGCCGCACCCTGACACGCACCCAAATCGGAGAGAAGATCTGGGAGGCCCACTACGACATGCAGACGAATTTGATCGACGTCTATGTGCGGAAACTGCGCCAACACTTCGACTTCGGCCCGGATGCGCCTTCATTGATCAAGACCGTCCGTTCGGTCGGTTACATGATGCCATGAAATCGCTGACCAGTCGCCTGACGTTTTGGTATGCCTTGGTCGTTACTGTTACGGTAGCGGTGCTGCTGTTGGTTGGCCGTTTCTATCTGGAGCATAATATGATCAGGAGCATTGATCTGCTCAATGAGGTGGAGTTCGAGGAGATTCGCTCACGGATTGATCTGTCCAAAGAGGATGTCGAAGCGGGTATTCTCGAGGGGGTCCGTCATCATGCGGAGTTGGATGCGGCACTTTACTTCTTCCAGGTCGGCCACGGACATGAGGAGACCATTTTCAAAAGCACGAATCTGGGGCCCTATTTCTTGCCGAAAGGCGTGCACGGCCATGCGAATGCGACCGTATATGATGAGGAACTCGGGCTGTTGCGATCTGCCGAATTCAGCTATGCGGGGCTGGATATTCATATCGCTTCTTCGCTCCACAGCGCCCAGCGGCTCTTCGACGATTACGAGAAGACCGGGATTTACGTATGTGTCGTGGTTTTTCTTCTAAGCCTTTTCTTCGGTTACTTACTGAGCCGTTTGGCCATACGGCCGATTGCCTCCATTCAGGGGACTGCGCGAAAGATCACAGCATCGAGTTTGAGCGAGCGTATCCCGGTCCCGAATACAAATGACGAAGTGGCGCGGATGGCTGCTTTCCTGAACGACATGCTCGAACGCCTGGAGTCCTCATACGAGCAGATCAAGCGCTTTACCGCGGAGGCCTCGCATGAGCTGCGAACGCCGCTTTCGATCATCCGGCTGCAAGCCGAACGTCTGAGCCAGCAAAGTGACATGCCGGCTGCCGAAAGAGTGGAAGCGGCTGCGGAACAATTGGAGGAGGTCGGGCGCTTGAATAAATTGATCGATGATATGCTTTTACTGGCTAAGGCGGACGCCGGAGCCATGCGATTGGAGTGCAAAGGCGTGGATCCGGCCGCCTTCGGGGAGGACTTTAGTAACGATGCGGAACTTCTCGCGGAGGAGCAGGGTGTCCGCTTCGATCTGGAAAATACGATTGATCGTATCGTCCATTTCGATCCGGCCTGGATGCGCCATGTCTTGCTCAACCTGCTCTCGAATGCCCTTAAATTCAGTCCATCCGGAAGCCTCGTGCGTCTGACTTTCAGCGAGGAATCCGGTTGCCCGGTCTTTCGCATGATCGATGAAGGGCCGGGCCTGCCGGAAGCCAAGTTGGAAACGATCTTCCACCGTTTCGAGCGGGTGGATTCTACGGGCGATGCCAACGTCAAGGGCAACGGTCTGGGGCTGGCGATTTGCCGCAGTATTGTCCAACGGCATGGCGGGACCATTTGCGCGCGGAACCGGCGGGACCGCAGTGGTTTGATTGTGGAAGTGCGCCTTCCGGAAAAGGAACAAACAAAATGATGCGAATTGTCATGAACCGTTGCTTACTCGCTGCGGCGATGCTTCTGGCGGCTGCGTCTTTTCTTTATTACTTGGGTTGGGGCAGGAAGCAGCCTTGGCGAAGCGCTTGCGGATGGGATGAATTGTCGCAAACCTCGCGTGACATGGCACAAACGCGGGCGGCTGAATTTCGGGCGATTGCCGCTGCGCCCGAACTTTCCTGGCGGGGCCATGCCACCATGGAAATCACCTGGGGCGGTCGGCGTGTGGTGGCGGATCCGATCGCCGGTTCCGGAGTCAAGCCGGCGCCCCGCTGGTTTGACGACCTCGTCCCGGATCTGAGCCGTGGGTTTGATTTGATCTGCCTGACCCACGCGCACATGGACCACTTGGATAACGCGACCCTGGAGCGCATGCCGCCCACGCGGATCGTGCTGCCCGAGGGTTCGGAGCGTTTTCTCTCCGAAAAAGTCCGCTCGCGGCACGAGGTCATCCCGCTCGAAATCGGCCAGGTTTACGCACTCGGCGCACTCGAAGTGATCCCGGTTCCGGCGCGTCACGGCGGCTGGCGTTACCCCTGGCAGCGTGGCCTCTTTGCCTGCGGTTATGTTCTGCGGCATGGGGGCAAAGTGCTCTACCTCGCGGGCGATACGGCGATGGGGCCGCATTTCGAGACCATCGCCCGCGATTACGCGCCCGACTATGCGGTGCTACCGATCGGAGCCTATGCGCCACAATGGTTTTTGCGGAGCCGCCACCTCAACCCCGGGGAAGCCTGGCGGGCGGCCGAACGGCTCGGGGTGGATTATGTCGTTCCTTACCACTTCGGGACCTACCGCCTCTCGCTGGAGGCGATGGACGAGCCCTTGACCCGTTTTGTCGGAGCCTCCGCGAACCGAAAGGCCCGCTGGTTTTTGCCGGTTGAGGCCTTGTAGGACGGGCTTCCCGCAGGAGAGCCCGCGCCTGAGCTCCGCGGCCATTCACACCCCCAGATCGTGCCTTTCAGCGCGGCGGCCTCGAGCCGTGACCACGGGGAGAAGTCCGGGTCGTCCAGTTTCGTCGTGTCGGCTTCTTCCTGAAGAAAAGTTTGCCAGTCGATCCATCGGGTGGCGGCAACTTCCTCCGGGTTGGGTTCGGGTTCCCGGTCGCAGTAAGCGGCAAAGACCGGGCAGATTTCGTTCTCTTCCACCCCGGCATGGCTGGCGCGGTAGCGGAAGTGGGGCAGGGCGAGGTGCAGCTCGATGTCCTTCAGGCCGAGTTCCTCGCGAAGACGGCGGCGGGCGGCCGCCGCAAGGGGCTCACCGGGCATGGGGTGGCCGCAACAGGCGTTGGACCAGATGCCCGGCCAGGTTTGTTTCGACCAGGCCCGCTGCTGCATCAGCATGCGTCCCCTGTCGTCGAAAAGGAAAATGGAAAAGGCGAGATGCAGCGGCGTGCGCGCGCCGTGGATTTCGGCTTTTGCCGCGCGACCGATCGGTTGTCCCCTTGGATTCAGCAGGACGACTTCTTCGGGGTCGGCGACGACTTCTTCGGGGTCGGCGACCGCTGTGGCGGTTTCAAACATCCTCCGTGCTCTCCTTCAATTGACCCACGAGTCGAAAGCGCGGCTTGAGCAGAGGGTCGACGCTGAAGAAAAGCAGGCGGACCTTTTCGAGTCCCCATTCCCGGTGATCGAGCTCGCTTTCTCCCGTGAGTGTGATCTCGTCTCCCGTGCGCTCGAGACGCACCTGAATGTTCAGCGGCAAACTTGTGCCGTGCATGGTGAAGACACCCTCGGCGAGATAACTGCCGGGCTTGCCGGTCGCGGTCAGCTTCTCCATGGTGTAGCTCGCTTCCGGGTAGCGCTCGATATTCATCCACTTGCGCATCTTTTTATCGCGTGAGTCCTTTCCCGAATCGAGCGCCTCGAATTCAAAGCGGCAGGTCGCTTTCGTGATCCGCAGGCTGTCCGGATCGATCTCAATGTCGCAGGCATAGTCCTTGGCCACAGTGGTGAAATTATGCGAGGGGCTCGCGTGCATGTCGGCCGCGAGCTCGGACTGAGACTTGTCGACGACGAAATTGCCCGCGCGTGCTGTGGCGCTTGCCAGACAGAGCAGAGCGGAGGATAGGAGGATTGAGTGCATTTTCATGCGCACACAATGCCCGGAAGAAGTGAAGGCATCCTGAACGAATGATGAAAAAAACTTCATTTGCTCTTCACCTTTGCCGCAGCGGCAGTGTAGAGTCTGCCGCCGTGAAACACTCTCTACCGACCATCCGCCTTCGTTCATTGTCCATCGCCCTTCTTTGCGTCCTCTTCGGCGCGGGGGTCGCCACGGCTGCGCCGCTCGCGCCCGGTGACGCCTTTCCCGCTCTCGAAGGCATGCAAGACCAACATGAGGCAGCCTACGCGATGCCCGAGGGGGTGGGACATGTCGCCGTGGCCTTCACCATGGGCGTGGGAAAGAGCGCGAATAAAGCCCTCGCCGAACAGGGCGCGGATTACCTGCCCGATTCCGACGCCGTGTTTATCGCCAACATTTACGGCATGCCGGCCATCGGACGCTTCTTCGCGATGCCCAAAATGCGCAAATACCCCCACCGCATCATGCTGGCCGACGCCGAAGGGCTGCTCGACGACTTCCCGCAGGAGGAGGATCGGGTCACCGTCTTCGACCTCGACGCCTCCGGCAGGATCCTCAGCATCCGCTACTGGGATCCGGAATCCGGCGAAAAACCCTTCTGAGCGAGACTCAAAAAAGGGGACCATTCCGTTATGTTTATAATTAAATGAATCAGCTCGTTGATGACTATAAGAATAACGGAATGGTCCCCCTTTTGTCTCCCCCTTTTGTCTCCCTTTACCGAGAAGGATCCAGACACCCAGTCGACCGAGGCCTGGCGTCTGGACAAGGTCAAGGGAGTCGCCCGCAACGCCAACAACCACTATGCCAAATACCACGCTGGCGCGTATGGCGGCATTCCCAACCTCTGATCCGAAGGAACGATGTCACGCAGCAATCCTAGGAAGCCCACGCGAGGACGCATCCGTCATCACAGAATGAGAGTTGCGCAAACCCCTGAAATCCCTATGAGTATGGATATGAAACAACCTGTTAAATACTGCATTTACAAGGAGGACGGCTTTTATGTCGCCCAATGTCTGAACGTGGATGTGTCCAGTTTTGGCGAAAGCGTCGAAGAAGCTATCTTCAACATCAAAGAAGCCCTTGAGCTGTATTTTGAAGACGCCGACCCTGCGGCCTATCATAAGATTGAAGAGGTCTTAATCGGAGAGAGTTTGGTCAGTGCCTAAGTTACTCAGCTCAGACGGGATCGTGAAGATCCTTTTGGCAAACGGCTTCGAACTCGTATCCCAGCGCGGCAGTCACCAAAAGTATCGGAACGCTTCAGGGGATACCGCGATTGTTCCGGCAGGCCGCAAGCAGATGCCACGCGGCACGACCCAATCAATCATCCGCCAATCAGGCTTGGATCGTCAGTTGTTCAACTGATTTATCTTTAGCCGCTTACGCTTTTCAAGCCCTTCTAACTTCCGTCTAGATCACGCCTCTTAATCGTAATCCCACTCCCACTCCCACTCTTAATCTCTCAGGGCGCGGTTGGATTAAGATTAGGAGTAGGATTAGGATTTGTGCGCGGCGATCACTTCGAGGAAGGGGGGCAGCACGGTTTTCAGCTTGGCCGGGCCGATGCCGCGGATCTGGATGGCCTCCCGCTCGCTGGCCGGTTTCTGGTTGGCCAGCTCGACCAGCACCATGTTGGGGAACACGGTGTAGGCGGGCTTGCCGCTGGCGGCGGCCAGTTCGCTGCGCTTGGCCGCGAGCTTCCGGTAGAGATCTTCGTCCCGGATGCCCTCGGGCGCCTGGCCTTTTTTCAGGTTCTTGGCGGCGGCGGCTTGGCCCGCCGCGCCCGCCGTGCGCCCGGGCAGGGCGAGGGCGGGCGTCTCCTCGCCCCGCATCACGCGCGAGCCGAGCCCGGTCAGTTGGAGCAGGGGGAAGCCGTCCACCGTCTCCACCCGCACGAGGCCGGCTTGCTCGAAGCTCTCGAAGAGCGCGTCCACGTAGGCGCCGCCCTCGCGCTTGAGGATGCCGTAGGTGGAGAGCGCGTCCAGCCCGGCGTCGAGGATGGGCGCGGCCTGGCTGCCGAGCAGGCATTGGATGACCTTGCGCTTGCCGAAGCGGGGCTCCCAGTCGTCGGTGCCGCGGCGGGTGCTCATCCGCGCCACGCCGCTCAGCGCCATTTTGACCAGCGTCCACTCGTCGGCCTCGAGCTCGCGCTTGGCGAGTTGCTTGCGTCCGCGGCAGCCGTCGCAACGGCCGCAAGGTTGGCTGTCTTTTTCGCCGAAGTAGTCGAGGATCCATTGCTGCCGGCAACTCGACGCGTAGGCGAAATCGATGACCGCCTTGAGCCGCGCCTCGTCGCGCTGCGCTTTGACCGCCAGCGCCTGCCCGTCGAGGGGGAGCTCGCGCCCGTGTTTGCCGAGTTGGAGGATGCGGGTGCCCCGCATGCGCCGGCCCGGGATGTCGAAACGCTCGATCCACTTGTGCCGCGAGAGCACGGAGATGGAGGTGCTCACGGCCATCGGGTTGACCTTGCGGCCCCCGTTCTGCACCCGCTCGCAAAGGTCGTCCACGGGCAGGCGCACTTCGTGGTTTTCGTCGCTCTCGGCGCAGAGCAGGTCGAAGACCTCGGCGATCAACTCCTTGCCCGGGTTGGCGCCCTCGATGAAAAAGTCCTGCACCCGCTTGTCGGCGTAGGAGAAGAGCATCTCGCAGACCGAGGGCGCGCCGTCGCGCCCCGCGCGGCCGCCCTCCTGGTAGTAGGCCTCCACGCTGCCGGGCATCTCCCAGTGGCAGACGAAGCGGATGTCCGCCCGGTCGATCCCCATGCCGAAGGCGTTGGTCGCCACCACCACGTCCGCGCGGCGCTGCATGAAGATCTCCTGCGCCTCGCTGCGCTCCTTGTCCGAGAGTCCGCCGTGGTAGCGGATGACCGAGCCGGCCAGCGGCTCGACGAGCGCCGCGACCGCATCGACCGATTTGCGGGTGGCGCAATAGACGATGCCCGTCTTGTGCTGCCGGATCAGCCGGCGGAGGGCGGCCTGCTTGTCGGCGTTCGAGCCGATCTTGCGCACTTTGAAACTCAGGTTCTCCCGCGCGAAGCCGGCCACGAATTCGGCCGGATCCCGCATTTCCAGCACTTGCTTGATGTCGGCCTGCACATCCGGCGTGGCCGTGGCGGTCAACGCGATGCAGGGCGGCGAGCCGAGCGCCTTGCGGGCTTCGCCCAGCCGCATGTAGTCCGGCCGGAAGTCGTGCCCCCACTGGGAGAGGCAGTGCGCCTCGTCGATCGCGAAGAGGCTGATCGCGTCGGCGGGCAGGGCGTTGAGGAAGCTCCGCGAGCGGAAGCGCTCCGGCGCGACATAGACCAGCTTCAGGGCGCGCGCGCGGATGGCGTCGAGCGTGGCGCGCTGTTCCTCCAGGGTCTGCGAGCTGTTGAGCAGTCCGGCCGACAGGCCGCGCGCCCGGAGGGCGTCGACCTGATCCTTCATCAAGGCGATCAGGGGCGAGACGACCAGCGTGACCCCCGGCAGGAGCAGGGCGGGCAACTGGAAACAGAGGCTCTTGCCCCCGCCCGTCGGCATGACGACCAAGGTGTCCTTGCGGGCGAGCACCGCATCGATGATCGCCCGCTGCGGCGGTCGGAACGATGGCATGCCGAAATGGGTCTGGAGGGCGCTTTCAGGAGTCATGCCTCCCGACTGTGCAAATGTTCATCGATTTGCCAAGCGGGAATTGTGGGGTTGTAATTTAAACGCAGTCATGCATGGTTGTGTTATGGCCACCAAAACAATCAGTTTGGAAATTGAGGCGTATGAGAAGTTGCGCCGGGCGAAACGTTTCCCCCGCGAATCATTCTCCGAGGTGGTGTTGCGGGCATCGATCCCGGATGGCGGTGTCAGCGGGCGTGAATTGCTGGCTGGTTTCGAATCAGGCGACTCCATTTTCTCCGAGGAAGAACTCGACTTGATCGACGCCGCGAATGCGAGCGATACGCCGCCCGATATCCCATGATACTGGACTCCACGTTTTTGGTCGATTTCGAACGGGAGAAAAAGCGTCGCCGATTCGGAGCTGCGTCTAGGTTCCTGCAAGCGCATCAGGAGGTTCGATTCTGTGTGACTTTCACGATCATCGGCGAATTGGCCGCAGGGAAATCCCATGGAGCGGAGCGGACTGAGTGGGCGAAGTTCATTCAAAGGTTCCGTATCTTGGAATCCTCCCAAGATGTGGCCTGGGAGTTCGGTAGCGTCTTTCGCCATTTGCAGTCGAAAGGCAATCTGATCGGTGCGAACGATCTCTGGATTGGGGCGACCGGTCTGGCGCACGATCTACCGGTCGTCACCCGCAACGCGCGTGATTTTGAGCGGATTCCCAATCTGAAGGTGCTCGGATACTGAGGATTGTTCCCAGGGCTCTTTCATCTGGCTCCGGGTGGAGCGAAATTCCTGTTGGAGTCCTGCCTTCAGGCAGTTTTTGGCACTCGGTGGGGCGGCATAAATGCCGAACTCCAACAAAAACCGCCAGATGAAAGAGCCCTGGGATTGTTCCGAATCCGCGCTTGATCCTTATGGATGCGCTTTTAGTTTTCGTGCATTGGTCGGTCGGTCCCCGTAGTTCAACGGATAGAACTACTGTTTCCTAAACAGTCGATCTGGGTTCGATTCCCAGCGGGGGCACCATGCTTCGCCTTTCAGGCTACGCATGGCGCAGCCATGTTAGCGTGAAAGCTGCGAGCATGAGTGCCCTGCGTAGCTCGTAGAGCGAAGCACGGGCGACTTGTTCCAGCGAACGAAGCCTGTCCCGGCGTATCGGAGAGGCTTGTGCGGGCGTCGCGGAGCAAAGCCCCAATCCGCGGACTCCACACGCTCAGTTGAACTACGGCTTGGCAGGCCACAAGCTCTACGCTCGGCGTGCCCGCATGCTTTCTGCGTAGGAGCGTGCGTGCGTCTGGGCGGGGCAAGTGCGGCACGGTCTTCACAAGTGAAGCCCCTACGTTGGCGGTCTTCACAAGTGAAGCCCCTACGGTGAAGCCCCTGCGTTTATTGCTTGGGCAGGATGACGCGTCGGCGGGGGATGACGCGGCGGCGTCCGTCGTTGCGATTGCTGTTGTTCTGCAGGCCGGGGGGGAGCTTGGGGGTGTCGGCCTTGGGCTGGGCGGCCTGGCTGACGGAGGACAGCACGGGCAGGGGGGCGTCGGTCGCGCTCATCAGGGTGAGCCGCTCGGAGCGGCCGTTCTTGTGGACGGTGATCGTGCGCGAGTCGGCGTCGTAGCCGCGCACGGTGATGCCGCCTTCGGATTGGTTCTCGCTGAGCCAGTAGCCTTTGTTCGCGCTCTTGTCGTAAACGCTGAACTGGGTGACGCCGTCGAAGGTGACGATGCCGCGGAACTCGACCTCGCGGCTGATCGGGCCGTTGGTCGGCACGACGGGCTTGGGCGGCTCGGGCTTATGCTCGCCGTAGCCGGGCGGGAGGAAGGGGTTGTCGCTTTCCAATGTTTCGGCGCGGAGCGCCGTGA
>Ga0194138_10001907_pt1 | contig 9991 bp, 7 predicted proteins | sample TARM_MetaG_T2_14_FD_134022 | JGI IMG/M metagenome (GOLD analysis project Ga0194138, IMG submission 134022) | Freshwater microbial communities from Pennsylvania, USA, analyzing microbe dynamics in response to fracking - TARM_MetaG_T2_14 (version 2) | ecosystem: Environmental > Aquatic > Freshwater...
CTTTAACCATAGCAGAAAGGGGTTCTTTTTTCATCACTTAACGGGTGAAGATGAAAAAGTAATTGTAAGCTGCCGTGAGGCAGTTTCACATGGTTTTAATTAAAAGTATGAATTATTCAGGTTATTGTAATTTTGATGAAATATAGTGAGTCAGTTGATTGCTAAAAGTGTTATGAGATAAGTGCAGTCAAAAATAATTATTAACAAATAGTTAAGGATGTGATACAGATTTTTTAGATGCATGTAAAGGAGCACTTATCGAGGAGCAATGAAAATTATTATTGCACTTGAATGAATTTCATAATTCTCAGCCCCTGTGGACTAAGGCTTTCAAGACATAATAAAAGAAGTACCTCCCCAAATCTTGTATAATGGTTTTAAGCGAAAGCCATAAAAAAGACTGGAGGAGTACTTCTTATGACCATTATACGACAAATGAGTTTATTTGGCATCCAAGAATTATACGATATGGAACCTACCCAAAAATATGAAGCGATTATTTCAGCGATCGATTTAGATGCCATCTATCACGCAGTCACTAAAAAAATCACGTCTCGGTGCACCTGAAGAATTAAATTACCCAGCGATGATCATCTCTCTTTTTGTCAGATACATTGAACGGATCTCAACCAAAAAGGATCTTATCAAACGTCTTGAAGACGATATCGCTTTTAAGCTTAATTGTGGGTTTCTGGTTTCTGATGATGTACCTTCAGAATCTTCCTACTCACGTCTCGTAACGAAACTGGAGGAAACCAATATCTTAGAAAAAGAATTGGAAAAGGTCATTCTTCAAGCGATCAAAGAAGGCTATATCACAGATGACACAATCGCGATTGATGCCACTCACTTTGAAGCACGTGATCAAGCACCACCCAAAGAAGAAAAGCCAAAAGCTGACCCCAAAAAACGGGGTCGAAAACCGAGAGAAAAACGTGATGAATGGCTAAAAGAACAAGCTGAAAAGGAAGCTAATTTACCTCTCTATGAAAAGAAAATTGAAGCCCAATTAGATGCATCTCTAGATGAGTTACGTTCTGAAATACCTCTAAACCCCAAGTGGGGTGTGAAGAAGAATTCAGAAGGTAAGAATGTGTTTTGGTTTGGATACAAGGGGCACTTGGCCGTTGGTACGTCAAGTCAATACATTCTTCAAACTGCTTTTTCATCTGGCAATTTAAATGATGGTAAAGCGGCCATTCCTTTACTGAAAGGTATTTATGAGTGCTTATCCCTTTCAACAGTACGCTATCAAACAATGAACGCAGGTTATGATTATGAACCGATCTATCAACAGATTCACCGAATGGGTCAACACTCCATCATTGCATACAACAAGCGAAATGAAGCTGAACCCATCGGTTTTGATAAACATTTTGCGCCAACCTGTTTCAGAGAACTTTCGTACCGTTACGACAGCTTTGACCCCAAATATGAAACCTTAAAGTATACGAGACCGAAGGAATGTCATGACTGTCCTTTAGCTACTGCCAGAAAGTCTATAAAGTGAAAATAACAACAGACCTCCGGAAATATCCAGCACCGGCTCGTGGGTCTCAAGTTTGGAAAACCATTTTCAAGCGCCGTACAGCGGTTGAAAGGGTTAATACTTATTTAAAGGAATTCTTCCAACTGAATAATGTTCGATATCGCACTGGAAAACGTGCAAAAATTCATTTTGACATGATTACACTCGTTTACAATGCTTCAAAGTTAGCAGCAGATCGTATCAATGCCCAATTGAATCAGCAACAAGTCGCATGATTTCTGTTTTTTAAAATACAAATTAGAAATTCGGTCAGTCTTTGTATTTTTAAAAAGAGCAATTATGAAATTGACTCATTTAAAATAAAATTTCTAATAGAGCAGACTTTTTTATTTCCTATATTTCAATGTATGAGCTATTGACTCACTATTTTTACGAGGGGAATGACTATGTGGGGATTATTTGACGCTTACTTAAATATAGAGTATACTAAGGTAAGGGCTTAGGTAGAGCAAGAATCAAAGATGAATATAGTTTATAACAGCAGATGTCAGTCATTTATAGTAAAGGTTTCGTGAAGGAACCTTTACTGGATGACTGACATTTTTGTTTTGTGACTGATTTATTGTCTTGAATTTTGAAAAGTACTAATCCAGTCTTGGGATAATTCACACAAGTTACCCTGAATTCATCCTGACTATCAAGAATGGAGGTGTTTGTAATGGGAAAGAAATTATCAGCTGTCTCCATTGAATTATTAAAAGAGGCATTATGCAGTATATACTGGTACAAAAATAATTTGAGGAGCTTTTTGAGTAATTGTATAAATGATACTAATGTTATTAATCTTCCAGATTGGAATGGTTATAAAAGACAAATAGTCTCGGATATCATTGATGAGCTATGTAGTAATCAGGAACGGTACTTAGGTGATATCAGAAGACTCATACATGAAGTAATCAAGATGGAAAGCTTTCGTCATCTTGAACAAGTTGAAGATGGAAAAAGGAAGGTAGAAAGAGCAAAGCAAGCTGTTGCTGATCTTAAAAAGGTAGTAGAAGATCAGACACAGAAAATAAAAGAAGAGGAAGAAATTAAAAGAAAAAGATTGGAGAACTTAAAGAAAATCAGATCAAGCCAAGCTGTATTAAGTAAACTGGATGAAATTAAGATAAATTATTTTAGACTTGTTACTTCTAAAGAATATCAAAAAAGGGGATTTGAACTTGAGAAGGTTCTATACGATTTATTTGAACTATTTGATTTAGATCCTAAAGCTTCATTTAGAAATACTGGTGAACAAATTGATGGAGCATTTTCTCTAGAAGGTACTGATTATTTGTTTGAAGCGAAATGGACGAATCAATTTTCCGATGCTTCAGATTTAGATAGTTTCGCAGGAAAAATTAATAGAAAACTTGATAATACTTTGGGCTTATTCTTATCTGTAAATGGGTTTTCTGATGATGCTGTAAGAATACATTCTGTAAGTCGTAGTACAATACTGTTAATGGATGGAACCGATCTTATGGCCATACTAGAAAATCAGATAGATTTTGTATCTTTAATTATAAGAAAGAGGAGACATGCAGCACAGACTGGGAATATATACCTAAAAAGCAGTGAGATATTGAATGATTATTAGAAGTTATATTATGTATGAATTGCTCTTTGTTCTACTCAGGCACAGAGATGAAATTTGTACTTAAAATTATAGACCTTAATGTTACGAGTGTTGAGATGTTGCTAGATTACATAAAAACCTTTAGAAGTTAGTAATTCGGGTTGATTAATTGGTAATTTTTCCATAAAAAGACTATGATTGAAAAACCAATAAAAGGAAGTTGATTTGATTGAGAATAACGAAATTAATAATTAATAACTTTCGATCCTTTGGACCAACTAATACCGAAATAGAATTAGAAGAATTGTCTGTACTAGTTGGAGCAAATAGTAGTGGTAAAACTTCTGCAATCCAAGCTCTATTAAAACTTTTTAGTCCTTATCAAAGAGAACGATTAATAGAAAGGTCAGATTTCCATATACCTGCTAATGAAAATCCATTAGATTATGATGAGTCTTCACTTTCTATTGAGGCTATAATTGATTTTAATGAACTTGAAAATGATACTGAGAAGGTAAGGATTACTATCCCCCCGCATTTTAATCATATGGTTGCAGGTGAAGTTGATGGAAGTCCTTATGTACGTATAAGGCTAGAAGCTGAGTTATCAGAAGGAAATACTTTAGAAGGAAATATAGAGCAAGTACTATATTATGTCTTATCTCCATTAGGAACCAAAGCAGAGGATGAAGATCTACAGCCAGTTAAAGCTAGTGAGCGTTCCCAAATCCAAATGATATATATACCTGCAACAAGAGATCCAGCTGTACAACTAAAAAATGCATCAGGAACTATCTTAGGGAGGATCCTAAAGGGTATTAACTGGCCTAAAGAAATTAATAGTGACATACAAGAAAAAATGAAGCAAGTTGATGGAATTTTTGATCAAGTAAATGGAGTTAAAAGGTTAAGAGAAATACTTAATAGTCAATGGAGAAAATACCATAATGATTTTCGCTATGGATCAACTATGGTTGCTTTCAATCAAGCAGATTTAGACTCAATACTAAAAAAAGTAGAAGTATATTTTGAACCAACTGAAACAGGAAGTAAATATAAGGTCGATCAATTAGGTGATGGTCTACGCTCAATTTTTTACTTAGCTCTAGTAAATTCGTTTTTAGAAATTGAGAATGAGGCTTTACAAGATGAAGCTGAGGAGGATAAAAAAACATATAACCTTCAACCACCAGTGTTAACATTGCTAGCAGTTGAGGAACCGGAGAATCACATTTCTCCGCATTTACTTGGGCGAATAATGAAGGCCTTAACTGATGTCTCTGAAAATGATAATGCACAGGTTTTAGTCGCTACACATTCACCCTCGATGATTAAAAGAGTTGATCCACAATCAATTCTTCACTTTAGAATTGATCGAAAGGAAATAAGAACTGTCGTAAATTCAATAATACTTCCTGACAAAGATAAAGAAGAAGAATATAAATATATAAAAGCTGCTATTATGGCATATCCAGAACTGTATTTTTCACAATTGGTTGTTTTAGGAGAAGGTGATAGTGAAGAGATTATACTTCCAAAGATAATTAATCTTCTAGATACCGATTTAGATCAAAGCAATATTTCTATCGTTCCGTTAGGTGGAAGACACGTAAATCACTTTTGGAAATTACTACATCAGTTGAATATCCCTTATCTAACTCTATTGGATTTAGATTTAGAACGAAATGGTGGTGGATGGGGTCGAATTAAATATGCATTACAGCAGTTGATCCAATTAGGCTATGATAAGCGTGAGTTACTTTCTGTCCAAAATGGAGTGCTAAGTGATGACGAATTCTCTCGTATGCATACATGGTCTATAGAAAAGGAAGATGAAAGAGAAAAACTCTATTCATGGGTTGATTTTTTAGAAGCCTATGGAGTTTACTATTCGGCTCCACTAGATATTGATTTCATGATGATTGAAAGTTTCCTAGATGCATATAAAAAGACAGTTCCCAAACATGGAGGTCCTAAAGGTGTAGATAAAGAGAAGGATTCTATTGAATATCTGGACCGTTTAGAAAAAGGGATAAGGGCAACTTTAAAAACTGAGGGCGGCTCAGGAATTACCTATTCGGACGAACAGAAAGAATTAATGATTTGGTATGATTACTTTTTCTTAGGCAGAGGTAAACCCGGCACTCATATTATGGCATTAGAAAATATAGATACGAAGTTATTAATTGAAAAATTACCAAATCCTCTTAAAAAATTAATGAAGGGAATAAAATCATTTATTGATGGTGATTTATCTGAGTAACTATGTGAAAAAGGAATCTTGGATTCCAAAAGACGGTGTTATTTTAGAAAAAGCTGCACAGGAAGTAGTGAGGTATGAAGGAAGCGCCTATGTGTTAGCTGGTCCCGGAGCAGGAAAAACGGAATTATTAGCTCAGAAAGCTTGTTATTTGTTGGAAACAAATACGAGCGTATATCCTGCTAGAATACTAGCTATAAGTTTCAAGAGAGATGCAGCTAAGAATTTAAAAGAACGCGTTGAAAAACGATCCGGAAAAGAGTTTGCGAATAGGTTTGTATCTTTAACATATGATTCATTTGCTAAGCAAATTATGGATAGGTTTCGTTTAACTATACCTGAATTTTATAGACCATCATTGGAGTATGAAATGGTAAATTTTAACAAAAGAGATGTACCTAATCTCAGAGAAGAAGCAGAAGAACCTAGTGAAGAGAATGGGTGGAATTACTACTTTGATTATGATCTTTTTGCTAAGACATATGCAAATGAAAGACTACCATTACGAGTGGACAAAATAAACTCAATAGAATCATGGTATAAGTATCAACTTTGGAAAAACTATATTAATGGGAAAGAAAATTCGAGGCTAACATTCCCCATGATTTCAAGAATTGCTGAATACTTACTTAGGTCAAATCCCAAGATTTTAAGAGCAATCAGAGCTACATATAGTCATGTTTTTTTAGATGAGTTTCAAGATACAACATTAATCCAGTATGACTTAGTTAGAACAACTTTCATAGGTTCAAATGCTTCGGTGACCGCTGTAGGTGATGTTAAACAAAAGATAATGGGTTGGGCTGGTGCGTTAGATGGAGTATTTAATCAATTTAAATTAGACTTCAAAGCTAAAGAGTTCGAAATGGTATTAAATCATAGGTCTGCTCCTAATTTAGTACGAATTCAAACATCTATAATAAATGATATGATGGGTGGTTCAACAGTAATAACTCCATCTAATAAGTGGAAGAATGAGGATGAGGGCATATGCGAAATATGGAACTTCACCAATGCCTCTGAAGAAGCAAAAACATTAGCATTAGAAATTAAAACGTGGATTGATCAAGAAAAACTTGAACGAAGAGATGTAGGTATTTTAGTTAGGCAACGGGCAGATATGTATTGTGACATGCTTATAGATGAATTAAGTAATTTAGGAATACACTCTAGGATAGAGGATCAATGGCAAGATTTACTAGCAGAAAATTTTATGAAATATATAATCGATGTATTTTCTTTAGCGACAACGGCTCGTGACCCTAAAGCTTGGTCTAGTTTAATATCGAATGTTATAAGTTTACGTGGCGATAATGAAACAGCATCTTATCAATTAGAAAAAGAAATTAATAGTTTTATAGTTGAATTTAAAAAGACTCTTAAAGATGAGTCAATAAAAGTGACCGAAAAAGTAGTAGAGCAATGGTTAGACAAGATATTAACTTTGATCGGTTTAGATTTAATTAAAAGTAGCTATCCTGAGTATAGAAAAGGAAAATATTTAGAGAGAAAATTAAAGCAGACAGCGGAGTTCCTTTTTTATTCATATGAAAAGCATAAAGTCTGGAATAAAGCAATAGAGGATTTTTTGGGGATTTATTCAATTCCGATTATGTCAATTCATAAAAGTAAAGGTCTTGAATTTGAGTCTGTGATTTTATTGGGACTAGAAGATGGAGCCTTTTGGAATTTTGAGGAATCAGCAGAGGATGAGACGTTTACATTTTTTGTTGCAATGTCTAGAGCAAAAACTCGAATGATTTTTACATTTTGTAAAAAACGTTTCTATGGACAAGAAAGATCTAAGATAAATGACATTTATCAAATGTTGGAGAATGCAGAGGTTAAGCAATTCAAATGGGAATAAAAATTTTGATATATCCTAAACAACCGGAAAAATAACTGTTAATAAAAGAGGGCATTGGTAAAATCAGTTTACCAATGCCTACTATTTTCCTCTTAAATCACCACGGTGAGCCGTACCACGAGTAAATGTGACTGCTATACTAAAGTAGTCAATTATTGCTCAATAAGATTGAACACTTTTCGATCAAATATAAGACCATTCATAGTATGATAGATTAGTTGAAATTTATCAGATTTGGATGGTGCAGAAGGTGGAAAAGTGGAAATTGTATAATGAAATTTGTCAATTAAAAGAACTAGGGTTTTCAAAAAGTAAAATTGCCAGAAATCTTGGTATTGCTAGAGGAACTGTTAATCATTATTTAGATAAAGATCCAGAGGAAATGTCCCTTTGGCTATCTTCTACGAAGCGTAGGACTCGAAAATTAGATAAATATAAAGAAAAAATATTAGGGTGGTTAAGAGAACATCCTGATCTATCCTCAGCTCAAATTGCCGATTGGCTAGAGGAAAGATATCCTACATTCAAAGTTGAAGAAAGTACTGTTCGACGTTATATACGGGAAATGCGAAAAGAATTTAACATTTCCAAAACAACTCACATAAGGGTTTATGAGGCCGTTCCTGAACTGCCAATGGGTTTTCAAGCTCAAGTAGATTTCGGTCAAACTTGGCAAAAGAATGAGCAAGGCCAATCGGTTAAACTTTATGTAGTAGCTTTTGTGTTATCCAATTCTAGATATAAATACAAGGAATGGTTAGATCGCCCCTTCACTACAAATGACTTAATAGAGGCCCATAAAAATGCATTCCATGCATTTGGTGGGAAGCCCAAGGAAATTGTTTATGATCAGGATAATATTATCATCGTTAGTGAGAATAATGGCGATATCATATACACAAAACAATTTGAAGCTTATCGAAGAGAGGAAACCTTTCAGGTCTATGCTTGTCGTGGAAGTGATCCAGAAAGCAAAGGTAAAATTGAAAACGTCATTGGTTTCATTAAGAAAAGTTTTGCGAAAAATCGTGTTTATACAACGCTAGATGACTGGAATGAACAAGGGAAATCGTGGCTTGAAAGAAGAGGAAACGGTAAGGTTCATAATACGACAAAGAAAAAACCGGTCGACGTTTTCCAAGAAGAAAAACAGTATCTACGACCGGTTAAACAGCTTATCTCGGTACCAGCCAATGATAAGCAAACATATTCAACAGACATAAGTATATCAAGAGTTGTTCGAAAGGACAACACAATTTTATATAAAGCAAATCGGTACTCCGTACCCTTGGGTACGTATAGTGAATTTAGCAAAGAAGTCCAGGTACATATTCAGGAGCAAACGCTGTATATTATTGATCCTGAGACAGGAGAAGTTATTGGTACACATGAGATTTCAAATGATAAAGGAATCCTGATTCAAGATCGTGCACACACACGAGATCGTACAAAGGGAATTCCTGCATATAAACAAAGCATAGCAGCTAAATTTGAAAACAGTTTATTAGTTCTTCAATACCTAGATGAAGTCAATACTCAATATCCAAGATATATACGGGATCAGCTGCAATTTATAAATAAACTGTGGGATAAATATCCGCATCATTTTATTAATGAAGGCTTAGCTATGTGTATTGAAAAGAAGTTATATAGTGCATCTGAATTTCAAGATATGATAGAGTTTTTGATCGCTCAACGCCCGATCACATCAGTTAAGGAACCAAAAAGTATTCAGCCCTTGCATGGTGAGTCATCTTATCTATTGGATATTAAACCACCTGTCCGTGATATGGCACCATATATAGTAATCATGGAGGGAGGTGAGCCCTTATGAGCACCTACAAAGAACTTCATGAAATTTTGAAAAGCTTACGTTTTTCAGAGACAGCTGAATACTTGCCTGAATTATTAAAAAGGGCAGAAAAACAAACTTTTTCATATGCCCAATTTCTTTTAGAGGTTGTGACATACGAACAAAGGAGACGTGGAGAAAAATTAATTGAAAGAAGGTTGAAATGGGCCACGTTCCCCATTTATAAAACACTGAATGAGTTTTCATTAAATGAACAACCATCTTTAACGAAAAAGCAATTCAACACATTAGCTGACTTAGCATGGCTAGATCGGCTCTATAATCTAATTCTTTTAGAGCCAACTGGCGTGGGAAAAACTCATTTATCTATAGGCTTAGGAATCAAGGCGATACATGAAGGGTATAAGGTAACATTTATATCAATGGGCGAACTTATTCATGTATTAAAAACCGAAGAAATAACACGTAAGTCACAAATCCGATTAAAACGATTAAGAGATTCAAATTTGATTATCATAGATGATCTTATGTTTATGGCAATGGATCAACGAGAGGCAAACCTATTCTTCCATTTAATTAATGAATTATATAACCAATCATCAATTATATTAACTTCGAACAAAGGACCAAGTGAATGGGGAGAACTATTGGGTGATCCAGCGATTACAGCAGCCATTCTGGATAGAATTATCCATCGGTCTGAGGTGGTTCAATTAGGAGGTGACAGCTATCGATTAAAACATCGAGTTTCAATATTTAATGATAAAACTGATCAAAATTAATGAGCGAAAAGTGTTCAATTTAACTTGACGGTTACATGAACGAACCATTGATAAACATGGTCAAGTATTATTAATTCCTGACTTATCATTCGAAAGCTACTGGACAACACTAGCTGTTGAACCTGAAGAAGTCATCAATCTTTACCATGAGCACGGAAC
>Ga0194138_10001909_pt1 | contig 9984 bp, 10 predicted proteins | sample TARM_MetaG_T2_14_FD_134022 | JGI IMG/M metagenome (GOLD analysis project Ga0194138, IMG submission 134022) | Freshwater microbial communities from Pennsylvania, USA, analyzing microbe dynamics in response to fracking - TARM_MetaG_T2_14 (version 2) | ecosystem: Environmental > Aquatic >...
CTCCGAATCCGAATCCGCCGGCAACGACCGCGCCGGCTCGTCCCTCGCCGAGATGATCGTCCCCACCGTCGTGGGCGTCACGTGGGGCTGAGCACCGGCAATTACGCGCTGGGCATCGGGGTCGGCATCGGCACTGGCATCCTGATGATCATCTTCCGCGCGCTGCTGTGGCGCCTGCGCGACCGGCGCAAGGGCGGTGCCTGATGTTCGACACGACACCGGTGCTGGATTGCGCGGGGCGCAAGCTGCGGCTGGACCGGCCGCAGGTGATGGGCATCGTCAACGCCACCCCGGATTCGTTTTCCGACGGCGGCGAGCACGCCGGCCTCGACGCGGCACTGGCGCATGCGCTGATGCTGGCCGAGCAGGGCGCCGACATCCTCGACGTGGGCGGCGAATCCACTCGCCCCGGTTCGGACGAAGTGCCGCTGGAGGAGGAGTTGCGTCGGGTGGTGCCGCTGGTCGAACGGCTGGTGCGGGAAACCGCGCTGCCGGTCAGCGTGGACACCTGCAAACCCGAGGTGATGCGGGCGGCGGTCCAGGCCGGTGCCGGCATGATCAACGACATCCGCGCGTTGCGGGCCGAGGGCGCGCTCGATGCCGCGGCCGCGCTCGGCGTGCCGGTGGTGCTGATGCACATGCAGGGCGAGCCGCGCTCGATGCAGGATGCGCCGCATTACGAGGACGTGGTGGGCGAGGTGCATCGCTTCCTCGCCGAGCGCGTGTTCGTCGCCGAGATGGCCGGCATCGCGCGGCGCAACATCGTGCTCGATCCGGGCTTCGGCTTCGGCAAGAGCACCGCGCACAATGTCGAACTGCTGGCAGGGCTGGAGCGCCTTGCCGATCTCGGCCTGCCGGTGCTGGCCGGATTGTCGCGCAAGCGCAGCATCGGCGAGATCACCGGCCGTGCCGTGCCGCGCGAGCGCGAGGCCGGTTCGGTGGCCGCACACCTGATCGCGGCCCAGCGCGGCGCGCACATCCTGCGCGTGCACGACGTGGCTGCCACCGTGGATGCCTTGAAGGTATGGAATGCCGTGGCGGCCGTTCCGGCGCCGCGCCGCGATGCACCTGCGTCCGCCGGCATCCGCTGGCCTGACGACGATTGAAACGGATGGGGCGTCGCGTTTTCGCCTGGAGGCGCTGCGCGGGTCTGTCCGGCGCGGCTGCCGATGGCATGCGGCTACCGGCAGGGCGCAGGCGATGAGCGCGGTGCCACGTCCCTCGGCCATCGCCATCATGGGGCCGACCGCCTCGGGCAAGACCGCGTTTGCGATCGAACTGGCCGAGCGCCTGGGCGGGGAGATCGTCAGCGTCGATTCTGCGCTGGTCTACCGCGGCCTTGACATCGGTGCCGCCAAGCCCGACGCCGACGAACGCGCGCGCGTGCCGCATCACCTGCTCGACCTGCGCGAACCGTGGCAGCCGTATTCGGCGGCCGAATTTGCCCGCGATGCGCGCGCGGCGATCGACGGCATCCTCGCGCGCGGCCACGTCCCGATTCTCGCCGGCGGCACCGGCCTGTACTTCCGCGCCCTGCTCGAAGGCCTCTCGCCGATGCCCGAAGCCGACCCGGACGTGCGCGCGCAGATCGCCGCCGAGGCCGAGCGCCGCGGTTGGCCGGCCATGCACGCGCTGCTGGCCGACATCGACCCGCTTGCCGCATCCCGTATCCGCCCCGGCGACCCGCAGCGCATCCAGCGTGCCTTGGAAGTGTGGCGGCTCAGCGGCATGCCGATCAGCCAGTGGCAGGCGCTGCCGCCTCCGCCGCGACTGCCGCTGCGCGTGCTCAAGCTGGTGTTGGCGCCGGCCGAGCGCGCCGTGCTGCATGCGCGCATCGAAACCCGTTTCGACACGATGCTGGCGGCCGGTTTCCTCGACGAAGTGCGGCGCCTGCGCGCATTGCCGGCGTTGGCCGCGCATCCGGCCGTGCTCGAGCTGCCGGCCATCCGCGCGGTCGGTTACCGGCAGGCGTGGGAGCATCTGGACGGACGTTGCGCGGCCGCCGAATTCCGCGATCGCGCGGTCCATGCCACCCGCCAGCTCGCCAAGCGACAGCTGACCTGGTTGCGCGGCGAGCTTGATGCGCGCTGGTTCGACCCGCTGGCGGAACGGGCGCGGCTGGACGATGCCGTCGCGTTGTTCCTCGGCGGCCCCGCAGGCAGCCGGCGCGTGTAACATCGGCGATCCGGGCCAGCAGGCTGGAATTCCCGGCCCGGCGCCACCACATAACAACAATAACGGAGCCAAACCGATGTCCAAGGGGCAATCTTTGCAGGATCCTTTCCTCAACGCGCTGCGTCGCGAGCGGGTGCCGGTGTCCATTTTCCTGGTCAACGGGATCAAGCTGCAGGGCACCATCGAATCGTTCGACCAGTTCGTCGTCCTGCTGCGCAACACCGTCAGCCAGATGGTCTACAAGCACGCCATTTCCACCGTGGTGCCTTCCCGCAACGTCCGCGTCGGGCCGACCGGCGGGCAGGTTGCACCCGCCCCGGGTGCCGTGGCCGACGACAGTGACGACGACCAAGACGAGTAATTGATGCAGGATCTGTTCGACCGCTCGCGCAAGGGCGAGCATGCGCTGTTGATCCAGCCCCATGCGGGTGGCCCGGCCGAGGAGGACGTGCTGGAGGAGTTCGCCGATCTGGCGCGCTCGGCCGGGGCCACCGTCGCGGCCACGCTGACCGCCCGCATCGACCGGCCCAATCCGGCCACCTTGATCGGCAGCGGCAAGCTGGAGGAAGTGAAGGCTGCCGCCGACGCCACCGGCGCCGACTTGGTGCTGGTCAACCATGCGCTCTCGCCGGTGCAGGAGCGCAATCTGGAGCGCGCGCTGGAGCGGCGCGTGATCGACCGTACTGGCCTGATCCTGGACATCTTCGCCCAGCGTGCGCGCAGCCATGAGGGAAAGCTGCAGGTGGAACTGGCCCAGTTGCGCCATCTGGCCACCCGGCTGGTGCGCGGCTGGACTCACCTGGAGCGCCAGCGTGGCGGTTCCATCGGCTTGCGCGGCCCCGGCGAAACCCAGCTGGAAACCGACCGCCGCCTGCTGCAGAAGCGCGTGGAGCAATTGCAGAGGCGGCTGGAGAAGGTGGAGGTGCAGCACACCCAGATGCGTCGTGCCCGCGTGCGCAGCGAACTGCCGCGGGTGGCGCTGGTGGGTTACACCAACGCCGGCAAGTCCACCTTGTTCAACGCGCTCAGCGGTGCGGAGGCTTACGCGGCCGACCAGTTGTTCGCCACGCTCGACCCCACCGTGCGCCGGGTGGCGCTGCCGGGCGGCAGCATCGTGCTGGCCGATACCGTGGGCTTCGTGCGCGACCTGCCGCACGAGCTGGTTGCCGCGTTCCGATCCACCCTCAGCGAGGCGCGCGAGGCCGACCTGCTGCTGCATGTGGTCGATGCTGCCGATCCGCTGCGCGAGGACCGCATCGCCCAGGTCGATGCCGTGCTGGCCGAAGTCGGCGCCGGCGATCTGCCGCAGCTGCTGGTGTTCAACAAGATCGACCGCATCGACGGGGCGCAGCCGCGCCACGACGTGCCGGGCGAGGCGCGCGAGCGGGTATGGCTGTCCGCGCGCGACGGTCGCGGGCTCGACCTGCTGCACGAGGCGCTGGCGCTGCGTCTGGGCCTGACCCGGATCGGTGGCGAACTGCGCCTGAGCCCGCAGCAAGGCAAGTTGCGCGCGCGCCTGCATGCCTTGCAGGCCGTGCGCGGCGAGATCGGCGACGAACACGGCTGGCGGATCCAGGTGGACCTGCCGCGTGCCGATGCCGAGCGCCTGGTCGTCCAGCCCGAAGGCGAGCCCTTGCGGGCGTTGCTGCCGGCGGCCCCGGTGCGGGAGCCGTGGGAAGAGCGGGACTGAATCGTCACGGACGTCCGCCCCCTTTTCGGAACGGCCGTCCGGCCCCATCTAGTAGAATCGCGACACTCGTTTTCACTGGCGAGGTGCCCTGCAAGCGGGTCACCTCGCATACACGGAGCGTGCATGGCCTGGAAAAAACCCGGCAGCAATGGCGACGGCCCGGATGGCGGCCGCAACCCCTGGAAATCGCGCGGCAACGGCATCGGCGATACGGCCCGGCAATGGCTGGGCCGGCTGGGCGATGGCGGCGGCATCGGGCGCTGGATCGCCGTTGCGGTGGTGCTGCTGTTGGCGTTCAGCTGTTTCCAGCTGATCGGCGAGCAGCAGCGCGGCGTGGTGCTGCGCTTCGGCCAGTTCGACCGGATCATGCAGCCCGGCCCCAACTTCAAGTTGCCGTGGCCGCTGGAAAGCGTGACCAAGGTCAACGCCACCCAGATCAAGACCTTCAGCAACGTGGTGCCGGTGCTGACTCGCGACGAGAACATCGTCAACGTCTCGTTGAACGTGCAGTACCGCGTCGCCGATCCGCGCCAGTACCTGTACGGCTCGCGCGACGCCGACCAGGTGCTGGAACAGGCCGCGCAGAGTGCGGTGCGCGAGCAGGTCGGCCGTTCCGATCTGGATGCCGTGCTGAACAAGCGCGGCCCGTTGGCCACCTCGGCGCTGGATCGCCTGCAGGCATCGTTGAAGACCTACCGCACCGGCTTGACCGTCACCGGCCTGACCCTGCCCGACGCCCGCCCGCCGGAGGAAGTGAAGCCGGCCTTCGACGAGGTCAACGGCGCCCAGCAGGTCAAGGAGCGCCTGATCAACGAAGCCCAGGCCTATGCCGCCAAGGTGGTGCCCGAGGCGCGCGGCGAATCGGCGCGCACGCGCGCCGATGCCGAGGCCTACAAGGACGCCATCGTCGCCCGCGCCGAGGGCGATGCCGACCGCTTCAGCCTGTTGCAGGCCCAGTACAAGGGCGCGCCGGAGGTCACCCGCAAGCGGCTGTGGCTGGAGACCGTGCAGAAGGTGCTGGCCGAGAACCGCAAGGTGGTCGGCGGCGACGGCAAGCAATTGATCTACGTGCCGATGCCGGCCGCCGAAGGCGGTTCGGCCGCTGCTGCCAAGACGGCACCGGCGGCGGCTTCGGGCGCAACGCCGGCGGCGTCGGCGGTGTTGCCGGCGCTGCAGAACATCACCGGCGAAGACCGCAATCCGGTACGCGGCCCGCGTCCGTCAGGCCGAGAGGAGAGTGACCGATGAAGGCCCCGTTCTGGATCGCCCTGGGCGTGGTGCTGGCGATAGCCCTGACCGGCTCGGCCTACGTGGTCCGCGAGGACCAAGCCGCGATGGTGCTCAACCTCGGTCGCGTGGTCCGCAGCGACGTCAAGCCCGGGCTGCATTTCAAGCTGCCGCTGGTGGAAACCGTGCGCGTGTTCGACCGTCGTTTCCAGGTGCTGGAAACCGCGCCGGCGCGCTATTTCACCGTCGAGCAGAAGGACGTCAGCGTCGACTTCTTCGCTATCGGCTACATCGCCGACGTGCGCGCGTTCTACCGCGCCACCGGCGGCGACGAACGCGTGGCCAGTTCGCGTCTGGCGCCGATCATCACCGACTCGCTGCGCAACGAGATCAATTCGCGCACGTTGCAGCAGCTGGTGTCCGGCGACCGTGCCGAACTGATCGCCAGCCAACTTGGCGCGATCAACAAGGCCAGCCGCGAGTTGGGCATGCAGATCGTCGACCTGCGCCTGAAGCAGATCGACCTGCCCACCGACAGCCAGGTGATCACCGACGTCTACGAACGCATGCGCGCCCAGCGCCGGCAGGTGGCCAGCAAGCTGCGCGCCGAAGGCGAGGAACAGGCGCGCACGATCCGTGCCGAGGCTGACCGCGAAAGCACCGTGCTGGTGGCCGAAGCCGAGCGCGACGGCCAGAAGCTGCGTGGCGAAGGCGATGCCGAAGCGGCGAAGATCTATGCCAAGGCGGCTTCGGCCGACCCGGGTTTCTATGCCTTCTACCGCAGTCTGGAGGCATACCGCGCCGCCTTCGCCGACGGCAAGAGCGTGATCGTGCTGGAGCGCAACGATCCGTTCCTGCAGTACCTGAAGAGCGACCGCTGACCGATGCCGCGCGACCTGCTGGCCGCGCTGGCACTGGTGGCGGTGTTGGAGGGGCTGTTGCTGTTTGCCGCGCCGGAAGCTTGGCGGCGCATGGTCGAGCATTTGGTCACGGAGCCGTCCGCGCGGCTGCGCCGGCACGGGGGTTTCGTGTTGCTGGCCGGACTGGCGGCGCTGTGGTGGATACGCGGCTGAACCGCGCGATGCGCGGCGGTGGCGGGTGCCCTCGGAAACCCGGATAATGCACAAAAGCCGGACGGGCGCAGCGCCTGTCCGGCTTTTCCGTGTCCGGCCATGCCGATGGCGGAAGGCCCCGATGGCCTCCCGGCCCGCAAGGCCGGCCCGACACGCCCTTTCATGCGGTCCCGATGGCCGCAAGACACACAGGAGTCACCCGTCATGGGTCAGTCAGTCGTCGTTCTCGGCGCCCAATGGGGCGATGAAGGCAAGGGCAAGATCGTCGATCTGCTCACCGAGCCGGTCGCCGCGGTCGCGCGTTTCCAGGGCGGCCACAATGCCGGCCATACGCTGGTGGTCGGCGGCAAGAAGACCGTGCTGCACCTGATCCCGTCGGGCATCCTGCGCGAAGGCGTGCTGTGCCTGATCGGCAACGGCGTGGTGGTGGCGCCCGCAGCGCTGCAAAAGGAAATCGCCGAGCTCGAGGCGCTGGGCCTGGACGTGCGTGCACGACTGAAGATCAGCCCGGCCTGCCCGCTGATCATGCCTTACCACATCGCGCTGGATCAGGCCCGCGAAAAGGCCGCCGGCGGCAAGGCCATCGGCACCACCGGCCGCGGCATCGGCCCGGCCTACGAAGACAAGGTGGCCCGCCGCAGCATCCGCGTGGCCGACCTGCATTACCCCGACCAACTGGCCGAAAAGCTGCGCGGCGTGCTGGACTACCACAACTTCGTGCTGACCCAGTACCTCGGCGTGGAAGCGGTGGATTTCCAGAAGACGCTGGACGAGGCGCTGGCCTTCGGCGAGTACGTCGAGCCGATGAAGCACGACGTGGCCGGCCTGTTGCACGACCTGCGCAAGCAGGGCAAGCGGGTGCTGTTCGAAGGCGCGCAGGGCGCACTGCTGGACATCGACCACGGCACCTATCCGTACGTGACCTCGTCCAACACCACCACCGGCGGCGCGCTGTGCGGTACCGGCGTGGGCGCGGACGCGATCGACTACGTGCTGGGCATCGCCAAGGCCTATGCCACGCGCGTCGGCGGTGGCCCGTTCCCGACCGAACTCAACGACGCACTCGGCGAGGAAATCCGCCAGAAGGGCCAGGAATTCGGTGCCTCCACCGGCCGGCCGCGCCGCTGCGGCTGGATCGACATCGTCGCGCTCAAGCGCGCCGTGGCGATCAACGGCATCAACGGCCTGTGCGTGACCAAGCTGGACGTGCTCGACGGCCTGCCGTCGCTGAAGATGTGCATCGCCTACCGCTACCGCGGCAAGGAAACCGAGTATGCGCCGCTGGACGCGCAGGGCTGGGAAGAGTGCGAGCCGGTCTATCTGGAGTTCCCCGGCTGGCCGGAAAGCACCCACGGCGTCACCGAATGGGACAAGCTGCCGCCGGCCGCGCGTGCTTACCTGCGTGCGCTGGAGGAGTTGTCCGGTTGCCCGCTGGCCATCGTGTCCACCGGCCCGGACCGCGAACAGACGATGATCCTGCGCGACCCGTACGCCGCGTGATGCCGCCGCCGGCCCTTCCGCCGGCGTGGGCACCGCAGTGACCTGACGGCCCGCGCAAGCGGGCCGTCCGCGTTTGGTCGGAAGAATCGGCAGCAGATGCGGCAGGGCCGCGCGCCATCGCGTGGATGCGGGCCGCTAGAATGGAACCGCCTTCCCCACGGCGTTCCCGCAATGGCATCCAGCCGCACGCCCCGATCCGGCCAGCGACGCTGGCCGATGACGCTCGTCCTCGGCGGACTGGCGGCCTTCGGCCCGTTCTCGATCGACACGATCTTCCCCGCTTTCCCGCAGATGGCTGCGGATCTGGGCGCGGACAAGCTGCAGATGCAGCAGACCATCAGCGTCTACCTGCTGGCTTATGCGGCGATGAGTCTGGTGCACGGGCCGCTGTCCGATGCCTTCGGTCGCAAGCGCGTGCTGGTGGGCGGCCTGTTGGTGTACATGCTGGCTTCGGCCGGCTGCGCGCTGTCGCACGATCTGACGATGCTGCTGTCGTTCCGTGCCCTGCAAGGCATGTCGGCCGGTGCCGGCCTGATCGTCGGGCGGGCGATGATCCGCGACCTGTTCCACGGGCAGGAAGCGCAGAAGCTGATGAGCCAGGTGGCGATGATCTTCAGCATCGCACCGGCGGTGGCGCCGATCTACGGCGGCTGGGTGCTGGGCGTGGGCGGCTGGCCGCTGATTTTCTGGAGCCTGGTCGTGTTCGTCTGTGTGCTGCTGGGCGGGGTAGGGCTGGCCTTGCCGGAAACGCACCCGCCGGAGCGGCGCATGCGTCTGGCGCCGACGGCCTTGTGGCGCGATTACGCCTCGATCTTCTCCAACCCGCGATTCCTGCGCCTGGCCTGCGTGGTGGCATTCAATTTCGGCGGGCTGTTCCTGTACATCGCCTCGGCACCGGAGGTGGTATTCGGCCTGCTGGGCCTGAACGAGCGCCAGTTCGGCTGGCTGTTCGTGCCGTTCATCGCGGGCATGATGATCGGCTCCTTCGTCTCGGCGCGCATGGCCGGGCGCATCGAGGGCACGCGGCTGGTGTCGGCCGGCTTCGCGATCGGTGCGACGGCGATGCTGTTCAACATCGGCTACACGCATCTGTCGCCGGTGCTGGCATTGCCGTGGGCGGTGCTGCCCTTGTTTCTGCATGCGCTTGGGCTGGCGCTGATGGTGCCGGTGCTCACGCTGGCGATCCTGGACATGTACCCGCAGCAGCGCGGTTCGGCGTCCTCCTCGCAGGCCTTCACCCAGTTGCTGGTCAATGCGGTGATCGGCGGCGTGGTGTCGCCGTGGTTGTCGCACTCGGGTGCGATGCTGGCGGTCGGCGCGGCGACGCTGATGCTGCTGGCCTGGCTGTGCTGGTTCTTCGAATGCCGCGCGCGCCGTGCGATGCTGGCGGCTGCTTCCTGAAACACGCAACGGAGTCCCCATGTCCATCCAGTCCAAGGCGCGCCGCGATGCGCAGCGACGCAAGGCAGAGCGCGCGCGCAACCTGCAGCCGCAAGCGGCACCGATCGAGCCGCATGCAGAACTGCGCGATGGCGAACGTCGCCTGCTGGCCGGCATCGTCCGCCGCGACGGCCAATGGGTGCTGGGCATGGACGGTCGCATCGCCGGCGAAACCGGCAGCGCCGCGCGCGTGTTCGCGCTGATCCGCCGGGCCGCCGAACTGCACGAGGCCAAGGGCGTGCCGGTGCGGCTGGTGTATTCGGATGCGTTGCGCGATGCTGCCAAGGTCGAGCTGGACGCGCAGGGCCTGAGTCAGGCCGAGTACGACCGCCGATTGGCCGGCGAGCTGGCCGTGGTTCCGCCGTCGGCGGGGTGAGCGGCATGCTTGCAAACGCAAGTGTTGTGCTGTCCCGTGCCGGGTGTTATTCCTGTCGGCCATGACGCTCCGGTCCCGCTCCTTTTTCTTCTGGTATTACGGCTTCCCCATGCCGTTGGCGGAGGAAAAGGCGTACTCGGACTGAAACAGTCATCGAACCGAACCTCGAAACCGCCAGCGAAACCTGGCGGTTTTTTTGTGACCGCCGGACGCCCCCACCGATCTGGAGTTTGCACGTGAATACCCGCACCGACGATTTGCGCATCCATGCCCTTGATGAATTGAGCACCCCGGAGGAGGTCATCCGCGAACTGCCGGTGGCTGCCGCGACCAGCCGGACCGTGGCGGAGGCGCGTGGCGCGATGCACGGCATCCTGCATGGCCACGACGACCGTCTGGCGGTGGTGATCGGACCGTGCTCCATCCACGACACCGCAGCGGCGATGGAATACGCGCAGCGCTTGAACGAGCAGCGCGGGCGTTTCGGCGACACGCTGGAGATC
>Ga0194138_10001911_pt1 | contig 9983 bp, 5 predicted proteins | sample TARM_MetaG_T2_14_FD_134022 | JGI IMG/M metagenome (GOLD analysis project Ga0194138, IMG submission 134022) | Freshwater microbial communities from Pennsylvania, USA, analyzing microbe dynamics in response to fracking - TARM_MetaG_T2_14 (version 2) | ecosystem: Environmental > Aquatic > Freshwater...
GCTTGGTCACTTCATCAGTCATTGCATATCAATTTTTTTGACATCCAATTCCTGTGAGTGCCCACACAGATTGCTTGATTTGATTGTTAAAGAGCGTGACAGCCTTGGCTGTCGTGGGATGCGCATCTTACGCCTCCCAGATTCAGAGTCAAGCACATTTTACCGTGTTCGCTCCGGGGCATTTCGGCCCGGCTGGCACCGCTGCAGCGTTCTCCGAAGAGTGCGTGCTTTGCCGTGTCAGCGAGGCGGCATTATAGGGACATCGAACTTTCACGCAAGCCCATAAACACAAAAAATGGTGATTCCTGGTTCGTTCGTTGATTTATCAGCCAATGTGGTTATTCCTGAATCGTTATGGCGCCAATTCAGCAAGTCCCTTAGCCTACCCCGTGGGAATGGGAGCTAAATAAGCGGCGTAGAGCCGATTGGTCGCCTCTACGCCAAAACCTCATCTGGCTAATATGCATCAGCGAGCTACTGCCTGATTGTGAACCTTCCATCCTGCAGATCCAGAACCAAGGGTCTTCCCGGAGCAGCCTTGCCCGACAAGATTGCTTGCGCCAGCGGGTTTTCCACCTCTTGTTGAATCGCTCGTTTGAGTGGACGAGCCCCATAGACGGGATCAAATCCCGCTTCGGCCAGATGCGTCAGCAAGCTGTCTCGCAATTCTACCTTATACCCCATCTCTTCGAGCCGTTTCAGCAAGCCCACCAACTGAATACGCGCAATCGACTCTATGTGTTCACGACTCAGCGGATGGAACACAACCGTTTCATCGATCCGGTTCAGGAATTCAGGTCGGAAGCTATGCGACAACACATCCAGTACCATCAGCTTCATTTCATCGTAGGTGGCGGTACCATGCTGCTCCTGGATGAGGTCCGATCCCAGATTCGAGGTCATAATCACCACTGCATTCCGGAAATCGACCGTTCGTCCCTGACCATCCGTGAGACGGCCATCATCCAGCACCTGCAGCAGAATGTTGAAGACATCCGGATGTGCCTTCTCAATTTCATCCAGCAAGATGACAGAGTAAGGCTTACGTCGTACCGCCTCGGTCAGATAGCCACCTTCCTCATAGCCCACATATCCTGGAGGGGCGCCCACCAGCCGCGCCACACTGTGCTTCTCCATAAATTCGGACATATCGATGCGCACCATGGCGTCCTGCGTATCAAAAAGATACTCGGCCAGCGCCTTGCACAACTCGGTCTTTCCGACCCCGGTTGGCCCGAGAAATAGGAATGAACCAATCGGACGCATCGGATCGGACAATCCAGCGCGGCTACGACGAATAGCATTGGCGACAGCATCCACCGCTTCATTCTGGCCAATCACCCGAGTGTGCAACTGCTCTTCCATCCGCAGCAGTTTCTCTTTTTCGCTCTCCAGCATGCGCGCTACCGGGATCCCGGTCCAGCGCGCCAGCACCTCGGCAATTTCGGCATCTGTGACCCGATTCCGTAATAACTTCTCGTCATGCATTTCAGCCTGAGAGGCCAGATCAAGCTGCTTCTCCAATTCAGGGATACGACCATAACGCAGCTCGGACATACGACCTAGGTCCTGGGCTCGGCTCGCGACTTCAAACTCCTGCCGAGCCTTTTCCAGCTGTGCCTTGATGTGCTGGGTCCCGGCCAATGATGCTTTCTCGGCTTTCCACACCTCTTCCAGCTCGTTGTACTCGCTATCCTTTTCTTTGATCTCCTGATTGATGAGATCAAGGCGCTGCACGCTGGCAGCGTCCGCCTCCTTCATCAACGCCTGTTGTTCCATCTTCAGCTGTATGATGCGTCGTTCCAGTCGATCCAGTTGCTCCGGCTTGGAATCAATCTGCAACCGGATGCTGGCAGCAGCTTCATCAATCAGATCGATGGCTTTGTCAGGCAGCTGACGATCCGAGATATAACGGTGCGACAGCGTTGCAGCAGCAACGATGGCCGGGTCGGTGATCTGAACATGATGGTGTAACTCATACCGCTCTTTGAGTCCGCGCAAGATGGCGATGGTGTCTTCAACGCTGGGCTCTTCAATCAGCACTTTTTGGAAGCGACGTTCGAGTGCCGCATCCTTCTCTATATATTGCCGGTATTCATCCAGCGTAGTCGCACCCACGCAGTGCAATTCACCCCGTGCCAATGCAGGTTTGAGCATATTCCCCGCATCCATAGCGCCTTCGGCCTTGCCCGCGCCGACCATGGTGTGCAGCTCATCAATGAAGAGGATCACGTTCCCCTCTTCCTTGGCCAGTTCACTCAACACCGCCTTGAGCCGCTCCTCGAATTCGCCGCGATACTTGGCACCAGCAACTAGCGAGCCCATGTCTAGCGACAGCACCCGCTTATTCTTCAATCCTTCGGGTACTTCACCATTGATGATGCGCTGGGCCAAGCCTTCGGCGATGGCGGTCTTACCCACCCCCGGCTCACCAATCAACACCGGATTATTCTTGGTCCGGCGTTGCAACACCTGGATGGTGCGGCGGATCTCTTCATCCCGACCAATGACCGGATCCAGCTTGCCGCGTTCGGCCCGCTCCGTCAGATCGATGGTGTACTTTTCCAGAGCCTGACGTTTTTCTTCCGCTTCAGGATCCTCGACCTTATTGCCGCCACGGACCTGCTCGATGGCTTTTTCCAGCTTGTCTTTAACTAGCCCGCATGCCTTGAGAATATCGCCCAGCTGACCGCGATCCTCGAGTCCTGCCAAAACGAACAGTTCGGAGGAGATAAACTTGTCCTGCCGCTGCTGGGCATACTTGTCGCACATATTGAGCACCCGACCCAATTGCGGCGATAACTGCACGTCGCCATCGACTCCGCTGACCTTGGGCAGGCGATCCAGCTCTTGAGTCAGCCGACTACGTAACGTTGAGACATCAGCTCCCGCGAGTGTCAGCAGCGGGCGGATAGAGCCCCCCTCCTGATTTAACAGTGCCAACATCAAATGAATGGGTTCAATAAATTGATGGTCACGCCCCAATGCCAATGACTGGGCATCGGAGATCGCAATTTGAAACTTGCTGGTGAGACGATCCAGACGCATTTCGCTCTCCCTTCTTCTTTGTAACAACGCGGCGCATCGAACTGATGAGCCGACCTTGCTATAGAAGATGGGGGTTATTGGTGTGGATTCAAGTTGCTATGGTTAATTTTGCGCCATTAACCAGATCAAACCGCTCATGCGTCCAGTCTGACCATCGCGGCGATAGGAATAGAACTGTACGGGATCGCTGTATGTGCACTGATCCCCGCCATAGATCTCGACCACGCCAGTACTCAGCAAACGCTGACGAGCCAGCAGGAATAGATCCGCTAACCACTTATCGGCCTCTGGAGCCGACAGAGTCGAGGCCACAAACGCACTCGCAGCAGCTGGATCCTGCTGAAGAAAACGGGCGCGCACTTCGCTACCCACTTCAAATACAGAGGGACCGATAGCAGGCCCGATCCATGCCAAGACTTGGTCGGCAGCAACCCCCATGGCGGCGACGGTCTGTTCCAGTACCCCATCGCAGAGGCCCCTCCAACCCGCATGCGCGGTCGCGACTACGGTTCCAGCCCGATCACAAAACAGCACTGGCAAGCAATCAGCCGTCATGACCGTCAAGGCCACGTCTGGCAATCGTGTCACCGCGGCATCTGCCGTGGGGGGGAGTGCGGTTTGTGCCGCGAGCGCGGAATCCACCGGATAGACAACCGTGCCATGCACCTGATTCAACCACACCGGCTCTTGGGACAAATGAAGCAACTCCCGGAGCTGATGACGATTTGCTGCCACCGCCGCAGGATCATCCGCAACATGAGCCCCCAGATTGAATCCGGCAAACACTCCCAAGCTTTCACCACCCTCACGGGTGGTGAAACAGGCCTGCACCTGAACGGGAGCAGGCCAATCCGGGTAAATCAGACCCATACCAGATCATCCGGATTGGCGGCGGTATCGGCGCGCAGCACCTCGATGAGATCGATCATGTCCTGCGGGATCGGCGAATGCCACTCCATCAGCTCACAAGTGACGGGATGTGCCAAACGCAGCATGGTGGCATGCAGTGCCTGACGCCGGAAGCCACGCAGGGCGGCCGTGAATTCCGGTGTGGCATTGCGAATGGGGCGCGAACGGCCACCATAGGCTGGATCACCCAGCAGGGGATGTTTGATATAGGCCATATGCACGCGGATCTGGTGCGTACGCCCTGTTTCCAGACGTAGACGCAAGCGAGTATGAGCGCGGAACTTCTCCATTACCCGATAATGGGTCACCGCCGGTTTACCCGTTGGCGTCACCGCCATATGAGTTCTGAGGTTGGCATGACGGCCGATGGGCTCATCAACCGTCCCGCCTGCTGTCATATGACCAACCGCTATGGCTTCATATTCTCGGGTGATGTCACGACGCTGCAGAGCATCCACCAGATGGGTCTGGGCCGGGATCGACTTGGCGATCACCATCAAGCCTGTGGTGTCCTTATCCAGTCGGTGCACAATACCGGCGCGAGGCACCTCGGCAATTTCCGGGTAACGATACAGCAAGGCGTTCAGCACAGTGCCATCTGGTGTGCCGGCGCCGGGATGAACCACCAAGCCTGCCGGTTTGTCGATCACCAGAATATGCTCATCTTCGTAGACGATATTCAGTTCGATGTCCTGGGGTTGCCAACGCGTTTCGTCAGGCAGTTCAGCCGAAATCAAAACCTGCTGCCCTGCCAGGACGCGCTCGCGAGGGAGATTGACCAACTTGCCATCCAGACTCACTTTGTCGTCCAGGATCCACTCCTTGATCCGGGTTCTGGAGTAATCCGGAAACAGATCGGACAGCGCCTGATCCAGACGTTTGCCATAATGGCGGTCCTCAAATGTTCCGGTTAATTCGATAGCTTGGCTCATGGATGATCTCTAGGTTTGGATAGGCAATTGGCGCATTCTATCTTTTCTTTTGCCTGAGCTTAACGGATACTTCTGCAATTCTGGCAAACCGGATCCTATTTGCATGTTCAAGAAGTCTCACTTGCTGCTCCCCCTGACGCTGATCCTGGCCCTGCTGGCCGGGTGTTCCTCCACCGATAAAGAGAAGGTACCGGACGAGCCGCCAGAGAAGCTGTTCCAACAGGCGCAAGAGAAGCTCGACGCCAGTAACTATGCTAAAGCCGTTGAATTGCTTGAAGCTTTAGACTCTCGCTATCCCTTCGGTCCCTATTCTGCCCAAGTGCAAATGGACCTGATTTACGCCTACTACAAGGATGGCGATACCGCCCATGCCATCGCCAATATCGACCGTTTTTTGCGGCTGAATCCAACCCATAAAGATGTCGATTATGTTTATTACATGCGCGGTCTGACCAACATGCAGGCCGATTACAATTTCTTCCATCACACGCTAGGCATTGATCGCTCCGATCGAGACCCAAGCTATGCCCGACAAGCCTTCCGCGACTTCAAATCGGTGCTAACCCGTTACCCGAATAGCAAGTATGCCGCCGACTCCCATGCCCGGATGATCAGCCTCAAGGATCGCCTGGCCAAGTACGATCTGGCGGTAGCCGACTACTACTGGCGTCGCGGTGCCTGGATTGCGGCAGCCAATCGTGGCAAGGGGATCGTAGAAAACTACACCGACACCACAGCCGTTGAGCCAGCGCTGGAAATCATGGTCAAGAGCTACGACAAACTGTCCCTGACCGACTTGGCTGGCCATGCTCGTCAGGTATTGGCCGCCAACTATCCGGATAACGATCTGCTCAAACGCTAATCGTCTTAGCGCCAGAACCAAAAACAACGCCGACGAAAGTCGGCGTTGTTTTATCCGTAATAAGCGCTTTCGCGGCATCCCCTCAGTGGGATAAATAACACTCGAGAAAAGCATCGAAGCTGACGTGATCCGTGGCTTCGATCTCCTGCTGTTTGGCCAGCGAGGCATGAGCCTCATCGGCAAAGTAGGCCCCATCCCAGAAAGTCAGATCTTCACCCCGCAGCTGTTGCCGGTAAGTCTCGGCCAGCTCCCGGCCGTAGGCACCATTATCCATATCGTGAGTCAACAGATGGTCCAGCAAGCGGGCCGACAAGGTTTGGGTCGGATCATGCAATTTCTCTTTTTGCGCCTGCAAGGCGATCTGGTATTGCACTCGCCCGTAGGCCCGGTCCAGCAACTGCGCCACCTGCAGCAACTCATCAAATAACTGATCGCCCCAACCCCGCAAGGAAAGCTCACCGTTGGCGGTCTGCAACATCAGTCCCGGCCGACGGCCTTCCAGCACCACTTGCGTCAGGTTATGGCGATTGCGCCGCACTTCATCCTCGTCGAGTGGCGCCGAAGGTTTAAGCAGGCACCACACCAGGAACAGATCCAGGAAGCGTAGTTGCTGGATATCGACACCCAAAGGGCTGAACGGATTGATATCCAGAGTCCGCAGCTCGATATATTCGATACCACGATGTTCCAGCGCCGTCAGGGTGCGCTCTCCGGCTCGGGGAGAACGCTTGGGACGGATCGGCGCATAGAGTTCGTTTTCCAGTTGCAGCACATTGTCGTTGAGCTGCCGGTAGACCCCATCCACCTTGACGCCAAGCGCGGTGAACTCTTCAGTCTTGGTCCGCAAAGCGCGGCGCACGCTCATCAGATAACTGTCCAGATTGTCATGGTTAATCCCCAGACTGGCCTGAGCCTTGTTGGTATAACCCAGATCCGAGAGTCGCAACGAGGTGGCATAGGGCAGATACAGAGTTCCCTTGCCCAGTTTCTGGAACGGCAGTCCAGTCTCGCGCCCCTGCAGGAACGAGCTGCACAGCGCCGGAGATGCCCCGAACAGGTAGGGGATCAGCCAGCCGAATCGGTACACATTGCGGATCAACCCCATATAACCGTCGGAGATGAAGCGCTTGCACTGACAGCGCACCCCGCGCACATCCTGCCACTCGCTCCAGAAACTGTCCGGCATCGAGAAGTTATAGTGAACGCCGGCAATGACCTGCATCAAACTGCCATAGCGATGATGTAACCCTTGCCGGTAGAGGGTCTTCATCCGTCCCAGGTTGGAGTTGCCATATTGCGCCAGGCGAATGCTCTCTTCACCGCCGATAAAGCAAGGCATCGACAGCGGCCATAACCGCTCTTCACCCAGATGCTGCACCGAATAGCGATGAATGTCCCCCAGCTGGGAGAGCAGGGTCTCCATGGAATCGGAAGCTGGCGTGATAAATTCCATCAGACTTTCCGAATAGTCCGTGGTGATGTTCGGATGGGTCAATGCCGAACCCAGCACCTGGGGATGATCACTCTGCGCCAATCGCCCCTCAGGGGTAATGCGCAGACCCTCCCGCTCTATGCCCCGACGAATACCCCGGACCGAACCAATCCGCTCGGCGGTATTGAGCTGTTCGAGCATATCCGTCAGTGAGACCTCTGATTTCATACAATTCCTTAATCAGCCGGGCGTCTTCAGATGCCTGCAGCCTGGTTCGATGTATAGCGGTAAATAGGAAGGTGGAGTTCAGCCAGCGACTTTTCAAGCCGCTTGGCATCACCAACCACAACAATGACCATTTTGTCCGGATCCAGCCAGCGAGCCGCCTGATGCTGTAACTGCTGGGCGCTGATGGTTTGCACCAGTTTCTGCTGACGAGCGATGAAATCAGGTTGCTGCTGAAGGGTGGCCAGGGTCAGCAGAAAACCGGCCTTTTGCCCCAGCGTCTCGTAGGAAAGGGCATCCTGGCGAGAAAACGCCGATTTCAGATAAGCCAACTCGGCGGGATTTGGGCCGCTGCGACCATAGGCTCCGGCCGCCTTGAGCAGCTGACGCAAGGCATCCACAGTAGCATCGGCGCGCACATCCGAGCTGACGACAAATTCCCCCACATCCCGATAGGCGTTGAAGCTGCTATTGGCGCCATAGGTGTACGCCTTCTCTTCGCGGAGCAACAGATTGAGTCGGCTATTGAAGTTGCCACCCAGGCTGAAATTCATCAGCTGAGCCTGGAAGTAATCGCCGGTGACATCAAATGGCAGCGCTCGTCGTCCGACGCGCAGGGTCGATTGCACGGCATGGGGCAGGTCCACCAGATAGATCCCAGGTTTAGCTTGCGGCTCACTGGGCAGTAGGCTCGGCAGCGAGCTGGCCTTGCCGGGCTGCTGAGTGAGGAACTGCAACTGCGGCAGAAGCTGGGCCTGATCGATATCCCCCACCACGACCACAGCACCACCTGCGGTGTGATAGTAATGCTCATAGTAGCGGCGGACATCGTCCGGGGTCAGCGCTTGCAACGTCTTGACATAGCCATCATCGGGCTCGGAGAGCGGCGATGCCGGGCCATAGATCAGTCGATTGAAGGCGTTGTCAGCTAGGGTGTCAGGTTCGCGTTCACTCTGCTTCTGTGCCTGGATCAACTGGTTCTTCAGGCGGGCAAAGTCGCTGTCGCGAAAGCCGGGGCTGGTCAGCAACTCCTGCACCAGAGCCAGAGTTTGCGGCAGGTTCTCGGTCAGAGAGGAGATGCTGATGGCCGTGTCATACATGCCGGCCGAGATGCGGATCCCGGATCCCAACCGCTCCAGCTCATCGCTGAGTTGCTCCCCGGTCAGTCGCTTAGTCCCTTGTCGCACCATCAGAGCCGTCAGGTTGGCAAGACCGGCCTGAGCGGGCGACTCCACCCGGCGTCCGCCCGGTAAGGTGATGGTCAACGACACGGCTGGAATTTCCCGGTTCACACTACCCAGCACCTCAATCTGCGGCTCTAGTTTCTGTCGCCAGATTGAAGGGACCGGCATGGTCACCGCCGGGCCACTGACGGGCATACGGCTGCGATCGAATCGATCCTGCACAGTCCGCAGCTTGGGCTCAGCCACCGTCTTCCGGGGCGACAAGGTGCGCGACTCAGGAACATAGTTCTGCGCCGCAAACGCCCAGCCAGGCTCACCCTTGGGGACCACACTCAGCAGCACCTTGTGCCGATCGGCAATATGCTGGCGATAGGCGATCATCACCTGTTCGGCCGTCACCGCCTCCAGGCGCTGCAGGAAATGCAGGCTGGCATTGGGATCCCCCTCCATCACCTGGCCATAAGAGAGGGCGTTGACCTTGTCCTCAACGCTTTCCAGCCGCCAGACGGCCTGGGCGCGCAGTCCGCCCTTGATCCGCGCCAGATCTTCGGGCTGTACCCCGCGCTGAGCAAAGCGATCCAGAATAGCGGTCACCTTGTCGGCCAGCGGTTTCAGACTGGCTACCTTGCTGACGTTCGGCAATATCGTGAGCGACAAGCTGCAATCCAGCTCTCGGCAATTGAAGGAAGCATCGGCCTGCACCGCCAGACCGGGTTTCACCAACTCCTGATAAAAGAGCGCATTCTTGGAGCCCGCCAGAACCTGGGCCAGCACATCCAGAGCCGCTTCATCCGCAGAACCGGCCGTCACATGGGTCGGTACCGTGATCAACAGCGCCGGTTGCTGGATGCTATCTTCCAGCGTGACATAACGATCCGCAGGCAGCGTCACCGGCATAGGTTTCGGCTTGCTCACCTCGGGCCCCGCCGGAATCGGGGCGAAGTAACGTTCGGCCCAAGCCAGGGCCTGTTCGGGTTTGAAGTCACCGCCTATGGTCAAAGTCGCGTTATTCGGGCCATACCAGCGCAGGAAGAAACGCTTGAGATCGTTGACGTCGACCCGGTTCAAATCCTCCACATAACCTATGGTATCCCAGGAATAGGGATGCTCCCGGGGATAGAGCGACTCGCCATTGACTTCACTCACTCGTCCATAAGGCTGGTTGTCCATGCGCTGAGCCCGCTCGTTCTTCACCGTAGCCGGCAATATCGTGAGCGACAAGCTGCAATCCAGCTCTCGGCAATTGAAGGAAGCATCGGCCTGCACCGCCAGACCTGGGTGCACCAACTCCTCATAAAAGATCGCAGTGTTGAAGCCCGCCAGAGCCGGGGCCAGCACATCCAGAGCCGCTTCATCCGCAGAACCGGCCGTCAGATGGGTCGGTACCGTGA